>Ga0206117_100575_pt1 | contig 33719 bp, 28 predicted proteins | sample 3A5Ametagenome_FD_177997 | JGI IMG/M metagenome (GOLD analysis project Ga0206117, IMG submission 177997) | Enriched microbial communities from leaf-cutter ant dump, University of Wisconsin, Madison, United States - 3A5A | ecosystem: Environmental > Terrestrial > Nest > Insects nest > Nest dump... | reverse complement strand
ATGTCCATGCCCGCCCGCCTCATTCCGAACCAGCCGGTTCCCCCGCTCAGGGTGAAGACCGTCGGCGGTCCGTGCTGGCGGCTGTGCGACCAGAAGCCTCAGCATTTCACGCTGGTCCTGTTCTATCGTGGCCTGCACTGCGGCTTTTGCAAGGCGCAGCTCCAGGCCTACGAGGCGCGCTACGAGGAGTTCCGCAAGCTCGGCGTCCGCGTGCTGGCCGTTTCCGCCGACGACCGCGAGCGTGCAGAGAAGACGGTGCGCGACTGGCATCTCGACGAACTGACCGTCTGCTGGGGCCTGACCATCGATCAGGCGCGCGACTGGGGTCTCTATCTCAGCGAAGGCCGGGGCAAGGCCCATGACGGCATCGAGGAGCCGAACTGGTTCGTCGAGCCCGGCATGTTCTTCATCAAGCCCGACGGCCGCCTCTATGCCGGCTTCGTCCAGACGGTGCCGGTGGCCCAACCGCGCATCGACGACGTGCTCGCCGGCATTCGCTTCGCCATCGAAACCGCCTCCGAGCCGCCGGGCGGCGCCGACGAGGACGCCTGCCGTGGCGAAGACTGCGGTTGCGTGGAGCCGGTCAAGCTCGCCGTCTGCAAGGGCTGACGCCGCGCTGTCTTTTCATGTCCGTTCGAACACGCGCCCGAAAGCCGAGAGAGCTTCCGGGCGGTTTTGTTTTCGGCGCGCCGCCGATCAGCGCAGTTCCACCGCGTAGTCCTCGACCGGCTTCACCGTCTTGGTCAGGCCGGCGTCCTTCATGAACTGGGAGAAGCGGGCATAGCGGCCGGCGTCGAGCGCGGCGGGACGCTTGGCAAAGCGCGGCAGCGTGTCGGCCCATGCGCGGCGGTTGAGCTCGTCGTCAAGGTCGGGGTAGGCCTTGATGAACATCGCCCAGGCGTCGTCCGGGTGGTTGGTGAGGTAGATGGTCGCCTCCTCGACGGCGGCGAGGAACTCCGGCAGCCGCTTGTCGCCGACAAGGTCCTTGCGCGTCACGTAGATCAGCTCGTCATAGGCCGGCATGCCGTTCTCTTCCGGGTAGAAGGCGACGCCCTCGTGCCCTTCGATCTTCATCTGGTTGAGCTCGAAGTTGCGATAGCCGCCGACCACCGCGTCGACCTGGCCGGCGAGCAGCGATGCCGAAAGTGCGAAGTTGACGTTGATCAGCTCGACATCGCCGACGCCGAGGCCTGCGGTCTTCAGAAACTGGCCGAGCATGGCATCCTCGAAGCCGGACACCGAATAGCCGATCTTGCGGCCCTTGAGGTCGGCGAGCGACTTCACCGGCCCGTCCTTCAGGACGATCAGCGTGTTGAGCGGCGTCTCGATCAGCGTGCCGAAGCGGACCAGAGGCAGGCCGGCGTCGACGTCGAGGTCGAGGCTCGGCTGGTAGTGCAGCGCCACGTCGGCCTGGCCGGCGGCGACGAGGCGCGGCGGTGCCGACGGGTCGGCCGGCGCGACGAGGTCGACGTCGAGGCCATGGGCGGAGAACATGCCTTTTTCCTTGGCGATCACCAGCGGCGCGTGATCGGGATTGACGAACCATTCGAGCAGCACCGACAGCTTTTCGGCGGCCGACGCGGGGGCGGCGGCGAGCATCAGGGCGGTGGCGAGGACGGGAAGAAGGCGCATGACGGGTCCTTTCGAAGGTCAGTCTTTTTCGATCCAGGGGATGAGGCGAAGCGTCAGCCGGTCGACGGCGATCTTCAGAAGCAGCGTGGCGGCGGCGAGCACGCCGAGGGCGGCGAACAACAGCGGTGTCTGCATGCGGGCGTTGGCCTGCACCATCAGCAGGCCGAGGCCGCGCGAGGCGCCGACCCATTCGCCGATCACCGCGCCGATCGGCGCGTAGACGGCGGCGACGCGGATGCCGGTGACCAGCGCCGGCAGGGCGGCCGGCACGCGGATCAGCCTCAGCGTGCGGAAGGCGCCGGCGCCGTTGAGGCGGGCGAGGTCGAGGAAGTGCGGCGGCGTGCGGCGAAGGCCGTCGGCAAAGGCCGAGGCGACGGGGAAGAAGATCACCAGCGTCGTCATCACCACCTTGGAGGCAAGGCCGAAGCCGAACCACAGCACCAGCAGTGGCGCCAGCGCGAACACCGGCAACGCCTGGCTGACGACCAGCAGCGGCGACAGCAGCCGGTTGGCGAGCGGCGAAGCCGAAACGGCGAGCCCGGCCAGAAGGCCGAAGGCGATGCCGGCGGCGAGGCCGAGCAGGGTTTCGATCAGCGTGATGCCGGCTTCCGCGAGCAGGCGCGGGCCGTAGGCGCCATAGGCGGCGACCACGTCGGCCGGCGAGGGCAAGAGGAAGGCGGGGAGGGCGAGGCCGGTCGCCGCCGCCTGCCACAGGATCAGCACGGCGCCGAACGACACCAGCGCCTGAATGGCGACGCCGCGACCGGCGGCAAGCATCGTCTTCGGCTGCATCTTCATCCCCATCGCACACCGCGCCCGGAAGGGCGAATAGGCCAGCGGCGTTGGGGGAGACATGGCCGGATGTACCGCGTGCGACGCGGCTGAGGCCATGAGGTTCCGTCCCTTCGCCGGTATGACCCGGATCAGGTTCGAAGGGTTCGATCCGCCTTGCGGATCATCTCAGCCCTCCCGGATGGAGGACACCCCTCGGAACGGCGACAGTTATGACCGCCCGGGACGCCGATGTCCAGAGCGTAGGGGCGAACGGGCCGCAAGTGGCGGGATCGGCGGCGGGTTCCCCATCCGTTAGAGAGCGGACGGGGAGCATGCCGCCCGGCCCGTCAACGGCGGCTTTCCGCCAATGGCGCGCGGCGTCCCACAAGGCGCCGCAAAAGCCGAGCCGGAAAATGAAATTCCCCCTTGCGCTCTCCAAGGGGCTTCGCTATATCCGCCCCACGCTTTCAGAGCGTACCGCGCTCCCATCGTCTAGCGGTCTAGGACGTCGCCCTCTCACGGCGAAAACACCGGTTCGAGTCCGGTTGGGAGTGCCAATTTCTCCATAGCTCAGATCATTGCAGTGTGTTCGGCCAGGATGGTCGTCACGGGGCGTCGATCTCATTGTATGGCGCGTTGGCCGACGAGCCCATGATGCTACGCCTTACTTGCCTATCGCTTTGTGGCGCCTTCACGCGTTCCCGACTGGCTTGTTAGAAAGCGGCCTATTGGTCCCGATCTTGATGGTCTCGACCCCGGAGTCCTGCTTGGGAGGAGACGACCGTTGCTGTGGTGTCTGCGGAATAGACATTCGCTGTTCAGCAAGGCCGGTGCGCTGTACGTATAGTGTGTCGAGAGCGCAGAAGTCTCTGATGAAGTCGAGCACCCCAACTGCGGACATGTTTGCCGGGTTGATGTCTACCGTTGGGCAGTATTTCAGGTAAAGCCGTTCGGCATCGATCGTCCGTCCTGCATACCCGACGGCCCAGCCGTCGAAGATACGTTTATCAATTGCGCTCAGCGCGATGACCGTTATTTCTTCAAATCGTTTATCTTCAAAAAGCGCGTGTATCCTTTTCGAGACCTGATCTCGAGCGCCCTCTACAGCCTCCATCATGTATTTCTCGTTGAAGACGAGGCCGCCGGTCAGGCCGGAGGCAGGGCTGTAGTCACTTGCAGCCGCCAGAATGCTTTTGATCGTTCCGGCGGACTCGCCGACTTTCATATTGGTGCGACCGTACAATACGAGGCGAGATAGCATGCTATAAAGCTCCAGTATTTTTCTCTGGTCGCTTTAAAATTTAGGTGATGTTTGGCGTCGCAATAATTAACGAAACGACCGTGTTGCTTAATCGAGGGGACTGTCTCCTTTTTCTGGTAAACGGTGCTTAAGCTGCCTGTGAAAACTGCTGATGAGTGCCTCAAGGTGGCAATAAAGTCGTGCTCTTCCGCTTGCAGCTGATTGCCGAAGCTTGGTCGATTTCCACGAAGCCCGCAGGAGACAGGACAACCGCAAGCACAGGGCGGCTGCCTCCCGAGGAATGACAGCCCCTCTTTAGCCCTCACGCAGCCGCGACATCCCTCAGGAACCGCTCCACCGTCTTGCGCAGGTCGCCGGAGCGGTCGGTGACCAGTTTCGAGGCGTCGAGAACGTCGGTGGCGCAGCGGAGGGTTTCGCCGACGCGGCCGGACACTTCGGTCATCGCCCGTACCACGTCCTTGGCGCCGTTGGCGGTTTCGGTGATGTTGTGGGAGATTTCCTGGGTGGCGAGGCCTTGCTGCTCCACGGCCGTGACGATGACCGTGGTGCTGTGGTCGATGTCGGTCATGATCTCCGTGATCTGGCGGATCGCCTCGACGGCCTCGGCGGTCGATGACTGGACGTTGGAGATCTGCTCGGAGATCTCATCCGTCGCATGGGCGGTCTGGGAGGCCAGCGACTTCACTTCCGAGGCGACCACGGCAAAGCCCTTGCCCGCTTCGCCCGCCCGCGCCGCCTCGATGGCGGCATTGAGCGCCAGGAGATTGGTCTGGCCGGCGATGTCGGAGATCAGCTGAACCACCGTACCGATGCGCTCGACCGAGCTGACCAGACCGTCGATCTTCTGGCTGGTGGAGGTGGCGGCGTCGGTGGCGCTATGGACGATGTCCTTGGTCTGCGACACCTGGCGGGAGATCTCGCGCACCGAGGCCGATAGCTCCTCGGTGGCCGAGGCGACGGCGTCGACGGCGGCGGCAGCTTCCTCGGAGGCCGATGCCGCGCCGGCGGCCTGGCTCGACGTCGCATCGGCGATGCCGTTGAGGGTGTTCGCCGTGTTGGTCATGGCGCCGGCGGTGGTCACCACCGTGCCGAGGGAGCCGGTGATCTCGCCCCGGAAGGTGTCGACCAGCGTGTCGACGCGCTCCTGGCGGACGCGCTGCTTTTGGTTCTCCTGCTCCTGCTCGTCGCTCAGCTTCCGGCGCTCGATGATGGCGTCGCGGAAGTAGGCGACGGCGTGTCGCATGGCGGCGATCTCCCTCAGCCCGCCGGACTGATCCAGATAGACGTCGGTGTTGCCAGTTGCCAGGGTGCGCAGCTCCTCGACGGCTCTCGCCAGCGGCGACAGGATGGAGCGCATGATGAGCAGGGCGAGGACGGCCGCCACCACCAGGAGGACGACGCAGATGCCAGCGAGAATGGCCGTCAGGCGGAAGGTTCTGGCGTCGAGGTCGTCGACGTAGAGGCCGGTGCCGATGACATAGCCCCAGGGCTTGAACAGCTTGACGAAGGAGCGCTTCGGGAACAGCTTCGCGGCGTCCTCGCCGGGCTTGGACCACTGGTAGCCGTAGGTTGCCTGTTCGCCTCCCGCCGCCTTGATGGCCTCGTTCATGCCGACGAAGATGGCGACGCCGTCAGTGCCCTTGTAGTCGGTGAGGTCCTGGCCGTTCAGCTTGGGCACCGTCGGGTGCATGATCATGGTGGGGTGCAGATCGTGGACCCAGAAATAGCCGGTGCCGTCGTAGCGCATCGACTTGATGGCGGCGAGCGCCTGGGCCTTGGCGTCATCTTCCGATAGCTCGCCCTTGGCGACCCGCTCCTGATAGCCGGCGAAGATGCTGTAGGCGCTGTCCACCATGTTCTGCAGGCGATGGTCGGTGTCGCTGTAGAGGGTCGAGCGGAACTGAACCACCGAGTAGACGGCGAGCAGGATGAAGCTGAGACAGAGAACGCCGACGATGGCGATCAGGCGGCCGCGTATGGTCTGCATGTCTGTGTCCTGAGACAGATTTCCATTGTCGCCTGTTGTAAGCCAAAATTGAGAACATCGAGTAAATGAGAACCGGTGGTGGTAGAAATCGCCAAGTCGTCGTGATCGATAGATCTGTTCATATGGAAACCCTGATGATGTAAATCGCAAGTATATTGTATGAATTGACTAGGCGTCGCAGATGGCGTCGCCGCTTTAATTGTTCTCAATGGTAAATGTCTGGCCGCCTCGCGGCGTTTTCGCCGCCGGTTCCAGCGAATCCCGGAAGATAAGCCGGGGACAGGCTGCGCCGTGTGGGAAGGTCAAAAAGGCGCGCCTTTTTTGCCATCGATCGTCATGCGGTGAGGACTGATGAACAGCGGCGCTTCGTCGTCCTGCCGGGCTGACTTCGCCTCGCGGATCTGCTCGGAACGGGTGAGAGAAGACGTGCGGATTACTTCGCGTTCGTCTCCTGCCAGCCATCATCTGTTTTGAAAGCCTCCCGTCGGCAGGGCGGTTTCCGGGTAGTTCTTGATGGTGTCTATGCAATTTCCGGTTCACGAATGTTTAAGTTCACGGCGGTATCCCTGTTTTCAGGAGCTCGAAATGCGCAACACGGAACTCTATCGTCGCCAGGGTCCGGACAGTTCAGCCGCGCACTCGGGCCGGCTGGACCTGACGCGGCTCGATGGCTCGGAAATCCAGGTTTGGGAAGGCACGGGGGTGTTCGGCGTCTGCCGGTCGCTGTTCCTGCGCAGCCGGCTTGAGAACTGGATCAAGGCGAGCCGGTCCGTCGGTGCCGCGCCGCTTCTGAAGGACCTCTACGGCTTCGAGGAGGAGACCCATCTCGGCGATGCCATGCTGCTCCTGCAGCAGGGGGACGACTTCATCTACGTCCACCAGGGCACGAACTCCGTCCATGAGTACGGCAAGGTGCTGCGTGGCGTTCTGCTGTCGTCCATCTCCGGCAACATGAGCCTGTCCTTCCGCCACCACTACAATGCCGCCGCCGCCGACATGCGGCCGCGCTACATGCAGTTCCGCACCGATTTCTCGGCCCGCCACGTGCGCTGGGAGCGCATCGTGCTGCCGCTGGTCTCCGACGAGAAGCAGACGACGAAGTTTCTGCTGCTCTACTCGGAGCCGCTCGACGACAAGCTGGAAATCCTGCAAGCCGCCTTCGACCGGTCGGCCATCGGCATGGTTGCCGCCGCCAAGACCATCGGCGAGGACAAGACGCTGGAGGATGCGGCCATCCTGCTCGCCAACCATCGGGCCCGCACCATGCTCGGCATGGACGAGCACGTCCTTCCGGTGTCGACGGTGCGAGATCTCCGGGCCTGGGTGCAGAACGCCAGGAAGTGGGAACAGATCAGCGAGCCCAAGACCACGCTGGGCAAGACGATCATCGGCTTCCGCGACAAGGAAAAGTCCAAGAACATCACAGTGGTGATCGAGCCGATCGAGCACTTCGTGATCTTCCATTTCCTCGACTGATACCTGTTCCGGTCCCGCAAAAGCAACGAACGCCGCGACGGGGGGCGTCGCGGCGTTCATGCGGGGTGGCTCGACGGCCGCCGGGTGGAGGAAATCCGAGGCGGACAGTCGGGCCGGCAAGGTGCGGCGCGCCCGGGAAGAAGCCGCCGCACACCCGTCTCAATGGCTGGGTCAGGCCTTCGGCTTGGTGACGATGACGTTCCAGCTGCCGGGCACCAGCTTGGCGGTCAGCGTGTCCTTGTCGATGCTGACCGACTTGATCGGCGCCGGGGCCACGGTGTTCGGAGCGTCCTTGGTGTTCACCGCCTTCATGTTGGGGTGAGAGACCTGCAGCGCCTCGACCACTTCGCGCGTGCCGCCGAAGCCGCGCAGCTCGACCTTGAGGTCCATCGGCTCGGCAAGGTTGCGGTTGAGCGCGAAGATCACCACTTCGCCGGTGCTTTCGTCCTCGGTGACGGCGGAGATCAGGTAGGGCATCTCCTCGGCCGTCTTGCCGGCGAAGCTGCCGGAGGTGGCGAGCGTGCGCAGCACGCGGCCCTTGGCGTACTTCGCCGTCAGCGCGAACGGGTGGAAGATGGTCTGCCGCCAGGCCGGGCCGCCCTGCTCGGTCATGATCGGGCCGATGATGTTGACCAGCTGGGCAAGGCAGGCGCACTTCACGCGGTCGGAGTTGTTGAGCAGCGTGATCAGCGCGCCACCGATCAGCAGGGCGTCTTCGGTGTTGTAGACTTCCTCGATCAGCGGCGGATGCTCCGGCCAGCCGGGCTTCCTGAGGTCGTCGTGGCCGCGCGCCTTGTACCAGACGTTCCACTCGTCGAGCGACAGCATGATGCGCTTCTGCGAGCGGCGGGTGGCCGCCACGGCGTCGGCGATCGCCACCACTTCCTTGATGAAATAGTCCAAGAGCTCGATGTTGCCGAGGAACTCCTCGGTCGAGTCATGGGGATTCATGAAGTAGGTGTGCAGCGAGATGAAGTCGACGTGGTCGAAGCAGTGGTCGAGCACCTCGTATTCCCAGCGGGCGTAGGTGGCCATGTCGCGGTTCGACGAACCGCAGGCGGCCAGCTCGATCGACGGGTCGACCCAGCGCATCACCTTGGCGGTCTCGTGGGCGGCGCGGCCATATTCGGCCGCCGTCTTGGCGCCGATCTGCCAGGGGCCGTCCATCTCGTTGCCGAGGCACCAGAACTTGATGTCGTGCGGCTTCTCGTAGCCATGGCTCTTGCGCAGCTCGGAAAGCTCGGTGCCGCCGGGATGGTTGCAATATTCGATGAAGCGGCGGGCATCGTCGATGCCGCGCGTGCCGAGGTTGACGCCGAACATCGGCTCGACGCCGACCTGACGGGCCCAGTCGATGAACTCGTTGGTGCCGAAGGCGTTGGTCTCGGTCGAGAACCAGGCGAGGTCGAGGCGGGTCGGGCGCTGTTCCTTCGGGCCGACGCCGTCCTCCCAGTTGTAGCCGGAGAGGAAGTTGCCGCCGGGATAGCGGACGATGGTGACGCCGAGTTCCTTGGTGAGTTCGGCAACGTCCTGACGGAAGCCGTTCTCGTCGGCGGTGGGGTGACCCGGCTCGAAGATGCCGGTGTAGACGCAGCGACCCATGTGCTCGACGAAGGTGCCGAACACGCGGCGGTCGAGATCGGAGATGGCAAAATCGGCGTCGACGATGAGACGAGCGGACGTCATGAGCTTTCAGCTTTCGGGTTTGGATGATCTCGGAATGGCGCGGTCCGAAGGCGGGAGATCTGGCGATCTCTCGGCTGGGGTTCGGATGGCGCGTGTCGTCTGTTCGACCGGTGGGAGGCTCGGCCGGGCGACCAAGGCGGTGTCCGCCCGGCCGGTGTGATCCGGCCGGGCAGTTGGTGTCGGCTTACTTCGCGTTGGCGAGCAGCTCGTTGATGCGGGTCTCGGCATCGGTCAGGGCCTGCTCGACGGACTTGTCGCCGCGAATGGCCGAACCGACTTCTTCACCCTCGATGTCCTGGATAGAGAACTGACGCTTGACGGCGGACGGCAGCGCGGTGCCGTTGACGGCCAGCGAGGCGATGTCGCCGCGATGCGGCAGGCCCTTGAACTGGTCGCCGTCGATGATCGACTTGCGGATCGGCAGGTGACCGGTGCGCGACCACTCATAGTTGTTGTCCCAGAGGAACTTCATGAACTCGATCGCCGAGGCGCGCTGCGCTTCGGACAGATCCTGCTTCAGAAGAACCCAGCTATGACCGTCGGCCCAAACGCGCGGGCTGCCGGGATAGATCTGCGGGAAGGCGGTCACGGCATAGCCGTTGGCCAGCGCGCCGTCCTTCTTGGCTTCCTGGTCGTAGGTGTCGATCAGCCAGGTACCGCAGATGAACACGCCGGCATCACCCGCCGCGAAGCTGGAGACCGAGGCCGCGTAGTCCTGGTTCTTGGTGGTCAGACCCTTCGAGTAGAGGTCGGTCAAGAGCTGCAGGCCGTTCTTCGCTTCGGGCGAGGAGAAGTTGACCTTGTTCGGGTCGGCGAAGAAGTCGGCATTCTGCTGGTAGAGCAGCGTGTCGAAGGTACGGGTGTAGAAGGCCGTCTCGTTGGCGAGCGTCCAGACGAAGTAGGGCTTGCCGGTCTTCTCCTTGAACTGCTCGGCCTGCTTCATCAGCTCGTCGGTGCTCTTCGGCAGGATCGGCTTGCCCGCCTCGTCGACGAGACCGGCCTGCTTGAAGAGGTTCATGTTGATGTGCCACAGCCAAGTGTGGGTGTCGAACGGCATGGCGTAGATCTTGCCGTCCTTGGTGACACCCTGGCGGGCGGCGGCGGTCATGTCGTTGACGTCGACGCCGGCCTTGGCGAAGTCCTCGTCGAGGGGCTCGAGCAGGCCGCGCGACGAATAGTCGGAGATGACGGCTTCATGCATGACCGAGATGACCGGCGGCTCGCCCGAGCGGATGCGGGCGGTGAGCTGGTCGTAGCCCGGCCACTCGACGATCTCCGGCTTGACGACGGTGGTCTTGCTCTCGGCGTTGAACTTGTTGATCAGCGCGGTGATGATGCCGCACTCGCCGTTGGCCTTGGTCACGTCGGTGACGGTGCCGTAGTCGGCTTCGCAGGCGCCGAAGAAGCGGGCGACAGAGATTTCGGTCTTGTCGGCCGCCAGGGCGGCGCTGGCGCCGGCCGTAAGGACCAGACCTGCCAGCAGGGCAGTAGTCAGCTTTCTCATTGGACCTCCTCCAATACGGCCGATCTCTTTGAAAAACCCTCGCGCTCGGCCGGACATGCGCTGGATTCCGCGTCGCTGAACCCCTCCTCCGGGGGTCAGTTGATCGCCGCGCCGGCGACGGCTCGGACGATGTATTTCTGGAAGAACAGGTAGACGATGAACACCGGCAGGCCCGCGAAGATCGCCTGCGCCATCAGGAAGCCGAGGCCTTCCGACTGGGCGAAGTTGGTCTGGGTCGACGCCATGCCGACGGTGATGGTGAACATCTCCGGCTTGGTCGCCGAGATCAGCGGCCAGAGGTAGTCGTTCCAGGCACCGAGGAAGGAGAAGATGCCGAGCGTCGCCTGGGCCGGGATGGTCAGCGGCAGCAGCACCTTCCAGAAGATCTTGAAGCGCGAGGCGTTGTCGAGCATCGCCGCTTCGTCGATATCCTTGGGGATCGCCTTGAAGTACTGCGTCATCAGGAAGACGCCGAAGGCGCTCGACAGGCCCGGCAGGATGATCGCCGGGTAGGTGTTGTGCATCTTCAGGTCGGAGAACATCTGGTGACGGGCGATGATCACCGCCTGTTCCGGCACGGCGAGGCCGAGCAGGACCAGCACGAACAGGATGTCGCGGCCCTTGAACTCGGCCCGGGCGAAGCCGTAGCCGGCGAGCGAGGACAGGATCAGGATGCCGGCGGTGACGCCGACCGACACCACGGCGCTGTTCCACAGCCAGCGGAACACACCCGACGACTGGAAGATGTCGGAGTAGTTCTTGAGCGTGTAGGGCGGGTGGAAGGCCGACGCCGTCGAGATCATCAGTTCCGAGTTCGGCTTGAACGACAGAAGAAGCGTCCAGGCGATCGGCAACATCCAGATGACGGCGACGAGGATGACGGACAGAAGGATCAGCTTGTTGCCGATGCCACGGCCGACGATGTGTTCACTGGCAGCCATGGCTTATTCCTCCACGCGCTTGCGAGATGCGAAGAACTGGGCGAGCGCTGCGACCGCCATGATCAGGAACAGGATTTCCGACGCGGCGGCGGCATAGCCGAGGTTCCAGGAGCGGAAGCCCTGCTCGTAGATGAACAGAACGATCGGGCGCGAGGCGTTGTTGGGACCGCCCTGGGTGAGCAACTGGGCCTGGCCGAACAGCTGGAACTGGGCGACGATCTCGTAGATGACCACGACCAGCATGGTGCGCCGGATCGAGGGCAGGGTGATCGACCAGAACGAGCGCCAGCGGCTGGCGTTGTCGAGGGCGGCGGCCTCGTAGAGTTCGCCGGGGATCTGCTGCAGCGCGGCGAGGAACAGCATCATCGGCAGGCCGATGATCCACCAGATGGTGGTGATGGCGATGGCCGGCAACGCCAGCGACGCCGTGGTGATGAAGGCGATCGGCTCCAGGCCGAACAGCTTCATGATGCTGGCGATGGCGCCGTTGCCGGGCATGTACATCATCTTCCAGATGATGGTGACGATGGTGACCGACAGCACCGAGGTGCCGAAGAAGATGGCGCGCAGACTCGCCGAGGTGCGGTCGCTCCGGTTGAGGGCGAGCGCCAGAAGAAGGCCGATCGCCACGAACACCGGAACGGTCATCACCACGAACAGCACGGTGTTCCACACGGTGCCGATGAAGATCTTGTCGTTGAACAGGCGATAATAGTTGGCCAGTCCGGCAAATTTCGACGTGTCGTCGAACATGTCGGACTCGAGCATCGACATCCAGATGCCCTTGAACAGCGGATAGACCAGCAGCACGACGTAGAACACCATGTAAGGTGCCACGAACAGCGCGTTGCTCCAGCGCGGGCCGATCGAGGCGCCCGTCGGGCGCTTGACCGCCGCGACCGCCTTGCCGGGCGATAGCGTCACGTCCGTCATTTCAGCCTCCGTCACTGGCGTGCGTGGTAGGCGAGGCCCGCGTCGTCGAAGAGGTGCGCGGTGGCGCCCTCGACCGCGAGGCGAACGGTATCGCCGGGCTGGACCTGGCTGATCCCCTTGTCCTCGGCGACCAGCGTGTTGCCGTCCGTCAGGCGAATGTGCAGATGGGTACGATCGCCGAGGCGCTCGACCACCTCCACCTTGCCGGGAATGGCACCGTCCGGCCGGACGTGGATCGCCTCGGCGCGGATGCCGACGCGCAGCGTGCCGCCAGCCGAGAGAGTGCTGACGGGAACGTCGGTGTCGATGATCGATCCGTCGCCCAGCGCGGCGGATGCGAGGCCGCCGCGATCGCTGATGGTCACGGGCAGGAAGTTCATGGCCGGCGAACCGACGAAGCGGGCGACGAACTCGGTGGCCGGACGGCCGTAGATGTCCATCGGCGTGCCGACCTGCTCGACCTTGCGGGCGTTCATCACCACGATGCGGCTCGCCAACGTCATCGCCTCGACCTGGTCGTGGGTGACGAAGATGGTGGTGGCGCGCGTCTGCTGGTGCAGGCGGGCCAGCTCGACGCGGGTGCGGACGCGCAGCGCGGCGTCGAGGTTGGAAAGCGGTTCGTCGAAGAGATAGGCCTTCGGGTCCTTGACGAGGGCGCGGCCGATGGCGACGCGCTGCCTCTGGCCGCCAGACAACTGGCCCGGCTTGCGCTTGAGGAGATGGCCGATTTCCAGGATGCGGGCCGCTTCCTCGATGCGGCGGGCGATCTCGTTCTCGGGCGTGCCGATGTTCCTGAGACCAAATGCCAAGTTATCGAACACGGTCATGTGCGGGTAGAGTGCGTAGTGCTGGAACACCATGGCGACGCCGCGCGCCCCCGGGGGAAGATGATCCACCCTTTCCCCGCCGATGCGGATTTCGCCGCCATCGACCGATTCCAGGCCGGCGATCATACGCAGAAGCGTCGATTTGCCGCAGCCCGACGGTCCGAGAAAGGCGATGAACTCGCCGGAGTGGATGGTCAGCGACAGCTCCGAGATGACCTCGACGGAGCCGAACCGCTTGGACACCGAATCCAGTTCGATGCTGCTCACCTGCATTCTCCTCCACAAAACCAGTTTTCTTCTTATGGTATGATGATAAGATTGTACGGCGAGAGGGGGCCTTGTCAATCCTCGCGTTGGACATTTTTGGCGAGAAAAAGGTACAGGTAGAGCGCGCTTCCGTTGGAAGAGCGGGACTCCTCTGGTGCCGTTTTCCTCCGGGGCCTCAACCGAACACGCTTTCCGAACGGGCGGCCAGCCCGCCGGACGGCCGGGTGTCCGCTTCAGGTCCGGTGCCGGGCCGGGCGGGCGGACGCTCGAAATGGTGTGGCTGAGCAGACGCGCTTCGATCGGGCCTCTTCGGCCTCCTCGGCGGATGCTCCGGGAAAGAGAAGTATGTTCGAGAGAGATTCCACCATCGGCACCATGAGTGCCCAGGTCGCGCGAATCATCGGCACGCGGATCGTCTCTGGCGAGTTCGGTCCCGGCGATTCCCTGCCGATCGAAGCCGAACTCTGCCAGGAATACGGTGTCAGCCGCTCGACGGTGCGCGAGGCGGTGAAGAACCTCGCCGCCAAACGGCTGATCGAGGTGGCGCCCAAGCTCGGCACGCGCGTGCTGCCGTTCGCCGACTGGAATCTCCTCGACCCCGACGTGCTGTCCTGGCGGCTGAGCGCCCAGTTCGACGAGCGAATCATCGAGGATCTCTACGAGGTGCGCCAATGCTTCGAGCCGCGCGCCTGCTACCTTGCCGCCCGCTCCGGCACGGCCGAGGATCACGACCGCATCTGCCGGCGCTACGCCGACATGGTGTCGATGCTGGATCAGGCGCCGCTGGCCGCCGGCGCCGAGAGCGAGTTCCACCTCGCCATCATCGCGGCGACGCACAATGGCCTGTTCGTGACCATCGGCGGCGCGGTGAAGACGGCGCTCAAGGCATCCTTCAGCCTGACTCAGAAGGATGCCAGCGGCACGCCGATCGATCTCGCGCCCTACGAAGAGGTACTGTCGGCCATCCTGGCGCGCGACGGCGGGCGGGCTGAAGCGGCGATGCGCCGGCTTCTGGACCTGTCGCGACAGCGCGTCCTGGCCGCCGTTGCCCACAGTCGCGAGCGCGGCGGCCGCGGCTGGCGCTGAAAGCCCACTCCACGAACCTCAGGTTCGCTCCGCTCCGTTTGTCGAAAACCGGCCAGTCGCCTGACGGACGCGAACTCCAGACGCCCCCCACCAAACTGCCTACAGCCCCAGCCAGCCGACCGCCTTCCTCTCCGCTTCGTCCGCCGCTTCGGCATAGCCGGCGTCGGCATAGCGGATGACGCCGATCGACGTGTCGTTGGTGAGCGACAGGTCGAGGCGGCGATCGGCGGCGTCGGTGCCGTCGGCGACCAGCGTCACGCCGGCCGAGGTCATGAAGCCGGCATAGCCGCCGCCACCCGAATGGACGACCACGAGGTCGGCCATCGACGAGCAGAGCGTCATGGCGTCGATGAGCGGCCAGTCGGCGATGGCGTCGGAGCCGTCCTTCATCTTCTCGGTCATGATGTTGGGGTGGGCCATGGCACCGGCGTCGAGGTGATCGCGCGAGAAGGCGACCGGCCCCATGAGCGTGCCGTCCCTCACCATGGCGTTGACGGCGAGCGCCAGTTCGGTGCGGGCGCCGTGGCCGAGCCAGGCGATGCGGGCCGGCAGGCCCTCGAAGGGCACGTTGTCGCGGGCGAGGCGGATCCAGTTGCCGACGATGCGGTCGTCGGGGAACAGCTCCAGCACCTTGTCGTCGATCTTGCGGATGTCTTCCGCATCGCCGCTGAGCGCCATCCAGCGGAACGGTCCGATGGCCCGGGAGAACAGCGGCCGGAGATAGGCCTCGGTGAAGATCGGGATGTCGAAGGCGTTGGCCACCCCGCCGTCGCGGGCATGGGTGCGGATCAGGTTGCCGTTGTCGAACACCTCGGCGCCGGCCTTCTGGAAATCCAGCATGGCGGAGACGTGAACGGCGATGGCGGCGCGGCTTTCGGCCATCAGGCTGGCCGGGTCGGTCTTGCGCATGGCCCGCGCCTCGGCAAGCGTGCGGGTGTTGGGCACGTAGCCGTAGACGAGATCGTGGGCGGCGGTCTGGTCGGTGACGACGTCGGGGACGATGCCGCGCCGGACGATCTCCGGATAGACGTCGGCGGCGTTGGCGACGAGGCCGACCGACAGCGCCCGTCCCTCCGCCTTGGCCGCCAGCACCATGTCGAGCGCCGCGTCGAGATCGGGGGCGACCACGTCGAGATAGCCGATCGCCTTGCGCTTCTCGGCCCTCTCCGGATCGACGTCGACACAGAGGATGGCGGCGCCGGCCATGCGGCCGGCCAGCGGCTGCGAACCGCCCATGCCGCCGAGGCCGGCGGTCAGCACGAAACGGCCGGCGAGCGTGCCGTCGAATCGCTTCTCGGCGATGCGCATGAAGATCTCGTAGGTGCCCTGGATGACGCCCTGGCTGCCGATATACTGCCAGGCGCCGGCCGTCAGGCCGCCCCAGCAGATCAGGCCCTTCTCCTGGAGGTCGTAGAACACCTCGGCCTTGGCCCACTGGCCGACGATGTTGCAGTTGGCCATAATGACCAGCGGCGCTTGCGGGTGCGTCTTCAGAAGGCCAACCGGCTTGCCGGACTGGATCAGCAGCGTCTGGTCCTCGTTCATGGTCTTCAGCGTCTCGACGATCCTGTCGTGGGCGGCCCAGTTGCGGGCGGCGCGGCCGAGCGAGGCGTAGACGATCAGGTTGTCGGGGTCTTCGCCGACCGACAGCACGTTTTCGAGGAGGCGCAGCAGCGCTTCCTGCCGCCAGCCCTTGGCGCGGAGCGTGGTGCCGCCGGGGGTGGGAAAGCGGGGATTGGCCATGGTCGTTTCCTCCCTCAGACGGATGCGCCGAGCGCGTAGCGGGCTATGTCGATGCCCATCGCCTTTTCCACCGGCGGATAGACGGTGGGATCGAGCACCGAGGACCCCAGAGGGATCAGCGTTTTCGGCACGTGCAGCACGAAGATGGTCATCCCCTCTTCGAGCTGGCCGACCGACAGCGGCTCGCCGTTGGTGTTGAGCGTGGTGATGACGTCGGGGAAGGTGGCGATGCGCCGGCCGCCGGCATCGTCGACCGCCATGTACTCGTTCATGATGTGCAGCGTGGTCGCCCGCTTGCCGCTTTCGAGCGTCACCGTGCCGATGTCGAAGGCTTCCTTGGTGTAGACCACCGCCTTCTTGGTGATGCGGCCCTCGGAGAGCAGCGCGCCGCCGGTGGTCTTCAGGATGGCATCGATCACCGCCGCGCCGCCCTTGTCCTCGGCGTCGAGGATGGCTTCGCCAAGTGCGAGCGCCATGGAAATGCCGCCCAGCGCCGCGTTGGCCTTGACGTAGGCGGCGGTGACGGGGGCGCGGCAGGAGGCGATGAACCCGCCGGACATGTCGGAGGCGGTGCGCAGGATCGGCGATACCTTGGCGGTGGCGCCGCGCACGACCATCTCGATGTAGCGATTGTCGGCGCGGTTGCCGCCGACGGCGGTCTGGATGGTCGGCGCGGGCGAGCCGGCAAGGCCGATGGAGCCCATGTCGCCGGTCGGATGCGCCCGGATGTCGCCGACCGCGTCGACCACCTTGGCGCCGAGCGTCACCGCTGGCAGCCAGCCGTTCAGCGTCGACGAGCGGCCGTTCTGGCCGACCATGAAGCCGGCGATCTTCTTGCCGAGCGCCTCCTGCAGCAGTTGGGCGGCCTTGACGTAGTCGATGCCCTGCATCTCCCAGGGCGTGGTGCCGGCCGGCGCGCCGATGGCCGCCGCCGTGGCGACGATCGCCTCGGGGTCGAGCTCGTCGACCGAGACCAGCTCCGGCTTGCCCATGCGCACGGCGGCACCGCCGAGCATGCGGCCATGATCGACCCAGCCGCCGCCGCCGGCGGCGTAGACGGAGCCGCCGCGCACGGCGGCCTCGACGTCGCGGAGGGTGAGAATGCGGCCCATGGGTTCACTCCGTGTCTTGGCGCGCATCGAGGCGCCGGATGGTTTCGATCAGCACGTCGGTGCCGAGGGCGATTGCCTCGGCCTCCGCCCATTCGTCGGGGGAATGGCTGCGGCCGTCCCGGCAGGGGACGAACAGCATGGCGGCCGGCGCGATGCGCGCGAAGAACGCCATGTCGTGGCCGGCGCCGGAGGCCATGCGCCGGTGGGTGGCGCCCGCCGCGTCGGCGGCGGTTTCCATGAGGGACAGCAGCGCCGCGTCGGATGGCGTCGGCCAGTTGTCGGACACCCGTCGCGGCTCGGCGATCGCCACGCCGCGACGGCCGGCGACGTCGGCGACGAGGCCCGCGAGATCGGCGAGGAAGGCGTCCATGTCGGCGCGCCGCTCGGCGCGGGCGTCGATCAGCAGGCGGGCCGACGACGGCACCACGTTGGCGGCGCCGGGCAGGATGGAGAATTCGCCGACGGTGGCGGCGAAGTGGGCCTCGCCCAGCGACCGTTCGAGCGCCAGCCGTTCGATGGCGATCACCAGTTCGGCGGCGGCGACCAGCGCGTCGGCGCGGGCGGTCATCGGCGTGGTGCCGGCATGGTCGGCCCGGCCGGCAACGACGATCTCGACGCGGGTGATGCCGGCGATGGCCGTGACGATGCCGACGTCGAGCCGTCCGGCTTCCAGCACCGGCCCCTGTTCGATGTGGAGTTCGAGGAAGGCGGCGATGTCGGACCGCTTCGCCTCGGCAAGGCGGGCGGGATCGCCGCCGACGCCCCGGATGCCATCGGCGAGGGTGAGGCTGTCGGCCGTGCGGACGAGCCAGTCTTCCGGCAGCACGCCGGCGATGGCCCGCGAGCCGACGCAGGAGACGCCGAAGATCGACACCTCCTCGGCCAGGCAGTCGATCACCTCGAAATCGTGGTCGAGTTCGATGCCGCGCTCCCGGAGGGCGCGGGCGATCTCCAGGCCGGCCACCACGCCGGCGATGCCGTCGAACCGGCCGCCGTCCGGCACCGTGTCGGAATGCGAGCCGACGGCGAGGACGCCCTTGACGGGAGCCCGCCCCGGCCGGCGGCCGATCATGTTGCCGGCGGTGTCGATGCGGACATCGAGACCGGCGTCCGCCATCGCCTTGGCCACGTAGGCGCGACCGTCGAGGAAGCGCGGCGTGAAGGCGCGGCGCGTCCAGGGACGATCGGGATCGGTCAGCGCGGCCAGCGCGTCGATGTTGGCGGCGATGCGGTCGGCGCGGGCGAGACGGTTGGTCATGGCGAAATCGGCCGGGTGATCGGCGGGCGGACGAAGCGGCCACGGCCGGGCTCGGCCAACACCTTGCCGCCGGCATAGACCTCGTCACCCCGATTGTAGGTGGCGGCGACGCGCCAGGGCAGGCGCATGCCGTTGTAGGGCGACCAGCCGACCACCGTGTTGCCGCTCGCGGCGGCGTCGTAGACGTAGGGCTCCGGCGTCATCACCACGATGTCGGCGTCGCGGCCGACGGCGAGAGCGCCCTTGACGTGGTCGATGCGGAAATGGCGGGCCGGGTTCTCGGCCATCAGCTTCGCCGCCCAGGTCAGCGGCACGCCGCGTTCGAGCGCGCCCTTGACGAACAGCGGGATCATCGCTTCGAGGCCGGGGGCGCCGGACGCGTTCTTCAGCATGTCCGGATCGGTCTTGCGCTCCTCCGACCAGGCGACGTGGTCGGTGGACACCAGCCAGACGTTGCCGGCGGCGACGTGGCGCCACAGCGTCTCCACCTCGGCGCGCGGCCGGATCGGCGGGTTGATCTTGGCCCTGCCGCCGAGCCGGGCGACGTCGTGCTCCTCGTCGAGCGTCAGGTAGTGGATGCAGGCCTCGGCGGTCGCCATGTGGCCTTCGGCGCGGTAGCGGGCGGCCAGCTCGTAGCCGCGCCCCACCGAACAGTGGACGACGTGGGCGTCGCAGCCCGTGCTGGCGCCGATCTCGTAGATCTCGGCCATGGCCAGCGTTTCGGTGATCGGCGGGCGGGAGAGGCCGTGGGCGCGCCAGTCGGTGATGCCGGCCGCCTTCACCTTGGCCATGTGCGCCTCGACCGCCTCGTGGTTCTCGTTGTGAACGCCGGCCACCAGCCCGTAAGGCGCGATGGCCGCGAAGGCGTCGTGGAGCATCTGCGGCGGAATGCGGGGAAAGCGCGTCGGGTGGGTGCCGAAGGTCGAGAACTTGAAGGCGACGACGCCGGCCTCGATCATCTCTGGAATGCGGCTCGCCCCCTCGGCCGGGTCGATGGTGCCATGCAGGGCGAAGTCGACGCGCGCCTGGCTCTCGGCATGGACGACCTTGCGCTTTACCGCGTTGGCGGAGTTGACCACGTCGCCCTCGTCATAGGGCATGTCGACGATGGTGGTGACGCCGCCGGCCGCCGCCGCCCGCGTCGACCAGACGAAATCCTCCTGGCCCTTCTGGCTGAGCGAATGCACCTGGGCGTCGATGGCGCCGGGCAGGATCAGCGCGTCGCCGAGGTCGTGGCGGGTGCGGGCCGAGGGAGCGACGCCGCGCCCGATCATCGCCACCTTGCCGCCCGAAACGGCGACGAAGCCGCGCGGCACCAACTCGTCCGGCAGAACCAGCGTGCCGGCGAGGACGAGGTCGAAATCGGACATGGCTCAGGTCTCCGTCTGCGGCCGGGCGCCGCGCCGCTTTGCCGCTTGGCGCGCCACGGCCTGAAAGCCGTCGGAAATCAGCACGGCCAGGACGCCGGTGATGACGCCACCCTGGACGATGAAGGCGAGGTTGTTGGACAGGAGGCCGGCGACGATCACCTCGCCGAGCCCCTTGGCGGCCACCGTCGACCCGATGGTCGCCGTGGCGAGGCCGATGACGGCCGACAGCCGGATGCCCTCGACGATCAGCGGCATGGCGAGCGGCAGCTCGACCTTCAGAAGGCGCTGACGGTTCGTCATGCCCATGGCCGAGGCGGCCTCGACGACGGCCGGCGGCAGCGTCGACAGGCCGACCAGCGTATTCTCGAAGATCGGCAGCAGGCCGTAGAGGAACAGCGCCATGCGGGTCGGCGCCTCGCCGAAGCCCATGGCGGGTACCGAAAGCGCCAGCACGGCCACCGGCGGGAAGGTCTGGCCGATGTTGACGACGGCGCGCGACAGGGCGAGGAACTCGGCGCCGGCCGGCCTTGTCACGAAGATGGCGAGCCCGACGGCCACCACGGCGGCGGCCAGCGTCGACACGGCGACGGTGAACAGATGCGACAGCGTCAGGTCGATCAGGCTGCCCTGGTTGTAGATCGGCGGCGCACCGTTGTTGGTCAGTGGCGCCAGCAGGCCGGCAAAGCGATCCGGCGCCGCGAGAAAGGCGATGAGCGCCAGGAAGACGATCAGCCGCAGGATGGTGCCGGGGCGGATCATCTTGGCCGCGCCGCCCGGCCGGCAATGCTGTCGAGGCTGACGCGGCCGATCGGGGCTCCTGCGGCGTCGACCACCGGCGCCGTCTTGCGGCCGGACCAGAGCAGCGCGCCGAGGCCCTCGTAGAGGCTGGCGTCGGCGGCAAGCGGTGCGCCGTCCGCTTCGCCGGGCTCGACCGCCGCGCCGACCGTGCCGAGCGTCAGGTAATGGAAGGGCCGGTCGAGGGAGCCGATCAGGTCGTCGACGAAGGCGTCGGCCGGCCGGGCCAGAATGTCGGCGGCCGGCGCATATTGCTTGAGGCGGCCACCGTCCATGACGGCGATGCGGTCGCCGAGATGGACCGCCTCGGCCATGTCGTGGGTGACCAGCAATATGGTGGTGCCGGTGCGCCGCTGGATGGCCTTGAGGTCGGTCTGCGCCTTGGCGCGGATGATCGGGTCGAGGGCGCCGAACGGCTCGTCCATCAGCAGGAGGGCGGGTTTGGCCGCCAGAGCGCGGGCGACCCCGACGCGCTGCTGCTGGCCGCCGGACAGCTCGTGTGGATAGCGGCCGGCGAACTGGGCGTGATCGAGCTGGAACAGCTCCATCAGTTCCTCGACGCGGGCGGCCACCTTCTTGCGGTCCCAGCCGAGCAGCATCGGCACGGTGGCGATGTTGCGGGCGACGGTCCAGTGCGGAAACAGGCCGTGGTTCTGGATGGCATAGCCGATCGAGCGCCGGAGTTCGTGCGCCGGCATCATCGACACGTCGTTGCCTTCGATGAAGACGCGGCCCTCGGTCGGCTCGATCAGTCGGTTGACCATGCGCAGCAGCGTCGACTTGCCCGAGCCCGAGGTGCCGACGATGACGGTGATCGTGCCGGACTCGATCTCCATGTGGACGTCGTTGACGACGGGGATGTCACCATAGACCTTGGTGAGATGGCTGAGTTCGATCATGCCTTGCCCTTGCCGGAAATCTCGATGACGGCGTCGAGCACGACGGCGGCGGCGAAAGCCAGCGCCACCGGCGGCAGTGCGCCGAGCAGGATGAGGTCGGTGGCCGTCTGGCCGAGCCCCTGGAACAGGAAGACGCCGAAGCCGCCGCCGCCGATCAGCGCCGCCACCGTGGCAAGGCCGATGTTCTGGACGAGGACGATGCGGATGCCGGTAAGAACGACCGGCAGGGCCAGCGGCATTTCCACCTGGAGGAGGCGTTGCCGGTCGGTGAACCCCATGCCGCGCGCCGCGTCGACCACGGCGCGCGACACGCCGGTGAGGCCGACCACGGTGTTGGCGACCATCGGCAGCAGCGAATAGAGGAACAGCGCCAGGAAGGCCGGCGCCGTGCCGATGCCGCGAATGCCGATGGCGTGCGCGCCCGGCACGTTGGCGGCGATCCAGCCGAGCGGGGCGATCAGGATGCCGAACAGCGCCATCGACGGAATGGTCTGGATGATGTTGAGGACGTTGATCATCGGATCGCGGACGGCGCGGACCTGATAGGCGAGGACGCCGAGCGGCAGACCGATGGCGACGGCGGCGGCCAGCGAGCCGGCGGCGAGCACCACGTGGTTGATCGCCTCGCGCCAGAACACGTCGGCGCGGTTGCGGTATTCGGCGATGAGCGACAGGTGGCTCCAGGCGCCGGAGGCGAGCAGGGCGACGATCAGCGCGGCCGTGGCGACCAGCGCGACCAGCCGGCCGACTGGGCCGAGCTTCAGCCGCACCATGGCGTCGGTGACCAGCATGGCGGTGGCGAACACCCCGACCCAGAAGCCGCTGGCCGGCGCGATGCGGGCATAGGGGTTGTCGGTCGGCGTCAGGTGCGTGCCGGCGGCGCCGACGCCGAGGGCCAGTGCGCCGATGGCCAGCGCGCCGAGGACGAGGCGGAACACCGGGCTGCGGCTCGCCACGGCCGTGACCAGAGCGGCGATAAGAACGGCGGTGACCGCGGCGGCCTCCATCGGCGGCAGCGCGTCGAACAGGCGGAGGCCGGTTCCCGAGGCGATGCGGGTCGCCCGGAAGGTGGCAAAGGGCAATGCCAGCGTCACGGCCACCAGGATGGCGATGACGACGCCGAGACGGTCGACCCGCGGCGCGGCGGCTCCGTCCGTTCCGGCATCTGAAAGCGTCGTCATGGCAATCCTTCGGCTGGGAAAGGCGGAGGGGCAGAACCCCTCCGCGTCAGGCTGTTACTTGAGGAAGCCCTTGGTCTTCAGGTAGTCCTCGGCGACCGCCTTGGCCGGCTCGCCGCCGATCTGGACGCGGGCGTTGAGGTCCTGCAGCGTCACGAGGTCGAGGCTTTCGAAGATCGGCTTCAGCGTATCGGCGATCGTCGGGTTGGCCTTCAGCACCTCTTCGCGGACGATGGCGGTCGGCTGATAGACCGGCTGCACCGCCTTGTCGTCGTCGAGCACCACGAGGCCCGAGGGGGCGATGGCGCCGTCGGTGCCGTAGACCATGGCGGCATTGGCGCCGTTGGTCTGGTCGGCCGCCGCCTTGATGGTGGCCGCCGTGTCGCCGCCGGACAGCACGATCAACTGCTCGGGCGTCAGCTTGAAGCCATAAGTGGTCTGGAAGGAGGGTAGGGCGGAGGCCGAATTGACGAACTCGGCCGAGCCGGCCAGCTTCACTTCGCCGCCCTTGGCGACCCAGGCGCCGAAGTCGCTGAGCGACTTGACGCCGGCCTTCTCGGCCACGTCCTTGCGCAGGGCGATGGCCCAGGTGTTGTTGGCCGGCGACGGCGTCAGCCAGACGATCTTGTTGGCGTCATAGTCGAGCTTCTTGGCTTCTTCGTAGGCCTTGGCGGCATCCTTCCACAGCGGATCGTCGGCCTTGTTGAAGAAGAAGGCGGCGTTGCCGGTGTACTCGGGATAGATGTCGATCTCGCCGGCGGTGATCGCCTGGCGCACCACCGGCGTGCCGCCGAGCTGGATGCGGTCCTCGACCTCGATGTCGGAATTCTGAAGCGCGAGCAGGATGATGTTGCCGAGGACACCGCCTTCGGTGTCGATCTTCGAGGAGACCACGACCTTGGCGTCGGCGGTGCCGGCGAGAAGACCGAGGGCAAGCACGGCGGTAGCGTATTTCAACTGGGTCATGACTGTTCTCCTGGCTGGTAGCGGGTAATCCCGTTCTATTTTTTCAGTCTTCACCGGCCATTGAGAGGCACGGCATTCTCAGGCGCTGTCGAAAATAGCAAAAAAGTTGTCGAATCCTGGCAGTGGCGCAGCCTTCCCCAGCTCGGCGATCCGTGCGGTGGAGGCGAGGTCGGCGGCGATCGCCTCGATCTCGCGCGACAGCGGGCGGTCTCGGTCGTGCGGCGCTGCGAAGCGGCGAACGGCGGCGTGGACGCGGCCAGCCAGGCCCTCGGGCCGAAGGCCGGCCACGTCGAAGGCGGCGGCGGCGATCAGCGCTTCCAGCGCGGCCAGCATGTCGAGCGCGTCGAGCGCGCTCGACAGGTTCTCCACGGCCAGCGGCAGGAAGGTCGCCTCGTCCTCCAAACCGTCTGCCACCACGACCGGTTCCGTCGAAACCGGTATGGCGAGATGGCGGACGCGGGCGAACAGTTCGGCGGCGAGCTTCAGCACCGGCCCGAAACCGGTCATCGTCGTGCCGGGCGCCACCAGATTGACCGGCAGGCCGACCAGGCGGCCATTGGCGATGAGGATGCAGCGGTTCATGGCGTTACGCGCCAGATGGGCGAGCGCCAGCGTCGCGCCCTCGACGGCCAGCGTCAGGTCGAGCGGCAGCGAGCCGCCGGACGACAGAACGGCGCCATCGACGACCACGGGATTGTCGTCGTTCTTGGCGGTGTCGGCGACCGCCGCGCGGCCGGCGGCCTCGACGGCGTCGATGGCGGCGGAAAACACCTGCGGCATCATGCGCAGGCTGAGCGGATCGTGGACGCGGTTGCCGGGCGAGATGGCCGCTTCCGTGCGGGCGGTGTCGATCCAGCGGCCGATCTCCGCCTGGCGCGGCGTGCCGAGAACGGTGGCGGCCAGCGCCGGCGCCGGCAGAGACCCGGCGGCCGAGGCGGCGGCAAGGCCGGTGGCCATCAGCGTGCGCAACGTGCCGGCGGCGCGGCCGATGGCCGAGGCGGCGAGCGCCACGCCGGCGGCGTTGGAGCTCAGGGCGGCCAGGCTGTCCTTCACGCCGCACTCGAAGGAACCGAGGCCGGCCCGGACGATCGCCTCGCGGGCGGGCAGCGTCTCGCCGGCCAAAATCGCCTCGCCTTCGCCGGCCAGGGCGGCGCCCACCTGTCCCATCAGGCCGATGTCGCCGGTTCCCATGGACCCCACCGGCCGCAGCACCGGCGTCAGGCCGGCGTTGAGCCAGGCGACCAGCTGGCGGGCGAGGCCCGGCGTCGAGCCGGTGTGGCCGGCCAGCATGGTGTTGGCGCGGATCGCCATGGCAAGGCGGGTGACGGGCACCGGCAGCGGCGTGCCGACGCCGAACGAGTGGGCGATGACGAGGTCGGCGTTGAAGCGGGCAAGGTCCTGCGGCGACGGCGTCCAGTCCTTCATGGCGCCGACGCCGGTGTTGGCGCCGTAGACGAGCGTGCCGGAGGCGAGCGCTGCCTCGAAGGCGGCACGGGCGGCAGCGGCGGCGGCCAGGGCCGCCTCGTCGATCACCACGGCGTCGGCGCCGGCCGACAGGCGCCTCAGGGCGGTGAAATGCAGCGGCTTGCCATCGAGCACGACGGCGCCCATTCCCGCCGCCACGGCTTCCAGGACGGCAAGGCCCGTCGACGTTTCGTCTGCGAAATCGGGGGAGGACAATTCTGACACTCTCGTCACCTTTTCGCCGGCCAGCATAGGTCAAGGTTGCGAGGGGAGGGATATCCCTTTATCTGAACGGCCTATGCCTAGCGTCTGTCGCTGCCTCTGAGTTGGTCAAATCCTGCGGATCTGCCTTATATGGATACAGCAGCGCTCATCATTTGCGATAGCGTTTTGCGCGCCGCCTCGCTCCGGGGCGCGGCGCGGGCGCTGGACCGGCCGACCGGCAGCGTGGCGGCGGCCTTTCGCCGGGTGGAGGCGGCACTGGCCGTCGACCTGGCCTTTGCCGCCGGCTCCAGCCTGACCTTCACCTTCGAAGCGCGCCGCATCGGGCGCGACCTCGCCCAGATCGCCGACCTCGCCGTGGCGCTCTGGGGCGACGACGAGGCGGAACGCGGCCGGCAGTGGGCGGCGGCCCGGCCGCTGTCGCTCCTGGCGCTGCAACACTTCGTCGACGCGCTCGCCGCCGGCAGCATCCGCACGGCGGCCCGGCGCCTCGGCGTCGGCCAGCCGCAGCTGTCGCGCCAGCTCGCCCGCCTTGAGGAAAAGCTCGGAGCCCGGCTGCTCGACAGGAATGCCGGCGGCTGCCGGCCGACGCCGGCCGGCGAGCGGGTCGCCGCGCTCGCTTCCGAACTTCTCGGCCGCTGGACCCTGCTGACCAGCACGTCGGCCCGCGACTTTCGCCGTCAGGTCGCCACGCTTCGGCTCGGCGCCATCGTGCCGCTCGGCCATGAAAGCCAGATCGCCCACATGCTGGCCGACCTCGTCGCCGCCTGGCGGCAGCCGGGTCGTCGCAGCCACCTGATGCTGAAAAGTTCGACCGCAGAGGACCTGATTTCCGAGCTGAAGGCCGGGCGGCTCGACTTCGCGCTGGTCGACATGCTGGTGTCCGGCCCCGACTTCGACAGCGTCGAGATCGGCCGCTCGCGCCTCGCCGTGGTTGGGGCGGCGGGCTTCCGGACCCGCTCGCCAGATCCGGTGGAGGCGCTGCGCCGCGAGCCGGTGGCCGTGCCGACCGCCCGCTCCGGCCTCAGGCGCGCCGTGCGGGACCTCCTGGAAGCGGGCGGCGAGCGCAGCGACCAGACGCCGGCCAACTTCACCGAGATCGATTCGATCCCCGTCATCATCAACCTGGTGCGCGAGCACGGCTATCTCAGCGTGCTGCCCAAGGTGTCGGTCGATGGCGTCATCGGCGGGGTCGACGCGGTGGAACTGCCCGCCGCCTTCGACCTGCCGGTCTGTCTTGTCTGGATGCGGGCGCGCGACCTCGGACAGATCGCCGCCGAGATCATCCGCGACATCCGCGCCTGAGGTCCTGACGACATCAGGCGGCGTGTGTCTCTTCCTCGCCAGCCGCTTCCGCGTAATAGCGACCGATGCGCTCCACCTCGTTCTTCGAGCCGAGGATGACGCCGGTGCGCTGGTGCAGCCGCTCGGGCACGATGTCGAGGATGCGCTCGTCTCCGGAGATCGCGCGGCCGCCGGCCTGCTCGATGATGAAAGCCATCGGGTTGGCCTCGTAGAGCAGGCGAAGATGGCCGCCCCTCGGCGCGTTGTCGCTGTCCAACGGATACATGAACACGCCGCCGCGCATCAGGATGCGATGCACCTCGGCCACCATCGAGGCGATCCAGCGGGTGTTGAAGCTCCTGCCGCGCGGCCCCTCCGGCCCGGCGACGCATTCGCGGACATAGCGGCGGATCGGCGCCGGCCAGTGGCGCTCGCGCGAGGCGTTGATGGCATATTCGCCGGTGTCTTCGGGAATGCGCATGTTGGGGTGGGTGAGGACGAAGACGCCGATGTTGTGGTCGAGCGTGAAGCCGTTGACGCCATGGCCGGAGGTCAGCACCATCATGGTCGACGCGCCGTAGATGGTATAGCCGGCGGCCACCTGTTTGACGCCGGGCTGCAGGTAGACGTTCTCGTCGGCGGGGTCGGCGCCCTCGGGCAGGCGCAGGATCGAGAAGATGCTGCCGACGGCCACGTTGACGCCGATGTTGGACGAGCCGTCGAGCGGATCGAACAGCAGCAGATAGCGGCCATCCGAGCCGCGCGAGATATAGGCGTCCTCCAGCTCCTCGGAGGCGACACCGGCCCAGTTGCCGCTCTGGTCGGTCATGTAGAGGAAGATGTCGTTGGCGAGAACGTCGAGCTCCTTCTGCTCTTCGCCCTGCACGTTGCGCGAACCGGCGTAGCCCATGGTACCGGCCATGGCGCCGCGGTTCACCTCGTTGGAGATAGTCTTGCAGGTGGTGCAGATGTCGGTCATCAGCGCGGTGAACACGCCGCTGCCGCCGAGGCGCCGCTGCTCCTGCACCAGAAAAAGCGGCAGGGTGATGCGTCGATAGGTCATGGTCTCTCCTGAGACGAGGTGTGAGGATGATCGCCTTTGCCGCTTTGCGAGGCTAATGCGCACAAAACGAGCTGCCTTTTATTGTTTTCGCCTCGAATAAAATCATCAGATCAAAGCATAATTCGAATTCGTTCGGTGAGTTGTCTAAGGTTATGTCGGCAATGATAGTCGCGGTCGGGGCGTGCAAAAACTATTCGTTTGGCGAGTTTAACGTTAAAACTGGATTTGCATGGCACATATACGAAAAATGGATGGCTCGTCTACATAGACGTTCTGGGCGCGCTGATAGGAAGGCGAAGTGGCGCGAGAGCGGGCTTCCAATCGCACGCCGGGGCGTTATGCTTCCGGCTTTCCGCATCCGGGAGCCTTTCATGCTCGTTCTCGACGCCAATGCCACTGCGTCCGCCCTCGACTATTCGGCGCTGATCGCCGGGCTGCGCGAGATGTTCGCTGCCGGCGTGACGGCGCCGCTGCGCCACGCCCACGGCATGCCGCGTGCCGGCGAGCCGGATGCGACGCTGCTCGTGATGCCGGCCTGGATGGGCGACGGCAGCCACGGCGGCGTCAAGATCGTCAACGTCGTGCCGGGCAACGCCAAACGCGGCCTTGCGGCGGTGACGGCGAGCTATCTGCTGTTCGACGAGACGACCGGCGCCCACATGGCGCTGATGGATGGCGCGACGCTGACGGGACGGCGTACGGCGGCTGCCTCGGCGCTCGCCGCGTCCTATCTGGCGCGGCCCGATGCCCGCACGCTTCTTGTGGTCGGGGCGGGCCACATCGGGTCGGAGATGCCCGACGCCTACCGCGCGGCGCTGTCCATCGAGCGGGTGCTGGTCTGGAATCCAACGCCGGCGCGGGCCGAGCGGCTGGTGGGCCGCCTGCGGGACAAGGGGATTGCCGCCGACGTGCGCGGCGATCTCGAAGCGGCCGTCGGCGAGGCGGATGTCATCACCTGCGCCACCCTGTCCCGGGCGCCGTTGGTCCGGGGCGACTGGTTGCGCCCCGGACAGCACCTCGATCTCGTCGGCTCCTTCACCCCGGACATGCGCGAAACCGACGATGAGGCCGTGGCGCGCGGCCGGGTGTTCATCGACGGGCCGGCGGCGGCGATCGAGTCGGGCGACATCAAGGGGCCGATGGCATCGGGCGCGCTGAAGGAGATCGCCGGCACGCTCTACGATCTTTGCGGGGGACGTGTCGAAGGGCGGCGGTCAGCGTCGGAGATAACGGTCTTCAAGTCGGTCGGTCTCGCCGTCGAGGACCTGGCTGCCGCCCGCGTCGCGCTCGCGGCGCGGCGGCAGGATTGACGTGTCGCCGAACAGTCCGCCGGCCGACTTAAGGTCAACCACTGCCTTGACCGGCAGGTGATCGGAGGCGCGCCGGGCGACCGGGCTGTCGTGCACGCCGAACTCGGCGATCAGCCCGTCGGGCCAGCCGAAGATGCGGTCGAGCGGGAAGACGGGCCGGCGCGAGGGGAAGCTCGGCACGGCGGCAGCGGTCTGGAACAGGGGCGACAGCCGTTCCAGCGGCGAGTTGGCCCGGCCGGGCCGCCATTCGTTGAAATCGCCGCAAAGAAGCGTCGGCATCGGCTCGCGCGCTTCGAGATGCGAGCGCAGGCGTTCCATCTGAAGCCGCCGGGTATGGCTCAGCAGGCCGAGATGGGCGGCGACGACGCGCAGCGGGCGGCCGCCGATGTCGAACTCGGCCAGCACGGCGCCGCGCGGCTCGGCGTGCGGCAGGTGGAGGCGCTCGGCGCGGACGATGGTGCCGCGCCGATAGAACAGAGCGTTGCCATGCCAGCCGTGGCTCATCGGCCTCGCGGCCAGCGGCACCAGGGTGAGGCCGGTTTCCCGCTCCAGCGTGGCGAGGTTGAGGCGGCCCTTGCGGTCGCCCAGGCGGCGGTCGGCTTCCTGCAGCGCGATGATGTCGGCGTCGATCTCGGCGATCACCGAAATCGTGCGGGCGGGGTCGTAGGTGCCGTCGTTGCCGATGCCCTTGTGAATATTGTAGCTGGCGACGCGGACGAGATCGCAGCCATCGCAGGCCGGCGCCACCGTGGCGGCATCCGGCGCCCGGCCGAGCCGGATGAAGCGGCCAACGCCGTCAAGCAGGCGGGAAAGGCTGGCAAACTGCCCAGGCATGGTGTTCGAGCCTCGTCGTCCGACTTCGGGAGCCGGCCTTGGGAATTCCGGGCGTCGGTCCCGTCCTCATGCGATAACAGCGGAATGGCGGCGAGAAAAGGGCGGGGGTGACGAAACCGCCCGGCCGGCACGGAACCGCCTCTTCCGGATTTGGTTGTCTCCGCGTGCGTGTCGCCCCTCGCCGCGCGACGCGAGGCCCGGTCCCCGCGTCGCGGAGGGCGTCCTACGTTCGCAACACGAGGTGACCATGAGCGGTTCCACTGCGTCGCGCCTTTTCTCGCAATTTGCCTCCACCATCTCCGAACTGTCCGGCCGGCCGGCGACCTTCGCCCTCGCCGTGGGCATGGTCGTCGTCTGGGCGATCTCCGGGCCTTTCTTCGGCTTTTCCGAAACCTGGCAGCTCGTCATCAACACCTCCACCACCATCGTCACCTTTCTTATGGTGTTCGTGCTTCAGAACTCCCAGAACCGCGACGGCAAGGCCCTGCAGGCGAAGATCGACGAGCTGATCCTGACCTCGAAGGCGCAGAACAAATTCGTCGGCATCGAGAAGCTGGACGAGGACGAAATCCGCGAGGTCAGCCAGGCGCTGGCCGAGAAGGCGGAGGCGCTGGACGACATGGCCGACAAGGCCGAGGATCTCGAGGAGGCGGCCGAACAGAACAGGGAAAGCCGTTAGCCGGATTGCCTCCGCCGGCCGCCGTCTTCGTCCGCGCAAAAACAGCTGTCTCTCCCCGAAAAGTCGGTCATGGCGCAATTGACATCTGCGAGGTCGATACGTATGGTCCGCCCGAATTCGGGCAAGGGGGCTCTGCCCTCCTGGCATCGGGATTGATGACGTCGGGCATTGCCCCGTCGGCGGCGCGTCTTCAGACGCTGACGCCGTGGCGGAATGTCGGCAAGGATGGACCAAATGAAGATCAAGAACTCTCTCCGGGCCCTCATGACCCGCGACCGCAACAATCGCATGGTCCGTCGCAAGGGCCGTATCTACATCATCAACAAGAAGAATCCGCGCTACAAGGCCCGTCAGGGCTGATTGAAGGCGGGCGCTTGGCCCGCCTCGGCGTCAGGATGCACTCGACGATCGCTGCCCGGGAAGGTACCTTCCCGGGTATGCGTGTTTTTGTGCCCTTCGCTTTGCTGCTCACGATCGCCGTCGGACCGGCTTCCGCCGACGACGGCTTGCCGCCGCCCGTTTCCAGCGGGCGCGACCGGCTGACATCGGTCGTTCCGGCCGACAGGACCGCCGAACTGGACGGTCTGTTCACCCGCCTCGCCGCCGCCCGCGATCGCAAGGAGGCGGCCGGCATCGAGACCGACATCCGGAACCGCTGGGCCGAGAGCGGCAGCGCCACCTGCGACCTCATGCTGTCGTGGACCCAGAAGGCGGTGGCGAGCGGCGACGCCGCCGGCGCGCTCGACATTCTCGACGAACTGACGGTGCGGCAGCCGGCCTTCGCCGAAGCCTATTATCGGCGCGGCACGCTGCATCTCCTGGCCGGCCGCCTGTCGCCGGCACTCGGCGACTTCCAGACCGTGCTGCGCATCGAACCGCGCCATTTCATGGCAATGAAGGATCTGGCCGTGCTGCTCGAAGACCTCGGCCAGCATGAGCGGGCGCTCGAGGTATTGCGTCGCCTTCAGACGATCGACCCGCACTTCGATGGCCTCGACGAAGCCATCGAGGCCATCGTGGCCGGCAGCCACGGCCGCGATATCTGAGGCCCTCGGCCCATCTCGGCAGGCGCGGCCGTGCCGCTTGAAGGCAAGTCTTTATTGCAGAAATCAATCCTCTATTTCATTTAAAGCTGATCGGTGCGGTGCCGTCGCGCCCGATAAACGTCGGCCATTCGACGCGCGTCCGCCAAATTGGCAGGACCCGACAGTAAAGACATATATCCAAGATAATCCGAATAAGATCTCTTTCGAATTTTCTCGATCTGGTTCGATGTTGGTGCGAAATGATCTGCGCGCACAGGTTGCCAGTCGTGTATTTTCTCTCCTTTCAGGGGGTTAGATGGCCGGATCCCTCCCTGCTCGAGATGTGATGGCGCTCGACTTATTCGTGTAACCTGCCGGACCAGCAGTAGCAAATGGCAGGAATGTCCATGTAAGCGGTAAAATCCTATTGACGTCCGGTTCGAATCCGCTAACATTCGCTAAAAATCGAAACCAAACGCATGTTCTTGAGTTTGGCTCGCTCGGATAACAATAACTTCGGACCGTGAAATATTAATCGGATCTGTATTTCCGGTGCGTCAGTGCAACTGGAGACATTGCATGTCTACTGGTAGGCCGTGGCATGTTTCATCTGATATCGACAGGATCGACATGGTCCGCGCACTGGCGCTGAACATTCGGCGCAGCGCCTTCACGATGGTCCACGAGGCCCAGCTCGGCCATCCCGGCGGCGACTTCTCGGCAGCCGACATCCTGGCGACGCTGTACTTCGGCGTCATGCGCTACGATCCCAACGAGCCGCGCCATCCGGACCGTGACCGCTTCATCATGAGCAAGGGGCATTGCACCGGCGCCTTCTATTCGGTGCTGGCCCAGGCCGGCTACTTCCCGGAAGCCCAGCTCAAGACCTACATGCAGCCGCTGTCCATGCTGAACGGCCACCCCAACCGTAACTACCTGCCGGGTATCGAGACCAACACCGGACCGCTCGGGCACGGACTGCCGGTGGCCGTCGGCGTCGCCATTGCCGGCAAGCTCGCGGCCAAGGACTATCGGACCTTCGTGCTGACCGGCGACGGCGAACTGCAGGAAGGCTCCAACTGGGAAGCGGCCATGGCCGCCGGCCACCGCAAGCTCAACCGCCTCACCGTCATCGTCGACCGCAACCGCCTGCAGCAGGGCGACCGCACCGAGGCCACCAACGGCCTCGACCCACTCGACGACAAGTGGCGCGCCTTCGGCTTCCATGTCGAGATGATCGACGGCCACGACCACGCCGCCCTGCTCGACGTGCTCGGCGCCGATCCCGACAGTCGCGACAAGCCGCTCTGCGTCATCGCCAACACCATCAAGGGCAAGGGCGTGTCCTTCATGGAGGACAACGTCTCCTGGCACCACGGCGTTCCCACCGACGAACAGTTCGCCCAGGCGATGAAGGAGCTCATCTGATGTCGGCCGCCATCAAGACCAAAGAGGGCCTGTACGACTGCCGCGACGCCTTCTCCAAGGCGCTGGAAGCGCTGGCCGAGGCCGACGAGCGCGTGGTCGCCGTCGTCAACGACAGCGTCGGCTCCTCCAAGCTCGGCGGCTTCAAGAAGCGCTGGCCCGACCGGCTCGTCAACGTCGGCATCGCCGAGCAGAACATGGTCGGCGTCGGCGCCGGCCTTGCAAACGGCGGGCGCATTCCCTTCGTCTCCTGCGCCTCCTGCTTCCTGACCGGACGGGCGCTCGAGCAGGTGAAGGCCGACGTCGCCTACTCCAACACCAACGTCAAGCTGTGCGGCCAGTCGCCCGGCATCGGCTACGGCGAGCTCGGACCTACCCACCATTCGATCGAGGATCTCGCCTGGCTGAGGCCGCTTGCCAACCTTCTCACCATCGTGCCGTCCGACCCTTGGGAAACCGAACAGGCCATTCGCTTCGCCGCCGCCCATGAGGGGCCGGTGTTCATCCGCGTCAGCCGCTATCCGGTGCCGGCGCTCGAACATCGCATCGATCGCATCGAGCCGGGCAAGGCGGAGGTGATGCGGGCGGGCACCGACGTCGCCATCCTCGCCAACGGCGTCATGCTGCACAAGGCGCTTGGAGCGGCCAAGGTGCTGGCCGAGAGCGGCGTGTCGGCCCGCGTCGTCAACATGGCCTGGATGAACCCGCTCGACGTCGA
>Ga0206117_100574_pt1 | contig 33738 bp, 27 predicted proteins | sample 3A5Ametagenome_FD_177997 | JGI IMG/M metagenome (GOLD analysis project Ga0206117, IMG submission 177997) | Enriched microbial communities from leaf-cutter ant dump, University of Wisconsin, Madison, United States - 3A5A | ecosystem: Environmental > Terrestrial > Nest > Insects nest > Nest dump... | reverse complement strand
CCTCCATCGCCTTCACCTCGATGGCGCGGGGCAACGTGGCGGCGGCGGTGTGCAGCTCCACCCTGTCCAACATCTCCGGCATCCTGATGACGCCGCTGCTGGTGGCGCTGTTCCTGAAGGTGCAGGGCTCGGCGCTGTCGCTCGACACGCTGCAAACCATCGCGGCGCAGCTTCTGCTGCCCTTCGTCGCCGGCCAGCTGCTGCGGCGCTGGATCGGCGCCTGGGCCGCCCGGCACAAGACGATGCTGCGCTTCACCGACCGCGGATCGATCCTGCTGGTCGTCTATCTCGCCTTTAGCGAGGCGGTGGTGAACGGGCTGTGGCATCAGGTGCCGCCGGCGGCGCTCGGCATGGTGGTGGTGATCGACTGCGCCATCCTGGCGGTCTTCTTGGTCGGCACGACGCTGCTGAGCCGCCGCCTAGGCTTCTCCCGCGCCGACGAGGCGGTGATCGTCTTCTGCGGATCGAAGAAGTCGCTGGTCAGCGGCGTGCCGATGGCCGGCGTGCTGTTCGCCCCAGCCACCGCCGGGCTGGTTCTGCTGCCGGTGATGTTGTTCCACCAGATCCAGCTGATGGTCTGCGCCGTCCTGGCCCGCCGCTATGCCGAGGAGAACGAGGCGCGGGACGCCCTGCCGGCCACCTCGTGAGGAAGCAGGACACGTCCTACTCCTCCGCGAACTCCCCGGTTGCGGCCATGATGGCGGTGCGGAGCCGGTCGGCCTTTGCGGGACCGGCGACCAGTTCCAGCAGGCGCAGGGCGTAGAACAGGTTCATCTCCGCCGTCTCGGCATCGTCCGGATCGCCCGCCGCCTTGGGGTAGTGCGCCAGCAGGGCCTGCGCCCGCGCCATCAGCCCCTTCTCCATCGATGCCATCGCGTCCTTCAGCGGCTCGTGCAGGCCCAGCGCGCCGGCCAGCCCCTCGCAGCGGCGCAGCGCGCGGGCGTGGTCCTCGGCGGCGGCCTGGGCATCCTCGTTCACCGGGGCTGGGCGGCCGTTCGCGGCGGGGGCCGGGACGGCGGTCAGGATGCCGGCGGGTGCGGTGTCCAGAACGGTACCGGACACCATGGAACGCACCGACAGCTTCACCGCATCCAGCCGCTCCCGATAGAGCGGATCCGCCAGGACATCCATGACGGCGGAGGTGGTGTCGATGCTGGCGATCAACCGCTCGGCAATGGCGATGGCCTCCTCCGGAGCGATGGCGACAGCGGCCCCGCCCGGCCCGGCGCTGTAGCCGGCACCATCGAGACGGGCCGAGCGCTCCTCCAGATTGGTGACGACCAGGCCGCTCAACTGGGCGAAGATCACCGGCTGCTCGCGCCGCGCCTTGCCGAAATCCAGCTCGTTCAGCACCGTCAGCAGATCGGCCGGGTTCGCCATGCGCGAGGCGGCGACCAGCAGCAGATAATAGACCAGCCCGGCCGATTGCCGCGCCACCGCCTGGACCGCCTGCTCGATGGCGTCCACATGCGGGTCGTCCAGCGCCGCCAGCGGCTTCGGCGCCAGCGAGTCCTTCAACGATTCGACCGTCAGCCCGATCTCGAGGAAGGCGGCGACGTCCAGCAGCTGCCGCCGCATCTCCTCGTCGCCCAGCATGGCGCGCCACAGCGCCTGACGGCCGGTGTCCGTCTCCCCTGCCCCTCCGACAGCCCCCCGCAAAGCCTGGGCGGCCATCGGCCACAGCCGGCGCCCAACGTTGCGCAGGGCATTGAGATTGCCGGGCGCCGTCTCCTGCACCTGCCGGTCGAGCTGGTCGATCAGGGCACGGTCACCGCACTCCGTCACCAGTCGCCAAAGCGGGTCGATCACCCGCCGCTCGATGCGGCCCAGCGGCACATCCACACCGCTGGCGCTTTCCAGCACATCCTCGAACGGCATGCACAGCACGCGTTTCAGCGTCGGCCGGCGGTTCGGGCGCACCTGGACCAGCCGCGGGCGGATGGCGGCGAAGGTCTGGCGCACCTCGGGATGGTCGCGCACCCGCTCCAGCAGGCGGACCACCTCGATGAACTTGTCCTCGGGGATGTCGAACAGCCGGTTCTCCAGCCCCGGCAGGCGGTCGGCCTCACCCGGTTCGTCCGCCCGTCCGGTCATGCCATCCGACCGTCCGGTCATGGCGCGCGGGCCTTCACCGCCTCGATCCGGCGGATGGCGTCGATGTCCATCTGGCCGGTGCGCCAATCCTCCAGCATGCGGACGGAGCGGCGGTGGGCCAGCTTGACCTGCTTGGAGTCCTCGACGAAATCGCGGCTGGATTCCCGGCGCGGCAGCAGCGGAAGGATGCGGAACAGGTCGTTGACGGTGGCTGCCTGCTGATGGCGGTCCTCCGCCTGCGCCACCTCCCACGCCCCGGTGATGTGGCTCCAGCCATCGAGCAGCCAGGCCATGCGGGCCGCCTGGCTACGCACGCGGATGAAGGCGTCGTCCCAATCGCGCATCAGCGGCCCGATGGCCTCGATGCGGCGGTGGAAGTCGCCCAGCACCTTTTCGCCGATGGCGATGGTGTGCTGCGCCACCTCCGCGCAGAACTCCGCGACCGGGGCGGCGTCGCTCGGCACCTCGCGCGCCCAGTCGATCATGCCGTCGCGGAAGCCCTTAAGGTCATTCAGCCCGCGCGTCAGCCGGCCCGGCCGGGGCGAGTGCGCCAACCCCACCGGCGCCGTGACCGCGGCGATGTCGGCCAGCCGGGCATAGAGCAGCGTCGCGTCCATGCGCAGGCTTTCCGCCGCGCGGGTCATCAACTGCCGGGTCAGGCGCTGGCCCTCGTCGGTGTCGATGCCGGCCTTCAGCATCTCCGGCGATTCCAGTCCGACCGCCTTCAGGATCGACAGGATCAGCAGATAATGGGTAAGGGTGCTCTGCTCGTCGTCCTCGTCCAGCGCGCGGCGGGCGGCCTGCGCCGCCTTCGGCCCGGCGAGCCCGCGCCGCGCCGCCTTCAGCGTCGCCCGGCGGATCTCGTAGGGGGAGCAGGCTTCCTCCTTCACGATCAGGTCATGCAGGTAGCGGTCGTGCATGGTCATCGACACCATGTCGGGCACCGATTTCCAGGCGACGACATAAATGCCCATGCCCTGCGACAGGCTGGGGATCAACACTTCGAGCTTCGACCGTTCGCCACGGCGCACGCGGGTCTGGGACAGCAGCGGCGTGGTGAAGGCCACCGCGGCCCCCCGCTCCTCGAAGGTCGACGGCGCGTATTCGATCGCACCCTTCAACATGATTGCCGTTCCGGATTCGCCTGATCGCTCTGCCGGCAACGCGACGGACCCGTCGGCCGGACCCCGCAGTTGCGCCATACCCACACTATTACATGGTCGTAAGAAATGGGGCGGCGACCAATTTGTCGTGAATTGTAGCGCCATGCGACGGCCTGTCGCACTTGGCAACAGCTCGCACGACGAGCACGGACCTGTCCCCAAAGTTTGTTCGCGGACAGCTTGCCGGACGTTCAGGCATCTTCACAAAGTGACGGGATTTACGCCGGCAACTTTATAAAGACGGACGGAAATCTCCGTGCCGGCAGCACCCATTCCGGATGCCGCGCGACGGCCCTTGCGCTTTGCGCGGCGACGCGACAGTTTGGACGGACGTGACACCGCGACCATGGGAGAAGCAGAGGGTGAGCAACATCGGCATCGTGCTCGGACGGTTCCACCGCAAAGAGGTGGAAGAGATGCTGGACGAGGCGCGCACCGTCGCCGCCAGCCGCGGCCTCGGCATCGTGGCGGAGATCTGGGTTCCCGGTTCGATGGAAAAGCCGCTGGCGATCAAGCGCCTGCTGATGCGCGAGGACGTCGCCGGCGCGGTCGCGCTGGGCATCATCGAGCGGGGCGAGACCGAACATGGCAACGTCATGGGCCATGCGGTCATCGGCAGCCTGATCAATCTGCAGCTGGAGTTCATGAAGCCCGTCGGCGTCGGCATCCTCGGGCCGGGCATCAACCCGTCGCAGATTCCGCCGCGCATCCGCCCCTACGCCGCCGCCGCGGTGAACGCCTGCGCCGACCTGATCGAGCAGGGCTGAGGTCTCTCATGCTTTGGCGGGGCGCCACCGGTGCAGCACATGCATCGCCCCGCCGAACAGCAGGCCCCAGAAGGCCGATCCGACGCCGAAGAAGGACAGGCCGGACGCGGTCACCAGCAGCGTGACCAGGGCGGGGATCCGCTCCTCCTCCGCCTGCACCGCCGCCAGCAGCGAGCCGCCGAAGGCGCCGATCAGCGCCAGCCCGGCCACCGCCTCGATCAGGATCGGCGGCGAGCGGGTGACCAGCGTGGCGGTGACCGCCGCAAGCGCCGTCAGCGCGATGTAGCCGACACCGCCGGTGACGGCGGCCTGCCAGCGCCGCTCCGGCCTCGGGTCGGCATCGGGGCCGGCGCACATCGCCGCGGTGATCGCCGCCAGATTGACCGTCGGCGCTCCCAGTGGCGCCGTCACGACCGAGGCGAAGCCGGTCGCCAGGAAGGCCGGCGGCACCCGCGGCGTGTAGCCGAAGGTCGCCAGCACCGCTAGGCCGGGGATGTTCTGCGACGCCATGGTGACGACGAACAGCGGCAGGGCCAGCCCGACCAGTGCCTCCCAGGTGAAGGCCGGGGCGACCAGCGACAGCGTCGGCCAGGGGTCGGCCGGCAGCGCACCCGACACCGGCGGGTTGATCGCCATCGCCGCCAGCGCCACCGCGACCGCCGCCGGCACCGCGTAGAGCCGGGCGACACGCCCGACGATTGCCCAGGTCGCCAGCACCAGCAGGCCCAGTCCCGGCGCCTGCCCGATCGCCATGAAGGGCGCCAGGCACAGCTTCAACAGAAGCCCGGCCAGCATGCCGTTGGCGAGCGGCTTCGGGATCGCCGCGATCCAGCGGCCGAGCGGCCGCCACAGCCCCGCCACCATGATCAGCGCGCCGACCGTCAGGAAGGCACCCACCGCCGCCGGGAAGCCGCCGGCCACCGGGCCGGTCGCCGCCAGCAGCGCCATGCCCGGCGTCGTCCAGGCGACGCTGATCGGCTTGCGCTGCGTCCAGGCCAGCCAGATCGCCGACAACCCCATGGAAAATCCGACAGCCACCAGCCCCGAGGTGATCTGTGCGGTGTCCGCCCCGACCGCCGCCAACCCCTGGATCACCACCGCGACCGAACTGGCATAGCCGACCAGCGCCACCAGACCGCCCGTGGCGAGCGCCGAGGGCGACAGGCCACGGCCGGGAACCGGGGCGGTGGAAGCGGTCCGCTCGGCGGACGACGAGCCGGTCATGGCCGGTCCTTTCGCATGGATGGACAGGGAAGGATCCGACAGGTAAATTGGATCCAATATCCAGGCAAGAGTTTTTCTCACCCATCAGGCCCCGCATGTCCCAGCCTCCCGACTCCCGCCCCTCCGATGAGCGCCTTGCCAATCTGACGGTGCTGATCGCGCGCAACCGGCCACGCTTCCGCACCGCGACAGAATTCGTCGAGGCCGCGATGCGCGAGGCGATCCTCGAGGGGGTTCTTCCGGCCGGCGCCCCGTTGCGCCAGGAGGATCTCGCCGCCGCCTTCGGCGTCAGCCGCATGCCGGTGCGCGAGGCGCTGCGCCAGTTGGAGGCCCGCGCGCTGGTGGAATTCCATCCCCACCGCGGCGCGGTGGTGGCGGAGATCTCGGCGGAGGATTCTGCGGACATCGGCGCCATCCGGGCGGCGCTGGAACCGGCGGCCCTGCGGCTGTCGCTGCCGCATCTGACGGCGGACGACCTCGCCCTGGCGGCGGAACTGATCGCGGAGATGGATGCGGAGGCCGATCCCGGCCGCATGGGCGAGTTGAACCGGCGCTTTCACATGACGCTCTATTCCCGCGCCGGCCGGCCACGGCTGCTGGGACTGGTGGAGCAGCACCTCTCGGCCGCCGACCGCTATCTGCGCTTCCAGTTCGCGGCGCTGGGCTACCACCCCCGCTCCCAGGACGAGCATCAGGCCCTGCTGGCGGCCTGCCGTACCGGGGATGCAAACGCGGCCTGCGGCATCGTCGTGCGCCACGTCATCCAGGCGGGTGAACAGTTGAGCGCCTTCCTGGACGGGCGCGGGTGAGGCAGTCGGGCAGCGCCCCGCCCTGTCATGTCGTCCCCAGCAGTTCGCCCAGCGCGTGGCTGAGCTGGCGCGGGGTCACCGGCTTGTGGATGATACCCAGCCCGTGGGCCGCGGCGTCGCGTTCGCATTCCGGACCGGTCTCGCCGGTCAGGATCAGGCCGGGGACCGGCGCGCTGCCGGGATCGTCGTACAGTGCGCGGATGCGGGCGACCGCCTCGGTGCCATAACGCCCTTCGCGCAGGCGGTAATCGGCGACGATCAGATCGGGGCGGCGGCCCATGCGGCTCAATCCCTCCACCGCCTTCTGGGCAGAGCCGGCGACCAGCACCTGATAGCCCCATTCGCGGAAGATCGTCTCCAGCCCCAACAGGACGATGGCGTCGTCATCCACCACGACGGCGAAGCGGCCGCGGCCGACGGTCGCCGCCTCCGCCGCGGTCACCGGCGTCTCGACCATGCGGCCGAGCGGCAGGGCGATGACGAAGCTGGTCCCCTCCCCCGGCTTCGAGGTGACATCCACCGGATGGTTCAGCAGCAGCGACAGGCGCCGCACGATGGCAAGCCCAAGCCCCAGCCCTCGATTGCGGTCGCGCTCCGGATTGCCGACCTGATGGAACTCCTCCCAGATGCGTTCCAGATGGTCGGACGGGATGCCGATGCCGGTGTCGCGCACCTCGATCAGGAGCCGCGCGCCGGCCCGCCGGCATTCGATGTCGATCCGCCCGCTCTCGGTATAGCGCAGGGCGTTCTCCACCAGATTGCGCACCATGCGGGTCAGCAGGGTGCGGTCGGTCCGGGCTGCGGCATTGCAGGAAAGGACGTGCAGTTCCAGCCCCTTGGCCGCCGCCACCGGCCGGTAGGCGGCGGCGATGTGGTCGAACAGGGGGGCGACCGGTACATTCTCGATGTTGGGCTGGACCACGCCGGCATCCAGCCGCGACATGTCCAGCAGGCTGTCCAGAAGTTCCTTGAGCGCGTCAAGGCCGCGGCCCAGATGCATCAGTGCGGTGGCGCCCTGGCTGCCCTGGACATGCGGCTTCAGCACGTCGACGAACAGCAGCAGCGCCTGCAGGGGCTGGCGCAGGTCGTGGCTGGCGGCGGCCAGGAACTTACCCTTCGCGAGGTCGGCCGCCTCAGCCGTCTCCTTCGCCTGCAACAGCGCCTGCTGCGCCTGCCGGCGGGCGGTGATGTCGCGGAAATAGACGGACAGCCCGTCGGCGTTGGGATAGATGCTGGCCTCCAACCAATTGCCCATGGTCGGAGACACCACCTCGATGGTCATCTCCCGGCCTTCGCGGACCGCCTGCTTCTGCGCTTCGAAGGCGTCGCTGCCCAGCACCTTGGGAAAGGCTTCCCACAGACGGCGGCCCAGCAGGGTGTCGCGCGAGCGGCCCCAGACCTGCTCGGCCTTGCGGTTGATGTAGGTGAAGCGCCAGTCATGGTCGACGGCATAGAAGGCGTCGCTGATGCTCTCCAGAATCTTCACCGCCCGCTCGTGCGAGGCGCGGGCCTCCTCCTCCGCCCGCTTGCGCATGGTGATGTCGCGGAAGAAGCAGCCCACCCCTTCCGCCGTCGGCAGGATGCGGATTTCCAGCCACATGGTGGTGCCTTCGCCGTCGAAGCGCTTTTCCATGCTGGTCGGCTGCCGCTCCGTCATCGTCCTGCGGCACAGCGCCTCCAGGTCCGAGCCGGCAAGCTGCGGCCACACCTCCCACAGGCGGCGCCCGCGCATCGCCGCCAGCGACTGGCGGTCGAGTTGTTCGGCGCGACGGTTCTGGCAGATCACGCGATAGTCGCGGTCCAGCCCCACCAGCGCCTCGTCGATGCTGTCCAGGATATCGGCTGCGCGCCGGCGCGCGGCGGCGATGGTCTCCTCCATCTGCCGGTCGTCGGAGCGGTCGTGCAGGATCCACAGGTATCCCTCCTCGTCGCTCTGGAGCGGCAGGATGGTCAGCGCGCCCCAGACGGTGGAGCCGTCGCGATGGCTGAGGCTGCGCTCTTCCTGGATGCGGCCCTCGGCCAGCGCGCGGACCCGCAGCGCGTCGGGCACTCCGGAGGCGACCTCCTCCGGCGGAAACAGGATGTCGACCGGCTGGCCCTTCGCCTCCTCCTCGGTCCAGCCCAGGATGCGGACGGCACCGGGGTTCCAGCTGGTTATCCGGCCGTCCGGCGCCAGGGTCAGGATGGCGTGGCCGATGGCGCTGTCCAGGATCGCGCGCAACCGCCTCTCGCTGTCGGCATGGGCGGCGCGGCTGCGCTCCAGCGCATTGAAGGCGGAACGCAAATCTTCGTTCAACGCCGTGACCGTCAGCAGGTCGTCACGGCCGGTGTTGGCGGTGGACAACGCCGACTGGAGCCGGGCGTTCTCCCGCTCAAGCTCCTCCAGCCTTTCCAGCAGATCCGCATTCGATTGGGCGGGCAAACACGGCCCGGCTCCCGTTCGGCTATCGGCGGGCTCGTGCGGGACGGACGGCTGTTTGGTCATAGGCGCCCAAAGAAAAACGAAACGCTCATTCGTCGAGAGTGCGCAATGCCCAAAGCCGCTGTAAACCTTCCAAAAGCAATATTCCGGACGATTGCGACATCCCGAAATGAAATGGATGTCGTTACCGCATATCGGTGATCGCCTTCACCATTGCCCGCACACCGGCATCGAGCACTTTGTCACGCCGCAACACCAACCCAAGGGTGCGAACCAATGGTGGCGCCAGAGCTTGGACTGCGAACCGGTCGCAATCCTGCAGACCCGCCACGGTGACCGACGGCAGGATCGAACGGCCGAGACCGGCGGCGACGAGGTTCTTGATCGCCTCCACATTGCCCAGTTCCATCGCCGGGCGCGGCTGGATGCCGCCGGCCATGAACCAGCCGTCGATCACCGCCCGCATGGTCCCGCCGCGCTCGTACAGGATCAGCGTTTCATCCGCCAGCGCCGCAGGGGCGATGGTCTGTTCCGCCGGCGGCGCCTCTCCGCGGGGGCCGACACAGACCAGTTCCTCGGCGCAGACCGGCTCGATCGACAGGCCGGGGCGGCCGGCCGGCAGCGTGACCAGCGCCAGATCCAGCGTTCCACCCTCGACCGCATCCAGGATGTCCGGCGTGTTGCCGGTGACGACGATGATCTCCAGTCCGGGATGGGCGGCGCGCAGGGCGGTCAGGATCGGCGGCAGGCGGTAGATGCAGGCGGTGGCACCGGTACCGATCCTCACGCGCCCGACCTGCCCGGCGCGATGGCGGCCCATGGCGGCCGACGCCGCCTCCATTTCCTCGCGCAGGCGGCGGATGAAGGGCAGCAGATCGCGGCCGGCCGCGGTCGGCAGGGCGCGCTTGCCCACCCGCTCCACCAGCCGCACGCCGAAGCGCTCCTCCAGATTGCGGATCTGCATGCTGACCGCCGGCTGGGTCAGGCCGAGCCGCCCGGCGGCCTCGGTGAAGCCGGCATGCTCGACAACGGTCGCAAAGGTGATGAGCTGGTCGAGGTTCAGGCCGCGCATACCCGCAGTCTTTCTTATGATTTCGATCAAATCAATAAATTTGCCTTTTCCCCGGCGGTCCGCGACGGTGTGGTCATGACGACCGCCGCCATCACCGCCCCCGCTTCCCGGCCGCTCTGGTTCGCACTGCTCTGCGCCAGCCGCTTCGCCACCTCGCTGTCCTTCATGGTCTATGCCGGCGCGCTCGTGCCCACGATGCAGGCCTGGGGCATGTCGGCGGGAGAGGCCGGGTCGATCCAGACCGCCTTCAACGTCGGCTATGCCCTGTCGCTGGTGGGCTCCTCCTGGTTCGCCGACAGCCTGGGAGCCAAGCGCGTCTTCCTGTGGGCGAGCTGGGCAACGGCGCTGACCGGCATCGCCTTCGCCGTCTTCGCCCGCTCGGCGGAGAGCGGACTGCTGCTGTTCGCGCTGATGGGGCTGACCCAGGGCGGTACCTATGCCCCCTCCATCATGCTGGTGGCGCAGGGCGTGCCGGCGGCCCGGCGTGGTGCTGCGGTGGGCTGGCTGCTGGCGGCGGGCTCGCTCGGCTATTTCGCCTCCATCGCGCTGGCCGCAGGGCTTGCCGAGCGCTTCGGCTACGAGGCGGCTTTCATCGCCTGCGGGCTGGGGCCGCTGCTGGCGGCGCTGCTCGCCACGCCGGGCCTGCTCGCGCGGCCCAATCTGGTGGCGGGCGGGGGAGCGCTGCGGCTGCGCGGCGCCTTCCGCTTCCTGTCCGACCGGAGGTCCTTCCTGCTGACCGCCGGCTACACCGCCCATTGCTGGGAATTGCTGGGCATGTGGGCTTGGCTGCCGGCCTTCCTCACCGCCAGTCTGGCCGGAGCCGGCGGCGACGGGGCGGGCATGCGCGGGCTGTGGATCGCCGGTGCCATCCATATCTCGGGCTTCCTGTCATCGCTGCTGATGGGACGCGCGTCCGACCGGCTTGGCCGGCGGGCAGTGCTGGTGGCGATGGGCGTGCTGGGGGCTGCCTGCTCCTTCACCATCGGCTGGATGGACGGGATGCCGCTGGCCCTGGTCCTGGCGGTGGCGGCGCTCTATGGCTTCTCCGCGCTGGGCGACTCTCCCGTGCTGTCCACGGCGATGACCGAATCGGTCGAGCCGGGCAGCCTGGGCGCGGCGCTCGCCGTGCGCTCCATCCTTGGCTTCGGCGCAGGCGGTGCCGCGCCGCTGGCGGTCGGTCTGGTACTGGACCGGGTCGGCGGCGCAGGCGGGGCCGGCTGGGGCTGGGGTTTCGCGCTTCTCGGCGTCGGCGGCGGGTTGGCGACCGTCTGCGCCCTTCTTCTTCCCGCCGACCGTCCTGACCGGAGCTGATCCACATGGTTTCCATTGCCGGGCCCGCCATCACCGTGCGGGCGTCCGCCGACGCCGACATTCCCGCCATCACCGCCCTTTACGCCCGCCATGTGCTGCACGGCACCGCCTCGTTCGAAGAGGTGCCGCCGGACGAGGCGGAGATCGCCCGCCGCCGCGCCGACATCCTGGCTCGCGGGCTGCCTTATCTGGCGGCGGAGTGCGAGGGGAGTCTGGTCGGCTACGCCTATGCCGGCCCGTACCGCACGCGCAGCGCCTACCGCTTCACGCTGGAGAATTCCGTTTATGTCGCCGACGGCATGGGTCGGCGCGGCATCGGGCGGGCGCTGATGGACCCGCTGATCGAGATGTGCGAGGCGGCGGGCTACCGCCGGATGATCGCGGCGATCGGCGACAGCGCCAATTACGGCTCCATCGGCCTGCACAGCGCCTGCGGCTTCCGTCCTGTCGGCATCCTGCCGGCGGTTGGCTTCAAGTTCGGCCGCTGGCTGGACGGCGTGCTGATGGAACGGCCGCTCGGCGACGGGAGCGACAGCCCGCCGGCCGGCTGACCGGAAACCCGATCAGTCGGCCCCCAGCAGCTCGTCCCGGCGCGGGCTGGGCGCCTTCGCCATCGGCACCGTCCGCGGCAGCTCCACACCGGGGATCTGCCAATCCACCGGCGGCGCCGATCCCGGCGTCGGCCGGTACTGGTCCAGGACCGCCAGCAGGGTCAGCAGCCCCAGGGACAGGGCCACCACCAGCAGCCGGCGGTCCACCCCGGCCATCGGGCCTTTGCCATCGGCTCCGGCGTTGTCGCGATCCAGCAGAGCCATGCTCCGTCCTCCTGTCCTGTCGGCCTCGCGTTCGTCGGCCTCCATGTCTGGGACAAGCTTGATCGATGCGGCGGAACGTCACAATGTGGCTTTGCCGCAGTCTGCCTTCGGTTCAGGCGAAGGCAGACTGCGGCCTCCAGGTCTATGCGGATCGGCCGGATGCCGTCCAACCCGGTGCCGCCGGCGTCAGGCGGCGGAGATGCGCTCCAGCCTGGCGGGAATGCCCTGGCGAACCGCGGTTCCGGCGACCGGATCGACCCAGACCGAGGCGCCCGCCCGGGTCGGGTCGGCAAGGCCAAGGTCGTTCAGGTTGATGCCTGCGGCGATTTCGGGGGCATCCGGCTGGCGGCGGTCGCCGATGGCGTGGGCGCGGGCCCCGTATTCCCTGTGCCCGAAGCCATGCTCCACCGCCAGGACACCCGCCATGACGCCGTGCCGGACAATGGCGGTCGCCGGTTCGCTCCCGCCCGGCGTGGCGATGCGGATGCGGTCGCCGGTCGCGATGCCCAGCCGCCGGGCGTCCTCGACATTCACGCCGACGGGGTTCTCCGGGTGCAGGTGGCGCAGCCGCGTCGCCCCGATGGTGTAGGCGCTGACCAGCACCGACTTCGAACTGACCAGTTGGAACGGCCAGTCCTCCGGCCGGTGGACACGGCTCACCGGCGTGCCGTCGGCGAAGACCGGCGGCATCCAGGCGGCCGTTCCCGGCCAGCGCCTGCCGGTGATGCTGCTTTTCGACGTGCCGACCGCCTCGTTGTAGATCTGAAGCGGCCTGACGAAGCGGTGGGCGGCCTTCTCCCCCTCGAATCCCTCGGCCTGGTTCTGGTAACGGCCGCCGCGGGCCAGGATGAACGCGACCTTGCGCCACTCCTCGTCCTTGAGCGTCGCCTTCAGCGCCGGCAGCACGCGCCCGACTCCGGAAAAGGCGATGTCCTCGTCGCTGGCGTCCGGCACCGGCTGCTTGCCGAGCCAGGCGACGTTGGCGCCCGCCCGCAGGTGCCAGTCCTCGGCGGTCTCCAGCGGGTGGCGGGTGCCGTCCATGCCTTCGATGGCATCGGGTCCGAACCCCGGCAGACCGAGGCGCTTGGCGAGCGCGATCAGGAAGGGCTCCATCTGGATCGGCTGGCCGTCCGGCAGGGTTTCGGTGCGCGGGACCAGCACCGGCCAGCGGGCCGTGGTCATCTTGGTCGGCACCCCGCCCCAGGCGGAGGTCCAGCCCCAGGTCTCGTACAGCACCGTGTCCGGCACGATGTAGTCGGCGAGCGCCGAGGTCTCGTTGATGAAGGGGTCGATGGCGACGACCAGCGGCACCGTTTTCGGATCGGCCAGTTTCTGCGCGAAGCGATGCGCGCCGGGGATGCCGTAGACCGGGTTGGCGTTCCACAGCAGCAGCGCCTTCACCGGGTAGGGGTAGCCGTCGACGATGGCGCTGGACATCCATTCCGTCGTCAGGCCGGGTGCGGTCGGGTACCAGGGCGCCTTCGCCGGATAGGGCTTGCCCGCCTCCTTGCGCGCCTTGAACTCGGATGTCTTCTCGTACGGCACGTTGCGGCCGAGCGGCAGGCCCGACGGCTTGACCTGACCGGGAAAGCCGGAGAGCCTGTAGCGCGGCCCGTCGCCGCTCTCCGGGAAGCGCCCGCCGCCGACGATGGTGCCACCCTTCCAGTTCAGATTGCCGAGCAGGGTGTTGATGGTGACGACCGCGAAGGCGTTGTAGAAGCCGCTGCCGGACATCATCCCGCCATGGGCGTTCACTGCGGCCTTCTTGCCGTGGCTGGTCAGTTCGCGCGCCAGCCCGCCGATCACGTCGGCCGGCACGCCGCAGGCGTCGCTGCAGGCCCGCAGGTCGAGCCGAATGGCCTCCTCGCGCAGCAGCGTGAGGCTGGTCTTCACGGCGAGATCGCCGGCAGCGGTCGCCACCGTCCCGTCATGGAACAGCGTGGCCGCCGCCATCAGCGCGTCATGGGCGGCCGGAGCGCCCGTCGCCGGGTCGATGACGACGAAGGCGTCCTTGTCGCCGTAGCGGTCCTTCTCGTCCAGCGTCACCCAGCCCAGGTCGGAAGCGCGCAGCAGGCGCCCCTCCCGCGGATGGCCCTTCTGCACGACGACCAGATGCGTGGCGTTGCACCACCCCGCCTCGCCCGCCGCCTCGGCCGCCTTGCCGTTGGGCTGGGAGAGATAACGGGCGTCGATGCGGTCGTTCTCGAACATCCAGCGGATGATGCCCATGGCGAAGGCGCCGTCGGTGCCCGGCCGGATCGGGATCCAGTCGGCCCGCTCCCCGGCGGCCGCTGCCCTGGCATTGGTCAGCACCGGATCGACGACGACGTAACGCAGGGCTCCCTCCGTCCGGGCCTTGGCGATCAGGGTCGCCTGCCGCTTGAACGGGTTGCCGGCATTCGACGGGGCGGTGCCGATGAAGACCACGAACTCGGCGTTGGCGATGTCGGGCTTGGCGTGCGGCTGCTGTTTGGTGTCGCCGAACACCGCCCCCGACCCCGCCCGGTAGGCTCCACCGCAGTAGGATCCGTGGCCGACGTAATTGATGCTGCCATAGGCCTGCTGGTGGAACCGCTGCACGAGCGATTCCCGCCCGTCCGGCACGCCGGTGATCATCGCCACCTGATTGACGCGAGGGCCCAGTTCCGGCGCCGCCGGGTCGATGGGCGTCCTGAGATCGCGCAGGGCGGCCAGCCCGTCGACATGCCCTTCGCCGAACAGGTCGCCGCCGTCGCACACCTCCCGCACCAGCCGCTCGAAGGGGATCGACTCCCACCGACCCGACCCGCGCGGACCGACGCGTTTCAGCGGCGTGGTGATGCGGAAAGGCGAGGCGACGTTCTCCAGCACCGCATTGCCGCGGCCACAGGCGGTGGACCGGCCGTTCAGCCCCTTTTCCCCATGGCGCGACAGCGCCTTGAAGCTCTCCCTGACCGGCGTGCCGTAGGGCAGGAAGGGGTCGGTGGACATCGGGGTGTAGGGATTGCCCGCAACGCGCAGCACCCTGTTCCGTTCGGTATCGACCCGCACCCGCACCCCGCACAGGGTCGTGCAGCCGATGCATCCGGTGTAGGCGACGATCTGGCCGGGCGTCAGGGCGATGTCGCCGCTGATCGGATCGACGGTGAATTCGGGCTTGGGCGCGTTGCCGGAAATGGCGTTGCCGGGCTTTTCTCCGGCCCAGGCGCCCCGGACGAGCTTGCGGCCGGTCTCGGAGAATCCGCCGGCGAAGGCGGCGAGCGCACCGCCCGCGGCGGTGGTCTTCAGGATGAGGCGACGGGTGATGGACATGGTGGTGTCTCCGGTGGTCCGGCGGGCGGTCATTCGGCAGTCATTCGGCGGCAACGGCGCGGTCGGCGGCCGGAACGGCGCGGACCGGGCGGGCGGGCGACCGGACCGGGGCCGGCAGGAACGCGGTGATGACAAGCAGCAGGAAAAGCCACAGGCCGGCGGTGCCGATGATTCCGAGCAGGCCTTCCGGACCGGCCGGAAGCACGTATTCGTAGAATCCGGCCCCGGTCTTCGGCACGGTCTGGCCGCCGATGAAGACGGTCCAGCGGAACATCCAGGCGCTGTGAACCGCGATCGTCCCGGTCAGCAGGCCGGTGCCCGCGGGCTTGGCGACGGCGATGAGGAAGGGCACCATCGTGGCGGCCACCGCCCAGACCGCCGTGACCCGCCACGCCTCGGCATGCGCCACGCTCTCCAGCGCTTCGGCATGCGTCCGCTCGACCCCGGACAGGCCGAGCGCCAGCCACAGCCCGCCGATCAGCATCACGGCGCCCAGGGCTGCGGCCAGCAGCCGGTTCGCCCGCATCTCGACATCGCGGTCATCGTCCGCCGCGAAGCGGTTCAGGAGCAGCACCAGGCCGGCGGCCCCGGCCAGGGCGGTGGCGAGGAACTGGATGGGCAGGAAGGGGGTGTGCCACAGCGGGCGCGCCTTGACCACGGCCACCTCGGTGCCGGTATAGAGCGCGACCAGGGCCGCCCCGGCGAGGACGGCGATACCGGCGGAACGGATCAGGCGGTCGTCGCGCCCGCCCCCCAGTGCGGCCATCCGGTAGAGCGCCGCGAGACGGCTGTCCACCCGCCCCTGCTCCTGGAGTTCCTCGCGGAAGCAGGTCCAGGCATAGACCAGCAGCCCGGTCACGTAGAACGGGATGATGAGCGACCCCCACCACATCCAGGACGTCGGACGCAGCACGACGTAGAAATGCCAGAAGCGGCCGGGCTGGTGCAGGTCGGACAGCAGCGCTACCGGAGCGGCCAGACCGCAGGTCAGTGCCACCAGCAGGGCGACGCGGCCGAGCTTGCGCCAGTCTTCGCGCGCCAGGGCATAGCCGGGCAGGCTCAGCAGAACGCCGCCGACCGACAGGCCGATCAGGAAGAAATACTGCACGGCCCAGGGAAGCCAAGCGACCTCGCGGGTCACGTTGATGACCTCCACGATGCTGCTGTCCATCATGCATGCTCCTTCTCGACTTGGGCCGCGACGGGCGCTTCGATGGAAGCCCCGGCATGCGGCCGGGCGCTCGGGCGCCACAGGGTCGGCGTGCCGTCCACCTTGCCTTGGAACTTCGGATCGAGGCCGATGTAGAAGACCCGCGGCTGAGTGCCCTGCTCGGGCTTCAGCACCTTCGGATCCTCCTGGCGGACCAGCCTGGAAACGGTGCTGTCCGGGTCGTTCAGGTCACCGAAGATGCGGGCGCCGCCCACGCAGGTCTCGACGCAGGCGGGCAGCAGGCCGGCGTCCACGCGGTGGACGCAGAAGGTGCATTTGTCGGCGGTCTGGCTTTCGTGGTTGATGAAGCGCGCGTCATAGGGGCAGGCCTGGACGCAATAGGCGCAACCGACGCACACCGTGTTGTCGACCACCACGATGCCGTCCCTGCGCTGGTATGTGGCGCCGGTCGGGCAGACGGGAATGCAGGGGGCATCCTCGCAGTGGTTGCACAGGCGGGGCAGCATGTAGGTGCCGCTCCGGCCCTGCTCCGTCACCTCGTAGGTCGAGACGATGGTGCGGAAACTGTTTTCCGGAACGTCGTTTTCCATGATGCAGGCGACGGTGCAGGCCTGGCAGCCGACACATTTGCGCACGTCCACCACCATGCCCCAGCGATGCGCCGCGTCGCCGCCCTTGCGGTTCTGCGCGGCCTCGGCGGTCGAAGGGCCGGCCGGCGCAGGGGCCAGCGTGGCCGCCCCCACCGTGGCGGCGCCGACGCCGATGAAGAAATTGCGTCGTGTTCGGTCCATGGCAGACCCCTTCGCACAGATTCCATGGCCCGCGGTGTTGCATGGGCCGTACAGCGCGAAGGTATCCGGACGGGGCCTCTCACCCCATTGGGGCATGTCGCAGAGTTTTTGGGGTTTTCCCCAAGGGCAATCTGTCGCAGGTCTTTTCGAGAACCCGCCACGCTTCGTTAAGCTTTTACCTGGCCTCCAGCAGAAGCCTGGTGAGATCGGCGACCGAGCCGACCTCGAGCTTCTCCATCATGTTGTGCCGGTGGACCTCGACGGTCTTCAGGCTGAGGTTGATCTCGGCGGCGATCACCTTGTTCGGCTTTCCCGCCACCACGAGGTCGGCGACCTGTCGCTCGCGCGGCGTGAGGCGCGCCAGCCGGGACCGGACATTGTCCTTGCGCGTCTGCTCTGCCCAGGCCCGCGTGGACTTCTCCAGCCCCTCATAGACCCGATCGAGCAGGATCTGGTCGTTGAACGGCTTTTCGATGAAGTCGACGGCGCCGGCGCGGAAGGCGCGCGCCGCCATGGGCACGTCGGCGTGACCGGTGATCACCACGACCGCCAGCAGCGATCCGGCACGGGCGAGCGTGTCCTGCAATTCCAGACCGCTCATCCCCGGCATCCGCACGTCGGTGACGAGGCAGCCCGGCTGGTTCGGGCGGACGGCGCGCAGGAACTCCTCGGCCGAGGCGAAGGACTCCACCGGCACCCCGAGCGTCCCGATGAGCCAACCCAGCGAATGGCGCATCGCCGGGTCGTCGTCCACGACATGAACGATGCGGGACGCGCCGGCATGGTTGGTGTCAGCCTTCATGGTCTCGCTCCTCATTGGCACCGGGGGACCTGTCGTTCGCGACCGGCAGGACGAAGCGCATGACGGTTCCTCCGCCGGGATTGTCGGTGGCCCAGAGATGCCCGCCATGGGCTTCCACGATGGTCCGGCAGATCGACAGCCCAAGCCCCATCCCGCCCGGCTTGGTGGTGAAGAAGGGATCGAACAGCCGCGCCCGCGCCTCGGCGGAAACCCCGCTCCCCCGGTCGGCCACGTCGACCTCGACCCTCCCCTCCCCGTCCAGGCCGGTGTGGACGGTGACGGTGCGGATGTTTCCATCCTCCACGCCGGCCGTCTCGCCGGATCCCCCGGCGCCCGTCGCATCCTGCATCGCGTCGAGGGCGTTCTTGACCAGGTTCAGAACCACCTGCTCGATCTGGACGCGGTCCGCCAGCACGAGGGGAAGACCACCGGCGAGATGCCGGACGATGACGGCGTTGCCGTTGCGCGCCTGCCCCTCGCACAGGGCGATGGCGGCGTCGACCGCCTCGTTCACGGCCGTCGGCGCCGGTTGGGATGCCCGCTTGCGGACGAAGTTGCGGATGCGCGTGACGATCTGTCCCGCGCGCTCGGCTTGCTCGGCGATGGCGCGGGTGACCTCCACCATCTGGGCCGGCTCCACCGTCCCCATCTCCAGCCGCCGGGTGCAGCCGCGGGCATAGTTGGCGATGGCGCCGAGCGGCTGGTTCAGTTCATGCGCCAGATTGCTCGCCATCTCGCCGAGGATGGAGAGGCGGGCGATGTGATCCATCTCCTTCTGCCGCTCGCGGGCATTCTCCTGCGCCCGGCGGCGCTCCGCCATTTCATGACGGAGGTCGCGGTTGGCATCGCGGAGTTCGGCGGTGCGCACCTTGATCAGATGCTCGACCCGCAGCGAATGGATCGCCCACCACAGCAGGGCCAGTGCGCCCACGGCCAGCCATTCCCAGTGCTCGCGGGCGATGTCGATCAGCGAGACCTCGCGCAGGTAGCGGTAGGGACCGATGCGCAGGGACCGGAACAGCGCATGGACGGACTGATAATCGAGAGGTACCGTCCAGCCATCATATCCCGCGGCCTTGGCCGCCGGATGGCCGGCGGGCATCTCGAACAGCGCGACGACGACCGCCTTCGCCAGATCCTCCGGCGTCGAGGCCAGCCGGGCCAGCGGCCAGTCCGGGTACAGATCGGTCGATACGGCGCAGGCGAAGCCCGGATTCGTCTTCGGCGCCAGGATCCTGAAGCGTGCCGGGTCCACGCGCCCTTCCGCCGCCAGTTCCTCCAGCAGGCAGGCGCGCAGCACGCCGACGTCGGCCGCGCCGTCCTGGACCGCGAAGGCGACGCGGTCCACGGGGAAGCCGGAGAAGCCAAGGTCCTTCAGATCGCGATAGGGGTCGACCCCGGCCCTGAGCATCTCGCCCCAGGCGATCTGAAAGCCGCCGAAGGCGTCCGGGTCGCTGGCAAGGACGCTTCGTCCCTTGATATCCGCCAGATCGCCGATGTCCGCGCGGTCGGACCGGACGATCATCGTCGAACCGATCGATGCGCCGGAAGCCCCGGCGCGGGACGAATGAAGCGTGGCGACGCGGGTGACGCCGTAGCGCGCCTCAAGCTCCACATAATTGCCCGTGTTGGTCAGCACGAAGTCGAGGTTTCGCGCCTGGACGGCGGCATCCATGCCGGGCAGGTCCAACGGCACCATTTCCGCGCCGCGGTCGGGAAACCGCCCGGCCAGATACCGGACGGTCGGTTCCCAGACGGCGTTCGCATGGTCGCCGCCCCGGTAGGCGAGCACGCCGACGCGGATGGGCGGCTCGGCGGCGGCATTGCCCGCGACCAATCCGGCCCATAGGGCGGCAACAGCCCCGGCCAACGTCAGGCGGCTCGGTCGGGGCATGGCACGCGTCCTTTCCTGAGGCGGGCGTGAAGACGACGGTCAGCGGCGCCGCATACAGGGTTTCGCCGCTGCTTTCAACCGGCGCGGCATCACGAGGGGGCGTTTCCGATGGGGGGAGGACGTGCGGAGGGCCGACCGCGCTCAGCTGAAGGCGGCGCCCGCCCTGGCGCCCAACCGCTTGAGGACGACAGCCAACGGGCAGAAGCCGGTGAAGGCGGCCTGCAACAGGTTGGCGCCGACGAAGGCGGTCAGCCACAGCCACTGCGGGCTGTGCAGTTGGGACAAGGCCAGGCTCAGCAGGACCACGGTCCCGGCGAAGGCCATCACGATGCGGTCGATGCTCATGTCGATGTCTCCCGAGGCAAAGGTTGGTTCGAAGACGGAGGTTCCGTCGGCAAAGGATCGCAATAGAGTCCAGCCAGCACCTCGATCACCGCAGCCGCCTCGGCGCTGGCCAGCCTGTAGAAGATCGTCAGCCCGTCGCGGCGGGTCCGCACGAGACCTTCCGCCCGCAGCCTCGCCAGATGCTGCGACAGGGCCGACTGGCTGAGCCCGACCGCGTCCGCGAGGTCGCCGACGCAGATTTCCCCGCGCCCCAACAGGCAGAGGATGGACAGGCGCCGTTCGTTGGCCAGCGCCTTCAGCAGACGCGCCGCCGACCGGACATGGCTGCGATCCAATTCATTCATTGACACTAAATTAGAATATTCTAAATTATGAGTCAAGAGGTGCCTTTATCACTCCCATCCAAGGTGGCCCGTCATGCACCGTCGACCCGCAGCCGCCGTTCTGGCCGCGCTTCTCCTGTTCGCCATCGGCCCGTGGTCCGGCGCGCTTGCCCAGGCCGACGACGCTGGTGCCGGCCGGCTCACCGTGCGCGCCCTTGCGGTGGAGGATCTGAAGGCCGTCTTCGCCACCGTGGAAAGCGTCCACGAGACGCTGGCGCGCACCCGCATCGGCGGCACCATCACCGATTTGACGGCGAAGGAAGGGGACAAGGTCGCCATGGGTCAGGTCTTGGCCACCGTGCACGACCCGAAGCTGCCGCTGCAGCTGGCAGCGCTGGACGCGCGCCTCCAGGCGCTCCAGGCGCAGCAGCATCAGGCCGGCCTGGAGCTGGACCGCGCCCGGCAGCTGCGGGCGAGCGGGACGGGGACGCAGCAGCGGCTCGACGACGCGCAGTCCGCCGTGGACGTGGCCCGCGCCCAGATCGCCGCCATGACGGCGGAGCGCGCGGTGGTGGAGCAGCAGCTGCGCGAGGGCGAGGTGTCCGCCCCCGCCAACGGCCGCATCCTCCAGGTCAAGGTCATCGACGGTGCGGTGGTGATGCCCGGCGAGACGGTCGCCAGCATCGCGACGGAAACTTATGTGCTGCGCCTGCGCCTGCCCGAACGCCATGCCCGCTTCATGCATGAGGGCGATCCGGTGCTGGTCGGCGACCGCGGTCTCGCCCCGGCCGCACCGCCCGGCGGCGAGGCGGCGCAGGATGCAAAACCGCTCGCCCTGAAGCGCGGTACCGTCCGTCAGGTCTATCCGGAGATGTCCGGCGGTCAGGTGGTGGCCGACGCCACGGTGAGCGGGCTCGGCGACTTCTTCGTGGGCGAGCGCGTGCGCGTCTACGTCGCCACCGGCACGCGGCAGGCGTTCGTCATTCCGCCCGACTATCTCCTGCGCCGCTTCGGCACCGACTTCGTCCGGCTGGCCGACGGGACGGAGGTGCCGGTGCAGGTCGGCGGTCCGATCCCCAGTGTCGGCGACCAGCGCGGCGGGATCGAGGTGCTGTCCGGCCTGAGGCCCGGCGACGTGATCGTCCGCCCGGACGGTGCATGATGAGGCTCGGACTCTCCGGGGTGCTGACGCGGACCTTCATCCGCTCGCCCCTCACCCCGCTTCTGCTGCTGGCCTCGCTGGTGGTCGGCACGGTCGCCCTGCTCTCGCTGCCGCGGGAGGAGGAGCCGCAGATCAGCGTGCCGATGGTGGACATCCTGGTCCGCGCCGACGGGCTGAAGGCGGACGACGCGGTCGAGCTGGTGACCAAGCCGCTGGAGGAGATCGTCAAGGGCATCGACGGGGTCGAGCACACCTACAGCCAGACCCTGGACGACCGTGTGGTCGTCACCGCCCGCTTCCTCGTCGGCACCTCGGCGGACTACGCGATCCTGCGCGTGCACGAGAAGGTGCGGGCCAATCTGAACCGCATCCCGCTCGGCATTCCGGAGCCGCTGATCGTCGGGCGCGGCATCGACGACGTGGCGATCCTGACCCTGACGCTGGCGCCCAGGCCGGACGCGGCGTCGCGCTGGACCGACACCGCGCTGTATGGCGTGGCGGACGAGCTGCTCGCGCAGCTGGTGCAGGTGGAGGATGTCGGCCGCAGCTTCATCGCCGGCGGCCATCTCGACCAGATCCGGGTGGAGCCGGATCCGGAGCGGCTGGCTCTGTTCGGCGTCACGCTCAACCAGCTGGTCGACAAGTTGAAAGGCGCCAACCGGTCCCTCATGGTCGGTTCGGTGCGCACCCAGGGCGGCAGCCTGCCGGCCCTGGCCGGACAGACGCTCCAGGGGACCGCCGACATCGGCCTGCTGCTGGTGACCGCCCGTGACGGCCGCCCGGTCTATGTCAAGGATGTGGCCGACATCGTGATGGGCTCGCGGCCCGACGAAAGCACGGCCTGGACCCTGCTGCCCGACGGCAAGGGCGGGCTCGTCCAGACGCCGGCGGTCACCATCGCCATCGCCAAGCGCGCCGGGGCCAATGCGGTGACCATCGCCGGGCGCGTTCTGGAGCGCGTGCAGGCCATCCAGGCCGGATCGCTGCCCAGGGACCTGACGCTGACCGTCACCCGCAACTACGGCGAGACGGCGGACGAGAAGGTCAACGAACTGCTGTTCCACCTGGCGCTCGCCACCGTGACCATCGTCGCGCTGATCGTGCTGGCAATCGGCTGGCGCGAGGGCATGGTGACGCTGATCGTCATCCCGACCACCATCCTGCTGACCATGTTCGCGTCCTGGCTGATGGGCTACACCATCAACCGCGTCAGCCTGTTCGCGCTGATCTTCTCCATCGGCATCCTGGTGGACGACGCCATCGTCGTGGTAGAGAACATCGACCGGCACTGGTCGATGCGCGACGGCCGCAGCAAGGTCCAGGCCGCCATCGAGGCGGTTGCGGAGGTCGGCAACCCGACCATCGTCGCCACCCTGACGGTGATCGCCGCACTGCTGCCGATGATGTTCGTGTCCGGCCTGATGGGCCCCTATATGAGCCCGATCCCGGCGAACGCGTCGGCCGCCATGGTTTTCAGCTTCTTCGCCGCCATGGTGCTGACCCCCTGGCTGATGGTGAATCTGCGGCCGGGCGACGATGCCCCGGCCGGGCACGGGGATGGGCGCGGCGATGGGCAAAGCGATAAGCATGGCGGCCTGCTGGGCCGCCTGTATCTCTCCGTCGCGCGCCCCCTCATCCGCAGCTGGCGCCGGGCCTGGACTTTCCTGCTCGTGGTCGGCGTGGCGACGCTGGCCTCGACGGCGCTGTTCTACACCAAGGACGTGGCGGTCAAGCTGCTGCCCTTCGACAACAAGTCGGAACTGCAGGTCGTCGTGGATCTGCCGCGCGGCGCGGCACAGGAGGATACCGGGCGTGTGCTGCTGGCCGCCGCCCGGAAGATCGCCGACCTGCCCGAACTGGCGAGCGTCCAGGCCTATGGCGGCACCGCCTCGCCCTTCAACTTCAACGGTCTGGTCCGCCATTACTATCTGCGCGACCAGCCGGAGCAGGGCGACCTGCAAGTCAACCTCGCCCCCAAGGGCGAGCGCCGCCGCAGCAGCCACGACATCGCGCTCGACATCCGGACGCGGCTGAGGGATCTGGCCGTTCCCGCCGGCACCTCCCTCAAGGTCGTCGAGGTGCCGCCCGGCCCGCCGGTGCTCTCCACCCTGCTGGTCGAGATCTACGGTCCCGATGCGGAGACGCGGCGCAAGACGACGGGGATCGTCCGGGACGCCTTCCGCAGCGTCGACTTCATCGTCGATGTGGACGACACCGTGCGTGCGCCCGGCGAGCGGCTGCGCTTCGCGCTGGACCGCGAGAGCCTGGAGTTCCACGGCGTCGAGGAGCAGGCGGTCTATGACACGTTGCAGGCGCTGGTCGGCGGCGTGCCGGTCGGCTACTCGCATCGCGGGGCCGGGCGCACCCCCATCGAGATCTCGGTGCGGCTGCCGAAGTCGGGCCTGTTCCTGTCGGAGCGCATCCTGGCGACGCCGGTGCCCGGCGCCCGCGGCACAGTCGAGCTGGGCGACCTCGTCACCATGGCGCGGGAACCGGCGTCATATCCGCTGTTCCGCCGCAACGGCCGCTTTGCCGAGATGGTGATGGCAGATCTCGCCGGACGCTACGAGGCGCCGGTCTACGGCATGCTGGCGGTGCAGGAGCGGCTGAACCGGATCGATTGGAAAGCCGCCGGGCTCGCCGCGGCGCCGGACATCCTGCTGCATGGTCAACCCGACGACCAGAGCCGGCCTGCGCTGCTGTGGGAGGGCGAGTGGGAGATCACCTATGTCACCTTCCGCGACATGGGCGCCGCCTTCGCGGTGGCGATCCTCGGCATCTACCTGCTGGTGGTCGCGCAGTTCGGCAGCTTCAGGCTGCCGCTGGTGATCCTGGTGCCGGTGCCGCTGACCCTGATCGGCATCGTGGCAGGCCACTGGCTGCTCGGCGCCGCCTTCACCGCGACCTCGATGATCGGCTTCATCGCCCTGGCGGGCATCATCGTGCGCAACTCCATCCTGCTGGTGGACTTCATCCGCCATCTTCGGGACCGCGGGCTGCCGCTGCGGGAGGCCGTCCTTCAGGCCGGGGCGATCCGCTTCAAGCCGATCCTGCTGACGGCCGTGGCGGCGATGATCGGCGCCGCCTTCATCCTGACCGACCCCATCTTCCAGGGGCTGGCGATCTCGCTGCTGTTCGGCCTGCTCAGCTCGACGCTGCTGACCGTGCTGGTCATCCCGTCGATCTATGTCGTGCTGCGCGACGATGCCCCGGGCCGGCGGGAATAGCCGGCCCGGGGCATGAGTTTCAGGGCATGTACTGGCCGCCGTTGACGTCGAGGATCTGCCCGGTGATGTAGCCGCTGCAGGCGTGCGAGGCGAAGAACAGGAAGGTCGGCGCGCATTCCTCCGGCTTGCCGAACCGTCCCATCGGGAAGCCGGCGCCGATGCGGGCCTTGGTGTCCGTGTCCTTGTCGGCGTGGAAGGCGGTATCGAAGGTGCCGGGCGACACCGTGTTGAAGCGGATGCCGTCCTTCGTGTGGAAAGCCACCCAATTCTTCTGGATGTTGTGCAGCCACGCCTTCGCCGCACCGTAAAGCCCGGCGCCGGGGCCGCCGCCGGTGTAGCCGGCGACCGAGCCGACCAGGATCACCGACGCGGTGGTGCCGCTCTGCGTCGCGGACGCCTTCAGGTGCGGCAGCGCGTATTTGGTGACCATCAGGGCGGAGCGCGCGTTCAGGTCGGTCACCGCGTCGAAGAAGTCGTCGTCGATCTCCTCCAGCGGCTTGCGCGCGACCAGACCGCCCGCGTTGTTGATCAGCACGTCGATGCCGCCGAAGCGGGCGACGAAATCCTCGACCAGACGCCGGGCCCCCTCGCTGGACGACACGTCGCCGGGCAGGAAAGCGACCTCGCCGTCCAGCGCGTTCAGCCGTTCGAGCGTGGACTCCAGTTCGGCCGGCGCCTTGCGGCCGTTCATGCCGACCAGCGCGCCATGACGTGCAAACGCCTCGACCGCCGCCAGACCGATTCCCTGGGTCGACCCCGTCACCAGAACGCGCTTGCCTTTCAGATCACCGAACATGCGTGAGCCCTTCCTTCCCTCTTGTTGAAAACCGCGAAGCGCGGTACGAACCGCTCTCAACGCTCATGTTGTCTCAAATATTGAGATATAGTTCTCAATATTGCCAGGATGGTAGGGGCGAAGAGCGGTTCGGTCAAGATTGACTGCACCGGCACGTCATATTGCCTTCTTTATAGATGTCTCACTATGTGGCATGATCTCTGTTGGATTTGACAACATACAACGCGGCCACTAAGGTCCCGTCATCGAGGCGACACGAATGCCCACCAGAACCGATCCCATGACCCAGCCCGTTGACGTGATCGACCCGGCCACGCCCGAAAGGCGGCAGGCCGCAGGAACGCAGACCCTGCTCCGCGGGCTGGCGGCCATCGAGTGCGTGGCGACCGGCACGACCGAGGTGAAGGGAATCGCGGCCCGGCTGAACACGCCGCGCAGCACCGTCCACCGCATGCTGAACAGCCTGGTGGCGGAGGGGTACCTGCACCATGTCCCCTACAAGGGCTATCTGCTGGGCCCGAAGCTGATCGAACTCGGCATGAAGGCGCTGGAGCAGCGGCCGCTGGTGGCGCTGGCCCGCCCCCACATCGAGGCGCTGGCCCAGCGCACCGGCGACACCGTCCATCTCGGCGTGGTCGATGGCGACGAGGTCTTCTATCTCGACAAGATTCCGAGCACGCGCGGGCTGGAGATGCGCTCGCGCGTCGGCCTGCGCATGCCGCTGGCCTCGACCGGCATCGGCAAGGCGCTGATGCTGGGGATGCCGCCGTCGCGCTGGCGCCAGCTGCACGACGCGGTGGCGACGGCGCCGGACACGGTGGGCGGGCGTCCCGGACCGCTGCCCTGGCCGAAATACGAAAAGCTGATGGCGGGCTTCCTGCGGCGGGACTGGGTGCTCGACCTCGAAGAGAACGAGATCGGCGTCCGCTGTGTCGGCGCGCCGGTGCGGGACATCAGCAACCAGGTGGTCGCCGCCATCAGCGTGGCGAGCGCCGTGCCCTACATGCCGGACGAACGGATGGCCGAACTTGGACCGATGGTCCGCGCGGCCGCCGATGCGATATCGAAGGAATTGGGATGGAAACAGGACGGAAGCGCGACGGGGCGGCCCTGATCGCGCTGGACTGGGGCACCTCCAGTCTGCGCGGATTCCTCATGGACGGCGCCGGCACGGTGCTGGAGCAGCGCGCCAACGCGCACGGCATCCAGAATCTGCCGCAGCCCGGCCTGCCCGGCTTCGAGCAGGCCTTCGCCGATCTGTGCGGCGACTGGCTGGCCGGCACTCCCGGCGTCCCGGTGGTGGCCGGCGGCATGGTCGGCAGCGCCCAGGGCTGGGCCGAGGCTCCCTATGTCGCCTGCCCGGCCGACACCGGCACGCTGGCCGGGCACGCCATCGCGGTGGACAGTGCATCCGGCGTCCGCATCCTGATCGCCCCCGGCGTCACCTACGCCCCGCCCGACGCCCCGCCCGACATCCTGCGCGGCGAGGAGATCCAGATCGCCGGCGTGCTGGCCGACCGCCCCGACTGGGCGCGCGAGGCCTGCATGGTGCTGCCCGGCACCCATTCCAAATGGGTGCAGATCGAGGACGGACGGATGACCCGTTTCGCCACCTACATGACGGGCGAGCTGTTCGCCGTGCTGACGAAGCACTCGATCCTCGGCCGCCTGATGCCGGCCGATGTGGAGGCCGATGCAGACGCCCGCGACGCGGCCTTCGCCGACGGCGTGCGGGCGGCGCAGGCCAGCGGCCCCGGCGACCTGTCGCACCAGATTTTCGCCGCGCGCACGCTCGGCATCACCCGCCGCATGGCGCCGGAGCTGCTGAAGGATTTCCTGTCCGGCCTGCTGATCGGGCACGAGATGGTGTCCGGCCTCACCCGGATGGGGGCGGCGCTGGGCAGCGGCCGGCCGCTGCTGCTGATCGGCGACGGCGCGCTGTGCCGCCGCTACGTCCAGGGGCTGGCCCTGCTGGGCATCGAACCGACCGACCGGCTCGAAAACACCGCGCCCAAGGGGCTGTTCCAGTTCGCCATTGCCGCCGGCCTGATCGCGCCGCCGGCCGGAAAGGACACTCATGTCTGATGAAAGCCTGAAGGCCCGGCTCGACGCCGCCTTCGCCGCCCTGCCGCTGGTCGCCATCCTGCGCGGCCTGAAGCCCGTCGAATGCGAGGATGCCGCCCGCGCGCTCTATGACCGCGGCTTCCGTCTGATCGAGGTGCCGCTCAATTCGCCGGACCCGTTCGACAGCATCGCCGCCATCCGCCGCATCCTGCCGCAGGACGCGCTGGTCGGCGCCGGCACCGTGCTGGAGGTGGCTCAGGTCGCCCGCCTCAAGGAGATCGGCGCCGATCTGGTGGTGATGCCGCATGCCGACACCGCGGTGATCCGCGCCGCCAAGGCGGCCGGCCTCGCCTGCGTCCCCGGCGTCGCCACGGCGACCGAGGCCTTCGCCGCTCTGGCGGCCGGCGCCGACGCGCTGAAGCTGTTCCCGGCCGAGCAGATCAACCCGACCATCGTCAAGGCGATCCGCACCGTGCTGCCGGCCGGCACCCGACTGCTGCCGGTGGGCGGCATCGCCCCCGACACCATGGCCCCCTTCCTGGAGGTCGGCGTCGCCGGCTTCGGGCTGGGATCGGCGCTCTACAAGCCGGGCATGACCGCAGCCCAGATCGCCGAGCGGGCCGATGCCTTCGTCGCGTCCTGGACCGCGCTCAACCCGCGCTGACTTCACGCGGGCGGCGAAGCCGTCCGCTTTTCCTGTCCGCAACCCACCAAGCAAAATTCGAGGGAGAACGTTTATGAAGGGCTATCGCCTCCTGACCGGCGCCGTCGTCGGCGTCCTGGCCACGGCCAGCCTGATCGCCGGCGCGCAGGCCGCCGACTACCCGACCAAGCCGGTCGAGCTGATCGTTCCCTACGCTGCCGGCGGCGGCACCGATCTGGTCGCCCGCGCCTATGCCGACGCCACCAAGAAGCACCTGCCGCAGGCGATGGGCGTCGTCAACAAGACCGGCGGCGGCGGCGCTGTCGGCCTGACCGAGATCATGGCCGCCCGCGCCGACGGCTACAAGATCGGCATGGGCACGGTGGAGATCACCCTGCTGCCGCACATGGGCGTGGCCCGCTTCTCGGTCGACGACTTCACCCCGATCGCCCGCCTGAACGCCGAGCCCAGCGCCATCACCGTCAAGGCCGATGCGCCCTGGAAGACCATCGAGGAGTTCCTGGCCGACGCCAAGGCCAACCCCGGCAAGGTCCGCATCGGCAACTCCGGCACCGGCGCCATCTGGCACCTCGCCGCCGAGGCCCTGCAGAACAAGACCGGCCTGACCTTCAACCACATCCCGTTCGACGGCGCCAACCCGGCCGTGACCTCCCTGCTGGGCGGCCACATCGAGGCGGTGTCGGTCAGCCCGGCCGAGGTGTCGAGCCAGGTTGCCGGCGGCCAGCTCCGCATGCTGGCGGTGATGGCCGACGAGCGTTCCAAGGCGTTCCCCGACGTGCCCACGCTGAAGGAGAAGGGCATCGACCTGTCGGTCGCCACATGGCGCGGCATCGTCGTTCCGAAGAAGACCCCGGCGCCGGTCGTCGAGACCCTGCGCAAGGCCAGCAAGGCGGCGGCCGAGGAGCCGGCCTTCCGTGAGCAGCTCGCCAAGATGAACCTGACCTGGGCCTATGCCGACGGTCCGGAGTTCGGCGCCGCCATGCAGAAGGACAACGCCTTCTTCAAGGATCTGATGACCAAGCTCGGCATGGCCAAGTAACACGGAAACGCGCCGGTCCGGCAGCCGCGAGCCGCCGGGCCGGCGTTCCGTTTCCGAGGAGTCCGACTATGAGCAACGCACCTGTCCAGGGCGGCGGGGCCGGCGCGCCCCTCTCCACCAAGATCGCCAATCTGGTCATCGCGGTCCTGCTGATCGCGGTGGCTGCCGCCGCCATCGCTTCGACCGGCGATTTCCCCAAGACCATGCTGGCCGCCGACGTCGGCCCGGCCCGCTTCCCGATCATCCACGCCACTGTGCTGATCGTGCTGTGCCTGATCCTGATCGCCAACACGCTGCGCATGCCGACAATCGCCGACGACACACCGCCGGTCGGCGTCGCCGGCTATGCCGGGGTGGCGCTGGGCATCCTCGCCACCGCCGCCTGCCTGGTCGCCATGGAGTATGTCGGTTACGCCCTCTCCACGGTGGTCTACATGGCAGCCCTCATGTGGCTGATGGGGCAGCGCAGCCCGCTGTGGAACCCGGTGATCGCCGTCGTCGTGACCGCCGTAATCTATTTCACCTTCCAGAGCGCCCTCCAGGTGCCGCTGCCGGTCGGGAGCCTGTTCGAATGAGCCCGTCGTCCCGCCTCACGCCTACGAAGGAGCGCCGCCATGCATGAACTCGGCATGCTGATGAACGGCGTCGCGACGCTGGCCGCCAACCCGATGGCGCTGCTGCTGTCCCTGGTGGGCGTGGCGCTCGGCATCGTCATCGGCGCCCTTCCCGGCCTGACCGCGACGATGGGCGTCGCCATCCTGCTGCCCTTCACCTTCGGCATGGACCCGGTGTCCGGCCTGCTGATGATCTCCGGCGTCTTCTTCGGCGGCGTCTATGGCGGCTCGGTGACCGCCATCCTGCTGAAGATCCCCGGCACGCCTGCCGCCGCCGCCACCGCGATGGACGGGTTCGAGCTGACCAAGAAGGGCATGGCCGGCGTGGCGCTCGGCACCGCCACCCTGTCGTCCTTCCTGGGCGGCATGGCCAGCATCCTGGTGCTGATCTTCCTGGCGCCGGTGCTCGCCGGCTTCGCTTTGGAGTTCAGCGCGTCGGAAAGCTTCGCGCTCGCCGTCTTCGGGCTGAGCATCATCGCCAGCATCTCCGGCAAGTCGGTGGTGAAGGGACTGATCGCCGGCTTCCTCGGCCTCTTGATCGCCACCGTCGGGATGGACCCGATGGGCGGCTTCCCGCGCTTCACCGGCGGCTACACCGAACTGTTCAACGTCCCCTTCATCCCGGTGATGATCGGGCTGTTCGCCGCCGCCGAAGCCTTCAAGTCCTTCGAGGACCCGAAGGTCCGCCTCGGCATGGCGGCAGCGCTCGGCCGGATCATCCCGCCCTGGGCGACCTACAAGTCGCTGCTCGGCGTCGTGTCGCGCTCCTCGATCCTCGGCATCGTCATCGGCATCATTCCCGGCGCCGGCTCCGACATCGCCGCCTACGTCGCCTACAACGAGGCGCGGCGCTTCAGCAAGACGCCGGAGAATTACGGCAAGGGTGAGCTGGGCGGCGTCGCCGCCTGCGAGGCCGGCGCCAACGGCTGCACCGGCGGCGCGCTGTTGACCATGCTGACGCTGGGCATCCCCGGCGACGCGGTGACCGCCGTGATGCTGGGCGCGCTGACGCTCCAGGGGCTGCAGCCGGGTCCGCTGCTGTTCAAGGAACATGGCGATCTCGTCTTCACCCTCTTCGCCGGCATGATCTTCTGCTATGTCGGCATGCTGGTGCTGGGTCTGGGCTCGCTGCGCTTCATGGGCCGCATCCTGCAAATGCCGAAGTCGGTGCTGACGCCGGTCATCCTGGCGCTCTGCGTGGTCGGCACCTACGCCATCAACAACAGCCTGTTCGACATCGGCATCATGCTGGCCGCCGGCGTCGCCGGCTACTTCATGCAGAAGTGGGACTTCCCGGCCTCGCCGGTGGTGCTGGCGCTGATCATGGGACCGATGGCCGAGGCCAACTTCCGCCGCGCGCTGTCGCTCTCGGGCGGCAGCTACGACTTCCTCTACAGCCGGCCGATCACCGCGGTGCTGCTGACCGTCGCCATCCTGACGCTGATGCTGCCGCTGGTGAAGCGCTGGCGGGCCGAGCGGGCGGGCGTGTCGGGCGGACCAGTGGAAGCAACCAAATGACCGCCGTCACCACCATCGGCCTCGACGCCGTCATCGAACCGGACCTTCGCAACGGCACCGGCGAGAATCCCGTCTGGGACGCCGACCGCCGCAGCTGGACCTGGATCGACATTCCAGGCCGCCGCATCCACCGGCTGGATCCGTCCAGCGGCGTGCGGCGCGACTGGACACTGCCGGAGCCGGTCGGCAGCCTCGCGCTGCGGCCGGCCGGCGGTGCCGTCGTCGCCTGCCAGACCGGTCTTTTCGATGCCGACCTCCCCGAGGCGGGGGGTGACGCGGTGCTCAGCCGCGTCGCCGACAGCCCCTTCCCGACCGACGGCATGCGCTTCAACGACGGACGCTGCGACCGGCAGGGGCGGCTGTGGGTGTCCGCCATGGTGATGGACATCGCCAAGGGCGACGCATCCGGCGCGTGGTACCGCTACACCCGCGCCGAGGGGCTGGTGGAGACCGGGCTGACCGGCTTCGTCATCCCCAACGGCTCGGCCTTCAGCCCGGACGGCCGGACGCTCTACGCGTCCGACAGCCACCGCGACGTGCGGATGGTGTGGGCCTGGGACTACGATCCGGAGACCGGCACCGCCGGCAACCGGCGTCCCTTCGTCGACATGCGGGCGATGGTCGGGCGGCCGGACGGCGCGGCCGTGGACATCGACGGCTGCTATTGGATCTGCTGCCTGGACGAGGGCTGCATCAAGCGCTTCACCCCGCGCGGCGATCTCGACCGCCGCATCGAGGTGCCGATGCGCAAGCCGACCATGTGTGCCTTCGGCGGGGAGGGGCTGCGCACGATGCTGGTCACCTCGCTCAGCCGCGGCCCGGCCGATCTGGCCGAGGATCCCCACGGCGGCCGGGTGCTGATGTTCGACGTCGGCGTCCAGGGCCTGCCGGAGCCGCGCCTGACCCGCTGAGGGGGCTTCTGCCTCCTTGCCACACGACAAAGCCGGCTGTGCCTCACAGCCGGCTTTGTCCATTGTAGGGAGAGGTGAAGACGATGCCGGGCGGCCTCAGCGCGCCGCCTGACGGTCCCAGCTGTCGGTCACCGCGGGCGACAGGCGGTGCTTCATGATGCGCTGGCTGGGCGTGCGCTCGAACCCCTCCACCACGGCGATGTAGCGCGGGTTCTGGTAGGGCGCAAGCTGGCGGCCGAGCCAGTCGGACAGGGCCGGGATGTCCACGGTGGCGCCCAGCCGGGGCTTCACGAACAGCTTGATGTCCTGCTCGCCGATGTCCGCCTGCACGCCGATGACGGCGCAGTCCTCGATGGCCGGATGGGTGGCGGCGATGTGCTCGATCTCCCAGGCGGAGACGTTCTCGCCCTTGCAGCGCATGCTGTCGGTCATCCGGCCGTGGAACAGCAGCGTGCCGTCCGGCAGCAGCGACCCCAGATCGCCGGTGTGCAGCGCGCCGTCGCGCAGCGCCTTCGCCGTCGCCTCCGGATTGCGGAAATAGCCGGCGAACAGGGCGCCGGGCGTATCTGTGCGCACCACGATCTCGCCGCGCTCGCCGCGGGCGACCGGGTTGCCGGCCTCGTCCAGCAGGTCCACGGTGAACCAGGGCATTGGCCGCCCCACCGCACCGACAATTCCCTCGTCGTTGCAGGTGGTGATGCTCGACGCCTCGGTCATGCCGTAGCATTCGCGGATCTCGACGCCGAACCGCTCCTGGAACGGCGCCCAGGTCTCCTTGGGGCAGCCGCCGCCCCAGGCGATGCGCACCGGATGGTCGCGGTCGCGCGGGTCCGGCGGCTGCTTCAGCAGGATTTGCAGGATGCCACCGAGATAATGGATGTGGGTGGCGCCATAGTCGCGGACCTGATCCCAGAAGCGGCTGGCGCTGAAGCGGTCGACCATCGCCAGCGACACCGCACGGATCAGCGGCAGCACGATCATCTGCGCGCCGCCGATGTGATAGAGCGGCTCCCAGACGAACAGCACGTCGCCGTCGCGGGCCGCCGAGACGCGGGCAACGGCCTCGCCGGCCAGACGCATCATGCGGTGGGTGACCAGCGCGCCCTTCGGCCGGCCGGTGGTGCCCGACGTGTACATGATGGCGAAGAGGTCGTCCGCTCCGGGAAGCGCCCCCTCGAACAGGGCGCCGCTGTCCAGCATCGGCTCCAGCCGCGGCAGGGACGAGGCGGCGTCGGCGCCGGCCACGATCAGCGGCTTGCCCGTCAGGTCGGCGCCGCACTCCGCGATGGTCGCCACGAGGTCGGCGTCGGCCAGTACCGCGGCCGGTTCGGAATGGTCCAGGATGTAGCGCAGGCCGTCGCCGCGCTGCTGGGCGTTGATCGGGACCCACACCAGCCCGGCCTTGGCGATGCCGAACAGGGTGGACAGCACCGCCGGGCTGTTGCGCAG
>Ga0206117_100573_pt1 | contig 33758 bp, 36 predicted proteins | sample 3A5Ametagenome_FD_177997 | JGI IMG/M metagenome (GOLD analysis project Ga0206117, IMG submission 177997) | Enriched microbial communities from leaf-cutter ant dump, University of Wisconsin, Madison, United States - 3A5A | ecosystem: Environmental > Terrestrial > Nest > Insects nest > Nest dump... | reverse complement strand
CCCGATGGTGACGAACGACTGGCCAAGGCGTTGCGCCGCGCCCTGGACCTGCCCAAGGATGCCAGGAAAGGCGCCGTCGGCGTGATCGAGACCGGCTGCCTGGACGTCTGCCCCAAGGGGGCGGTGGTGGTGGTCAAGGCCGACAGCCCCGGCGACTGGCTGGTGGTGCCGCGCGGCACCGCGATGGACGACATCCTGGCGCGCCTCAACCTTCCGCACCGGTAAACATTGCCGAGACGTCCGCGGCGAAATGTCGTATCGATGATGCGAGACAACCACAGATTGGGGGAATTCACCATGGATCGCCGCCGCTTCACCACGACCCTCGCCGCCGCGGCCGCCGGCCTTGCCTTGCCGATGCCGCTGCTGGCCCAGTCCCGGCCCGCGCCGTCGGGCACCATCGACATCGACGAAACCCAGGTCGCGCTGCTGATCGGCGGCAATTTCGGCGGCGGCACGCTGAACTTCGGCGGGCGCAGCTACCAGTTCACGATCGGGGGCTTAGGCATCGGCGGCATCGGCGTCTCGCGTGTCCAGGCCACGGGCCACGCCTACAACCTCAAGGAAATCTGGCAGTTTCCGGGCGTCTACGGCTCGGCCCGCCTGGGCTGGGCGGTCGGCACCTCCGGGGACGGAACGCTGTGGCTGCAGAACCCGCACGACGTGGTGCTGGAATTGAAGACCAAGCGCCAGGGCCTGGCCCTGACCGCCGGCGTCGACGGCATCTACATCGAAATGAAATCCTGAGGCGGCTTGACGGCGGGCTTCGCCATCCGGTAGAAGTCCGCTGTTCCGTGGTGATTTGAGCCGACCGGCTTGCGGCCACGTTAAATAAATCGCTAAAAGGTCGGGTGGTCGAAAACCCCGGAGCCTTTTGGCGGCCGGGGTTTGTCTTTTTCGGCCCCGCCGCCGCGCGTCAGGATGGAGAGCGGCGTCGCCATGACCGATAATGCTAAGCACAACCCGAACTGGAAGAGCCGCACGCGCCTGGTCCGCGGTGGCGTCGATCGCAGCCCGCACGGCGAAACGTCGGAAGCGATATTCCTGACCTCGGGCTTCCGCTACGACAATGCCGGCACGGCCGAGGCGCGGTTCAAGAACGAACTGCCCGGTTTCGTCTATTCGCGCTATTCCAACCCGACCGTCGCCATGCTGGAAAGCCGCATGGCCCTGTACGAAGGGGCCGAGGCGGCCTGCTGCGTGGCCTCGGGCATGGCAGCCGTCAACACCGCCCTGACCAGCATCCTGGCCGCCGGCGACGAGGTCGTGGCCGCCCGCGCCCTGTTCGGGTCCTGCCGCTACATCATCGAGGACCTGCTGCCCCGCTTCGGCGTCAAGTCGACCCTGGTAGACGGTACCGACCTGAAGCAGTGGGAAGCCGCGATCACGCGCAAGACCCGCGCTATCTTCCTGGAAACCCCGGCCAACCCGACGCTGGAACTGGTCGACATCGCGGCGGTCTCGAAGCTTGCCCATGCCGTCGGCGCGCTGGTCATCGTCGACAACGTCTTCGCCACCCCGGTCCTGCAGAAGCCGCTGACGCTGGGCGCCGACATCGTCGTCTATTCCGCGACCAAGCATATCGACGGTCAGGGCCGGTGCCTGGGCGGCATCGTCCTGTCCTCGCGCCAGCTGGTCGAGGAAAAGTTCATGCCCTACCTCAAGCATACCGGCCCGTCGCTGAGCCCGTTCAATGCCTGGGTGCTGCTCAAGGGCCTGGAAACGCTCGAGCTGCGCGTCGCCGAATCCTGCCGGTCGGCCGCCCGCATCGCCGATTTCCTGGCGACCCGCAAGGGTGTCGTCCGCGTCAATTACCCGGGCCGGCCCGACTTCCCCCAGGCCGCGCTGGCCAAGGCCCAGATGGCCGGCGGCGGCCCGCTGGTCGCCTTCGAACTGGACGGCGACAAGAATCGCGTGTTCCGCATGCTGGACGCGCTGGGGCTGATCGACATTTCCAACAACCTGGGCGACTCCAAGAGCCTGGTCACCCATCCCGCGACCACGACCCATCAGCGCCTGGCGCCGGAAGAGCGCGCCAAGCTGGGCATTTCCGACACGTTGCTGCGCCTTTCGGTAGGGCTGGAGGATCCCGACGACCTGATCGCCGACCTCGACGCCGCCCTGAGTGCGTAATCACGGCCGATTGCGCAATCGTTCTGTTGCAGGGGCGCAACGTCGGCTGTGATTCATCTGTCACTTCCAGTGGGCCGGCTGGTCAACCAGCCGCCTTCCTGCTAGTGAAATAGATGAGGTTTGTGGCGAAAATCGCCGGAACCAAATGGCGATCCCGGCGTTGAGTTTTGGGATCATCTGTATTTGAGGGGATCATCATGCAGAAGCTCAAACTCGCAGTGCTCGGCGCTGCGCTGGCGTTGGTGCCGGCGGCTGCGCAGGCACAGTGGTATGTCGGCGGTGCCGGCGGTTACGATATCCTCCAGGATTCGAAGCTCAAGAACACCAACGGTCTGAAAGAGAAGTCGGAAGGCGGGTTCGTCGGCCTCGGCACCGTCGGTTACGACTTCGGCATGTTCCGGACCGAGTTGGAAGGCGGCTATCGCTACAACTCGAACAAGAGCATCACCGGCGGTGGTTTCACCGGTTCGACCAGCGGCAAGACCACCGCGTGGTCGGGCATGGTCAACGGCTACTGGGACATCCTGTCCGGTCCGCTCACCCCCTATATCGGCGCCGGCGTCGGCGTGGCGTGGCTCGACCACGACACCAAGCTGAACGGCACCAAGCTGCTGTCGGGCAATTCCACCCAGTTCGCCTATCAGGGCATCGCGGGTGTGAGCTACGACGTCACCCCGAACTGGGGCATCAAGGGCGAATACCGTTATTTCGGCACGACCGACCCGAAGTGGAACGTCGCGTCGGTCGCCGGCGGTGGCAACACCAAGGGCGAATACGGCACCCACAATTTCCTGGTCGGCGTGACCTACAAGTTCGCCGCCCCGCCGCCGCCCCCGCCGCCGCCGCCGCCGGCCCCCGTGGCCCAGGCCGCGCCGCCGCCCCCGCCGCCCCCGGCTCCGGCCGCCCCGGCGCTGCCTGACGTCTACGTCGTGTTCTTCGCGTTCGACCAGTCCGACATCTCGCCGGTCGCGGCGCAGGTTCTGGACCGTTCGGTCGAAGACTTCCGCCGTACCGGCCAGACCCGCGTCAAGGTCCAGGGCCACACCGACACCTCGGGTTCGGTGCAGTACAACCTGCGCCTGTCCGAGCGTCGCGCCGACGCGGTCCGCAACTACATGATCCAGCGCGGCATTCCCGCCGACCGGATCGCCACCGAATGGTTCGGCAAGAGCCGCCCGCGGGTCCAGACCGGCGACGGCGTGAAGAACCCCGAGAACCGTCGCGCCGAGATCTACCTCGAGAAGTAATCAACGCGACGCGTCCAGCCTTCGAGGCCGCCCGGGGCAACCCGGGCGGCCTTTCTTCGTTCGGGGCCCAATCAAGCCGCTATTGACCCCGCCCCCGGGGCGGCCAAATATGACGGCTCGCAGTCGCGTCGGAGCCGGTAGATGCAGTACGAAAAGATCACCCGCGGAATCGCGGTCCAGGTCCAGCCCTTCTACCTCGAGGATCAGTCGACGCCCGAGGAAAGCCATTACGTGTGGGCCTACCGCGTCCGGATCGAGAACAAGGGCGACGAGACCGTCCAGCTTCGTACCCGCTACTGGCGCATCACCGACGCACGCGGCCGCATCCAGGAAGTCCGCGGCCCCGGCGTCGTCGGCGAACAGCCGGTGCTGAAGCCGGGCGAGATGTTCGAATACACCTCGGGCTGCCCGCTGCCGACATCGTCGGGGTTCATGGTCGGCAGCTATCAGATGGAAAACGCCGGCGGCGAAACCTTCGACATCGCCATCCCCGCCTTTTCGCTGGACAGCCCCGACCAGGTCATCCGCCTGAACTGATCCGCCGCGGCAGTTCCGCCGTAAAGCTAGCGACTCGCTATGCAAGATCGTGCAGCGTATGCTGACGGCAAAACCGTGCCTCAAGGAGAGTTTCTGTGAACGATTCGGTCCCCGCCCGCTTTGCGAAGAAGGGCGACAAGATCGCTGCCGATCGACCCAGCCGCACCGAGGCCGAAGCCGCCGTCCGGACCCTGATCCGCTGGGCCGGCGACAACCCGGAGCGCGAGGGGCTGCTGGGCACCCCCGACAGGGTCGTGCGCTCCTACGAGGAATTCTTTTCCGGCTACGGCGAGGACCCCGCCCAGATGCTGGAGCGGACCTTCGAGGAAACCGACGGCTATGACGAGATGGTGATCCTGCGCGACATCCGCCTGGAAAGCCATTGCGAGCATCACATGGTGCCGATCATCGGCCGGCTGCATGTCGCCTATCTGCCCGACCGCCGGGTGGTGGGCATCTCCAAGCTGGCCCGCGTCGCCGAGATCTATGCCCGCCGCCTGCAGATCCAGGAAAAGCTGACCGCCCAGATCGCCAACACGATCCAGACCGTGCTGCAGCCGCGCGGCGTCGCCGTGGTGATCGAGGCGCAGCACCAGTGCATGACCACCCGCGGCGTGCACAAGCCCGGGGTCAGCATGGTGACCAGCCGCATGCTGGGCGTGTTCCGCGACAACCCGGCGACGCGCCAGGAGTTCATGGCGATGGTCGGCGGACCGCCGCGGCTGGGCGGCGAAGGCTGACAGGGCCGCCGCCCGTTCAGTAGCGTTTCTTTTTAGCCTGCCCTAGACTTCAGGCACCGGCCGCGATCCGCTCCCAACCGGATCGCGGCCTTTTTCTTTTCCGCGCCGCAGGAGATCCCGGGATGCCCCGCCGCTATACGCCCGTCGAAATGATCGAGACCCTGTGCGGGTTCGACACCACCAGCCGGCTGTCCAACCTCGAACTGATCGATTTCGTCGCCAACTACCTGAACGACTACGGCGTCCAGTCCGAACTGATCCGCAGCCCCGATGGCACCAAGGCCAATCTGTATGCGACCATCGGTCCGGCGGCGGAACGCGGCGTCGTCCTGTCGGGCCATACCGACGTGGTGCCGGTCGACGGCCAGCCCTGGTCGTCCGATCCCTTCAAGGTGGTCGAACGCGACGGCCGCCTGTTCGGCCGCGGCACCGCCGACATGAAAAGCTTCATCGCCCTGGCGCTGGCCGCCCTGCCTGACATGCAGGCCGCCCGGCTGAAGCGGCCGATCCATTTCGCCTTTTCCTATGACGAGGAAGTCGGCTGCACCGGCGTCGACGGCATGATCGAGCATATCCGCCTGCGCCAGCCGCTGCCCGCCATGGTGATCGTGGGCGAGCCGACGGAAATGGCCGTGGTCAGCGCCCACAAGGCCTGCGCCGCGCTGTCGACCGTCGTCACCGGGCTGGAAGGGCATTCGAGCAATCCCGAACTGTGCTCGAACGCCGTGGTCGATGCAGCCCAGGTCATCCGCCGGATCGACGAGGTGGCCCAGGAATTCCGCGAGAAGGGCCCGTTCAACCCCGCCTTCACCCCGGCCTACACCACGATCAACGTCTCGACCGTCCAGGGCGGGACCGCCAACAACATCATCCCGAACTGCTGCACCATCGGCTGGGGCATCCGCGCCGTGCCGGGCGTCGACATCCATGCGGTGATCGAGCGGATCGGCAACATCCTGGAACGCGACGTCCTGCCCGAGATGAAGGCGCGTTACCCCGAGGCTGCGATCGAAACCAAGCTGCACGTCATCGCGCCGCACCTGGCCGAGGAACCGGATTCGCCGGCCGAAACGCTGGCCAAGCGGCTGGTCGGCACCAACGCGACGATGACGGTGGCCTATGGCACCGAGGGGGGCAAGTTCCAGGCGATCGGCATCCCCACCGTGGTCTGCGGCCCCGGCAACATCCGCGAGGCGCACAAGGCCGACGAATATATCGAGCTGTCCCAGGTCCAGGCCGGCGCGCGCTTCATCACCGACCTGATCGCCACGATGGAGAGCTGAGACGGGGCCCCTTAAAAAAACAAATCGTCGCCCCGGCCTGCGCCGGGACGACGATGGTGTTTCGGGCGGCCGATGAATTCAGTCCTGTCGTACCGGCACCGCAGGCGCGGTCAGGCCATGAACGTCGGCATGAACTGCTTGATGTTGCGGTCCAGTTCGGTGTTCAGGTCGTCGGTCAGCGCCTTGACCAGATTGTAAAGGGTCTGGTCGCGAGCGTTCAGCGTCGCATCCTCGGCGATCGAGGTCGAGCGCTTGGCCGCGCCCGAGGCGAAACCGATGCGGAAGCCGCGATCGTCGAGCATTTCCACCCAGACCTCGACCTCGGCGTCGTAGCGCTGGGCCTGCTGGTTGGTGAAGGTGGTCGACAGCCCGGTCTGGCGCGGCAGATTGACCTGGATGACCGAGCCCGACTTGATCAGCACCCGAACCTGCCGGCCGCCCGCGCCGTTGACGCGCAGCCGGTCGCGCGCCCAGCGTTCGGCGGCCCAGGCCGGCGACACCGGGATCGAATTCTCGATATGCGGCGGCGTCGGCCCCGGCTGGACGTCGTTGCGGATGTCGACGCCCTGGGCATCGAAGGTGATCGGGGGCAGGTTGATATAGGTCAGCTGCGGAAAGGTGACCCGCGGCGGTTCGCTGGCGCAGGCCGCGATAACGGGGCCAAGACCGATCAGGCCCAGGGCCCGGCGGCGCGTCAGGGATCCAATCATCGGCAGTTTCCTCTCAGGCGATTCAATTCTCGGGCGATTCTGATCTGGCTCGAAACCATCGGCAGGGCCGATGGCGATTTCAAGGCAGGAAGTCGGTCGCCGGGAATTCGTACCGCGTCGAGCAGAACTCGCAGGTCACCGAAATCTGCCCGTCGACCGACATGTCGCGGATCTCGTCGACCGTGAACGAACGCAACACGCCCTGCACCCGTTCCGTCGAGCAGCGACAGCCGAACACCACGGGCGTCGGATCCCAGACCCGCACGCCATCCTCGTGGAACAGCCGGAACAGCAAGGTCGTCGGCTGCAGGCCGGGATCGAGCAGTTCGTCGTCCCGTGCCGAGGACATCATGATGACGGCGCGCCGCCAGGCATCCTCGGTCGCTTCGTCGACCGGCAGGTTCGGATTGTCGGACGGCAGGCGCTGCAGCATCAGCCCGCCGGCCCGCCAGCGACCGTCGACCCGGCCCGCGGCGACGCGGATGCCGGTGCCGATCTGCTCGGACTGCTGGAAATAGCGGTGGGCGCATTCGGCCAGGGTGGCGCCGGTCAGTTCGACGATGCCCTGGTAGCGTTCGGTATGCTCGCCCTGGTCGACGGTGAAGGCCAGGTGGCCCGCACCGATCAGCCGCGGCACGCTGCCCAGGCGCTGGTCCTCGCGCGCCAGCGCGGCCTCGAGCTTGTCCAGGTCGACCTGCGCATAACCGCGCAAGGTCCCGGGCGTGCGATAATCGGCGACCAGCATCGACACCGGGCCGTCGCCACGGGTCTGCAATGTAAAGATGCCGTCGAATTTCAGGGCCGAGGCCAGCGTCGCCGCCAGCACCAGCGCCTCGGCCAGCAATGCCGCGACCGGTTCGGGATAGCCATGGCGGCCGATGATCTCGTCGACGACCGGCCCCAACTGGACCAGGCGGCCGCGCAGCCCCGAGGCTTCGACCTGGAAACCCTGGACCAGATCGGACGGCAGGTCGGCGGTCATCGCGTCAGGCACCAGGTCAGCACGCCCTTCTGCGCGTGCAGGCGGTTCTCGGCCTCGTCGAACACGACGGAATTGGGGCCGTCGATCACGCCGTCGGTCACCTCTTCGCCGCGATGGGCGGGCAGGCAGTGCATGAACAGCGCATCCGGCCGCGCCAGCGCCATCAGCCGTTCGTCGACCTGATAGGGGCGCATCAGGTTGTGGCGGTTGCTGTCGGCGGCCTCGCCCATCGACACCCAGCAATCGGTGACGACGCAGTCGGCGTCGCGCACGGCGATCTCGGGGTCGTCCAGCACGCTGACGCGGGCGCCCTGCCCCTGTGCCCAGGCCACCGCGTCGGGGCGCGGCCGATGGGGTTCGGGACAGGCCAGGCGCAGCTCGAAACCGAACCGGCCGGCGGCATGGATCCAGGACCGCGCGACATTGTTGCCGTCGCCCGACCAGGCCACGACCTTGCCGGCGATCGGTCCGCGATGCTCCTCGAACGTCATCACGTCGGCCATGATCTGGCAGGGGTGGCTGTCGTCGGTCAGGCCGTTGATGACCGGTACCGTGGCATGCTGGACCAGTTCGGCCAGGCGGTCGGCGCTGGTCGTGCGGATCATGATCGCATCGACGTAACGCGACAGGACGCGGGCGGTGTCGGCCATCGTCTCGCCGCGCCCGATCTGGGTCGCCCCGGACTGCAGCAGCAGCGCCTCGCCGCCCAGCTGGCGCATTGCCACTTCGAACGAGACGCGGGTGCGGGTCGAGGGCTTGTCGAAGATCATCGCCAGGATGCGGCCGGCCAGCGGCCGGTCGGCATCGGCGGTACCCTTGGGCAGGCCGGCCCGGGCGGTCTTGCGCTGCGCGGCATCGCCAAGGATCGCGCGCAGTTCGGATGTCTCGACCCGGTCGAGGTCGAGGAAATGCCGCGGTCCTGTCACGCCTGCAACCTCGCACATGCCTTGTCGAGGCGCTCGGTCGCGTCGGCCAGTTCTTCCTCGGTGATGATCAGCGGCGGCAGCAGGCGGACGGTATTGTCGCCGGCCGACACCGTCAGCATGCCTTCCTCGCGCAGCGCCGCGACCAGCTCGGCCGCCGGCTTGCGGCATTTCAGGCCGCGCAGGAACCCTTCGCCGCGGATCTCCTCCAGCACGTCGGGATACTTGTCGATCAGCATCGACAGCTTCTGGGTGAACAGGGCGGCGCGGCGGGCGACGCCTTCAAGGAAACCGTCCTCGAGCACGACGTCCAGCACGGCATTGCCGATCGCCATGGCCAGCGGGTTGCCGCCATAGGTGCTGCCGTGGGTGCCGGCGACCATGCCCTTGGCCGCCGCCTCGGTGCCCAGGCACGCGCCCAGCGGGAAACCGCCGCCGATACCCTTGGCGGTCGCCATGATGTCGGGGGTGACGCCGGCCCATTCATGGGCATAGAGCTTGCCGGTCCGGCCGACGCCCGACTGGACCTCGTCCAGCACCAGCAGCAGGCCATGGCGGTCGGCCAGGGCCCGCAGGCCGCGCAGGAATTCGGGGCCGAAATAACGCACGCCGCCCTCGCCCTGCACCGGCTCGACCAGGAAACCCGCCGTCTCCGGCCCAATCGCCTTCTCGGCGGCGGCCAGGTCGCCATAGGGCACCTGGTCGAAGCCCGGCATGGCCGGGCCAAAACCGTCGAGGTATTTCGGGTTGCCGCCGGCGGCGATGGTCGCCAGGGTGCGGCCGTGGAAGGCGCCGTCGAAGGTGATCAGGCGATAGCGTTCGGGCCGGCCTTCGACATGGTGGAAGCGGCGGGCCATCTTGATGGCCAGCTCGATCGATTCGGCCCCCGAATTGGTGAAGAATACGCGATCGGCAAAGGTCGCGGCGACCAGCCGTTCGGCCAGCTTTTCCTGGCCGGGCACCCGGAACAGGTTCGAGGTGTGCCACAATTTGGCACCCTGCTCGTTCAGCGCGGCGACCAGCTTGGGATGGCTGTGCCCCAGCGCGGTGACCGCGATGCCGGAGCAGAAATCCAGGAATCGTCGGCCGTCGGTCGCGATCAGCCAAGCGCCCTCCCCACGTTCGAACGCGACATCGATGCGGGAGTAAGTGGGCAAAAGGGCGCCGGACACGAGCCTATCCTCCATTGGGGGGCTTCCGAAGAAACCGCAGACCTAACGACAATGGGACGGCCGTGTCAACCAACGGTGCATAAAACAAAGATGACGCCGCGGGGGCGTCATCCCATCGTCGGATGCAGGGTCGAAGCGGAAATCGGGCTACTTGTCGTAGCCGTTGGCGGCCATCGCCTCGGACACGACGCGCTGGATTTCCAGCGCGGCCCGCGGCGCCAGGCGGGTGGCCACGGCGACGATGTCGTCGGCCAGGTCGGGGGCGGTGGCGAGGGCGGCGGCGACGATTTCCGGCGCGCGGGCCGGGTTGTCGCGCAGGGCACCCTGCAGGAAGACGATCGCGGGGGGTTCGTCGCGCGGACCACCGGCCCGCGCGGCTTCACGGGCGAAGATATTGCGCGGGGCCGCCTGCAGCGGCAAGTCCTGTCCGCTCCGCGTCGACATCGCGTCTGTCTCCTCCGCCGGTTGCACGGGCGTCCCGCTGGTACCTGAACCCTGATCCTTGCGCCCCATTACTTAACAAATGGTTACTGGACCGGAGTCTTATAAGGAGAACGGCATCACGACTGGAAAAGCAGCACGACGCCGGCAAGGATCAGGCCGATGGCGACCAGTTTGAGCCAGCCCAGCGGTTCGCCGTAGAGGGCGGCCCCCAGCAGCGCGACGACGATGTAGGACACCGACACGCTGGGAAAGGCCACCGACACCGGGATCTTGCGCAACGCGATGATGTAGAGGATCGCGGACGCGCCGTAGAACATGAAACCGATGATCGTGGCGATGTTGAACAGCTGGGCGACGAAGTCGCCCTCGCCGGCCCCCTTCTTCAGCAGCATCTGGCCGACCACGCCGCCGGTGATGCCCCCGGCCAGCGCGGCATAGGACCAGATCACGAGGCGGCGCCCGTGTCGGCGGCGCCGCGCGTCACGGTACGCACCACGAACTGCGGCTTGCCGTTGACGGTCAGGAACAGCCGGCCGAGATATTCGCCGACCACGCCCAGCATCATGCACTGCACGCCCGACACCAGCAGCAGCGCCACCATCAGCGAGGCATACCCTTCCGGCGTTTTGCCCTGGATCGCCTCGATGACGACGATCAGCAGGAACAGAAGACCGATGCCGGTCAGGGCGAAACCCGCGAGCGTGGCCAGGCGCAGCGGCATCACCGAGAAGTTCAGGAACACCGACAGCCACAGCCGGATCAGCCGGCGCAGCGTATAGTTCGACCGCCCCTCGGCCCGCGGCAGGTGGCGCACCTCGATGCGGTCCAGACGCTGGGTCACCTGCATCAGCAGGCCGTCGACATAGGGGTAGGGTCCGTGATGTTCCAGGATCTTGCGCACGGCAAACGCGCTCATGCAGCGGAACGACGACAGATACAGCCCCTTGGGCTTGTCGATCAGCTTGTCGGCGCACCAGTTCGAGAACTTCGAGCCGAGGTTGCGCAAGGGGTGGTGCTGCTTCTGGGCGTAATAGGTATAGACGACGTCGCGGTCGTTCAGCCGGGCATGGTCGTACAGCCGCACGACCTCTTCGGGCGGGTTCTGCAGGTCGTCGTCCATGGTGATGACATAGGCGCCGCGGATCTGCGACAGCCCGGCCATGACCGCGTTGTGCTCGCCGAAATTGCGCGCCAGGTCGACGACCGTGACCGGCACGTCGGTGCGCGCGGTCAGGCCCAGGCAGACCTGCAGCGAATTGTCGGGGCTGCTGTCGTTGACCAGGATGATCTCGTGCCCGCCGTGGATCTTCAGCCCGGCAAGCGCGTCGACCAGCTGCCCGACCGACGAGGCGCCGTTATAGACCGGCACGACGATCGACAGGCCGAAGCGGGGTTCGGGGGCATCAGTCATGATTTCACCGCAAGGATCAGGATGGACCCGCCGCAGGGCAGGCTGCCGCCGGCCTTCAGCCACCACCGCTCGATGGCGGTCAGGGCAAAGAACAGCCGGTCGATCAGGGGGGGATAGGGTTTGACGTCGCTTTCGGCGTCGGCCGAACCGGCAAATACCTTGCGCCGCAGCACCATCAGCGGCAGCAGCAGCATGTTCCAGTAGCTGGCCCGCGCCACGGTGAAGCCGGCCGCCTCGACCAGGGCCACGGCCTGCGCCCGGGTGAACCGACGGTCGTTGTGGACCCGCAGGTCGTGGGCCGAGGCCAGCCACGCATAGGCCGGCAGATTCAGCACCAGCCGCCCGCCCGGCGCCAGGCAGCGGAAGGCCTCGGACAACGCCTTCAGCGGTTCGACCGCGCGATGGCACAGGACGTCGATCGAGGTGACGGCGGCAAAGCTGTCATCGGCGAAAGGCAGCGCGTTCACGGACCCGGCGCACAGTTCGGCGGAAACCCGCCGCCGCGCCAGCAGCAGCGCCTGACCGGAAATATCGAGGCCGACCGCAGCCATTCCGGGCCGGGCCAGGCCCAGCCGGCGCAGGAATCCGCCGGTACCGCACCCGGCATCCAGCAGCGGCGCGGCCCCCGGGCCAGTATGGCCCAGGGCCAGGATCAGGTTGGCATGGGCGGCGCGATACCACCACATGCCGTCCTCCAGCCCCGCCATCAGCTCGTATTCGCGCGGCTCCATGCCTTATTTCCGCCCGCCCCGTCGTTCATTGGTCAGCCCGCCCAGCCGCCCGCATCGGCCGCTGGCCCTAACGCCGCTTTTACCATCGGGTGCCATTTTGGCAACGGAAAGGCGGGTACAAGGCGATTTGCGGCCTTGAACCTGCCGGTCTATGTTGCCTGCCGCCCTGAATTGGAGTTTCCGGTTGAGCGAGGAAACCCTCGACCCCCTGACCGCGGATGCCAAGCGCATCCGCCGTCCCTATACGCTGCTGCAGCGTTGGCACGACGAAGGCTGGCGCGAACGGGTGGCCGACGGCGTCTTCCTGGCCCTGCTGCTGATCCCCAGCCTGTGGCTGATCGGGTATCTGTGGCCGCCGCTGAACCACGACAGCGCCGCGATCCTTTATGCCGCCAAGCGCATGCTGGCGGGCGACGTGCTGTATCGCGACATCATCGACGTCAATCCGCCGCTGATCTTCCTGTTGTCGCTGATCCCCGAAGCCCTGGCGCGCCTGACCGGCATCGACGGCACCAAATGGCTGGTCGTGCTGGTCTCGGCCGCGATCATCGCCGCCTTCTTCCTGTGCCGGCGCGTCCTGTCCTACATGCCGCTGGGGCGCGAACCGCTGACCAGCCTGGTCCTGCCCGCGCTGATCCTGTTCCTGCTGGCGGTATTCCCTGCCGGCGACTTCACCCAGCGCGAACACATCATGGTGGTGCTGTCGGCGCCCTATGTGCTGCTGGCCGCCGCCCGCGCCGATCGCGACGTGCTGCCGCTGCGCCTGCGCATACCGCTGGCGATCATGGCCGGCATCGGGTTCGGGCTGAAGCCGCATTTCGTCCTGATCCCGCTGACCATCGAGCTTTACGTCCTCTACCGCCAGGGCTGGCGCGACGGGCTGCGCGACATCGTGCCCTGGGTCGTCGGGCTGACGCTCGCGGCCCATGTCGTCATCGCGCTGACGGTGACGCCGGATTATTTCCGCATCGCCCTGCCGCTGACGTTCAAGCTGTACACCAAGGTTTCCGACAACAGCCTCCTGTCGATCCTGGACGGCCCCTATCTGGGGCCGACCATCGTCGCCCTGCTGCCGCTGGTGCCGGCGGCCTTCATCCTGTCGCATTCGCGGCTGGTCCAGACCCTGGCGCTGTTCTCGGTCGGTGCGGTGATCTCAGCCACCGCCCAGGGCAAGGGCTGGTCCTATCAAAGCTATCCGGCGATGGCCGCGACGCTGATGCTGGGCGCGGTGTTTTTGTCGAACATGATCGACCGCTACCTGCCGACCGATTCGACGGCCCGGCGCCTGCCGGTGGCGGCGCTGGCGGCGACGTTCATGCTGCTCCTGTATTACCAGGCCGCCCTGTTCCTGCCGCCGTTCGACAAGCAGCGCGACTACGAGGATTCGATCGTCGCCCGCCTGGCCCATATCGTCGAGCGCGAGGCACCCAACCGCACGGCGCTGGTGCTGTCGCCCGGCATCTATCCGATCTATCCGCTGGCCAACTATACCGACATCCGCCTGACCCAGCGTTTCCTCGACATGTGGCCGATCCAGGGCATCTATGCCGGCTGCGACGACTGGGGCACGCTGTACCATTCGCTGGAATCGATGGGCCCGGGCGAGAAGTTCATGTTCCGCGTGGTGCCCGAGGATTTCGCCAAGGGCAAACCCGACCTGGTCATCATCGACACCATCGCCGGCATCCCGCGCTGCCAGGCCACGGGCTTCAGCTATCTCGATTATTTCCAGCGCAATCCCTTGTTCGCCAAGGCGTTCTCGAAATACGACAAGCTGATGGAGATCGACCGCTACGAGATCTACCAGCGCCGCAAACCCGAATCCGACAGCCACCCGGTGACGCCGTGACGCCCGAGATCCGGCCCGAACGCCCTGACGATATCGCGGCCATCACCGCCGTGGTGACCGAAGCGTTCGGCCGGACCGACGAAGCCCGGCTGGTCGCGCGCTTGCGCACCGCCGGCGCGCTGAGCCTGTCGCTGGTCGCGGCCTATGACGACCAGGTGGTCGGCCATGTCGCCTTCAGCCCGGTTACCGTGTCGGGCAACCCGGATGGATTTGCGGTGTGGGGCCTGGCGCCGTTGGCCATCGTGCCGCTGCACCAGAAGGCCGGCATCGGCCGGCTGCTGGTCAAGGCCGGGCTGGACCAGGCCGAGGCGATGGGGGCGCGGGCCGCCGTGGTCCTGGGCGACCCCGCCTATTACGGCCGGTTCGGTTTCGTGCCGGCGGGGCTGGTCGGGCTGGAATGGGATCACCCCTGCCCGCCCGGTGCCTTCCAGGTGACGGCGCTGGCCGAACGCGCCTTGACCCGGCTGGAAGGCCGGGTCAGCTATCACGCGGCGTTCGACGCGGTCTGAGACGGACCGTCGAGGTCCAGGCCGAAGGTCCGCGCGAAACCCTGCCGGCCGGCCGGGGTGACCGCCACCGCCCTGCTGTCGCCGATGCGGGCGATCCATTCCAGTTCGAAGCAGCGCCGGGTCAGTGCCGCCCCGACCGCCCCGCCCAGATGCCAGCGCCGCTCGGACCAGTCCAGGCACGGGCGGCAGAAGACACGCTTGGCCTGGGCGGTGGCCTTGAGGTCGATGCCGAATTCCGCCAGCAGGACTTCACCGGCCGGCGTCACCGCCCCGCCGTCGTCGTCGATCTGGATGGCGCCGCGGTCGACCAGCGCATCGGCCAGGCCGACGCCCAGCCGCCCGGCCAGATGGTCGTAGCAGGTCCGGGCATGGGCCAGCTGGCGGTCACGCGGGCCGGTCGGCCGATGGCGCGGCGGGCCGTCGACGGCGACCGCCATAAGGCTTTCCAGCATGCGCGCCACCTGGGCGGAGGCCAGCCGGTAATAACGATGCCGCCCCTGGGCCGCGACCACGACCAGCCGCGCCTCGGCCATCTTGCCCAGATGACCCGAGGCGGTGGGAGCGGTGACGCCGGCGACATAGGCCAGTTCGGACGCGGTCAGCGCCTTGCCGCCCATCAGCGCGGTCAGCATGTTGGCGCGGGCGGGGTCGCCGACCAGGGCGGCGACCTCGGCGATCAGGGGGCCTGTGCTCATGGGGAAAGCCTAGCGCGGCGGCGCCGGGCTGTCGCCGGGGGACGCTTCGGCCAGGACCGAAGCGTCAAGGTGACGGCGGACCTTATCCGCCTGGCAACGTCAGACGTGGAAGCTTTCGCCGCAACCGCAACGGCCCTTTTCGTTCGGGTTGCGAAAGACGAAGCCGGCGGTCAGCTTGTCCTCGACGTAGTCGATCTCGGTGCCGAAGATGAACATCTGGGCCTTGGGGTCGATCAGGATGGTGACCCCCTGGTCCTCGACCAGTTCGTCGGCGGGCCGCTTTTCCTCGGCGTAATCGAGCTTGTAGGACAGGCCCGAGCAGCCCTTGCTTTCGACGGCGACACGCAGGCCGATCGCCGGCGTCTCGCGGCGCGCCATGATCTCGCGCACGCGGTCGGCGGCCGCGGCGGTCAGGGTCACAGGCTTGAACTTGGCGCGCAGGGCGGTCATCGCTACGGCTCCCGATGGTCTACTGTTCAACAATATAGGTCAAATCAGGCCCAATTCCAGCTGGGCGGCCTCCGACATCATGTCCCGGTCCCAGGGCGGATCCCAGACCAGGTTGACGCGGACGTCGCGCACCCCGCCCAGGGCCAGCACCTTGGACTCGACCTCGCCCGGCAGGCTGCCGGCCACCGGACATGCCGGTGAGGTCAGCGTCATGTCGATATCGACGTCGCCGTCGTCGTTGACGTCGACCCGGTAGATCAGGCCCAGTTCGTAGATGTCGACCGGGATTTCCGGGTCGTAGGTATCCTTCAGCACCCGGATCACGCCGTCGCGCAGCGTCAATTCCTCGGGGGCGTCGTTCGGTGTCTCGGCGTCCATGGCCGTCACTCCGTCTTGATCGTGTCGGGCTTGCGGTCGAGGGCGGCGACCAGCGTATGCCAGGGCAGCGTCGCGCATTTCACCCGCACGGGGTATTCGCGCACGCCGGAAAAGACCTCGAGCTTGTCCAGATCGCCCTCGGGGTCCTCGACGTCGTCCTTGGTGCAGACGTCGTGGAACAGGGCGAACAGGTGGCGCACCTCGTCCTCGCGGCGGCCCTTGACCGCCTCGGTCATCAGCGAGGCCGATGCCTTGGAAATGGCGCAGCCGTCGCCCTGGAAACCGACATCGGCGACGACGCCGTCGACCACCTTGACGAACACGGTGACGCGGTCGCCGCACAGCGGGTTGTGCCCCTTGGCCAGTTCGGCCCCGTCGATGGCATGGAAGTTCCGCGGCCGCTTGGAATGGTCGAGGATGACTTCCTGGTAGAGATCGCGAAGGTCGCTCATCAGGCGAAGATCTCCAGAACCTTGTTGATGCCGGCGACCAGCGCGTCGACGTCGTCGCGGCCATTGTGGATGCCGAACGAGGCACGCGCGGTGGCCGCCACCTCGAACCGGTCCATCACCGGCTGGGCGCAATGATGGCCGGCGCGGATCGCGATGCCCTCGCGGTCCAATATGGTGCCGATATCGTGCGGATGCACCCCCGCCAGGGTGAACGAGATCACCGACGACTTCGCCCGCGCCTGGCCGATGATGCGCAGCGAATTGATCCGGCCCAGCTGTTCGGTGGCATAGGCCAGCAGGTCGCGTTCATGCGCCGTGATGGCATCGAAGCCGATCGACTGGACATAGTCGATCGCCGCGCCCAGCCCGACGGCACCGGCGATATGGGGCGTGCCGGCCTCGAACTTGGTCGGCGGGTCGGCGTATTCGGTCTTCTCGAAGGTGACCGAGCGGATCATGTCGCCGCCACCCTGCCAGGGCGGCATGGCGACCAGATGGTCGTATTTGGCATACAGGATGCCGATGCCGGTCGGGCCGTACAGCTTGTGGCCGGAGAAGACGTAGAAATCGACGTCGAGGTCACACGTCGACCGCCATGTGCGGCACCGCCTGGCAACCGTCGATCAGCACCTTGGCGCCGACCCGGCGGGCCATGGCGATGACCTCGCGCACCGGCAGGATGGTGCCGAGCGCGTTGGCGACATGGGCGATGGCGACGAACTTGGTGCGCGGCCCGATCAGCGCCGCGGTCGCGGCCAGGTCGAGTTCGCCGTCATCAGTGATCGGCGCGACCTTGAGCACGATGCCGCGTTCATCCCGCAGCATCTGCCAGGGCACGATGTTGGAATGATGCTCCATCGCGGAGATCACGACCTCGTCGCCGGGCTGGAAGAAGGCCCGGCCCCAGGTCTGGGCGACCAGATTGATGCCTTCGGTCGCGCCGCGGACGAAGACGATCTCCTCGTCGCGGGCGGCGTTGAGGAAGCCGCGAACCTTCGACCGCGACTGCTCGTAACGCTCGGTCGCGCGCTGGGACAGCCAGTAGACCCCGCGATGGACGTTGGCGTATTCGAATTCGTAGAAATTGCGCAACGTGTCCAGCACCGGCCGCGGCTTCTGGGCTGAGGCCGCCGAATCCAGGAACGTCAGGTGCTTGCCGTACATGTCCTGGCCCAGGGCCGGGAAATCAGCGCGGATGCGGTCGAGATCGAGCGTCATGCGGAGGGTTCCTCGACCTGGTGGCCCAGCGCGCGCCCCAGCGCTGCCAGCAGGAACTGGCGCACCGGCTCGGCCTCGATCTGGTCGATCGGTTCGCGCAGGTGGGCCGCGACCAGCAGCGCGCGGGCCTCGTCGATGCCGATGCCGCGGGCCTGGAAATAGAACAACGACGCCGGGTCCAGGTCGCCGATGGTGGCGCCGTGGCTGCATTTCACGTCGTCGGCCAGGATTTCCAGCTCGGGCTTGGTGTCGGCCGCCGCGCCGTCGGACAGCAGCAGATGCCGGCACAGCTGCTGGGCATCGGTCTTCTGGGCGTCGACCGCCACGCCGACCGCACCCTGGAACACGACATGGCCGTGGTCGTCGGCGACACTCTTGAACAGCTGGCTGGAATTGCCGCCGGGATGGTCATGGGCCAGCCGCCAGGTGGCGTCGAGATGCTGGCGCCCGCGCGCCAGCGCCGCCGCGCCCAGCCGGCATTCGGCCTCGGGGCCACCCAGTCGCACGGCGACCTCGTCGCGCGCCAGCAGACTGCCCAGGCCCAGGGTCGCGGCATGGAAGCAGCCGTGCCCGGCCAGGTCGACCGTGGTCAGGGCGGTGTGATGGGCCGCTGCGCCTTCGGCCTGCAGCTTGTACAGGCGCAGCACCGCATGGGCACCGACGCGGGCCTGCACGACCGGGTTAGACCAGTAGGCACCGTCGCCCTGCCCGACATGGCTGGTCACCACGGTGGCCGACGCGCCGTCCTCGGCCACGATCACGGTGCGCGGATGCAGGGCGAAACCGCCCTGCCCCGCATCGGCGGTGAAGACCAGATGGATCGGATCGATCACGGCACCGGCGCCCAGGCGGATCGCGACGCCGTGATCGGCACGCGCGCCGTTCAGCGCGGCCAGCGACCGGGCGCGTTCCTCGAAGGGTTCGGCCAGGAAGGGTTCCAGCCAGCCGGCGTCGCCGCCGGCCAGGGCCTGCCCCAGCTCGGCCACCGCGACATTGCCGGGCAGACGGCTCAGGTCGCTCAAGTCTTCGCGGAAGCGGCCGTTGACGAAAACCAGGCGATGGGCGGTCGGGATGATGTCGACCGCCGGGGTGGCCGCCGATTCCGGCGCGCCGTCGGCCGGGGCCTTGTCGGCGAACTGGGCCAGGCGGGTGAACTTCCACGCCTCCAGCCGCGGATGGGGGAAACCGGCAGCGGCGAACCGTTCGATATTGCCTTCGCGCGCCGCGCCCAGCCAGGGCAGGTCGGCGCCGGGCAGGCGGCTGCGCAGGGCGGTGTAACCCGCGACCTGGGGTGCTGCCTGGGCAATGGGCGTGGTGCTTGCGGCCATCGCGTCAGGCCGCCGGCTGGGCGATGTCGCCATAGCCGTGCTCCTCCAGCTCCAGCGCCAGCTCGGGCCCGCCCGAACGCACGATGCGGCCCTGGGCCAGGACATGGACGATGTCGGGCTTCACGTAGTCGAGCAGGCGCTGGTAGTGGGTGATCATCAGGATCGCCCGGTCGGGGCCGCGCAAGCCGTTGACGCCGTCCGACACGATACGCAGCGCATCGATGTCCAGGCCCGAATCGGTTTCGTCCAGCACGGCGAAGCGCGGCTGCAGCATCGCCATCTGGAAGATTTCATTCCGCTTCTTCTCGCCGCCCGAGAAACCGACGTTGACGGCGCGCTGCAGGAACTTCTCGTCCATCTTCAGGGCCTTCATCCGGGCCTTGGCGGCCTTGAGGAAGTCCATGGCATCCAGCTCGTTCTCGCCGCGATGGCGGCGCACCGCGTTGACCGCCGCCTTCAGGAAGGTCGCATTGGCCACGCCGGGAATTTCGACCGGGTACTGGAAGGCCAGGAACAGGCCTTCGCGCGCCCGCTCCTCCGGCTCCATCGCCAGCAGGTCCTTGCCGAAATAGTCGATCCGGCCCTCGGTGACCTCATACCCCGCGCGCCCGGCCAGCACGTGGCTCAAGGTCGACTTGCCGGCACCGTTCGGGCCCATGATGGCGTGGACTTCGCCCGGGCGGATGGTCAGGTCGAGGCCGCGAAGGATCGCTTTGCCGTCGACGAGGACATGCAAATTGGAAATGACGATCATGGCTTCCAGTCTTTCTTAGCCGACGCTGCCTTCGAGACTGACGCCCAGCAGTTTCTGGGCCTCGACGGCGAATTCCATGGGCAGCTTCTGCAGCACTTCCTTGCAGAAGCCGTTGACGATGGTCGACACCGCATCCTCGGCCGACAGCCCGCGCTGGCGGCAGTAGAACAGCTGGTCTTCCGAAATCTTGGAGGTGGTCGCCTCGTGCTCGACCTTGGCCGAGCGATTGCGCACCTCGATATACGGCACGGTATGCCCGCCGCAGCGATCGCCGATCAGCAGCGAATCGCATTGCGAATGGTTGCGGGCATTGGCCGCGTTCGGCCCCATGCGCACCAGGCCGCGATAGGTGTTCTGCGCCCGCCCGGCCGAGATGCCCTTCGACACGATGGTCGAGCGGGTGTTGCGGCCCAGATGGATCATCTTGGTGCCGGTATCGGCCTGCTGCAGGTTGTTGGTGACGGCGACCGAATAGAATTCGCCGACCGAATCGTCGCCCTGCAGGATGACCGACGGGTATTTCCAGGTGATGGCCGAGCCGGTCTCGACCTGGGTCCAGGAAATCTTCGACCGCGCCCCACGGCACGCGCCGCGCTTGGTGACGAAGTTATAGATGCCGCCGCGGCCTTCCTTGTCGCCGGGATACCAGTTCTGGACGGTGGCGTAGCGGATTTCGGCATCGTCGAGCGCGATCAGTTCGACCACGGCCGCATGCAGCTGGTTCTCGTCGCGCATCGGCGCGGTGCAGCCTTCGAGATAGCTGACATAGGCGCCCTTGTCGGCGATGATCAGCGTGCGTTCGAACTGGCCGGTCGACTTGGCATTGATGCGGAAATAGGTCGACAATTCCATCGGGCAGCGCACGCCCGGCGGGATGTAGACGAACGAGCCGTCCGAGAACACCGCCGAATTCAGCGTGGCATAGGCATTGTCCGAGATCGGCACGACCGAGCCGAGATATTTCTTCACCAGATCAGGGTGTTCGCGCACCGCTTCCGAGATCGGGCAGAAGATGATGCCGAGTTCGGCCAGCTTGCCCTTGAACGTCGTGGCGACCGAGACCGAGTCGAACACCGCATCGACCGCGATGCCGGCCAGCGCCGCGCGCTCGGCCAGCGGGATGCCCAGCTTCTCGTAGGTCTTCAACAGTTCCGGATCGACCTCGTCGAGGCTTTTGGGCCCTTCCTTGGTCTTGGGCGCGGCGTAGTAGTAGATGTCCTGGTAATCGGGCGCCTGGTAGGCGAGGCGCGCCCAGGCCGGGTCCTTGACGGCCAGGCCCTGCCAGTGCCGGAACGCCTTCAGGCGCCAGTCCAGCATCCACTGCGGCTCGTCCTTCTTGGCCGAGATGAAGCGGACGATGTCCTCGTCCAGGCCCTTGGGCGCGAACTCGGAATCGATGTCGGTGACGAAGCCATATTTGTAGTCGTTCAGGGCTTCGACGGTTTCGATGGTCTCTATGGACGCGGCCATGGCATCAGTCCGTTGGCTGTAAAGCGGCTAGCGGAGCCTTGGGGGCAAGCGGGAACACGACGGGCGCGGGCAGGATGTCGGCCAGGCTGACATCCTCGAGCGCGCGGCGCATCGCCAGGTTGATCTTGTGCACGCCCTGACGCGACGGGCAGACCGCCTCGACATCGCAGCCGTCGCCGTCGGACAGCGTGCATTGGGTCAGGCCGATCGGGCCGTCCAGGGCGGAAACGATGGCGGCGACCGAGATCGCCTCGGCCGGGCGGCCCAGGGTATAGCCGCCCTTGGCGCCGCGCTGCGACGTCAGCAGGCCGCCGCGGCACAGGGTTGCCAGCACCTTGGCCACCGTCGGCACGGGCAAGCCGGTGCCCTGCGCGACATCGACGGCGTTATGAACGCCATCGGCGCGGGTCGCGATGTGGGTCATCGCGACGACGGCATAGTCGGCTAGGCGGCTCAGGCGGATCATCTGGCTTAAGCCCTGACGATTGGCAATACGACCGATCTGGTCCGATTTCCGGCGAAATCAAGACCAACCCGGTATGGAATGCAAGATGAATCCGCTGACGGCGGCTTACGGCAGTAGCCGGCTGTTACCCGGACACCATCGCGCTGTGGGAGGCTGATACCCGGAAACGCCAAAGGGAGGACCCCGCGATGACCGCCAAGCGCATCCTGATGCTGGTCGGCGACTACGCCGAGGATTACGAGACCATGGTGCCGTTCCAGGCACTGCAGATGGTCGGCCATACCGTCCACGCCGTCTGCCCGGGCAAGCAGCCGGGCGACAGCATTGCCACCGCCATTCACGATTTCGAAGGCGCCCAGACCTATTCCGAGAAGCGCGGCCACAATTTCGTGCTGAACGCCGATTTCGCCGCGGTGAAGGCCGAGCAGTACGACGCCCTGGTGATCCCGGGCGGCCGGGCGCCGGAATACCTGCGCCTTGATGCCGCCGTCATCGCGCTGGTACGCGCCTTTGCCGCCGCCGACAAGCCGATCGCGGCGGTCTGCCACGGCGCCCAGCTGCTGGCCGCCGCCGACGTGATCCGCGGCCGCAAGGTATCGGCCTATCCCGCCTGCCGGCCCGAGGTGGAAATGGCCGGCGGGATCTATCAGGATATCGCCATCGACGCGGCGGTGGCCGACGGCCGCCTGGTCACCGCCCCCGCCTGGCCGGCGCATCCGGCCTGGCTGGGCGCCTTCCTGGGCGTGCTGGGCACCGAACTGCGCCACGCGGCCTGATTCCGAGGGGACGACGCCATGTGCGAAATCTACGTCAAGGCCGACCCGATGCTGTACGAATGCCGCTCGCGGTCGGTGCGCATCCACGGCGTCGTCACCTCGATCCGGCTGGAAAACCTGTTCTGGGACGTGCTGGCCGAGATCGGGGCGCGCGACGGCATGACGACGAACCAGCTGATCGCCAAGCTTTACGACGAAATCGTCGAATTCCGCGGCGAGGTGCCGAACCTCGCCTCGTTCCTGCGCGTTTCCTGCCTGCGCTATCTGTCGCTGGTCGCCAACCAGCCGGCGCCGGCGCAAGGTGCCGCGCCGATCCAGCAGCCGGCCGAGGCGCTGACACGGCATTAGGATAAGTTGTCGCACCCTTCAATCGTCACAATTCCGGCGATTGATATAATTTTATGTATGTGGCATCCTCGTACCGTGCTTGAAAGCGCTGTGATCAGCCACGGAGAGCAGAATGCTCGGCTCGTTATCCTCCTCATCGTCGGCCATTGCCGATCAGTATCGCCGCCTGCTGCAACGGTCCAAGACCGAGGACAGCAAGGTCGACGCCGGTAAAACCGACGAGCAGAAGGCAGCCGAGCGCAAGGCCGCCGAAGAAAAGGCTGCCGAAAAGAAGGCCGAGGAACGCCGCAACCAGGCGACCGAGGCGCGCAACTATCTCGATGACCAGGGCAAACCGACCGACGCGCTGACCGCGGTGTCCAAGGCCGCATCCGGCGGCGACGAGGAGCGCAAGGCGCAGCTCAAGGAAAAGCTGCGCATGCTGGTCGAGCAGCTCAAATCGCTGCTGCAGTTCGCCATGCGCAACCCGGCCATGGCCAAGGCCCTGGCCCAGCTCAGCCGCGAAATCGCCAGCGTCGCCAAGCAGCTTGGCACATCGGGACCGGCGGTGAATGTCGGCGCGGCGCAGGCCGCCGCCCCGGCCCAGGCGGCACCCGCCCAGGCCCAAGCCGCGGCGACGCAGGCTGCCGGCGCCGAGCAAGCCGGAACGGCCCAGGCCGCCGCCGAGGGCGCGGCCGCAGCCCAAAACGCCGGGGCAACCCAGGGTACCGAGGCTGCCGCGCAGCCCCAGGCCCAGAATGGGACCGGCGAACAGGGCGCCGACAAAAACGCCGCCACCAAGGCAGCCGGCGCAAAGGCCGCCGAGGGCACCGAGACCGAAGCAAGCGGCGACACCGGCGATACCGATGAGACCGGCGAGACGGAAGGCCTGGGCAGCGCCGAGATGGCGGCCGCCCACGGCCAGGCAATCCTGGAGAAAGTCACCGGCGACCGGCCCAAGGACCAGAGCGACCCGGAACTGAAGGCGCTGCTGACCCTGGCCAAGGCGCTGACCCGCCAGGCCAAGGCAATGATCGAGGACATGGCCCGCGACGCCCAGCGCGCCGGCAAGAACGACGACTTCAAGGAAGAGCTGAAGGACGCATCCGAAGCGGTCAAGGAAATCCAGAAGCTCGATACCGGCGTCTCGGCCGAGGGGGCCAGCGCGGGCGCGATCGTCAGCCTGATCGCCTGAAGCCGCGGATTTCATTCCCATACCGTCATCCCGGCGAAGGCCGGGATCCAGGGCAAGGGGCGTCGCAAACGGGACAGCGCCTACCCTGGGCCCCGGCCTTCGCCGGGGCGACGATCGGCACTTGTGGGGACGGCCGAATTAAACGTCCGATATTCCCATTCCGCTACGCCGCGATCAGCTCGAACCGGTCGACGTCGACCAGGCCCATATCGGTGATCTCCAGATGCGGGATCACCATGCCGTCATCCCGGCGAAGGCCGGAATCCTGGGCAAGGAGCGTTGCAAACGGGACTGCGCCTATCCTGGGCCCCGGCCTTCGCCGGGGCGACGATCGGCACTTGTGGGGACGGCCGAATTAAACGTCCGATATTCCCATTCCGCTATGCCGCGATCAGCTCGAACCGGTCGACGTCGACCAGGCCCATGTCGGTGATCTTCAGATGCGGGATCACCATGCCGTCATCCCGGCGAAGGCCGGGATCCAGGGCAAGGGGCGTCGCAAACGGGACTGCGCCTACCCTGGGCCCCGGCCTTCGCCGGGGCGACGATCGGCGCTTGTGGGGACGGCCGAATTAGGCGTCCGATATTCCCATTCCGCTACGCCGCGATCAGCTCGAACCGGTCGACGTCGACCAGGCCCATGTCGGTGATCTTCAGATGCGGGATCACCGGCAGCGGCAGGAAGGCCAGTTGCAGGAAGGGTTCGTCCAGCGGGCAGCCCAGCGCCCGGACCGAGCGGCGCAGGGTGACCAGATCGCGTTCGACGGTGCGGAAATCCCGGTCGCTCATCAGCCCCGCCACCGGCAGGGCCAGTTCGGCGATGACCTGGCCGTTGCGGACGGCGACGAAACCGCCCTTCAGTTCGATCAGCCGGTTCACCGCCAACGCCATGTCGGCATCGGTCGCGCCGACCACGCAGACATTGTGGCTGTCATGGCCGACCGACGAGGCCAGCGCCCCTTCGCGGAAACCGAAGCCGCGCACGAAACCGCGGCCGATATTGCGGTTCGTGCCGTGACGGCTGAGGACGCAGACCTTGAGTACATCCTGGTCCAGGTCGACCAGCCTTTCGCCGTCCACGTAAGGCAGGGTCATCGTCAGATGCTCGGTGACCACCTGGTGGTTCTTCAGCCCGATGACCGGGCCTGACGGACCTGAGGCCATCACCCGGAAATCGTTCGGCTCGACCGGATCCAGCCGGATCGAATCGAGGCCGACCAACGGCACGCGCGGCCGCCCGGCAAAGCTTTCCTCGGTCACCAGCCGGCCGCTGCGGATGACACGCGATACCGCGCAGGTCTCGAGGTCGTCCAGCAGCACCAGGTCGGCGCGATAGCCCGGCGCCACCAGGCCGCGATCGCGCAGGCCGAAGCCGCGGGCGGCCGACCAGGTGGCGGCGCGATAGACATGGGCCATCGGCGCGCCCAGCCCGATCGCCTTGCGGATCAGGTGGTCGAGATGGCCTTCGTCATTGATGTCGAGCGGGTTGCGGTCGTCGGTGCAGAAAGCCAGGAAGGATGAGGTTTCCGCATTGATCAGCGGCGCCAGGGTCGCGACGTCCTTGGTGACGCTGCCGTCGCGGATCAGGACCTGCATGCCCTTGCGCAGCTTTTCCAGCGCTTCCGGCGCCGAGGTGCATTCATGGCAGTTGCGGATGCCGCAGGACAGATAGGCATTGAGCTCGCGCCCCGACAGCATCGGCGAATGGCCATCGATATGCCAGCCGTCGAAGGCGACCAGCTTGTCCAGCACGTCCGGATCATGGTGGAAGATGCCGGGATAGTTCATGAACTCGGCCAGGCCGATGACCTTGGGATGGGTGCGGTGGCGCACCAGATCGGCCGCGGTCAGCCGGCCGCCGGCGGTTTCCAGATGGGTCGCCGGCACGCAGGACGACAGCTGGACCCGCAGGTCCATCGCCGTGTTGCCGGCCGATTCCAGGAAGAATTCCAGGCCCTTTTCGCCCAGCACGTTGCAGATTTCGTGCGGGTCGCAGATCGCCGTGGTGGTGCCGCGCGGCAGGACGCAGGCGTCGAATTCCAGCGGCGTGACCAGGGTCGATTCGCAATGGACGTGGGAGTCGATGAAACCGGGCACGACCACCTGGTCGCGCCCGTCGATTTCCTGCACGCCGTCATAGGATTCGTAGGTCCCGACGATGACATCGCCGCAGACCGCCACGTCGCCCGCCGCCACCTCGCCGGTGACGACGTTGAGGAAGCGGGTGTTCTTGATGACCAGGTCGGCCTTGGTCCGGCCAAGCGCCTGGTCGATGCGGGTGACGAGGCGGTCGCGCGACTGGGTCATCAACCCTCCTGGGCGAGTTCCTTCTGGGCCTGGGCCCGAATCTGGCTCAGGGACTGCTTGATCGTCAATGCTTCCGGATCGACCCGGATCTCGATCAGGGCCGTGGTGGGCGCGGCCCGCGCGCGGTCGAGCGCCGCGGCGAAATCCTCGGTCCGCGTCACCGTCTCGCCGTGCAGGCCGAACGACCGGGCATAGGCGGCGAAATCGGGATTCTTGAGGTCGGTACCGGAAACCCGGGCGGGGAAGCGCCGCTCCTGATGCATGCGGATGGTGCCGTACATGCCGTTGTTGACGACGATGACCAGGATCTTGGCGTCGTACTGCGCCGCGGTGGCCAGTTCGGACGCATACATCATGAAACAGCCGTCGCCGGCAAAACACACCACCTCGCGGTCGGGGGCGGCCAGCTTGGCGGCGATCGCCGCGGGCAGGCCGTACCCCATCGCCCCGTTGGTCGGCGCCAGGATCGAGCGGTACTGGCGATAGCGATGATAACGGTGCACCCAGGTGGCGTAGTTGCCGGCGCCGTTGGTGACGATGACGTCGGCCGGGAAGGCCGCGTCGACCTGGCCGACCACCGCCGCCATGTCGACCGCGCCGATCCCCGGGCCCGGCGTGGTCCAGGCGCGGTAATCGGCCTGCGCCCCCTCGGTCCACGCCTTCCAGTCACCCTGGACGGGGGCCATGGCGCGCGCCGCCGCGGCAAAGGCCGCCATGCCGGCATTGATGCCCAGCGCCGGCTGGTAGACCCGGCCGATTTCTTCGGCGCCGGGCAGGACATGCACCAGCGGCTGGGCCGGCACCGGCACGTCGATCAGCGTATAGCCCGACGTCGTCATCTCGCCCAGCCGGGCGCCGGCGACCAGCAGCAGGTCCGATTCCCGGATGCGCGCGGCAAGCTTGGGGTTGATGCCGATGCCGACGTCGCCGGCATATTGCGGATGGGCATTGTCGAAGCAGTCCTGGGCCCGGAACGAGGTCGCGACGGGCAGGAAATTCGCCTCGGCGAAGGCACGGATGTCGGCCACCGCCTGGGGCGTCCAGGTGCCGCCGCCCAGCACCACCATCGGCTTTTTCGCGCGAGCCAGCATCGCCCGCAATTCTTCCATCGCCGCCGGGCCGGGATGGGCCTGCATCGCGCGGAAGGGCGCCGTATCGGCCGTCACCACCTCGTCGCGCAGCATGTCCTCGGGCAGGGCCAGCACGACCGGGCCGGGGCGGCCCGAGGTCGCGACCTGGAAGGCGCGCGCGACATATTCCGGAATGCGGGCGGCATCCTCGATCTCGGCCACCCATTTGGCCATCTGGCCGAACATGCGGCGATAGTCGACTTCCTGGAACGCCTCGCGCTCGATCATGTCGCGGCCGACCTGGCCGATGAACAGGATCATCGGGGTCGAATCCTGGAAGGCGGTGTGCAGGCCGTTGGCGGCATGGGTGGCGCCCGGGCCGCGGGTCACCATGCAGATGCCGGGCTTGCCGGTCAGCTTGCCGTAGGCGTCGGCCATGTTCGAGGCGCCGCCCTCGTGCCGGCAGATGACGAAGCGGATATCGGCGTCATGCAGCGCGTCGAGAACTTCCAGATAACTTTCCCCCGGCACGCCGAAGGCATGGTCGACCCCATGGATGACAAGCTGGTCGACGAGGATCTGGCCGCCGGAACGCGGGCTCGCAGACTTGGTCATTGGCAGACGCTTTCCTTAAATCTCAGGGGATGTCAGGGGTTGGCCGCGGCCAGCCTGGCCTCGATCAGGGGCAGGCGGTCGTTGCCGAAAAACATGTCGCCGTCGAGGAACATGGTGGGCGAGCCGAACCCGCCGCGGGCGATCACCTCGTCGGTATTGGCGCGCAGCGCCTGGCGGATCGGCTGGGCATCGATCGCCGACAGGAAATCGGCCGGATCCTGGCCCAGCCGCAGCACGATATCGGCCAGGACCGATCCCTGGCCGATGTCCAGACGGTCGCGCCAATAGGCCTCGAACACGGCGCGGGCATACCGCACCTGCAGGCCCAGTTCGGCCATCACGATCGCGCCGCGCATCGCCTTGACCGAATTCACCGGGAACACGTCCTGGGGGAAATGGATCGTCAGCCCGGCGTAATCGGCCCAGTCCTGCAGGTCCTTGCGCATGTAGGCCGCCTTGGCCGGGACCGGATTTTCGCGGCTTTCATAGACCGAGGGGTTGATCGAGTTGAAGATGCCGCCGACCAGGATCGGCCGCCAGGTGACGCCCACGTCGTAGCGGGCCGCGATGGGCTGGACCTGTTCGAAGGCCAGATAGGTCCATGGACTGGAACAGTCATAGAAAAATTCGAGGCGCGACATTGACTTGATCCCTCCCACGGCGAACGGGATTATAACCACTCGATCCTTCAGCGTAACCCCAAGCTGGCACATGTCGACATGCCTGCGGCGCCTTGCCGCCCTTCTGTTACCGGCGGTACTGGTCGCGGCCATCTGGCTCAGCCCCGGCGCGGGCCATGCCCAGGCCCAGGCCGAGGCGCCGCCGCCCCCGACCCTCAAGGTCGGCATCGTCCAGGCGCCGCCCTTCGCCCTGACCGACCGGCAGGGCCGCTGGACCGGGCTGGGGGTCGAATTGTGGCGGCGCATCGCCTCGGCCCTGCAGATCGACTACGATTTCGTGCCGCTGGCCCATGGCGACATGTATCCGGCCTTGGCCGCCGGCCGGATCGACGTCGGGCTGGGCGGGCTGGTGGCCGATCCCGCCAACATGAAGCTGGTCGATTTCACCCAGCCCTATCTGCGCGCGGGCCTGGCGATCGCCACGCGCGCCGACGACCGCCCCTCGATCCTGGTGACGCTGACGCGGATGGACACATCGGGGGTATTCGCCTTTCTTGGGCTGATGACGCTGTGCATGGTCGGGATGGCGGTGCTGATCTGGGGGCTGGAACGCCATCGCAACCCCGATCATTTCGGCGGCAGTTCGGTCCAGGGCATCGGGCGCAGCTTCTGGTGGTCGGCCGTGACGATGACCCAGGTGGGCTATGGCGACATGGTGCCGCGCTCGCTGGGCGGGCGGGCCGTCGCGCTGATCTGGATGATGGTGTCGCTGGTGCTGGTCTCGGTGTTCACCGGCATCGTCACCGCCGCGCTGACGGTCGGACAGACCGATGCCCGTGTGCGCAATACCGCCGATCTGCGCGGCGTCGCCGTCGGCACGGTCAAGGACGGCGACGGCGCCGCCTGGCTCAGCGGCCAGAAGATCGGCTTCACCGCCTATGAGGACGAACGCAGCGCCCTGACCGCGATGGTGTCGGGCGAAATCCAGGCCGTGGTAGGCCTGGGCCCCGAACTGCGCTTCTATGCCCAGCGCGAATTCGACGGGGCGGTGACCGTCCTGCCCCATGCCCTGTCGCAACGCTGGGTCGGCTTTGCCTATCGCCGCGGCCTGACGCTCGGCCACGACATCGACCGCACCATGGTCGAGACGGTCGAAAGCGACGAATGGGATCGCGTCCGCACCGGTTTCCTCGGCCGTACCACCGATTGAGTCATGACCATGATCCGTATAACTGGCCTTGCCCTGCTCGCCTGTCTGATCGCCGCCGGACCGCTGGCGGCGCAGGCCCCCGCCCCGCCGCCCGCCCAGGAGGCCGCACCCGCGACGGCCCCGGCAGCAGCGCCGGCAACGCCCGCCGCACCGGCGGCCGCGGCGCCCCCGGCAGCGCCCGCCAATGCCACCGCCACCAGGCTGCGCGTCGGGGTCATGGTTGCCCCGCCCTTTGCCTTCCATGACCACGACACCCGCTGGACGGGGCTGTGCATCGAACTGTGGCGGCATATCGCCAGCGCGTTGAACCTCGACTATGTCTTCGTCCCGGTCGCCATCGACAAGGTCTACGACGACCTGGCCGCCGGCCGGCTGGATGTGGCGCTGGGCGGCCTGGCCCCCGATACCCAGAACATCCTGCAGGCCGATTTCACCCTGCCCTACATGCCCTCGGGGCTGGCGATCGGCGTGCAGCCGGATGCGCGATCGGGCTTTCTGGAAGCGCTGATCCAGATGGATACGTCCGGCGTGTTCTCGTTCCTGGGGCTGATCATCCTGTGCCTGATGATCGTGGCGATCCTGGTGTGGTGGTTCGAACGCCAGCGCAACCCCGAGCATTTCGGCGGCTCGCCCTGGGCGGGGCTGGGCCAGAGCTTCTGGTGGTCGGCGGTCACCATGACCACGGTGGGCTACGGCGATCTGGTCCCGCGCTCGACCTCGGGCCGGTTCCTGGCGTTCGGCTGGATGATCCTGTCACTGATTCTCGTGTCGGTGTTCACCGGCCTGGTCACTTCGGCGATGACCGTCAGCCAGATGTCGGCCGGCATCAACGGTCCGGCCGACCTGCGGCATGTCGAGGTCGGCGCGACCAAGGGCAGCGAGGGCGCGGCCTATCTGACCCACAACAACATCCCGTTCACTGCGTTTGCCAACAACGAGATGGCGCTGAAGGCACTGGCCGGCGGCGATATCGACGCCGTGGTCGGCATGGCGCCGGAATTGCGCTTCCTGGCCTCCCGCGATTTTCACGGCCAGATCAGCGTCCTGCCCCATCTGCTGCAGCGACGCTGGGTAAGTTTCGGTCTGCGCCCGGGCCTGCCCCAGTCCCGGGCCATCAATCAGCAACTGGTCCGCATCACCGAAACCGAAATGTGGCACCGGGTGCTGGTGGGTTTCCTGGGACACGAGCACTGATAATAAGAGACCCGCCGGGGTGCAGGGCCCCGGCGGGTCGCATCGTGGCTGGCGGGAAGGGGGATCAGCCGCGGACCACGATGTTGTTCTTGACCGAGCGGACGCCGTCCACGCCGGCGGCAACACGCGAGGCGAGCGTCTTGTCGCTGGCTTGGTCGACGAAGCCCGACAACTGGACCACGCCCTGCATGGTTTCGACGTTGATCTGCATCGCGCTCAGGCTCGGCTCGCCGACGATCTGGCTCTTGACCTTGGCGGTGATCGCCGAGTCATCGAGATATTCGCCCGCAGTCTGGCGGCCTTCGATCGCCGAGCAGGCGGCCAGACCGCCGGTCAGGATGGCGGTGACCGCCAGGGCCGACAGAACCTTACGAGGATTGATCGCGTTCATTTTTTAGGTCCTTCTCGAGGAATTGTTGCCGATCGGGGAGAGGTCTGCGCGTTAGCGCCAGACCGGCTTGCCGAGATCGATCTGGTTACGGTCGGTCAGGGCACCGGTGGCCGCACCGGCCGCGCCGCCGATCGCCGCACCCGCCAGCGGCTCGCCCACCAGGGCACCACCCAGCGCGCCGGCGCCGGCGCCGATGGCGCCACCCGACAGGGCGCGATCACCGGTGGTGTTGCCGCAGGCCGCGAGACCAAGGGCAGACGAAAGAGCCAGCGCAATAACAACAGTCCGTTTCATGATCCGTCTCCATGGGTTTCATTTAAGCTCCAGGACTCGGATACTTGCGAACCAGGCTGGCGGAGGGAAACACCAGCGAAGTTGACTGTCCTCGTCCTTCGTGATACGCAACCCTAACGTCACCCCCGACAAAAACGTTCCGCCCTCCCCGGGGGCGGAATCGTCGCCAATGCCCTCCGGATTTCCGCGAGATCTACTGGATTTCAGTCTAAAGGATTGGAAATCCTGGCGAATTTCTCGCGCAAGATTGCCTGATCGGCAGGCCGGCGGCGCAGTGCCGGGCCGGCCGGCTTAAAGATGTCACGGGATACCGCGAAGTAGTGCGTGCCGCGGCGTGGGCCTCACTGGCCCGGCAGCACCAGGATTTCCGGCTTCTTGGGCAGGCGGGCGCGGGCCAGCACCAGGCTGGCGGTTTCCGAATTGCGCACCCCGTAGGTCGCGGCCGCCCGTTCCAGAAAACGGCCCAGGGTGAACTGGTTGAAGTAGTGCATCGGGATGATCAGCTGCGGCTTGATCTGTTCGATGACGGTGAACATGTCCTCCTGCGACAGGGTGTAGGACCCGTCGACCGGCACCAGCAGCACGTCGACCTGGCCCAGCTGGCTGATCTGGGCATCGGTCAGCAGGTGATGCAGATGGCCCAGATGGGCGATGCACAGGTCGCCGACGGAAAATACGAAGATCGAATTGCCGTTCTCGCGCGTCGATCCGCTCCAGTCGCGGACGTTGGTGTTGACGTTGCGGATCTGGACATCCTTGTAGCCGACATCCCAGACTGGCGGCCCCTTGCCCTCGTCCCAGCCGCGCAGGACATATTTGATCTCGGGCTCCGGCGTGTTGGTGTAGTGGGTGATGTGGGCATTGTTCATCGTGACGATGTCGGGGATGGCCTTGGGCCGCATCACGCCGTTGTAGTCGGTCACGATGGTGACCCCCTTGGGGCTTTCCAGCAGGAAACTGGCATGGCCCAGGAAGGTCAGCCCGACTTCCTCGGGCTGCAGCGCCGCCAGCATCAGCCGGGGCTGGGCACTGGCGATGGGCCAGCAGACCATCGCCCGGGCCTGCAAGGCCGGCAGCGCCAGCATCACGAACGCAAACACGCCGCACAACGCCCGCACGAGACCCATGGTCCACCCCACTTCGTCTGCTGCAGCGCACAGTCTACGGGGATATCGCCCGGCCTTCCAAGGCAAACGCCGGCCCGACACGGCAAACGGCAGACAACTTCAGGTGATCGGCCGGTCGGGTTCGGCCGCGCGCCGCTTGGACGCCAGTGTCGGCAGGTCGACCCAGAAGGTCGTGCCGTCGGGGCTGGACGAAAAGCCGATGGCGCCGTGCATCAGTTCGACCAGCCGCTTGGTGATCACAAGGCCGATGCCGACACCCTCGATGCCCGACTGTTCCGCGCCCAGGCGGTTGAACGCGACGAACAGGTCCTGCTGCTTTTCCGGCGGAATGCCCTGGCCCTGGTCGGTGACCGAGATGCGGCAGCGCGCGGGATCGGGCAGGCCCACGTCCAGCGTGACCGTGCCCTGGGGCCGGTTGTACTTGATCGCGTTGGAAACCAGGTTGATCAGCACCTGGCGCAGCCGCACCCGGTCGGCCCGCAGGACCGGCGCGCCGGGGCCGGTGGGCCGGTTCAGCGTGATGCCGGCCTTGGCCGCCGCCGGCGCCATCAGGGTGACCACTTCCTTCAGCGACTGGCCGAGGTCGACGGGTTCCAGTTCGACGCGGATCGCCCCGGCCTCGATCTTGGACAGTTCCAGCACCTCGTCCATCAGGCGCATCAGATGCGCGCCGGCCTCGTCGATATAACCGAGATAACGGCGCTGGCGTTCGTTGGCGTCGAGCTTTTCCAGCAGCTGGGCAAAGCCGAG
>Ga0206117_100572_pt1 | contig 33878 bp, 18 predicted proteins | sample 3A5Ametagenome_FD_177997 | JGI IMG/M metagenome (GOLD analysis project Ga0206117, IMG submission 177997) | Enriched microbial communities from leaf-cutter ant dump, University of Wisconsin, Madison, United States - 3A5A | ecosystem: Environmental > Terrestrial > Nest > Insects nest > Nest dump... | reverse complement strand
CTTATTATTCTCTTGTAGTTTGACTTGTATATGCGAGTTTTTACCAACAGTAATACGTTGTGATGCATATCCCACATAAGAGATCAATAATACAGATTTTTCGTCTTTTACCGAGATAGAGAAACTACCATCCAAATCTGTGATTGTTCCATTATTTGTTCCTTCTTGCACTACACTTACTCCAATCAAAGGCTCTCCTTGATTGTCAATAACTGTTCCTTGTACTGTTTTTCCCTGTGCCACAATGCTATGCTGAGTAAGGTCAGAGTCCTTTTTTTGTTTCGAAACAATGATTATATGTTTCTGCTTAATTGTATAGCTACAATTCTCATTTTTCAGAACCTGTTTAAGAGCGTCTTCCAAAGATAAATTACGGATTGATATCGAGAGTTTTTTTCTACATCAAGATCCGTTTCATCAAATCCGACCGAATAGCCACTTTGTTTTTCTATTTCATACAATGCAGCCCTGATTGTGATATTATTATTCACAATATTAATGTTGGACTGCGCCCAAACATGGCTCAAACAAGACAATAGAAGTACTGTAAGCCATGTATAAACATGCTTTCTTTTCAACATTAGAGTATAAATTTTAAAGGTTAATTAATTGCTTTTCAATATATATATATAGTATTGCTTTTTATCTTATAATTGAAGTCCCGGATAATTTCTTTTAGTATGTCAAGTGTTTCCGGCAGGGTTTCTTCAGGAGAGAAACGTACCGTAAATGTCCTTCCTTCATATTTACCCGCATCAAAGTGTATAACTACATCATAGCGTTTTTCTATAGCATGCAGAATATCACCAAAAGAGGCTTCCTGAAATATTAAATATCCATCTTTCCACATTGCTACTCTCTTTGCATCCACAATTTGTTTCGATAAGTATTGAGTTTTATTATCATATATAATTTGCTCATTCGGCTTCAGTATCATAGATTGTACAGGGCCCGTTTTTGTTTCTACTTTTATCTTACCCTCTTCTAATGTTGCTGTTATTTTTGGTAAGTCTAAATAAGCCCTAACATTAAATATTGTGCCCAATGCTTCAATATTCAAATTGTTTGTACTTACGATAAAACGTTTATCCGGATTTTTAGTTACGGAGAAATTAGCTTCACCATTGAGATAAATAGTGCGTGTATCTCCTACAAATTTTTCGGGATATATTATTATTGATCCTGAATTTACCCATACCTTAGTGCTATCCGGTAAAACAATTAATTTTTTTTCGCCATAAGGAACAAAGCACTCTACCATATTCACATTTTTAATCGAATATTTCTGTGTCAGGAAATATGTAAGATATGAACATAGTATAGGAATCATAATCATGGCGGCAATACGCACAATGTAAGAGTAATTGATTCGCTTAATTCTGTGTCCTGCATTCATTTTTTGATGCAACAGCTCTAAATCTCTTATTGTAGATTCATCAGCCTCCGCATTTATATTATTCCATATATTTTCAAGAGATGCATTTTTATCTTCAACATTGTCTGAATTTATCAGCCATTGTCTGAATTTATACTGGATATTCTTGGGAAGAATATTCTCTGTATATCTTCTTATAAGTAGATCGATGTGCTTTTTATGCATTTCTTTGGCTTTTATTACTTAGACTGTAATAAGGAAATAAACACGTAGTCGGTAATTCTATTTTTTTAGTAAAAAAATAAAACTATGTTCATAAGTAGTTTTCTAATATCTTTTAATGCACTGGAAATGTGGGTCTCTACCGTTCTTTTGCTAATTTCTAATTTTATAGAAATTTCCTCGTTTGTGAATCCTTCTTTACGGCTCATTTTATATATTTTCTTTCGTTGCTCAGGCATTGATTCAACTAATGTATCAATAAGCATTTCCAAATCACGAGCCTCAATTGACTCTTCCAATGAATCGAAGTCTTTTATTTTATACCCTCCCTCGTAATCATCAAAGAGTGTATTCTCCTTAAAAAAATCGAAGACCGCATTTTTGGACATTTGGAATAAATATGTTCTGAAATATTGAATTTCGGGTAGTTTCTCTCTATTGTTCCATATTTTAAGAAATATATCTTGAGATAAATCTCGAGCATCCTCTTCATTCTTGACTAAGCTCATTATAAAATTTTTCACTCGCGGATAATGAAGAATAAAAAGAGAATCGAAAGCTTTTGTATTTCCTTTCGAAATATTTAAAAGATGCTCTTTTTCTATGTCCATACGATCTAGAATAGATGAAAAACGAAATCTGGGATATATAGAAATGACAATAACTATCTATCGGCACAAAGCTAGTAAGTTTTATGTTTACAGCATAACAACTAAAATAAATTAACAACTTATATTTGTTCTTAAGGTTAGTCTTTTTCTCGTTTTTCAATTCAGAAAAAGTAATGGCTTAAATATATTTCCCATATATAAAAAATAGACTCTTTTTAAGACAAGGATATATCACAAGACTCTTTCATACCCTCCTATAATTCTTCTTTTCCGCACATAAAAAGTTGTTAACTTTTATTCTTTAAATATTCATTATATAAACTATTAGAATAATATTTTAATAAAAAAAATGCACTATAAATTGAACATAAGAAAAAGTTATTCGTTGAATTATTGATGATTACATTCCTCTAAGCCCTAGAATTATAGAATTTAATATATTTAACAAACTCTTATTAACTTGATATCTTTATCCTAATGAAGACTAAAACACCAGATGTCTTAAATGAAAAGTGTGTTAAAGAAGTAGAAGAAGCTTCTGTATCTTTAGAAATCTGGACCTTAAATAAAGATCAACATCTTGAATTTATAGCGAAAGAGCATAAAATTGTGCTTGTAACGAGTGGCCGTCTGACATGTCTTTTATCGGGATATACTGATGAAAATATTGAAGCAGGTCAAATGATATTTATATCTATAGGAAGTCGCTGCCTTATAAGTACAACAGAAGGGGCTTCTGCAATCTGTCTGAAACCGGGATTGATTTTAAATTTATACAATTATTCAAATTACAGCCAATTCTCTTCTCCGAAGGAACTATCATCAAATAAACCTGTAATTTTGAGCTTTACTCCAATTATATCAGTCTATGCTGAATCTTTAAAATGGTTTCTTAACATGAACTTCAGAGATGCTCTATATATCTGTATAAAAATACGAGAGCTTTTTTATCTCATGTCTATTTGCTATACCCTTCAGGAAAGAAGCCTTTTTTTTCAGTCATTGGCCTCGAGAGATAATAGTTTCTCTGATTTTATATACCAAAATTACAGAGAAGTAAAATCAATTAGTGAACTAGCCAGTCTTTCTTGTTATAGCCGTTCAGGTTTTGAAAAACGTTTTCGTAAAATTTTTGGAGTACCCGCTTCACATTGGATTACATTGCGAAAAGCAGCGGATATTTATCATGAAATACGTCGGAGCCGTAAAAGTATTAAACAAATTTGTTTTGATTATAGCTTTTCATCGATGTCTCATTTTCACAAATTTTGTAAATCAAAGTTCGGATTATCTCCCGGATATATACGTAAACAAACACTAATAGAGGAAGATGATATAAAAAAGGTGAAAAAGTAACAAAAAAAGGAAAAAATATATGAGCTTTTTTAATAAAACATAATTTATTTTTGTGAGCAACGGTTAAGAAGGCAAAACTTAAATCAATTTAATCACTCAATCGCATAGTCTATTAACTAAGAGTAGGCGGAAATTGAAAAGCAAATATAATACATTTAATAATAAAAGATAGAATACAAATTCTACACTTTGATAGTCTAAAAACTTTTAAATTCAAATAATAGAGACCTAAGGAGAATTACTCCTCCTTAGAAAGTAATATCATCTTGGTAGGCAATAAGCCTGCAATCATCAACTCTAAAGGAGACAAAAACTTTTATAAAAAGCATAAAAACGTGAAAATCAGATTGGTTTCTACAAAACCAATGATGTAACTACTCAATAACATCCGATGACTAAGAAAATAATATTTTTCACACTTATTATTAGTGTGAACTTTTTGCAGGGCAATAGTCAAGCTATGCCAGATAAAACTGAATCGTCTCAAGACATTCTTGGACTCAAATCTAATTTGGTTTATGATATCACAACAACTCTAAATATCGGTATTGAATATCGATTTTTGGATTATCTAAGTTTTGATTTTTCGATAAACTACAACCCTTGGACATTCTCTAAAAATAAAAAATTAAAGCACATTCTTTTCCAGCCCGAATTACGTTACTGGATTAACAAACCATACAACAAGCATTTTGTAGGAGGGCATATTCTCTATAGCCATTATAATGTCGGGAATCTGCCATTCGGGTCCTTAAATAATTATCGTTATCAGGGAGATGGGTACGGATTAGGTATATCCTATGGGTATCAATGGCCTCTTTTTCCAGGATGGAATTTAGAGGCAACTATAGGAGTCGGATACATTTATTTCGATTATGCACGCTATGATTGCGAGACATGCGGGCAAGAACTCGGTAATGGACATAAAAATTATTTTGGCCCTACTAAAATAGGACTCTCACTTATTTACATTCTTAAATAATAGGTATAAATAATTCTTTTACAATTCACACTATTAATCACATTCAATTTAATTAAAAATTCAAGAGCGTATGAAAACGAAAATCAGTTATTTAACTTTATCAATTTTGGCTCTATTAATGAGCTTTAACGGCTGTTCCAATGGTGATGATACAGAGGATGTAGATAAACAACCTAAAAGCGTATTCCTAAAACTAGGTAAAAGTGGCTCTTCACTCCGTTCTGTGGGTACTCCTGTTGGAGATGGGGATGATGTCGTCCTCCAATCAGGAAATTTATATTTTGTAAATTCATCAGGAGCCATATTAAAACATTATACACTGACAACTACTGCTGCTAGTGCGACGAATATTAATATTACAGATGCCGAAAGTGGAGCATTAATAACAAACCTGCCCGGAAACACTTTTGCTGTGTATGTTGTAGGTAATACTTCTGGTCTTCCTTCATCGGGAAATATTTCTGCAGTAAAGGAATATTTATTACAAGTGGCATCACAGGATGACATAGAAGACGTGAACCTATACGGAACTAACACGCTTACCCCTCCTGTGCTGCCTAATACATTTTATACATCTGAAATCGATCTTAATCCAACTGTGGCTCGGGTCGAATTAACTGATATTACAGCTTCAGGTGTTATTACAAGCTTCAAGGTAGATGGAATCTTCATCGATAATTATTACAAGCAAGCTGTTGTAGATGGAAGTGTAGATGTTGCCGATTTTGTTGAAAATGGAGCCTTTGCAGCACCTTTTGGAGATGAAAGCGCTGAATATCCAGCCGAACTAAAACCTGCTATTTATGATTTTTATGATCCGGCACTGACTGCTGTTTCAAAGGTTGCTAAGCCTGTTATTGGCACAATATGGGCATATAATTTATTTGCATCTTCTACCGGTAGTACGGTCCCTCGCATAATTATCCGCTTAAGTGATATACAAACAAATGACCTCTCCACATATACAAGTCCTCAGTTTATTACGATTAAAGGCTTTAAAGCTGTTTCCGGTGGAGCGTCTCTAACGAGTATCAAATCGGGTGAAATCTATAATATTGCTGCAGGAGCACTGACTTTTAAAGAAACAGATTTATCATCGATACCTAACTTAAGCCCAATTGATGTAGAAGTAACTGTTCGTTTGGCAACTTGGTCTGTAGTAGGTGTGACACCTGAACTTTAATTGATATAGTATTCTTTGGAGAAAGAATATTCTTCCTCCAAAGAATCATTTTGTAATCTAACAAAAGCTTTGGCTAAAAATAATACAAGCTACAATAGAAATCTGTAGCTTAATACTTAATCTAAAGGTCTTATATATGAGGTTGTTTTATTTGTTTTTTGGATTATTTTCTGTCTTGGCATTCAATGGCTGTATAGATGATGACTCTGAGGATTGCCCAACTGATATCGAAAACAATTTTGTGATTAAGTTCCGTTATGTAAGCAATGAATCCGGAGAGCTTTTTATAAAAAAGATAAAAAAAGTTGATGTATTTGTTTTTAGGGAAAACGGAGAGTATGTAATGTCACAAGATGCAGATATAGATGCATTAACTAATTTTGCCGGAGTTAGCTTGAACTTAGAACCAGGCAACTATCGTATAGTATGTTGGGGAAACGCTTCTGGTAAAAGTTTTGTTAGCCCACTAAGCACAAACAGTCTCATGAAAGATGCTTTTGTTTGTAATATGTCCCTCCGAAATGGAACTTCAGCTATAGATGGAGATACATTATATTATGCATTGGATAATACTGTATTATCCCCATCTTTAAAAGTTACGACTGTATCCGAAACGATAATAGAACGGATACTCGATTTTCGCCGGGCATTCATAAAAGTACAAGTATATGTAAAGGGGCTTGTAGATAAAGACACTCAGGGAAATCTTCTTGCGCCGATAGTAGAAATGACAGAGGTACCCAGTACTTATAACTTCGAGATGCAGGCTATAGGTACCCCTATACGTTACCTTAATACATCTGTATTTGAGAATATTTCGGAAGAGAAAGTCGCATCTATAACATTTAATACACTTCGCTTTAAGGATGATAATCCAATTAATATACAAATAAAAAAGAGTTCAGACGGAAGTACGATTACCTCGATTGGTTTGACCGACTTTATGAGAAAAAATAATATAACAGTAGAAGGTAAAGAAGAGGCTGTGATACCGATACTGGTAGAATATAAAGAAGCCTCTGTTGAAATAAGTGTTCCAGAATGGTGGCAAATACCGGTGACACCAGAATTATAGAAGATATTATTGCACAAGTGGAGTATTAGGGCGCTTTTCAGCTTGCGTACATCATAATATAGAAATAAGATTAGTATTTAGTATATGGGAATCAGAAAAATTGATACGAGACAAAAAAACATCATTGTATTATTATTTTTAGCAGGAATATTATTCAATTCGTGTCGTGACAATGAGTTTGCACCGATTTTTGGTGTGGAAACAAAAGAAGTAACCTTTTCGGTAAAGATTCCCGGAGCGTCGCTACCTAAAACAAAATCGCTGACTGAAAATAATGAAAATGAAGTTCGGAGCATTGAAGTGCTTTTATTCGATAATAACGGGGAATATACTTATCAACCAATATATAGTAATGTTATCAATACAGATGAAGATGACATCAACATTAAAACCTTCACTATAAAAGTTCCCGAAGGAACATATAATATGTTGATTTTTGCGAATGCCCGGGAGGCGATATCAGGAATTATCAGCAGCATTGAAGAAGGAGATTCCAAAACTTCAGTATTAGACAAGCTTGTTATTTCCAATAATGGGAAATGGAATACCGATCCGGTATCTACAGGATACACTCCTATTCCGATGTTCGGAGAAATACCATCTATCACGGTAAATGCAGGATTATCAAATAACACACCCGTTAATTTGGTGCGTATGGTATCAAAAATTGACGTGGCACTTACTAATACTGATGCTACGGATAATTTTACCTTAGAAAGTATACGTCTTTATAATTATAATAATAAAGGATATATTGCCCCGGTTTCGAGTAATTGGGATCAGACTCAAAGTATTGTTACAGATGCCAGTATCCCTGCAGGCTTTACTCTTACACAAGGACCTTTGGTATACGATGATACAGCTATTAATATAGATCAGACCGCATCATCAGGTGAAATATATACATTTGAGGCTATCAGGGCAAATTCATCATCGATGCAAGATGCGACCTGTCTGGTAATAGGAGGTACATATACCGGTGATAGTCAACCAACATATTACCGTGTAGACTTTGCCCGTACTTCTTCATCGGTCACCACTTACCTACCTCTACTCAGAAACCATTATTATAAAGTGAATATAACGAAAGTTAGTGGACGCGGTTGGACAACCCCAACCGATGCGTTCAATTCTCTGCCGGTAAATATAGAGGCTAATGTCATTATGTGGGATAATGCAAAAATAGGTGATATAGTTTTTGATGGACAATATATGCTGGGAGTGTCACAAAGAGAAATGACCTTTACCCGTAAGGTACGCACTATTTCGAGTACAGATAATACATTTTCTATAACAACAGATTTTCCTTCGGGATGGAAGATCGAAAAAATAACCGATGCAGGAGGAAGCTCTATAAGTTGGCTAAGTGTAGTGTCTATGATAGGAACTCCGGTAACGGCAGGAACTTCGGGCAATGTAAGTGATCTTAAGCTTAATATGACAGAAAATACTAGCGGATTAGATCGCATTGCCTTTATTCATCTTAGTGCAGGGCGGTTAACTCACACTGTAAAGATAACTCAAAAAGCCGAACTAAACCTGGAACTTACGATTACTGATATGTCTGGAAAAGAAATTTCCGAGCTGGTATTTATCTCATCTGCTGATGTTCAGCCGGCAGCACAACAATTCAAACTCAAATGGAATCCTTCGGTATTCACAGTTTCATCAAGTCGTACTGATCTTTATAATGTGGGCTTTTCATTCGATGGGTCATCGGATCAGCCTGGTTCGGGAGCATTTACCTTGATCAATGATGCTTCTGGCGAAAAAACTTTTACAGTACGCCCTACAGCTATTACGTCTGCTGAATATGCAACAAATCCTTTTCTCGAAAAAGTATCTGTTGTTGATTTCAGAATAGGTGACCCATACACTTTTTTAACTGCAAGTATTTTTCTTAGACAGGTAAAATACAATATCTCTACAGAAAAAGATACATATTATCTGATGGATGGGACTCAGAAGTATTTTACCATTAAGTCTAATACAAATTTCACTGTTGAGATCAAAAGTAACCCTGATAATGTATTACAAACTTTGACAACCACCACTGGAGGGGGCAATACGAATGGGACGAGAGTATATTTCAACATAATCAATGATATAACGAATCCTACACTTTATAATAGAGATGTAGTGCTGACAATTAAGAGCCCACAAGGACGTTTCGCAGATACAGATATTACTTTGCCTTGCTATGCCGGTATCATACAGCCTAAATCAAATTCCTATATTGTAAGTCCGGGAGGTACAGGAATACTAATCCCTGTAAGTAGATCTAACGAATCTGCTGCCGGCATTCAACTTGGTACATCAGATAGTTTTACGGCGGGACTTCTTTGGACTGATAATATAAATAAAATAGCATCTAATTCAAATATAAGCATCCTTCAGGCTGTTGGCACAGGTGCATCGGGCTATGTTCTAGTGAAACCGGGAAGTACCCAAGGAAATGCAGTTGTAGAGATTAAAAATGCTTCAAACAAAACACTTTGGTCATGGCATATATGGGTAACTAACTATACTCCGTCAGCCTTAGGTACCGGCAAATTTATGGATCGTAACCTTGGAGCCTTGGGGAACACCTCAAACACAGTGGAAGCAAAAGGTCTATTATATCAATGGGGACGTAAAGATCCGTTCCCGAATTCGTCAACATTAACAGGAACCGATGAACCTATTCTATATACGTCATCAGGCACCACATCAGTATCTAAAATACAGGTAGCAGAATCCAACAACTTGGCCAATTCTATAGCATATCCATTAACTTTCTACTATGGCGCAACACCCAATTTTGATTGGTATACCAATGGAACAGCGCAAAACAATGCTCTTTGGGGACCAGCAACTAAAACAGTTTATGATCCATGCCCTGTTGGATGGCGTGTACCTCAACAAGGAACATGGGGCAGTAGTAATTTTACTATGGGACAAAATAGTACTACATGGGATACCACGGGAATGACATGGACTGGCTACGGAAACTGGTATCCTGCGGCAGGTTATCGGACAGATGGAAGTGGAAGTTTGACAAACGTTAGTTACAACGGAATATATTGGGCTGCCACAGCTACTGGTGTATACGGATTCAATATGAAATTTAATAGTACAAATTTATGGATTGGGCAACCAACTTACCGAGCCGGAGGTTTTTGTATTCGATGCGTATCCGAACAATAAATAGTCTAGAACTATCGGCTTAGAAATTATAAACACGAATAAATTATGAGAGTAATTATCAAATTGACTATATATGGAGCTATACTTGTTTTGTTATCATTAGGCATCTCTATGCCTTCATGCAGTGATACCGAATATGTATCGACAGAAAATAAGAATGTCATGGATATGTTATTTTCAGTAGTAGTTCCAGGTTCATCGGGTCTTAAATCTTCTTTGGATGAAGATGATGAGAATGATGTGCGAAGTATAGAAGTTTTGTTGTTCGACCTAGACGGGAAATACACATATCAACCTTTGTATAGTAATGTTATAAATACTAATCCTACAGATAGTAAGGTTAAGACTTTTTCTGTAAAAATTCCGGAAGGAAATTATAATGTGGTAATTCTGGCAAATTCCAGACAGAGCCTGGCTAATGCTTTAAGCAGCATAAGTGACGGTGAGGAAAAATCTTCGGTTATGGAAAAATTACTATTGTCGAATGCGGGAAAATGGAACACCGATCCTCTATCCGGAGGATACGTTCCCATACCAATGTGGGGAGAATTGACATCACTCTCTGTAGATGGCAATACAGTCATTAATAATCCGGTCAATCTGGTTCGTATGGTTTCCAAAATAGATGTAGCACTTACTCATGTAGATGCCACAAGTAAATTTGTACTGGAAAGCATACGCCTTTATAACTATAATAATAAAGGTGGAATTGCTCCTGTATCGTCAAATTGGAATGCATTACAAGGAAAAGTAACATCCCCTTCGGTTCCTGCTTCTGCACAGAAACCTGCAAATGCGTCACTGAACCCACTTGTGTATGATGAAGATGCCATTACAACACCGGGGATTTCTAGCATAGGAGAAATCTACACTTTTGAAGCATTAGCCGGAAGTTCATCATCTTTACAAGATAATACCTGCCTGGTTATCGGCGGAACTTATACGGGCGACGCCCAACCGACTTATTATCGGATCGATTTTACACAAACATCTTCAGGCACTACCACCTATCTTGCTTTACTCAGAAATCATCATTATAAAGTAAATATATCTGAAATTAGCGGTTCAGGATTGGCGACTCCAACAGATGCTTTCAATTCTCGTCCGGTTAATATTAAAGCTGAAATTATCCAATGGAATGATGCTCTGATGAGTGACGTTGTTTTTGACGGACAATACATGCTCGGAGTTTCCGCCGGAGAATTTTCTTTTCCCAGAGATATTCAAACAGCTAGTGATGAAAACAATACGCTTGCAGTTACAACTGATAATCCTTCAGGGTGGACTGTAGATAAAATAGTAGATGCGCAAGGCAACAATATTAATTGGGTAAGTTTATTATCCACATCAGGAACTTCTGTTTCATCTGGTTCTTCGGGTGTAATTTCCAACCTTAAAGTTGGTCTGACGGAAAATGTAAGCGGCTTAGTCCGTATTGGTTTTATCCATTTGAAAGCAGGGCGACTTACTTATATAATCAAAGTGACACAAGATATAAATGCAGCTATAGCATTAAGTATAAAAAATACTGCAGGAACTCGAAAAATCACAGAATTGATATTTGCAGCACCAATAAATACTCAACCAGATGCCCAACAATTTAAAATAAAGTGGGTTCCAGAATCTTCATCTGTTACAGCAACTCATTATGTGATAGGTAGCACAGGGCTCTCGTTAGACGTTTCTTCAGGTTTGCCTTCCGTTGGTTTGCAGTCTAGTATAAGTGATCCATCAGGAGAGATATTATTTACAATACAACCCCCAGGCATTTCTGATTCCGAGCTTTTAGATAATCCGTTTCTTGTGAAAATATCAAAAATAGATTTCACTGTATCCAATGGAACTAATAATATAACTGAGAGTATATTCTTAAGGCAATCAACTTACAACATTGTGTTCAGCAATGTTAGCAGTTCGTACTGGACAAATGGAAATACATATACGTTTAATGTGAAAAGTAATGCCGGTTGGCGTATAAAAGCCATCACTGAAAATATAACGACAGGTAGTGGTTCTCTTTTGAATCTGCAAGCTTCAGACAACTTAAAAGTTGGAGCAGTTGGTTCCGCTAATACTGGAACAGGTACTGCTGTTAATTTTAGAGTAGTAGGGAATGCCATAAGTGTGGCAGGACAGGCAACAGTAGTTTTTGAAAGCACCGACTCTCCCAAAAAGTTCAATGATGCAACTCTTGTATTAAATATAACTAATGAATATTATCCTAAAGCTCATAAAGGATGGGCTGGCAGTAATATATATTACGATCTTGTTTCAGGGCATTTGACCTTCGATGATGTCGGTGTAACAACACACAAGACTTATCAAGGAGTATACTTTCAAGGAGGTAGCTTATATGCTATTTCACCTATAGGTGCCTATTCTTTGGCAACAGTATTATATCCTCCTTTGGGTGGAACGACATCAAACATAGAATGGTCTGCAATTCCATATTCTATAACCAATGTAAACAGTAATCCTCCTTCGGGAAAAACAAATCTTGACCGTGCATACCTCTATGAAATAACGAATGCATCGACAGGAGTTGGCGATATTTGCAGATACTTAACGGAAAAAGGATGGGCGCCTCCGGGTAAAAAATGGCGAATGCCTACTTCTAGCGAATTCAATGATGTATCCAGTTATTCAATAGTAGGTCCGTTTGTATCATATATCTCTACCCTAGCTGATGGAACTCAGTCTTTCGACAGAGGATATAATAAGTTAGATACAGGTTCTCCATTTTTCCCAGCATCAGGATATCGAGATACAAATAATAGTCTTGTTCAAATCGGAACAAATGGAATGTATTGGTCTTCATCCGCTAACGGAGTCAATAGCTATGCCATGACTTTTGCTAATGGCAATTTGATAACAACCAATTATGAACTCTTTCGTACTTTAGGCTTTTGTGTGCGTTGTGTAGTAGAAGAGTAATTTTTAAAACTAGTCATAACTTGAAGGGAAGATATATAGGCTTTAATCCTATACATCTATCCCTTTTGTCATTTCTTTATTTTAGTGATGTTTATTTCTTTTGGATATTTATAAAATCCTTCTCCTGAGAGATATCCCAGTTTTCCTTGTTTTATAAAATTGTCTTTTAGATATTGTGCAAATAATTTTGCTTTCAGATCTCCATTAGCGGCTATATTATATACTGTATTTATACCAACTATATCATATATTTCAAAAGGGCCAACAGGTGAGCCTGTTGCGATACGCCATGTTTTATCGATGGTTTCGATATCGCCAACACCCTTTAGGTAGAGTTCGGTAGCAGCTGCCATAAAAGGCATTAACAATGAATTTAATATATAACCACGTTGCTCTTGCTTTACAAGGACAGGAATCATTCCAATAGCTTCTGCAAAATCTATTACAATATTATACGTTTCAGCATCAGTCTCTGAAGATTTCATAATTTCAGCAATATTGCAGTGAAATAATAAATTGGAAAAATGTAATGCCAGAAATTTATGAGGACGCCCTGTAAACTCCATCAAATCGCTGGGTAGCATTGTTGATGAATTAGTAGTGAAAACTGTCTTTGCAGGAGCAACTCTTCCTAGCTCTGTGTATAATTTTTGTTTTATTTCCATATTCTCGGGTATAGCTTCTATTGTAAGATCAGCATCTTGAACAGCTTCAGAAAGATTAAAAGAATACGAAATATTATTAAAAGTAACATCCATTTCTTCTTCGGTAGCATGAGCCTCTCTCAGATATATGTTCTTTAGTAGCTCAAGGTTTTCAATCCCCTGACTGTATAAGTCAACATTGATGTCATATATCGTGACATTGAATCCTTTAAAAGCAGTCTGAAATGCAATTTGAGAGCCCATATTACCTCCACCTAGAATAGTTACATTGGATATTTTATTCATCTTCTTTATTTTAGTTTGTATAGTTGAAGTATCTCTATATTTTTTTCATCTATCGTATTGATAATCGTGTCTGTTAAAATTAAAGTGTAATTTTCTTTGAAAGCAGGCAGATTAAAAAAATATTCTTGATTCCCAATTTTCCGCCTCTTTTGCACTTTTGTACTTCCATCTATATTCAATAGAGGCAAGGGCATAACTATAAACTTGATTTCTTTATTTTCAATATACCTTGTCTGTTCATCACGCATTTGAGGATATGACTCATATGTTAGATTCGGTGAAACAAAATAACGAATATTAGGAACGATTTTACATGTTGTAAATAAGCTATTACCCAGACCAAAACCAACATTTAGGAGTGTCGGATTTTGTTCCTTAACAATCTCATCATGAATTTTCTGTGTAAGTAATCCCGGCTTCAAAGAAACTGTAGTCCCGGCGATTTTACTATTCCCCAAATCAGTCTGACTATAGCCTATATATACCATACAACTTGTAATGATAAGTAAAAAAGCAGATGTAATATATTTTACTATCCTTATAAAACCGGATATGTATATAAACAAACTTAGTACGCCCAATAAGCTAAAAACAAGAAATACAACAGGATAATACATTTGAAAAACCGGAGACATAAATATAATAATGTAAAGAGCAACTCCGGATAATAGTAAAGCATATTTACCTAAAGTATACTTAATATGTTTTACTGGAAAATAAAAGACTCCGATAAGTGTCATAAAGAACAGAGCAAAAGGATCCATAAATAGGTATACAACACGGAGCAATACTAATTGCATAGAACTACTTATCGTCTGTAATTCAGCATATTTCCTATTCAATTCAATATAAATAGAGTATGCTTCCTGGAGTGCATCATTAACATAGAGGTACAAAAGAATAGGAGTTGCAATAATCAAAAGTCCTGCAATATATGCAACCATATTTACTGCAAAATTTTTGAACGCTCTCTTCCGTAAAAGATTAAAAAATATAGCAGCTAAAGGAAAGAACCAAAAAGCCAACAAATTGAGTTTTATGAAAAGTACCATAGAACACATAATTCCATGTATAAACATTACTGACGGCTTATGGATAGATATACCTTTTCCTTTAAAATATCTGACAAAGTAATATAAACTAATACATTCGAAAACAAGAATAAACTCTTCTGCTGATCCTCCCGCTTTCATTATTTTCAGTATAAAGACAGGGAAAATAATAGCTACTATATATGCAAAAGCATTATCCAAATATAATTTAGATAGCTTATAGATATAATAAACCATTATAAACCATGCAGTCCATTGAATCAGAAACATTCCGAAGAAAGAATTATTTGATATAAGATATCCCAGACCATATATAAAGAAAATAAGAGGCCCTTTATGATCAAAAGTTTCAGTATAAAGGGTTCTGCCATTAAACATAGCTTTTGCTACATTAAAGTAAATATTTACATCTGCCCATTCATTTGAATAATACAAAGGAGACATGTGAGAACAGATGATTAATAGAAAAAAGACATAACAACCGAGAAGTATTATTATTTTATTTTCGGTCAGTGAGTTAAAAACGCTCATGCTCAAATTATATTCTTTTTAGTTACTGTTTTACAGTTATAATTTCTTCCAATAATTCGGCAGCTCTTTTATTGCCACCTGCTTCTATAAAAGATTGTTGAATCTCTTTAGCCGCTTTTTTATATGTAGGATTGTATAATAGCTCATCTACAGCATGTTCGATGTCTTTAACGCGCATACGACTATATTTGATGCGAATACCACAGCCGTAGTTTTGAATCAGTTGTGCTGTATGCGATTGATCGAAGGCCATCGGAATAATGAGCATAGGTATACCATTCATAAAAGTGTCGCAAGTTGTATTTAACCCACCATGTCCGATTACAACATCTATATGTTTCAATAATTCCGATTGAGGAACATATCCTTGCACTATAAAGTTCTCAGGCCATTCATCCAATATGTTAGGATCTGCAGCCGCTATAACAGTAACAGGCTTATCTTTTAACGCTTCAATCATGCGGCTAAAGAAATCTTTCCGACTTTGGACCAATACTGTTCCTATCGAAATGTATATCTTAGGGTGGTCACCCATTGCCTCAAGCTTTTTCCAATCGAATGGAGTATTATCCGGTCTACCTGTCAATGCCCCTATAAACTTCATATAGGGTGGTACAGAAGCATTATTTAAACCGCAAAATAGCTGTGAAGTATAGTACATATTCAATAGCTTAGACTGCACAAACTCTTCATCCCCATCTATTCCAACAAAACGTTGTAAATCAATGATTGATTTATGTACCCATTCTGTAACTTTAGGTGCACTTTGAGGGTCGTTCAGAGCATTAGGTGTAATAGGCGTTATAGTGGCAAATGGAATATTTTTTAATTGAGCGGACAGTCCACCAACAAAAGTAATACAATCATTCACTATTACATCGGGTTTATATTGTTCTACAATCTCATTAAACTCGTCTATCATCATCCTAGCAAAAGGAATATAGGTATCTTCCAATCCTAACTTAAGAGCTTCAAGTGCCGGCATATTAGCGCCCTTATTTTGAAGCAAGATTATTCGTTCTATCTCTTTTTTGTTTTTACTCTCTGTTTTTTCCATATAGAAGTATTTTGCTCCTAAAGGAAAGAGTTTCATATTGAGTTTGGTCATACCCGCCCAAGCAACATCATGGCCTCTTTCTAAGAGAGTGCCTCCTATATTTAATGTGGGGTTTATATGCCCCCAGAAAGGAGGAATTACAAATAAAAATTTAGACATTTAATTCTGTTTTAAGGTTATAGACCTATTTGTTTTGTAAGTATGTTTTCTAATAATTTTACTGCTTTAGCAACGCCTCCCGCTTCTTCAAATGATTTTTGTATTGCCTGGGCATTTTCTGAATATTTCTTGTCATGGAGAATTTCGTTGACAGCATCTTTCAATTGCTGTGCCTTAAATCGATTGAAGTTTAATCGTATTCCTGATCCGCTATCTACAACTGTGCTTGCAACATAGGATTGGTCATAGGCAATAGGTAAAACAACCAAAGGTTTGGCATATGACAATGATTCACAAACAGTATTGTGTCCTCCGTGGCATACTAAAGCATCCATTAGAGGGATAAGTTTAAGTTGTGGAATGCGTCTACATACTATAAAATTTTGAGGTATATAGTCAAATAACTCAGGATCGGAAACAATTACGATTCCTATCATTTCATTCTCGAAAGCCTCTGTCACTTTCCTTAGAAATTGTCGTTTGAGGTTGTGATCAAATGTTGTTCCTATTGTGACTAGTATTTTAGGAAGATCAGTCATTGATTGAAGTTTATGCCAATCAAAATCATCGGTCAAATCTCCTCTATTGATTACTGGACCTACGAATTGGTAATAATTATTTAAGTTAGATTCTCCAAATAATTTTTTAGAAGTATATACAATTGTAAGTAATTTGGAGCAATCTAAACGCTTGTCGCTATCAAGCCCTACACTCTTTTGAAACTTTATAATCTGGTCTCCTTCCCATATATGAATCGTTGGTAAAGCTTCGTTTACCTTTATTGCCGCCGGAGCAGTTACAGATGTTACATAAGGTATATTCTTTTGTATTGCAGCTACTGCTGCAGCAAATATCTGATGATCATTAATAATGATGTCAGGTTTATAAGCATCAATAAGTTTTTTTATACCATCAAGCATGCCCGCATTCATTGGAATTAATACCTCATCATAGAGGAACTTCAAACTATCAAGACCATAAACAGCTTTTTTGCCTAGCTTCAGAATTTCATTTTTTATCTGTTCTTTATCGGCTTCACTTATATCAGCATCGAGTAAAAGAAATGTGCCGCCGTTGGGTATTCTTTCTTCTAATTGAGGATCAATGCTTATCCATGCCACATCATGTTTATTTTTAAGTAATTCAGCCCCCAAACCTAAAGTAGGATTAACGTGACCTGTAAGTGGCGGAACTATAAATAAAAATCTGCCTTTCATTTCATAAATTCTAATAGTTTCTCAATAATCCATTGTGGTTTTTGAATAGGTAAGTTATGATCGCCACTCCCTTCTAATAAATAAGAATTTGGAATAATTTCTTTCAATAGATTTCCGGCTAATAAACAATCCGAATCAGAGCCATATAATAATAAGGTTGGCACTTTAATCCGATTGTTAGATAATATATCAAACAAATTATTATCTATATCAAAATCTTCCTTAATTGAAGTATGGTTGAATAAGTATTCATAGAGTTTTCTATTCTTTTCAATCTGCCTTTTTCCGGGCTGTAAAGATGTAGACTCTGCATAGTTATTCAAATACTGATCTATAAATTTATTTCCATATTTCTGGAGTACTTCAGGAGCATCACCTTCATCCGGCTTGGGAGACTCTATCAGGCTTAGCTTTTCCACCCTATCAGGGTAAAGCATTGCCGTTTTTAAGGCTATAAGACCACCATAGCTATATCCAACCATGCGTACTTTCTTCAAATTCAGAATATTAAGTAGAGCTATCAAGTCATCAGACATCGCCTCAAGATTATATCCACAATTAATACGTTCACTCATACCGTGGCTTTGCAAATCATATAATACAACATGAAAATGTTTAGCCAGTTCGGGGGCTATGTTAAAGTAGAATACTGACATGTTGGTAAACATGCCATGAATCATCACAATAGCCTGAGATGCTTCACTATTCATTTCCAATACATGGATTTTCTTGTTATTTATCTGAATGATTGCCATCAACAATAAAGTTTACAATATCTCCTATATTCAACTTTACAATCTGATCAAGATCCATTGCTGACAACCATTTTGTAAAGTCTATATCCGTCCCGTATTTAATTCTAACTTTCTCAGCAAAAGACACAAGTTCAATACTATCCATCTCCAGATCTTTTGTAAAATTGCTGTTTTGAGTTATATCAAGTTCTTCTGCGATATCCGCACCTATTATATCTGAAATAAACTGATGCAAAACTTCAAAGACCAGATCTTTTTCTTCTTTTACGATTATTGTGTCCATCCTATTATGTAATTTTTATATTTAAATATCTTTATTTCACAATCTTCAATAAAAAGAATATCTTCATTTATTCTTTTTACTTCATATCGTTTAGGGTTCCCTTGAAGTCCCACGCCTAACATTTTTCCATAAGCTTCCTTTGCTACCCAAAAACGAGTGCTCCATTCTGTGATATCCTTGTCTTTAATCAATTCGAGTTCGTAAGGGGTGAATGAAATTTCCAAAAAGTCTTTTGTACGTTCCTCTATTGTTTCAATATCGATACCAACGGATTTTTCTGAAACGATGCTCACACAGACTCCATTTTTGTGAGATAAAGAAATTTCTAATCCTTTTGTTTCTTCTAGACCATACACATAAGGCTTGCCATAATCATCATATTTTATAAAGTATTCAATTGGGTATGTTAATTTACCACTCTTATTCTGAACATACCACCTTAAACTATCTTTAAGAGCAATCCTGCTAGTAAGATAATCTTTCCGCTTATTTAGAGGCAGAGAAGCTTGTCGTTTCTTTTCGGGCTGATTTAAGTATCTTTTTCTAAGAAATTCTAAAACGCCTGTCTTATTATATATACTTTCCGATAAAAATACTCCAGGTGCGATTTGTTGCGATATAAAATTTTTTCCAGGATTCAAAGTCATCTCCCATAGCAAACTATCAAACTCAAATCGTCTGTTTTGCCAGCCTTTGACAATACACCATACTTTACCTTCTCTTTTCAGTATCATTTCTGCTGTCGTAAAGTCTTTATCAATAGTTTTACTCAAACAGACACATTCAAATAATCCTTCTTGATCATGCATATCTTGATAAAAAGTAATTTCCTGAACTTTTACAGGAAAGGTTATATAGTTTATATCCAGAATAAGATGTAAATACAATCCATAAGTTTGTCCCATATTATCAAGGAGAGATCCTTTGCCTGCCTTTTTTCTTATATAAGATCTTATACCTTTTTCTGTGACATTTGTAACCTTTTCTATTCCCTGATATTCAATTCCATGAAACATATACTTTTCATAGATTTGCTCTGGTGTAGGTAATGGTCGGATATCTTCTCCCAGATCAATATAATTTTCATAATATGAATCAGGCTTAGAAAATGTGTTTCTTAATGTAACCTCCCCCGATGCGTAATTCTTGATGTTTAAAGAAAGTAAATCTTCAGACTTCCACACACCATTTATTTTCTGGACAAAGGGTGTATGAACTTCCATCCACTGATAAACACTGATAGGCCCAATTCTTACAATCTTTTTTGACAAATCCTGTCTATGTGCAGCTTCAGCTATCAACTCAAAGGTCATAGTCATTGGAATTACAGGATTTAAGTCTTCCACATAGTTCCAATTTGCCGGCTGCTTAACTAATGAGTGTCCTATTAGTGTAGGGTGTGTATCTAATGATACGTATAAATCTTCTTCAAATGTTGATCCTGTTTTAGGCCCATTTTTTATAACGGTAGGTTTTAAATCTTTTTCGATAACAGGCGAAATGGTATTTGTTACTTGAGATTGAGTATTAGCAGAGATATTTTTATAGTTTATATTCCTTTCCTTGAATAGACCGGCTAGTTCCATATGCATTTGTGCCATCTCTTTCATATTCTCATTCAGAGCTGCCATTATCGGATGAGAAGTGTCCATTGCTAATGAGTCAAAATCAACAGAAATCGTTTTTTGTAGACGATTTTGGACATGTTCACTCAAAAGAGGAAAGTCTGATTGAAAGCCCATGAGCATTTGTAAATTCATCCCTTTTTTCTGTTTTTTCTTATTCAGTTTCTCTACATTAAGAAAAGACATATTTACATCCCGACCTTCTATATAAAGCAATGCCATCACGCGTCTCAATTGCTCTAATGTAGTTCTTTGTGTGCTGACCTGAGATATAGAACTATAGGGTTTGTTTACCAATATATCATCTACAAATCCGACAAGACTTCCTCCTCCGACCTGAATAAATATGCGTACATTTTCCTCATCATAGAGTTTTTCAATAAGCTCTCTAAATCTCACACTTTCTATAAGATGTTTGACAGATAATGCTTTAATCTCATGAGATTCGGTTGGATAAGGTTCCAATGTATTCGATGACCACATTGGCACACTCGGATCAAGGAATTCGAGATGTTGGAACGAATCCTCAAGCAGATCAAGCCTGTCTTTTATGAAAGGAGTATGAAATCCAGATTGATATGGTAAAACCTGAAAGAAAATATCTTCCTGCCTAAGAGATTCGGACAACTTCTTAAGAGCATCTTCGGTAGCGCATAGTAATACTTGATTCGGACAATTATCATTAGACAAGTAAAGATTAGGTATTGAGTCTAGATACTTCTTAACCCTCTCCCGCCCTACACTGACAGCAATAAAGAAAACACCATCTATTTTATATTGACTCGCATCTAAGCAGTTGATAAGTTTCTTGATTGATTTACCTGATACCATACCTGATGCTTCCACACCGAACCACTCACCTAAGCTGTGTCCGACGTTCATATCTGATTTTATATTTAATGCCTTCAACGACATATCCATCGCTTTGTTGATACGATACAATCTTAAGACATTGTCTATAATTTTACTTTCTGTTGATTTGTATTCCTCTTCAGGTAAAGAAAATTTAAAATAGTTAATCAGGCTCTCTATTTCAGGATTCACTCCGGGATCATAACCCGGATACATAAAAGCAATCTTTCCTCCATTCTTTATAAGTGGTTTATTTGTAAACCAAATATCTTGACGCCCTTTCCATATTAAATCTTTTTCAATAAACTTTATAGCTTTTTCTATCCTATCTGGAGTTGGCTTGAATAGAACCAAACGGTAGTCTCCGTCTTGATTAAAAGATGCTGTTTGTCCATTACGTAAAGTCTTTATTAACTCTTCTTTGGAGGTAGAGCTAATCGCTATTACTTTATCATGAAATGGGCTTTTCTCAACATCATCGTCTAAAGATCGTTTATCTCCGTATGCTTCTAAGATCACATGTGCATTTATTCCTCCAAAACCAAAAGCATTTACCCCAGCAACTAATGGGTACTTATTTTCATCCCAATCCTGTAGTTTCTGTACAGGTCTGAAACGGGTATTTTCTATCCCTTTTAATGGATGCTCACAATGTAATGTTGGAGGAATCTTTCTAGTATATAAAGCCAAAATTGTTTTAATCAAGCCAAGAATACCTGCGGCAGGCATAGCATGACCAATATTAGATTTTACAGAACCAATCAGTACATCTTTGTCACATTCTTCTTTTGGAAACACTTCTGATAAAGTTTGTAACTCTGTCTTATCTCCGATAGTTGTAGCAGTACCATGCGCTTCTAAATAACCAATTTTAGATTTGTCTAAATCTCTATTAGCCCAAGCTGTTTCTATAGCAAGCTTTTGCCCCTTTACTGATGGAGCCATTACGGCAACTCCTGATCCATCACTACTCACTCCTACCCCTTTGATGACTGCATAAATACGATCTTTATCTGCAATAGCCTTATCCAGCGCTTTTAGAACAACGAAACCGCTACCTTCACCAATCAGTAGACCATCCGCATTTTCGCTGAATGGACAGATGCGTTGTTTATGAGATAGAGCTCCAAGTTGTGAGAAAATACTCCAAAACGGAGCATTATGACCAATATGAACTCCCCCTGCAACTGCAATATCACATCTTCCACTTTCTAGTTCTTTCACACAATGATCCAATGCAATCAAAGAGCTGGCACAAGCTGCATCAACTACATATGACGGTCCCTGCATATCTAACTTATTAGAAATAAGGGATGCTATCAGATTGGGTATAAGCCCGGGCATAGAATCCGCCTGATAACGCCCTCGTGACGCTTGATACTGTTCTTTTATTTTGTCGAGTTCTTCATCAGATAAATCGGGTAATGCTTTTTTTACTGCTTCTGTTATTTGATGACTGACATGAACAATATCCATCGCTCGCCATATAGCAGATCCCACATACGCTCCTTTTCCTATTACCAATGCGCATTTCTTTAAGGATATATTTTTTTTAAAGACCGATGCATCTTCCAGTGCTTCATAAACACTTTTTAATGCTAAAAGATGCGCCGTATCCATTCCTTCTACAGCCAATGGTAGGATCGAAAACTGCATGGGATCAAATAATATATCCGGAATAAAACCTCCTCGTTTGCAGTAAAATCGATCTACAGTCGGAGCCTTTGTCTCATCAAAATATCTAGGATCCAATCTATCTGCAGGAACATCCTTAATACAGTCCACCCCATTGATAAGATTGTTCCAATACTCAGTGTAATTACTTGCTTCAGGAGCAAAACAAGACATTCCTACTATTGCTATATCTTTTTTATTTTCCACTTCTGAGTCAATTATTTAAAAAGCTTTTTACATCATCTGCTCCACCCATTACCAGTATATGGCTCTCTTTTCCATATTTAAGCTCATTTACAAAATATTCAGCTCCTTTCTTGAGAGGGATCAACGAAACTCCGCGTTTCTTGAATTCAGCTTCTAGTGTTTCATTCACCATCCCGGTTCCCTTCCAAGGTCCCCAGTTGATGGTTAGTATTCTGGCTTCAACTTTGTCATTTAGGATTGAAGCTATATGATCGAAAACACTATTTGCTGAAGCATAATCAGATTGCCCCTTGTTTCCATAAGCTGATGCAACGCTACTGAACATTACAAATAGCTTTAGGTCGGAACGTAGTTCATCCAATAAGACATGCAGTGGAGTAACTTTGGTAGAATACACTTTATAGAAAGATTCAAAGGTTTTATGTATAAATAATTTATCGTCCAACAAACCTGCAGCATGAAATATTCCGTCTATTCTGTTATAGGTATCATATGTTTTTTTGATAAAATCTCTCAGTGCTTCTTCATTTTTTATATCTAAGGATATATATCTTACTTTCGCTCCGTTTTGTTCTATTTTTGCAACATTTTCATTTATCTGATTAGTCTTGAATATCTTTTGTACTTTCTTCTCTATTTCGCCGGGAGATTTCATATTTTCTTCAGTGATCAGATATCTGCGTATCTTATCCTTCGAGTCCAATGATTTATACTTATCAAATTCTTCTGTAGGTGGGTCTGAACGTCCTACAAGAATATAATTACAGGGATATTCTTTTGACAGTTCGCTAATCAGTTCCGGCGTAATCCCTTGTGCACCGCCAAACACAACAACTACAGCATCTTTGTCGAGAGATAAATGAGAACTTCCATTTTTGACAAGAGTGACAGGCTTAGGTTTTGCAAAATATCTCTTATTATCCTTATAGATTATTTCTGTATAAATATCATCTTGTGTTAATAATTCATCTACAGCAATTTGAGATAGAAGATTTGGTTCGAAGATAGAATGTGATACTATTGCCCGGAAATTAATTGTTGGAAACTCATGAGCAAGGCTCTTTATCAGTCCTGGGAAGCCTTGAATTTCTTTCAACTTAGATATCCCTTCGGTCATTTTAATATTTCCAAGTACATCACTGAATGTATACATCCATTTAATCCTAGCAAGATCTACACTTTTGATCATACTAAACACTTCTTTGATACTGTATTTTCGAGGTGATGCCGAAGAGTTGAGTATCAACAGACCTTCATACTGAGTAAGATTCTCATCTCCTTGTATCAAGTCAACAATAGCTCCATTTGCCTCCATTGATGCTTTTATATTTTGAGCATATCCACCACCATCATCAGTAAGGGCAAACCGTTTTCCTTCTATCTGAATTTTTTCTGAGTTTAATGTTGTTTCTTCAAGTTCAAAACTCATTCTTATCAATTCACCTTCAATGGTATCACTTTCTTTTACTGTTGTCTGCTCAACTTCAATTGTTTGCCCTATTTGAGACTGAGGTATAGAATCTTTATTCTCAACACCATTAGCCAACTCTCTTATCCAATCAATTAATCCATTAAGAGTTTTTACAGAAGCTAGTTTTTCAATTGTATCATCAGCATCCTCAATACTACCGGATATATTTAGTTTTTCTCTCAATGAGCCTATAATCTCCATACGTTTGATAGAATCAATGCTGAGATCAGCTTCCAAATCCAAATCCAAACCAAGCATATCGGCTGGATAACCAGTTTTTTCACTCACGGTTTCAAGAAGCAAAGTCTTAATGTCATCAATTGTCACGGCTTGAGTCTGAGTAGGAGCAACAGAATGAACTACATCTGGTATAATTGCACCTTGTGTCTGATTTATACTTGAATTGGCTAATTCCTTAATCCAATCGATCAAACCATTAAGAGTTTTTACAGAGGCAAGCTTTTCCACTGTATCTTCTGCATCTTCCATGCTCCCTGATATATTAAGTTTTTCTCTCAATGATCCAATAATTTCCATTCGTTTGATAGAGTCTATACTCAGATCGGCCTCCAAATCTAGGTCGAGACCTAACATTTCGATCGGATAGCCCGTTTTTTCGCTAACGGTCTCGAGCAATAGACCTTTAATATCGTCTATAGATAAGGCTTGTGTTAATGTTTCAGCCGATTTAGAAGAAGAAGTATTTATGTCCACAAATTCTTGTCTCTGCTCTACCTGTTGTGAAGAAGTGTTCATCGGTAGCACCTGTACTTGTTGCACGGGGATTATTTGTGTTGGAGTTGATATATTATTGGGAGTATGACCTAGATAGCCGAGCATGACATCACGTTGGCTTTGCAGCATCATTCTCATACTATTCAGATACTCTAATATTACTTGATCAGAGGATGAAAGTCCTGAAGTGGAATTATTATTTAGATTATTCGTCATGTTTTTTAAGTTCATTATAGGTTGTGTTATCGGATATGCTCCTGTTGAAGGCATTCGTCCATTAGTAGGTATAGCATTATGACCATTAATATGCCAAACAATAGGACTCTTCTTATATTGTTCAGGCTTATCAATGTTTACTATAGATGTATTGCGCTTTTCAAAGAGTTTTTCAACGTCAACAGATTTTCCTGTCGACAAATATTTTGCAAGAGTATGCAAGATGAAAGTTACTCCATTGAAACTTTTATTTTCTGTTTCAAAAGCAGAGACTTTATCTCCTAAGATGGATTGGATAAGTCCTGTAAGAACTCTACCGGGTCCAACTTCAATAAATATACGTGCACCTTCATTGTACATATTTTCAACTTGCCGGGTAAAAAGTACAGGCTTGATAAGGTGCTCCGATAATCGGTTTTTTATTTCCTGTGTTTCTGTCGGATAAGGTTCCGCTGTTGTATTAGACCATACAGGCAACCTTAGTGTCTTAAAGTCAACCTTCTGTAACACATCGGCATACAACTCTCTTGATTTATGCAAAAGAGGACTATGAAATGCACATGCAACATTAAGTTCTTTATAAGCAATATTTTTATTACTTAGTTTTCGCATAAAAGAATTGATTCCTTCGGTAGAACCGGCTAGGACTATTTGTTTCGGAGAATTGAAGTTCACAGCCCATACATCCTTTTCACCATCCAGTAGCGTAATTATCTCTGTTTCGGGAAGACTAACGGCTATCATCTTTCCTTTGTCTTCTTCTATTGCATCTAATATAGATAAAGCTCTTTTATGACTTAATGGTACTAGCACTTCTGCATCAAAAGCACCGGCAAAACATAAAGCCGCCAATTCTCCATAGCTATGACCTGCTACCATATCAGGAATAATACCTAGTGATTTAAGAAATTCAGCAAAGGCAAAATCTACAATACCCAGTAATGGCTGGGCATTTCGTGTATCGGTGATAACTTCCTCTTGCTCTTTACGCGTTTCTTCATCGAAGACTGAGTATGGAAATAGTATCTTCTCATATTCTTTATGTTTAGTAAGTAAGCGACGCATTGCGGGAAAGACAACAAACATATCTCGAGCCATATTTACTCTTTGGCTACCTTGTCCGGAAAACATAAATGCAATCTTTCCTTCTTTCGCATTTTTAAAATAAATCCCATATTCTTCTTTTCCGGCAAGTGCTGAATTAATTCTATTTTGTAATTCTTTACAATCACTAGCAATTATAGATACTTGAACTTCTTTCTTGCTGTGTACTGCCAAACTGTAAGCGATATTTTTAACATTGATTGTATCATTGTAGCTTAACAGTTCTTTTACTTTCTGTAATTGCTGTTTAGCTTCTTTTCGTGAATCTCCACGAAATACAAATAGTTCTGATGGCCATAGAGGTAAACTGCTATTATAATCTTCCTCTTTCTTATGATTCTCCATTACTACATGAAAATTAGTTCCACCAAAACCAAATGCACTGACTCCAGCAATTCTTTTTTCACTGTCCCAATATCCCGAGTGAGAATTAAACACAAAAGGACTGCTGTCCTTATCATAATAAGGATTTGGTTTATTCAGGTGTAATGTCGGCGGTTGAACTTTATAGTAAATAGACAAAGCAGTTTTGATAACGCCTGCAATACCTGCAGCACATTTAGCATGTCCTATTTGTGTCTTTACAGAACCTAGTAATGTTTGCCCTTTAATGGCGCCTGATTCAAGAAACATATCTGTTAATGCTCGCAGTTCTGTTCGGTCTCCTACTACTGTTCCCGTGCCATGAGCCTCTATCATTTCTACCTGTGATGGTAAAATTCCTGCATTCTGATAAGCTCTTTGTAATGCTTTTATCTGTCCTTTTCTGTTTGGAGCGGTCATTCCCAGACTTTTTCCATCACTACTACCTCCCATTCCTTTGATAACAGCGTATATCTTATTTCCATCACGTTCAGCATCAGCTAACCGTTTCAGTACTAAAACGCCAATGCCTTCTCCCAAGGCAATACCATCCGAATCTGCATCGAATGAGGCAGAGTAACCTTTACGGGATAATGCATGCGTACATGAAAACATTAAGAAGTCGTTGATTCCGTTATGTAAGTCGGCTCCACCTAAAAGTACCATATCAGAGCGATTGGAGAATAACTCCTGACAGCCCAGATCCAATGCTGCAAGAGAAGAAGCGCAGGCTGCATCTACTGTATAGTTACGTCCTCCCAGATTTAAGCGATTGGCTATTCTACCGGATATCACATTTGATAATACTCCTGCAAAAGAATCTTCATTAAGGCGAGGTAGGGAGTTTTTCAATACATCGGGTAATTCTCCAAAAACCTGTTTTGCATAGGCTCTGAAACCATAACTTGCCGCTAGTTCTGTTGCTCCTTCTGCACCGAATATAACGGAAGTGTTTTCTAAATCAATTTCAGACAGGTTTTCATATCCTGCATCTGTTAATGCTTGCTTAGCCACCAAAAGGCTCAATAATTGTGTCGGTTCTATAGACGCAAGAGATTGAGGTGTCATTCCGAACTCAAGAGGATCAAAATCTATCGATGGAATAAATCCGCCCCATTTCGATACCACTTTATCGGTATCAGTAGAGTTTGAATCATAATATAGATCTTTATTCCAGCGACTATCGGGAACCTCTGTGATACAATTTTTGCCAAGAACGATATTTCTCCAATATTCTTCAATATTATGCGCATCGGGGAAAATACCCGAAATTCCTACAATAGCTACATCTAATGGTTTTGTATTTGATGTTGGCAAAGCAATATCGGGCAGTTGAGAAAGTAGCTCGTTATTATCTACAGCTACATGCTTATGCAATTCATCCAGAGTCATTTCTTTTTGATTGAGAGCTGCTATTTGTCCTATCATATAAAGACCTTTTTCTTTTTGCTCTTCCTCGTTCAATTTTACAAGATCAGTTCCTATGCGTTCAATACCTTTTGTTGCAATTCTTGAACGACCAAGATTAAGTTCCTCTAATCTGATCCAAATTTCTTTACTATCTAGGTTTTGCCGTTGTAGTTTTTCTTTTTCCTTACCGAAATATTCTGTAAATGGAGATTTTAGAGACTGTGTTTCTTGTCCGGGAGCTGCTTGCAGAATAACTGTATCATTTTCTTCAATCGCCAACTTTTGGAATTCAGGGAGGATGGCTTTTGTCTCTACGGCTTCTTTTGTATAAAGATATGAAGACCCCATTAACACCCCTATTTTAGCACCTTTAGCATTGAGTGTGGCAGACATTATAGATACGAACGCAGAAGAAAATGCATCATGTATTCCACCCGCAAAAAAGACACTAAATGCAGACAGATTATCTTCTTTTAGTAATCTGTATATCTGTCTTTCCCATAAGATAAAGCTGGAAAGAGGGCCTATATGTCCCCCACTTTCACGTCCTTCAAATACAAAGTTCTTCGCCCCTTCCTTAAGAAATATATCCAACAATGTTTGAGATGGAACATGAATAAAAGCTTTGATACCTTCTTTTTCAAATGGTTTTGCCAAAGCTGGGCTTCCTCCGGCGATAAGTACCACGGGTGGTCTGTACTCCAATATATATTTCGTTTGCTCTTCACGTTGTTTTGTAGGAATAAAGCCTAGTAGCCCCACGCCCCAGACTTTATCGTTGAGTAACCGACTGGATTCTGCTATCAGGTTGCGGGCAGCATCTCCGGTCGTCATACTCATGGCTATAAAAGGTAATGCTCCCGCATCAGCTACACTACAAGCAAATTCAGGGACATCGCTTACTCTAGCCATTGGCCCTTGTGCTATCGGGTATTTTATACCTAAACTTTTTGCGAGTTTACTATCTGATTTGATTGTTTGCAGTCTTTTTGCTTGCTGTATATGACCGTATATAGCCTCATAGAAACTAGAAACGAAAGTGTTAAGGTTTTTATATTTTTCTACAAAGTCAATAGATAATGAGATATCTTGCCCCATAGGTAAGAGATTCTTATTAATATCTAATCCTCCCAGTAATGGTATAACATCCGAATATTTAGTGTTGACAGGTAATTTAGGAGAATTTTTCCTCAACAATATTCTGAAATTGTCAATTACAGTAGTCTCACTCCCACTCAGTTTACTAAAAATATTTTTCTGATCTTTAGTTAATCCACATTCAGGAAATAAGGAAATCTGACTATCCAGAATAACCCCCTTTGCCCCTAAAGCTAGACAAGCGGCAGAAGTATGTATACCGACTCCTCCTTGTATATAAATATTTATTCCTTTTTTTAAATATCTATTCGCTATACTTTGGAAAAGGATGAATGAGGACTGCGCTGACACTTTTCCTGCTCCTTCATTTCCTTTTACGATAATATTACTGATACCACTATCTATTACTCTTGCAGCTTCATCTAAAGAATGTACCTGACATAATTTTTCTATATTTTCGCTTACAGATATATCCATACCAGCAGGAAAAATCACTCTGCTTACATTCGGTGGAAGGTCTAATTTAAATGTAGTATTATCTACAAAACAAACCCCAAAAGATTCTGTTGTAGATTCACTCATGATATCTAAGGATTCTTGTGCTTTTTGCAGATTCCGACCAAGATGCAATACGGGATATGCACCGGTCTTGATCGTTTCTAAAGCTAAAGTAGTATTCGGTATCTCGAAAGGGGATACGATAAGTAGCTCTTTGTAATGTTGCATTATTAAATAGTTGTAGTTTGTTTTTGTTTGTCTTTCTTGTTTTATTATCTAATCTATTGCATATGTGTATTTTTCTTTAAGTTTATGTATTTGCCCAATATAAATAATAACAGCGAATATTGTTGATGCAACATCAGCTAATGGTATTGAAAACCAGACCCCATCCAATTGAAAAAAAAGAGGTAAAATAAACAACAACGGTACTAGAAAAAGAAATTGCCGTGTTAGACTTAGCATGATTGCTTTCGTGGGCATTCCTATAGATTGGAAAAAATTAGAAATGACCATTTGTAACCCACTAAGAGGTAATACAATCGTTATTATTTTTAAAACTCCGGAAGCTTTACTCGCCAATGCAGGAGTAGGATTAAATGGACTGACTGCAATATCTGAAAAGAATAATCCACCTATCAAACCGATAAATCCGATACCGACGCCGGCTTTTATTGCCTGATTTACTGTAGATATAACTCTTTCTATCTTGTTCGCTCCATAATTGTACCCAACTATAGGTTGCATCCCCTGTGTCAAACCAACAATAATAAGTACAACAACAAGGTTTAATCTATTGGCTATTGCATATGCTTCTATGGCAATGCTGTCTCCATAAGTACTTAATCTGTTATTTACAAAAAAGACAACAATGGAAGCTGCTACTTGCATAAGAAATGGAGAAACCCCGATACTCATTATAGCCCATACAATTTTTTTATCTAGATTTAACTTATGCTTATGTAGTGTTAATCTGTTATTTCTATCAAGAAAATGAATCATAAAGATAACGAAGGAGATAAACGCTGCTATTGAAGTGGCAATTGCAGCACCCCTCATACCCCATTTGAATATAAAAATGAAAATAGGTGCAAGTATGATATTTAGAATAACACCAAGCAGCATAATATACATTGCTTTTTGAGGATAACCCGAAGCACGCATAACACAGCTCAATACGAACCCTAAATTCAGAAAGATACAACACGGTAGATAATAGATTAAAAACTCGCGAGCAAAATAATAAGTGTCTTGTGTTGCTCCTATTATATGTAATAGTGGATCGATAAAGATATAGGTCAAAAGAACGAAGAATCCTGTAAATAGTATTATCAAAACCAGAGCATTACCTAGTGCTCTATCCATCTTATCTTTGCAACCTTCACCCATATAAATAGCAACACGAGTGGCAGCACCTGTACCGACGAATGCTCCTAATGCAGTAAAGAATGTCATTATAGGAAAAACGAGTCCTAGTCCACCAATGGCATGATCTCCTAAATTAGGCCCATGTCCAATATAGATACTATCCACAATATTGTAGATGGCAACAACTAAGGAACCGATAATAGCCGAAATGGAATATTCTCTCAGTAGTTTTGTTGTTTGTTCTGATTCTAATCTATTTAGTATAGACCCCATTATTTTATCTGATTACTAAATGTTATCTAGGCAAAACATTAGTAATGTATGTAAAGTCAATGTTAAAGAAAAAATATATTTATAGTGTCAAGCTACAAACTTATATAAATATATTATACTAAACAAATAAAAATAATTATTGAACAAAGAATAAAGCTCCTACAAATTATCTGAGAAGGAATCTAAATCTATGAAATTTATTGTTTTTTAATTTAAGGATATTATATCTACTTTCTTTTTGTATAGGTGCAAAAACATAAAAAGAACTCCTCTCTCACCAGAATAAATAGATCAGATGAGAGAAGAGCATTTAGGGTTCTGTCTTATATATCTAAAAATATTAAATGAATAGATTTACATTCGCATTTTCTGCTCTATCGAGATAAGCGGCAACACCACCAATCGTAATATTATCGATTAATTCCTCTTTCTTTATACCCATTACATCCATCGACATGGAACATGCAATAAATTCGACACCATTATCTAAAGCCTGTTGCATAAGTCTTTCAAGGCTATCTACATTTTTGTTTTTCATGATACTACGCATCATTTTACTACCGATTCCTCCCATATTCATTTGAGATAGGCCTAGTTTTTTGCTGCTAGATGGCAACATCATGCCAAACATTCTTCCCATAAAGTCTTTTCTTACAGCAGGCTTTTTCTCCTTTTTTATTACATTAAGCCCCCAGAACGTAAAGAAGATACTTACTTTTTTACCCGTAGCAGCTGCACCATTAGCGATCACAAATGAAGCTAGAGCTCTATCCAAATCGTCACTAAATACTATTAGCGTTTTATTATCTCTAGCGATAGCTGATGTGGTGCAAGAAGCATCTTCTTTTGCTATCTTTTCTACAATAGCAGTTATTACCCCACCGGAGTTATTCATACTTACTAGTTTTGCGCCAACCATACGGCACCAGCCATTTAAGTCTTCACCAAAAGCCTGATCTGTAACGCTGATTTCGAGGCGGTCGCCTAGATTTATTTCATCGTAATTCTTCTTCAATTGCATGATCGGACCAGGACATTGTAATCCACAAGCATCTATTTTGATTGTTTTAATCATTGCACTTTCTTTATTTTCCATCTCTCCATCATCTTTAATAAGTGTATCACAAAGACCTTCATTTGTTGTATTATCAGCAATAGCACAAGAGTAAGTTCGATATCCTCCCGAAAGATTATAAACGTCGGTATAACCGTGCTGCATAAGAATCCGCGAGGCAATATACCCACGTAATCCAACAGCACAATAAACTATAATCTTTTTATCTCTCGGCATTTCATTTAGACGACTTCTAATCTCATCGACAGGTATATTGATTGCTCCTTCTATATGCCCGAAATCATATTCTTCCTTTGTGCGTGAATCTATGATCATAACCTCTGTTTTATTGAGGCTCAAGATGTCACGCCATTGTATAATATTCACTCTCTTTTTCAAAATATTCTCCGCTACAAATCCGGCCATATTTACCAGGTCCTTGGCTGACGAGTATGGGGGAGCATAAGCATGTTCTATCTCCTGAAGATCATAAATTGTACCTCCTTTTTTTATAACCTGTGCAAATAAGTCAATACGTTTATCAACACCATCATAACCGACCACTTGAGCTCCCAACAATCTGCCATCTTCAGGAGAAAAAATTATTTTGATCGATAATGGTAGTGCTTCCGGATAATAGCCTGCATGCGAACTTCCGTGCGTATATGATGATATATGCTCTATTTTCTCTCTGTTTAGTAATTTTGAAGAAGCTCCTGCTGCTGCGACAGTCAGATCAAAGACCTTAGCTATAGAAGTTCCTATAGTACCCTTATATATATACTTATTCCCTTCTAAAATATTATCGGCTACTATACGAGCTTGTTTATTTGCCGGTCCGGCTAGTGGAATTAAAGTATGTTTATTAATAATCGGATTAAACACTTCAGTAGCGTCACCTAGAGCATATACGCTACTATCTGAGGTCTGCATATAGTCATCAACTTTGATGCCTCCCATAGAGCCAAGTTGCAAGCCTGCGTCTTTAGCCAATTTTACTTC
>Ga0206117_100571_pt1 | contig 33929 bp, 36 predicted proteins | sample 3A5Ametagenome_FD_177997 | JGI IMG/M metagenome (GOLD analysis project Ga0206117, IMG submission 177997) | Enriched microbial communities from leaf-cutter ant dump, University of Wisconsin, Madison, United States - 3A5A | ecosystem: Environmental > Terrestrial > Nest > Insects nest > Nest dump... | reverse complement strand
GGCGCCGTTTGCCCGGGCCAGGCGGTCCTCGGCAAACATCTTCTGCAGCTTGGCCGCGCGGTTGGCCAGGAACATCCGGCGCACCGTTTCATGGCCGCTGATCATCGGCACCTGGGCGACGATGCATTTGACCCTGTGGTCGCTGGCGGCGACGTTGATGGCGTGCCCGCCGGCAAAGCTCGATCCCCAGACGCCGATCCGCTTGAGATCGACGCCGGGCAGGGTGTGGGCAAACGTGATGGCGTCGCGCAGGTCGGCGACCTGCTGGTCCGGGTCGATCTCCTGGCGGATGGCGCCGTCGCTGCTGCCGAAACCGCGATGATCGTAGAGCAGCACGGCCAGCCCCGCCGCCGAGAAGACCTCGGCATATTTGGTCAGCGAGCCTTTTACGCCGGAATAGCCATGCGCCATGACGACGATGGCGGCCGGGCCGGCGGCCTGGGCCGGCGGATAGAACCAGCCGCGCAGGGTGGTGCCGTCGCCGGTGCGGAAGTCGATGTCGTTACGCATGCGTCGTTTCCTTTGAGAGGGAGATGGCCTGGCGTTTCAGCTCGGCCTTGAGAACCTTGCCCGCCCCCGACAGCGGCAGGGCATCGGGCGATATGCGGAAGCTGCGCGGGCATTTGTAGCGGGCCAGCGCGGCGCGGCAGTGCGCCAGCAGGTCGTCTTCGGTCGTGGCGGTGCCGGGACGCGGGCGGACCACGGCATGCACGCGTTCGCCCCATTGCGCATCGGGCAGGCCGATGACGGCGCATTCCAGCACGGCCGGATGCTGCAGCAGGACGTTCTCGACCTCGGCCGAATAGATGTTCTCGCCGCCCGAAATGATCATGTCCTTGGCACGGTCGACGACATGCAGATAGCCGTCCTGGTCCAGCCGGCCGATGTCGCCGGTCCGGAACCAGCCGTCGGCGAAGGCGTCGGCGGTCGCGTCGGCGTTTTGCCAATAGCCGCGCATCACGGTGGGGCCGCGCACGCAGATCTCGCCATTCTGGCCCGGTGCCAGCGCCTGGCCCCGGTCGTCGCGGATCGAGATATCGATGGTCAGGACCGGTTGCCCGGCCGACTGGATCCGCGCATCGGTGGCGGCGGGCTGGTGATCCTCGGGTCCCAGGTGGGTGATGGTCGGCGATGTCTCGGTCAGGCCGTAACCCTGATGGAAGCGGACATGGGGCAGGGCGGCCACCACGCGGCGGGCCAGCGCGCCGGGCATGGCGCTGCCGCCATAGAAGATGCGGGTCAGCGACGACAGGTCGCGCCGGGCCAGGTCGGGCTGGTCGACCAGCATGCGCAGCATCGTCGGCACCATGGCGACGAAGGTGATGCGGTCGTCCTCGATCCGGCGCAGGACGTTTGCGGCATCGAATTTCGGCTCGAAGAAGTGATGCCCGCCATGCAGCGTGACGCCGAAGATGCTGAGGGCATCGGCGATATGGAACATCGGCGAGGCATGCAGGCAGCGGGTATCCCGGCCGAAGCGGAAATGAGGGCTCAGGTTCAGCACGTTGTGGATCAGGTTGGCGTGGCTCAGCACCACGCCCTTGGCCCGGCCCGTCGTGCCGCCGGTATAGAAGATGCCGGCCGCATCGTCGCCGCCGCGTTCGGCATCGCGCGCCTCGGGGCTGGCGGCCAGGTCCTGCCAATCGTCGCCGTCAAGGCAGACCGGCTTGATCTGCGGGAAGGCGGCGGCCAGCGCGCGGGCGGGCCCGGCGAAATCCGCGCCGTACAGCAGATGCCCAGCCCCGCAATCGGCCAGTTGCGCTGCCAATTCGGCCGTGGCCAGGCGGGTGTTCAGCGGCACGGCGATCCCCCCGGCCCAGGGGATCGCATACATCGCCTCGAAATACCGGTCGGCATTGAAGGCCAGGATCGCCACCCGGTCGCCGGTGCCGACCCCCAGCCCCGCAAGCCCGCCCGCCAGGCGGGCGACGCGGGACCGCAGTTCGCGCCAGGACCGGGTCGTGCCGCCCTGGCTGGTCCCCGGTCCCTGCGCGTGGACCAGGGCCGCGCGGTGCAGGCCCTGTGTCAGCCGCATCCTACCGCCCCGCGATCATCACATGTTCGCGGGTCAGGAACGATACCAGCCGGCCCGTGTCGGCGAAGTTCGCGGCATCGTCCCGGACCTTGTCCTGGCCCGGCGCGTTGCGCGCCTGCTGCATCGCGTCGAGCGAGGCGAAGGTCATCGTGCCGATGCCGTCCCATGGCGGCTCGCGCCCGTCGCGGTACCCTGAAAGGCGGGCGTGCGACTGGACATAGCGGACCAGGCCGGGCGGGTTGCCGACCAGCGGTGCGTGGCGGTTCAGCCAGTAATCCTGGAACTCGGCCGGGCTCATGCCCGGCTTGCGCTTCAGCAGGATCACCTGCTTGACCGCATCGGGCCCCGCCGTGCCGTCCAGCACCACATGCTCGTCGGCCAGCGTCAGTTCGATGGTCGAACGGTCGACGAAGTTCTTCTCGTCCTCGACCACCGCGGCGTATTCGGGCGACTTGCCCATCGCCTTCAGCGTCTCGGTATCGTCGACCCACAGTTCGACCAGCCCGTCATAGGCGGGTGCCCGGTCCTTGACGGCGAAGGGATGGTTCTGGACATATTTGCGCACCGGCGACATCGCCTTGATGAACGGCACATGACCGGTGCGCCAATAGGTCTGGTATTCCTCGACGCTCGTGCCGGGCTTGCGGCGGAACAGCGTGCAGCATTTCAGCATGATGGTTCTTTCCTGCGCTTGGATCAGTTGGTGGCCAGCGGGCAGTTGCCGTCCTTCAGCGGGCGGAAGGCCTTGTCGCCCGGAATGGTCTGGACAAGCTTCAGCACGTCCCATTCGCCCTTGGATTCCGCCGGCGACTTGGCCTGCACCAGGTACATGTCGTGGACCATGCGGCCGTCGGCACGCAGATAGGCGTTGCGGGCGAAGAAATCCTTGACCGGCAATTCCTTCATCTTGCGCACCACCGCCTGGGCCTCGTCGGTGCCGGCGGCCTCGACCGCCTTCAGGTAATGCAGGACGGCGGAATAGGCGCCGGCCTGGAATTCGCTGGGCATGACCTTGCGCTTCTCGAAGAAGCGCTGGGCGAAAGCCCGCGATTCATCGTCGAGGTCCCAGTACCACGAGACCGGCGACAGCAACCCCTGGGCTGCGTTCAGGCCGATCGCCCTGACCTCGTGCAGGCCGGCAATCGCGGCGAAATCCTGGCCCGCGGCCTGCAGGTTGAATTCGGCCGCCTGCTTCAGCGCATTGGCCGTGTCGTTGCCGGCATTGGCCAGCGCGACGACCTTGGCCTTGGATGCCTGGGCCTGCAGCAGGAACGAGCTGAAATCGGCAGTGCCCAGCGGATGCTTGACGGTGCCCAGCACCTTGCCGCCGGCGGCAAGGATCGCGCGGCTCATGTCGCGCTGCAGCTGTTCGCCATAGGCGTAGTCGACGGTGACGAAAAAGAACGTATTCCTGCCGCGTTCGACCAGCGCATTGCCGATGATGCCGCCGAACGCATAGGTGTCCCACACCCATTGCACCGATACCGCGTTGCATGCGGGGCCGGTCAGGTCGGCCGCGCCCGAACCGATGTTGAGCAGGACGCGGTTCTTGTCCTTGGCCAGGTTCTGCACGGCGAAGGCGACGGCCGACCCGATCGCATCGACCACGACGTCGACCTGTTCGGTATCGATCCACTTGCGCGCCAGGTTGGAACCGACGTCGGCCTTGTTCTGGTGATCGCCCGAGATCACCTTGACCGGCTTGCCCAGAACCTTGCCGCCGAAATCCTCGACCGCCATTTCCGTCGCCAGCAGCATGCCGGTGCCGGAGTTGGTCGAATAGACCCCGCTCATGTCGGTCAGCACGCCCAACTTGACGACGTCGTCCGATACCTGGGCCGCAGCCGCGAAGGATAACAGCGCGCCGGTCAGCAAAGCGGCTGCCGCCGCGGTCGCGCGAAGCTGTTTTTTCATGATGGCGTTTCCCCTTGCCCTTGTCGCCGAGCCGTATGCGCCAATGCCTGGCGTCTGCGGCAAAGCCTAGGGGCGGGGTCGGCGCAGTGTCAATTTAATTCCGGATAACCGGAATAAATTTTCCGACAAGACGGAAATAACATCGGCTATAGACCATTGTGAGGCGCAGCCGCCGACGGCAGAATGCGCGGACGAGTCCGGTAGATGGAAAAGTCATGACCGCACAAACCAAGCCGCCCGGCCGCAAGCGCACGGATACGCAGCCCCGGCAGAAGGGACGGCCCAAGTCGACGGCGGCCAGGATCGGCAGCGACAAGGTGGTCGATACCGCGCGCGAACTGCTGCGCAAGCCGCGACCATTGCAGCTGTCGCGCACCGAAGTGGCCAAGGCGGCCGGTGTCGACGAAAAGCTGGTGCGTTATTACTTCGAGAATTACGAGGACCTGCTGGACCAGGTCACCGACGGCAGCATCGCCGAGTTGGAGCAGGTGATGGTCGCGGCCAGCAAGCCGCAGAAGAAGGCGTCGACCGTGATGCGCGAGCGTATCCGCGCGCTGGTCGGTTTCCTGGCCGAGAACCCGGCGTTCTTCAAGCTGCTGGTCGACCGGGTCTACAGCGCCGAGGGCAGCGCCGCCCAGGCGCGGCTGGAAGCCCTGAACAAACGCGCCTACGAACGCCACCTGGGCGTGATCCAGGCTGGCCGCGCCGCCGGCGAATTCCGCGACGATTTCGACCCGCGGCTGCTCTATGTCGCCATCGTCGGCATGTCGGAATTCTTCACCACGGGCCGGCCCGTGGTCGAGTTCATCTTCGGCGAAAGCGCCGACAAGGTTCGGGCGCGCTACGAGAAGTTCGTCTTCGACCTGATCGTCAGGGGCATCGGCAAGCCATAAGGCGAAATAGCCGCAAAACTCGACGACTTTTCGGCGTTACACCCAATTACCTTTGGATACTCGCTGAGATTTAGCGAGATGAAACCATATTTGACCCTCGACGCCCTGCAGGTGATGATCTTCGGGACAGGCCAGTCAAGAATAGGACATCAAGATGAAAGTAGTAATCTTGATGCTCTATTCACAAAGGATACTTTGAAGGTTCACCCGATCCATCTCAGGAGAGACGCCAAATGACTCGCATCGTTGCCGATCACCGTGTCGTCGAGACCAGGAAGGCCGAAGCCGTGAAGCGCGAACTGACCGAGACCCGTCTGGTCCGCGCCACCGCCGCCGGTATCTGCGTCGCCCCCGTCGCTGCCTGACCCGAAGCAGGAAATCGAGCATGACCCGCATCGTTGCCGATCATCGCACGGCCCAGGCCAAGCCGGCCGAAACCGTCAAGCGCGAGCTGACCGAGACCCGCCTGGTTCGGACCACGGCCGCCGGCATCTGCGTCGCTCCGGTCGCCGCCTGATTTCAGTAGCGTTCCAGTATCCCCGCCGAGTTCGAGTACGCGTAAGGTTCCTCTGATCGAAGAGTAGCGTTGCGTACCAAGGGCAGCCCGCTCCCTCAGGCTGCCCTTGTGCTTTTTCAGCCGATATCCCGGCGCAGGACGATCGAGGTCGTCAGGTCGGCAACATCGGGATGACAGGCGATCTGGTCGCGCACCGCGTTGATGCGCTCGACCGTCCGGCCCTCCAGCAGCACGATCAGGTCGATGTCGCCGGCGACCGAGGCGCAATGGCGCACCTCTGCCAACCCCCGCAGGCCTTCGATCAGGTCCAGGGCCGGGGTCTTCTTCAGCCGCACCAGCAGATAGGCTGACACCTGGGTCCCGTCCGCGGCCACGTCGACGCGATAGCCGCGAATCACGCCCTCGGCCTCCAGCCGCGTCAACCGCTCGCGCAATGACGACCGGGCCAGCCCGACCTGGGCCGCCAGGGTCTTCAGCGGCATGCGGGCATCCTGGCGCAACAGGTCCAGGATGCGGCGGTCACGGTCGTCCAGGGGGCGCATCGGGTCGGGTGGATCCTTCTTGTCGGCACGACCGGTCAAAGTGGCGGTGTCGCCGGTCATATCGGCGATTGCCGGCAGGGTGCCACTGGTTGCAGATTTCCCGGGTCGCCGCAACGTCCGGGAAACTCAGTCCGATGTCGATCACCGAACAGGCCCCGCCCAGCTTCAGCCCCGATCAGGTCGCCGACCTGGCCCGGCGCCATTACGGCCTGGCCGGGCGGCTGGATCCGCTGGACAGCGAGCGCGACCAGAATTTCCGGCTGACCGAGGCCGACGGCACCGCCTGGGTGGTCAAGATCGCCAACGCGGCCGAGGCGGCATCGACCCTTGATTTCCAGCGGGCCATGCTGGCCCACCTGGCCGACCATGCGCCCGGGCTGCCGGTGCCGCGGCTGCGGCCGGGTCTCGACGGCACGGTGCTGACGCCGGTCGACGGGCATTTCATGCGGGTGGTCAGCCATCTGCCGGGCGAGAAGTTCGCCGGTGCCGTGCGAACCCCCGAACTGCTGGACAGCCTGGGCACGATGCTGGGCCGCTTGAACGCGGCGCTGCTGCCGTTCGGCCATCCCGGCGCCTATCACGACCTCGACTGGGATCTGCGCAATGCCGGGCGGTCGCGGGGGCGGCTGGTTCATGTCGCCGATCCGGCCGACCGGGCGCTGCTGGAACGGTTCCTCGATCGCTGGGATGCCGGGGTGGGCCAGGGCCTGCAACGCTGCCGCGCCGGGGTGATCCACAACGATGCCAACGACCACAACCTGCTGATCGACGGCCGGGTCGTCACCGGTATCATCGATTTCGGCGATGCGATGCACGGGCCGCTGATCGCCGAACTGGCGATCGCCTGCGCCTATGCGATCCTGGGCGAGGCCGACCCGCTGGCGGCGGCCGGGCGGATCGCGGCCGCCTATCATCGCGAACTGCCGCTGACCGACGGCGAGATCGGCATCCTGTTCGACCTGATCGCCATGCGCCTGGTCACCTCGGTCACCATCTCGGCCTCGCGCCGCGGGCGCCAGGACGACACCGGCTATCTGACGGTCAGCGAGGCCGACGGCTGGGCGATGCTGCGCCGGCTGGGGGCGATCGACCCGGTCATCGCCACGGCGGTGCTGCGCAAGGCCTGCGGACTGGAAGCCGCCCCCGGCGCCCGCCGTGTGGTCGACTGGCTGGCGGCGCATCGCCACGACTTCGCGCCGATCATCGGCCGGCCGCTGGCGACGATGACCACCGGCATCGTGCCGCTGGGCGATGCCGACCACCCGATCGCCACCACGTCACGCGAACGCGATCCGGCCCAGGCCCAGGCGCTGTGGGCTGAGATCGCCGCGGCGCAAGGCATCGAGCTTGGCCTGGGCAACTGGACCGAGGACCGGGCGATCTATTCGACGCCGGCCTTCGCCTCGGTCATCGACCCGGCCATGCGGCGCACGCTGCATCTGGGCCTGGACCTGTTCTTTTCGCCCGGCACCGCGCTGCATGCGCCCTTGGCCGCCCGTGTCGCCGATTGCTACATCACGCCGGATCCGCTGGACTACGGCTGTGCCGTGCTGCTGGAACACGAACCCGAACCCGGCCTGCGGTTCTGGACGCTGTGGGGCCATCTGGCGCACGAGAGCGCGGCGCGCGCCACCATCGGCCGCCGCTTCGAAGCCGGCGAAGTCTTCGCCTGGATCGGGGCCGACACCGAGAACGGCAACTGGCTGCCGCATCTGCACCTGCAGATCGTCACGGCCGAACCGGCCCGCGCCGCCGACGTGATCGGGGCGGGCGAGCGCAACCTGCTGGCCGTGTGGCAGGAATTGTTTCCCGACCCGGCCAACCTGGTCGGCCTGCATCCCGAAACCTTCCGCCGCCAGGGCCGCCCGGCGGACGATATCGTCGCCGCCCGGCGCGAACGGCTGCTGCCCAACCTGAGCGTTTCCTATCGCCGGCCGCTCAAGATCGTGCGCGGCGAAGGGGTATGGCTGATCGACGCGGGCGGCCGCGCCTATCTCGACTGCTACAACAACGTCGCCCATCTGGGCCATGCCCACCCCGAGATCGTCGAGGTGATGGCGCGCCAGGCCGCGATCCTGAACACCAACACGCGTTACCTTCACGATACCATCATCGACTACGCCGAACGGCTGACGGCATTGCTGCCGGCGCCGCTGACCGTCTGCGGTTTCGCCTGCACCGGATCGGAAGCCAACGAACTGGCCCTGCGCATGGCGCGCGCCCATACCGGCCGGCGCGACATGATCACGCTGGACTGGGCCTATCACGGCCATACCCAGGCGCTGATCGACGTCAGCCCCTATAAATACAAGCGCCGCGGCGGCACCGGCCGTCCCGATCATGTCTGGGAAGCGGCCTTGCCCGACAGCTATCGCGCGCCCGCCGACTGGCCCGCGGCCGAACACGGGGCCCGATTCGCCCGTTCGGTCGACGACCAGATCGCGGCCATGGCGGGCCAGGGCAGGGCGCCCGCCGCCTTCATCGCGGAATCGGCGCCCAGCGTCGGCGGCCAGATCATCCTGCCGCCGGGCTATCTTGATCATGCCTATCGGTCGGTGCGGGCCGCCGGCGGCGTCGTCATCGCCGACGAGGTCCAGATCGGCTTCGGCCGGGTAGGCAGCCACATGTGGGGTTTCGAGATGCAGGGCGTGGTGCCCGACATCGTCACCCTGGGCAAGCCGATCGGCAACGGCCACCCGATGGCGGCCGTGGTGACGACCCGCGAGATCGCGGACTCGTTTGCCAACGGCATGGAATATTTCAACACCTTCGGCGGCAATGCGGTGTCCTGCGCCGTGGGGCTGAAGGTCCTGGACATCCTGGCCCGTGATGGCCTGCAGGAAAATGCGCGTGTCGTCGGCGACCTGATCCTGGATCGCTTCCGTGCCCTGGCCGATCGTCACCCCGAAATCGGCGACGTGCGCGGCGCCGGCCTGTTCATCGGGGTCGAACTGGTCGAGGACCGCACGACCCGCCGCCCGGCGACTGAGCGCGCGCAGGCCATCGTGCAGAAGGCGCGCGAACTGGGCGTGCTGATCGGCACCGACGGTCCCGATGACAATATCGTCAAGCTGCGGCCCGCGATGATCTTCAGCCGGCAGAATGCCGATCACCTGATGCAGGTGATGGAAACCGCCTTCGCCACGGCCTGAGCGGGCGGCGCCAGCTTCAGATCCCCAGCAGGTGGGTGATCAGCGTGGCGACCACGGCCAGCACCAGCGTCAGCATGATGAAGCGCACGGCCCGGCCGGCGCGGTCGGACCCGCGGGCACGGCGAAAGCGCGGGAATAGCAGCAGCAACGCTGCGATCAGAACGACCAGGGGCGCCAGATCGCCGGGTGACAACCCGCCGAACATGGCGCCCCTGGAATTCGTGAACTAACGGACGTTCAGTTCTTCTTCTTGGTCTCGGCCGTCTTGGTGCGGGTGGCCGCACCGCCGCCCAGGCACTTGCGATAGAGGCCTTCGGCCGCCGGCTCCTCGGCCAGATAGCGCAGTTCCATCGACGTCAGCACGGTATAGGTCTTGTTGACCGGCTTGCCGTCCGCGGCCGTTGCCGGCTCGGCCTTGACCACGGTGATGCTGCGGTCGCGGCCCATGCGCATCTCGATCTCGCCCTGGCCGGTCGCCGAGGCTTCCTTGGCGCAGACGGCGCCGAGGGCGGCGTCGAACATGGTGACCTTGGTGAAGTCGGGGTTCGGCTCCATCTGCGTCGGATTCGCCGCGCTGGGCCGGAATTCCGAGAACTGCATCTTGGCCGAGGCGATGCTGCCGAACGGGATGTGGACGCGCATGCCGTCCAGATCGACATATTCGCCCATCTTGCCGTTGACGATCGGCACGGCCTTGATCCGCTGGCTGGGGATCAGCGAGGCATCGTCGTTCAAGCGCAGCGGCCGGCCGCCGCCGATGACGGCCAGGCGATCAGGCTCGAACGGAATGACGGTGACGCCGGAAAGGCGATCCTTGCCCTGGGCGAACGCTGGCGCCAGCGGCGCGGCGGACAGGACGGCGGACAGCGCCATGGCAGCGCCCACGCCGGAAATGGCGCCGACAGCAGAGAGCAGAGTGCGCAAAGGTAACCCCCCTCGAGATCCAACAAGCTCGGGACGGCCGGGAGTATACCTGAATTGAGTCGTAATGCCAGTGGGTTATCCACAGGCTTTAATACGCCTGTTGCGAGTTTGCCAAGGCTTTCGTTCATCGCTATGTTACGCGCCGCTCAGGCCGGCCCGGGAGGGTTTGGCCGCCCCGGGACGGCCTGGGCCAAACTGAAGGATCGGATAGTGAGCAACGACGAGTTCCTGCGCGAGGTCGACGAGGATTATCGCCGCGACCGCGCCACCGCGCTGCTGCGCAAGTATGGCGGCCTGCTGGTCGTCGCCGGTGTGATCCTGGTGGCAGGTGTCGGCGGCTACAACTGGTGGCATGCCCGCCAGATCGAGCAGGCCAAGGGATGGGGCAACGACCTGTTGCGCGCGCAGATCGCGCTGCGCCAGGCGATGCCGCAGCCCGGCGCGACCGAGACCGATGCCGCCACGGCCAAGACCAAGGGCGAGGAGGCCGCGACGGCCTTCGCCAAGATCGCCGCCGAGGGTAATTCGGGCTATCGCACGCTGAGCGAGATGGGCCGCGCCGCGGCGCTGGCCGATATCGGCCAGCGCGACGCCGCCGTCGCCGCCTATGACAAGATCGCCGATGACGGCGGCCTGGCCCCGGAATACCGCGACGCCGCCCGGCTGTTCGCCGGCCGCCTGCTGATCGACGGCGGCAATCTCGGCCCGGTCGATGCCAAGCTGGGGCCGCTGGCCGCGGGCAACGGCCCCTATCGCTTCGCCGCGCGCGAATTCATCGCGCTGGCCCAGCTCAAGGACGGCAAGACCGACGATGCGCGCAAGAACTTCCAGGCCATTTCGGACGATGCCAACGCGCCCGCGGGCTACCGCCAGCGCGCAGCCGAGTTCCTGAAGGCGATCGGCGGCTGATCGCGATGTCCGGGTCGCTGCGCCGTACGCTGCTGCTCGCCGCCGTCCTGCTGCCGGTCTTGAGCGGCTGCGCCATCGCCGACTGGCTGGACGACAAGGAAAAGCCGCCGCTGCCCGGCGAGCGCGTGTCGGTCCTGTCGCTGGAAAGCCAGCTCGAGCCCGATCCGCGCATCGCCGATCTGCGCGTGCGCCTGCCTAAGCCCTGGCTGAACCCGGAATGGCCGCAGAGCGGCGGTTATCCCAGCCATGCGATGTACCATCTGGACCTCGCGCCGAACCTGACCGAGGTATGGAAGGTCTCGATCGGCGCCTCGACCGACAGCGACCAGGTGATCGTCGCCCAGCCGGTCGTGGCCGACGGCCGCCTCTATGCGATGGATGCCCGCACCCGCGTGTCGGCCTTCGACGCGCAGACCGGCGCCTCGATCTGGCAGACCAACCTGTACCCGAAGGGCGAGGACAAGGGCATCATCGGCGGCGGCGTCGCCTATGACCGCGGCACGCTGTTCGTGACCACGGGTTATGGCGAGATCATCGCGCTGGAAGCCCAGTCGGCCAAGGAACTGTGGCGCAGCAAGATCGACCTGCCGTTCCGGTCGGCCCCCACGGTCGACGGATCGCGTGTGTTCGCGACCACCACCGAAAACCAGTCCTATGCCTTCGACCGCGACACCGGCCGCCAGGTCTGGAGCCATGCGGGCATCGCCGAACAGGCCGAATTCGTCGGCGGCGCCAACCCGGCGGCCGAGGCCGGCACGGTCGTCGTGCCTTATTCGTCGGGCGAACTGTATGCCCTGCGCGGCGATACCGGCGCCGTCGCCTGGACCGACACCCTGACCCGCGCCAGCCGGTTCAGCCCGATCGGCACCATCGCCGACATCCGCGGCCGCCCGGTCATCGACCGCGGCACCGTCATGGCGATCAGCCATGCCGGCCGCATGGTCGCGATCGACCAGCGCACCGGCGAACGGCTGTGGGAACAGGACATCGCCGGCATCCAGCAGCCCTGGCCGGCCGGCGACTTCGTCTATGTCGTCACGACCGATGCCGAGGTGGTCTGCCTGTGGCGCCGCGACGGCCGCATCCGCTGGGTGTCCCAGCTGGACCGCTGGAAGAACCCCGAGTCCAAGCGCGACAAGGGCCTGATCGTCTGGCAGGGGCCGGTGCTGGCCGGCGACCGGCTGATCATGGTGTCGTCCGAACGCAAGGCGGTGACGCTGTCGCCCTATACCGGCGAACTGCTGGGCGAGATCAAGCTGTCGGGCGCGGCGGCGACCTCGCCGCTGGTGGCCAACGGGATGCTGTACATTCTGACGGACGACGCCTACATCCTCGCCTTGAGGTAAGGGCGCGACCGCCCCGACCATGACCGCCGGCGCCGTCTTGCCGGCGGTCGCGCCTTGAAGGTGAATATAAGATGCTACCCACTGTCGCCATCGTCGGCCGGCCGAACGTCGGCAAGTCGACCCTGTTCAACCGTCTGATCGGCAAGCGCCTTGCCCTGGTCGACGATACCCCCGGCGTGACCCGCGACCGGCGCGAGGGCGAGGGGCGGCTGGGCCCGCTCAAGTTCCGCGTGATCGACACCGCCGGGCTGGAAGAGGCCGACGAAGGCACGCTGGAACGCCGGATGCGCCAGCAGACCGAAGCCGCCCTGGACGATGCCGACGTCACCCTGTTCATGGTCGACGCCCGCTCGGGCCTGACGCCCATGGACCGCCATTTCGCCGACTGGCTGCGCCGCCAGGACAAGCCCGTGCTGCTGGTCGCCAACAAGACCGAGGGCCGCCAGGGCGAGATGGGCGCGATGGAAGCCTGGGAACTGGGCCTGGGCGAACCGATCCTGATTTCGGCCGAGCATGGCGAGGGGCTGGCCGGCCTCTACGATGCCATCGTCGGCGCGCTGCCCGAAGGCGCCGACGAGGATGACGGGAACGAGGCCCAGCCCGAGGAGGGCGGCCCGATCCAGATCGCCATCGTCGGCCGGCCCAATGCCGGCAAGTCGACCCTGATCAACCGCCTGATCGGTACCGAACGCCTGCTGACCGGGCCGGAAGCCGGGCTGACGCGCGATTCCATCGCGGTGCCCTGGGAATGGGAAGGGCGCCGCTTCAAGCTGGTCGATACCGCGGGCATGCGGCGCAAGTCGCGGGTCGAAGGCAAGCTGGAAAAGCTGTCGGTCGCGGAATCGCTGCGCGCCATCCGCCTGGCCCAGGTCGTGGTGCTGGTGCTGGACGGTACGCTGGGCATCGACAAGCAGGACCTGACGATCGCCGACCACGTGATCAACGAGGGGCGCGCCCTGGTCATCGCCGTCAACAAGTGGGACGTGATCGACGACCGTGCCATGGCGCTGCAGGCGATCGAGGACCGGTTGCAGATCTCGCTGCCCCAGGTCAAGGGCCTGCCGGTCGTCACCCTGTCGGCCCTGACCGGTCGGCATGCCGAACGGCTGCTGCCGGCGGTCATCCAGATCTATGAATCCTGGAACAAGCGGGTCTCGACCGGCGCGCTGAACCGCTGGCTCGAGGAAGTGACCGAGCGTCACCCGCCGCCGGCGGTGAACGGCCGCCGCCTGCGCCTGCGGTACGGCACCCAGATAAAAAGCCGGCCGCCGACCTTCGCCTTCTTCGTCACGCGGCCGGCCGAACTGCCCGATTCCTATGCCCGCTACCTCGCCAATTCGCTGCGCGAGGTCTTCGACATGCCGGGCACCGTCATCCGCGTGCTGCTGCGCAAGCAGAAGAACCCCTATGTCGACGACGACGGCAAGTGACTGAGGCCGCAGGGCCGGTAACCGGGCCGAAGACGGGCACCGGTTACCTGGCGCTGTGCTGTGCCGTGCTGCTGTGGGGCGCCAATGCCGTGGCGGCCCGCGCGGTGCATGATGCCGTGCCGCTGCCGGCGCTGGCCTTCCTGCGCTGGTCGCTGACCGTCGCCGTGCTGCTGCCCATCGCCTGGCCGCGGCTGCGGCGCGAATGGCCGCTGATCCGGCAGGTGCCCGGGCTGATGGTCTGGCTGGGGCTGTTCGGCATCGCGCTGTTCTCGCTGGGGCTGTTCGGCGCGGCCTATCTGTCGTCGGCCACGACGGCCAGTCTGATCAACGCCATCGTGCCCTTTGCCATCATCCTGCTCAGCCCCGCCTTCGGCGCGGCGCGGCCGACGCCGCGGCAGTTGCTGGGGCTGGCCATCGGCCTGCCCGGCGTGTTCATCATCGCCTGCCGCGGCGACGTCGCCGGTTTCTTCGGCCAGGGTTTTGACCTCGGCATGGTCATCGGTGTGGGCGCGGCCGGGGTCTGGGCCTGCTACACCCTGCTGCTGCGCCGTGTGCCTTCCGGCATCAGCCAGATCAGCGTGCTGACCCTGTCGGGCCTGGCCGGTACCGTGCTGCTGGCGCCGGTGTATATCGCCGCGGGCCTGGCGGGCGGCGTCTGGCTGATCGGCGTGCCGGACTGGCAGCCCTATGCGGTCGCCATCCTGTTCATCGCGCTGGGCCCGACCCTGCTGGGCACGCTGTGCTGGAACATCGGCGTGCGGGCGATCGGCCCGGCGCGGGCGGGCATCGCCCTCTACGCGATCCCGGCGGTCGCCGTGATCATGGCTGCCGCGTTGCTGGGCGAGCGGCTGGCCATGTACCATGCCGTCGGCATCGCGCTGATCGCACTGGGCATCGTCGCGACGCTGGAGCGGCGGGCGGGGTAGGCGGATGATCCAGAACCTGCAATCCGCCGCCGCTTTGCCGCTGGCCTGGACAATTTCCAACGGCGCTACCAGCAGGCCATAGATGGCTGGATCTTGTACGATAATGTTGATGCCGAGCCCAGGGTGCTGGAATGGGGAGAGAATCCATGAAGCCACGCGATCTCTCGGAGGCCCGGGATCCCGATCTGCGTGGGTCGTTGGCTGCCATGCAGCGTGCGGCCAAACTGACGCGCGAGATCGCCATCCAGACCAATACGGCGATCGTCATCATGCGGGACGGCAAGCCGGCGCGCGTCACGGCCGAGGAATTGCGCGCGGCGCAAAAGCAGGATTGAGCCGTCCGGCCTAATCGCCGATCAGATGCAGCACCACCTCGCGCCGGTGGGGCGCGCGGCGGTGTTCGAACAGGTAGATGCCCTGCCAGGTGCCCAGCACCGGGCGGCCGGCCGTGACAGGGATCGACAGCTGGACCTGGGTCAGCGCGGTGCGCAGATGGGCCGGCATGTCGTCGGGGCCTTCATCATTATGGACATAGGCGCCGGGATCTTCCGGTGCGATGCGGTCGAAATAGGCGACCAGGTCGCGCAGGACGTTGGGATCGGCATTCTCCTGAATCAGCAGCGAGGCCGAGGTATGGCGGCAGAACACCGTCAGCAGGCCCGTGGCGATCCCGGTTCCTGCGGTCCAGTCGACCACCGGCCTGCTGATCTCGATCAGCCCGCGGCCGCGGGTGGGGACGGTCAGGTGCTGCTGGGCCTGGCGCATGATTCGATCCTTCGACACGTAGGGGCGGGTTCCTTGTAACGCAACATTGCTTAAGCCCGCATCGCGGCGAATCCGCCGCAATCGCGGCCAAATTCGGCCATGCGCGGCGCGCCAGATGGCAGGCAGCCAGGTTTGGTCCATGGGTGCCGGGATGGTTGCAGGCAATATCCGTTCGATCGTCGCGCTGGGCACGGTGCTCGGCCTGCTGTCGGGTTGCGCGCTCAATGCCGATCCGGTCTATCCGGCGCCCTATCCCGCCCTCTATCCCGCCCCGGGTTATCCCGGGGGCGGGCAGGTCGTCATCGTCCCGTCGCCGCCCCCGCCGCCGCTGATCGAGACGCCCCCGCCGATGCCCGTGGTCGGGTCGGTCTGGGTGGGCGGGTATTGGGGCTGGGGCGGCGGACGCTATGCCTGGCGACCGGGTTACTGGCAACCGCGGCCGCCGGGCGTCTGGGCGCCCGGCTACTGGCGCCCTTATGGCGGCGGCTGGGCCTATCGGCCGGGTTACTGGCACGGCGGGCCGGGGCGGCCGCCGGGGCGCTGGCACTGAATGCCGCGGCGGCGCCGCAATCGGGTACCAATTCCGACATCGCGCGTTGGTTCAATCGTGGACGGCAAAACCGGGAGGATCAAGACCATGTCGATCGTGTCGAAGCCCAGTTGGGGTGTTGCGCTGCTGGTGGCCGCCCTGCCGCTCGGCGCGTGCATGTCCTATGGCGGCGGCAATGGCGGCTACTACTACCCGACGACCAGCTACGGCGGTGGCTACTATCAGTCCCAGCCGGGCTATTACTACCGCAAGCCGCCCCGCCGCTATTACGTCCAGGACGATTATCGCCGGCCGGCCCCGCCCCCGCCGAGCCAGCCGGTCTACAACGCGCCCCCGCCGCCACCCCCGCCGGTAGCCATGCCGGCGCCACCGCCCGCGCCGCCGCCCGGACATGGCGACGGCAGCTATGTTCAGTCCCAGCCTGACTACACCAGGGGCAAATAGGAGCAACCAGGCCGGGAAGCGGGAACCAGGGTCCGCCGTCGGCAGCCTTCAGCGGTTCAGATGCTGCAGCGCGTCGGTCAGCGGCTTGGGCGAGATTGTGATCACGCCGTTGAACGGCATGTCCATCTCGACGATCAGGAACAGGGCGCCCGCGATCGACAGCGAGCACAGCAGCAGCGCCACGACGATCGTGGTGTTGGTTTCCGCCATCATGCCGAACGATACGAAGATCACGGTGATCCAGCAGATCAGCACGATCAGGAAGGCCGGCACGATCGAGCCGCCGGCCTGTTCGATCAGGCCCCAGCGCAGCGACACGATCTCGTCGATCAGCCGCGCGGCTTCGGCACCGAAGCGGTGCTGGATATCGGTCTTGAACTCGAGGACGGCGATGTCTTCCTTGACCGTGTCCAGCGTGTCGCCGGCATCGGTATCCTCGATCGAGGTGCGGTGCTCGGCCTTGGCCGAGAAATCCTCGGCCACCACGCGCTGGACGTACTGCTTGAGGTGCAGCCGCGCGGTTTCGGCGCCGGGACCGTAATGGCGCAACGCATCGTCCAACTGGATCAGCCGGGCGGAATAGATCCGGTACTGGCGATCGACCAGATCGTACGACCCCTTGACCGACGCGGTCATCAGTCCCAGCACCAGCGACGACATCGCCGCGATCATGCCGACCGAGACCTTGACGACATCAAGGCTTTCCTTGCTGACGTGATGGCCGGGCAGATGGGGCCGCACCAGCATGCCCACCACCGCGCCGGCAAAGATGCAGGCAAAGGTGATGGTCGCGACTTCGGCGGCCTCATACATCACGGGATTCCGCTCAACCCTGCGGCGGCGACCACTCGCGAACGTCGAGGACCTGGCCGTTCAGGTTGCAGGCGTCCGAACACAGCCACAGGAACGCGTCGGTCAACTCTTCGGGCGCCTTCAGGCTTTCCGGCGCCTCGGTCGGATAGGCCTGGCTGCGCATGGCGGTACGCGTGGGCCCCGGCGACAGCAGATTGGTGCGCACCTGGGTGACGTCGCCGACCTCGTCGGCATAGGTGCGGACCATCGCTTCCAGCGCCGCCTTGGTCGCGGAATAGGCGCCCCAATAGGCCGGCGCCTTCTGGGCGGCGCCCGAGGTGACGAACACGGCCCGGCCGGCAGGGGCGGCCCGCAGCAGCGGGTCCAGCGCGCGCAACAGGCGCCAGTTGGCATGCACGTTGACGGCGAAGCACTGTTCCCACACATCGGGCGGGAACTGCGGCAGCGGCATCAGCCGGCCCAGGATGCCGGCATTGCCGACCAGGATGTCCAGGCGGCCCCAGCGCTCGTACAGCGGCATGGCCAGGCCGTCCAGCGTGGCCGGCTGGGTCAGGTCGGTCGGCACCAGGGTGGTGGTGCCGCCGGCGGCCTGGATCTCGTCGTCCAGTTCCTCCAGCCCGCCGGTGGTGCGCGCCAGGGCGATGACATGGGCGCCTTCGGCGGCCAGCCGCTTGGCGACCGCGCGGCCGATGCCGCGGCTGGCGCCGGTCACCAGGGCGATCTTGCCTTCAAGCTTCTTGGTCAAGGGCAGGTAATCCTAGGAAACTGAGGTCGGAGGCGCGATCAGCGGCCGCGTTCGGCCAGCAGGGTCAGCCGGGTGGTGCGGCCGCCGCCCTCGATCTCGTCGTTGTCGGTCAGCGGGATCGGGTAGTCGCCGGTGAAGCAGGCATCGCAGTATTGCGGGCGGTCGTTGTTGCGCGATGCCTCGCCCATCGCCCGGTATAACCCGTCGGTCGACAGGAAGGCGAGGCTGTCGGCCTTGATGAATTGCCGCATGGCCTCGACGTCATGGGTTGCCGCCAGCAGCTTCGAGCGTTCCGGCGTGTCGACCCCGTAGAAGCAGGAATAGCTGGTGGGCGGCGAGGCGATGCGCATATGCACCTCGGCCGCGCCGGCCTCGCGCACCATCTCGACGATCTTGGTCGAGGTGGTGCCGCGCACGATCGAATCGTCGACCAGCACGACGCGCTTGCCCGCGATATGGGCGCGGTTGGCGTTGTGCTTCAGCCGCACGCCCAGATGGCGGATCTGGTCGGTCGGCTCGATGAAGGTGCGGCCGACGTAATGGTTGCGGATGATGCCGAGTTCGTAGGGGATTCCCGATTCCTGGGCGAAGCCGAGCGAGGCGGGCACGCCCGAATCGGGTACCGGGATCACCACGTCGGCCTCGACCGGCGATTCGCGCGCCAGTTCGATGCCGATGCGCTTGCGGGCGTCATAGACCGACTTGCCCTCGGCGACCGAATCGGGGCGGGCGAAATAGATGTATTCGAAGATGCAGAACCGCGCCCGGGTCTGGGGGAAGGGCCGCTGCGACTTCAGCCCGTCATTGGTGATCACCACCATCTCGCCGGCTTCGACGTCGCGGACGTAGTCGGCGCCGATGATGTCGAGGGCGCAGGTTTCGGACGCCAGTACGTAGGAATCGCGCACCCGGCCCAGCACCAGCGGCCGCACGCCGTGCGGGTCGCGCACGCCGATCAGCGCCTCCGACGTCAGGGCGATCAGCGAATAGGCCCCTTCGATCTGGCCCAGCGCATCGGTCAGGCGGTCGACCACGCTGCGCGACCGGCTGGTCGCCATCAGATGGACGATGACCTCGGTATCCATCGTCGACTGGAAGATCGAGCCGCGGTTGACCAGGTTGCGGCGCAGGGCCACCGCATTGGTCAGGTTGCCGTTATGGGCCAGCGCGATGCCGCCGAACGCCAGGTCGGCATAGATCGGCTGGACGTTGCGCAGCAGCGTGTCGCCCGAGGTGGAATAGCGGTTATGGCCGATCGCGGCGTGGCCGGGCAGGCCGGCGATGACCGAAGCCTGGCTGAAATTCGGCCCGACATGGCCCAGCGCCCGGTGGCTGTTGAAGCTGCGCCCGTCATAGGCGACGATGCCGGCTGCTTCCTGCCCGCGGTGCTGCAGGGCGTGCAGACCCAGCGCGACATGGGCTGCGGCTTGGTCGGCGCCCCATAGTCCGAAGATCCCGCATTCCTCGCGCAGATGGTCGTCGTCGCTACCCTCCGCCCGCATGAAGGGATGGGCAAAAGCGGGATGGGCGAGCCGGCGAGGGGTCGCGCTCATTACCATGATCCTCGAATTACTGGGTCTGGCCGCGCAGGATTTGCTCCAATTCACGGCGATCTTCGGTTTTATACCCGGTTTGCCCGGATTTGTCAGTTGGGGTGGTCGGCAATGGATTCAAGGCCGGGGCCGGCGTCGGAACCGGCGTACCGCCCGGCGCGGGCTGCGGGGCAGGTATGCGTCCCGGCGGCAGGGCGACGGGCGGCCGGGCCTGGATGTCGGCGGCCGAGGCGCCGAGATCGACGTTCGGGCGATATTCGGTGGGGACCAGCAGGATGATGCGGCTGGTACCCCATTCCAGCAGCGGCATGACGCGCGCCTGGCGCAGCCAGGCCGGCTGGTCCTTGGGCGCCAGCACCGAGACGACCAGCAGATAGGCCAGGCAGACCACCACGGCGCCGCGCAGCAGCCCGAACAGGAAGCCGAGCGAGCGGTCGACCGCCGAGATCGCCGAATTGCGCACGCCCTTGGCGATCGAATGGCTGAGGATCGAGAACAGCAGCAGCGTGATCAGGAAGATGCCGAGACCGGCCAGGCCGTCGGCCAAGAGCTCGGTCTGGATGTACTGGCGCGTGATCGGCCGGACATAGGGGAACAGCTGCAGGGTCGCTACCGCCGCGCCGACCCAGCCGACCACCGCCAGCACTTCCTTGACGAAACCGCGCACGAAGGCCAGGGCGCCCGACAGCACCACGATGACGAGGACGACGATGTCGACCGGATTGATCCCGAGATCCTGCATTAGTCCTTCTCTCGCAAGAGCTGCGCCGAACCGGGGAACAGGGCCAGCAGTTCGTCCAGCCGGCCAAGCTCGCTCACGCCGATTCCGGCGGGGCGGCTTTTAAGGCCGGTCGGCACGATGGCGTCCGTGAACCCCAGCTTGGTCGCCTCCTTCAGTCGCGCTTCCGCCTGGGCGACCGGGCGGACCTCGGCGGCGAGGGATATCTCACCGAAGACCACGCTATGCGGGGGCATCGGCTGGTCGGTCAAGGACGAAATCAAGGCGGCCGCCACGGCAAGGTCGGCGGCGGGCTCGCGCACCGTCAGGCCACCGGCGATATTGAGGTAGACGTCGGCCCCCGAAAACCCTACGCCGCAGCGTGCTTCCAGCACCGCCAGCACCATCGCCAGCCGGCTGGAATCCCAGCCGACCACGGCCCGGCGCGGCGTCGCCAGGGCCGAGCGCGCAACCAGGGCCTGGATTTCGACCAGGATCGGCCGCGTGCCCTCGATCCCGGCGAACACGACCGCGCCGGCCACCGGCGCCTCGCGCTGGCCCAGGAACAGGGCCGACGGATTGGCGACCTCGGCCAGGCCGGCGTCGGTCATCGCGAACACGCCGATCTCGTCGGTGGCGCCGAAGCGGTTCTTGACCGCGCGCAGGATGCGGAACTGATGGCCGCGCTCGCCCTCGAAATACAGCACCGTGTCGACCATGTGCTCGACCACGCGGGGGCCGGCGATCTGGCCGTCCTTGGTGACATGGCCGACCAGCAGCACGGCATGGTCGGTTCGCTTGGCCAGGCGGATCAGTTCCTGGGCGACCGCGCGCACCTGCGACACGGTCCCCGGCGCCGATTCGATGTTGTCGGCATAAAGGGTCTGGATCGAATCGATCACCACCACCTCGGGCGGGCCGCCGTGGTCCAGGCTGGTGATCACGTCGCGCAGGTTGTTGGCGGCGGCCAGCCGCACGGGGGCGTCGCCCAGGCCAAGCCTGCGGGCGCGCAGGCCGATCTGGGCCACGGCCTCTTCGCCCGAGATGTAGGTGCAGGGCACGCCGGCGCGGGCCAGGCGGGCGACCGCCTGCAGCAGGATGGTCGACTTGCCGATGCCGGGATCGCCGCCGATCAGGATGGCCGAACCGGGAACCAGGCCGCCGCCCAGCACGCGGTCCAGTTCGGGCATGCCCACGACCAGGCGCGGCGGATCTTCGCCGTGATCGTCCAGGCTGACGAAATCGAGCGACCGGCCCTTGGCCGCCGACAGCCCCTTGGGGACGGCCTGGCGGGCGGCTTCCTCGACGATCGAATTCCAGGCGCCGCAGGACGAACAATGGCCCTGCCATTTGCGGTAGACCTCGCCGCAGGCCTGGCAGACGAAGGTGGGCAGGGCCTTGGCCATGCCGTCAGGGCTTCAAGACGTCCATCTTGATCGGGCCATCGGCGCGACCATGGATGAACTGGTCGACGTAATCGTTGCCCGACCGGTCGATCTCGGCGACCGGTCCGTTCCAGATGATGCGGCCCTTGTAGATCATCGCGATACGGTCCGCGATCTTGCGGGCCGAGGCCATGTCGTGGGTGATCGACAGCGTGGTGGCGCCCAGGCGCTTGACGCAGGCGACGATCAGGTCGTTGATCACGTCGGCCGTGATCGGGTCGAGGCCGGTGGTCGGCTCGTCGAAGAAGATGATCTCGGGCTCGGTGGCGATGGCGCGGGCCAGGGCCACGCGCTTCTGCATGCCGCCCGACAGTTCCGACGGCGACAGTTCGCCGACCTCGGGGCCCAGGCCCACCTGGCCCAGTTTCTCGATCGCGATGTCGCGGGCCTGGGCGCGCTTCATCTTGCGGCCCTGGACCAGGCCGAAAGCGACATTTTCCCAGACCGTCAGCGAATCGAACAGGGCCGAGCCCTGGAACAGCATGCCGAACTTGCGCAGCACGTCCTCGCGGGCCGAGGCCGACATGCCCACGGTTTCGACGCCGTCGACCTTGATCGAGCCGCTGTCGGGCCGGACCAGCCCCAGGATGCTTTTCAGCAGTACCGACTTGCCGGTGCCCGACCCGCCGATGATGACCAGCGACTGGCCGCGGGCGACGTCGAGGTCGACGCCGTCCAGCACGACCTTCTTGCCGAAGCGCTTGTGGACGCCCGAAACGGCGATCTTGGGTGTGCCGGTCATGGCGCGAAGATCGGTCATTGGGCGAAGAACAGCTCGGTCACGAAATAGTTCGCGACCAGGATCAGGATCGAGGACGACACCACCGCGTCGGTTGTGGCCTTGCCGACGCCCTGGGCGCCGCCGCGCGAATGGAAGCCGTGATAGCAGCCCATCAGCGCGATCAGGAAACCGAACACCGTCGCCTTGACCAGGCCCGAGACGACGTCGAGGGTCTGCAGGAAATCGAAGGTGTTGTGCAGATAGCTGGCGGGGTTGAACCCGAGCTTGTGGATGCCGACCAGATAGCCGCCCATCACGCCGATGATGTCGGCGACCAGCACCAGCAGGGGCAGGGCAAGGGTCGTCGCGATCAGCCGCGGCACGACCAGATACTTGAACGGATTGGTCGACAGCGTCGTCAGCGCATCGATCTGTTCGGTCACCCGCATGGTGCCGATTTCGGCCGCCATGGCCGAGGCGACGCGGCCCGCGACCATCAGCCCAGACAGAACGGGCCCCAGTTCTCGGGTCAGGCCGATGACGACGATGGTGGCGACGGCACTTTCGGCGTTGAAGCGGGACGAGCCGATATAGATCTGCAGCGCCAGCACCATGCCGGTGAACAGGGCGGTCAGGCCGACGACGGGCAGCGAGTAGTAGCCCACCACCAGCATCTGGCGGAACAGCAGGCGCAGATACAGCGGCGGGATGACGCAATGGCGCAGCGCGGTCGCCGTGAACAGGGTGATACGCCCGGTTTCGGCGAAAAACGCGAGGACGACGCGACCTACGGCGGCAAACGGATTCATGCGTGGTGCGGGTCCCAGCAGGCAGGGGCTTCGGGCCAAGGCGGGCGCACCTTAACCAACCGCCATGTTAGTGTCAAATTCCGCGGGAACCGCGGAAATCCTTGGAAAAACGCCGATCACCCGTGCCGGTTGTTGCGCTGCGGCAACGGCCCGCCGGCGTCGACGGCGTCAGCTCTCATGCGGGCGGCGGTCGCCGTCGTAGTCCGAGAACTTGGTGAACTGGGATTCGAACTTCATGATGACGTTGCCGATCGGGCCATGGCGCTGCTTGCCGATGACCAGTTCGGCCTGGCCGCGAATGCGTTCCATGTTTTCCTGCCAGGCGAAATGCTCTGGTGTGTCCATCGTCGGCTGCTTGCGCATTTCGTAATATTCTTCGCGATAGACGAACATCACGACGTCGGCGTCCTGCTCGATCGAGCCGGATTCGCGCAGATCCGACAGCTGGGGCCGCTTGTCGTCGCGCTGTTCGACCTGGCGCGACAGCTGCGACAGGGCCAGGACCGGCACGTTCAGTTCCTTGGCCAGCGCCTTGAGCCCCTGGGTGACTTCCGAGACTTCCTGGACGCGGTTCTCGTTGCCCTTGGTGGACGAGCCGCGGACCAGCTGCAGGTAGTCGATGACGATCAGGCCGATTTCGGGATGCTGGCGCTTGAGCCGGCGCGAGCGGGCACGCAGCGTCGAGATCGGGATGGCGCCGGTGTCGTCGATGAAGAACGGGACCTGCTCCAGCAACTGCGCCGTCGGGATCAGGCGCATCTGGAATTCCTCGTCGGTCATGTCGCCCTTGCGGAACTTTTCCGACGGGATTTCGGCCTGCATCGACAGGATACGGGTGGCCAGCTGGTCGGCCGACATTTCCAGGCTGAAGAAGGCGACGCCCGAACCGCGCTCGCCGTTGGTTTCCAGCCAGATGCGGGCGGCGTTGAACGCCATGTTGGTGGCCAGCGCCGTCTTGCCCATCGACGGGCGGCCGGCCAGGATCAAGAGATCGGAATTGTGGAAGCCGCCCAGCATGCGGTCGACGTCGCGCAGGCCGCAGGTGACACCCGACACGCCGCCGGTGCCCAGCGCCGCCTCGGCCATCTGCAGCGAGACGCGGATGGATTCCTTGAAGCTGACGAAACCGCTTTCGGACCGTCCGGTCTCGGCCAGCGAGAACAGCTTGGCTTCGGCCTGTTCGATCTGGCGCACCGCGGCGACGTCGAGGGCGGCGTCGTAGGCGTTGTTCACCATGTCCTCGCCGACGCGGATCAGTTCGCGGCGGACGGCGAGGTCATGGATCAGGCGGCCATATTCCTCGACATTGATGATGGTGATCGCGGCACCGGCCAGGCGCGCCAGATAGCTGGCCCCGCCCAGTTCCTTCAGCGCCTCGTCGCGGTCGAACATGCCCTTCAGCGTCACCGGATTGGCGATCTGGCCGCGTTCGATCAGCGTACCCGCGGCGCGGTAGATGCGCTGATGGGCCAGGTTGAAGAAGTGCTCGGCCACCAGGAACCCCTGGACGCGCGACGCCGCCTCGTTATTGACCAGGATCGCGCCCAGCAGGGCCTGTTCGGCCTCCACGTTGTGGGGCTGGCTGCGATAGGCCGGCGATTGCGGGTCGGTGTTCAGCGGGGTGACGCTGGCCATGCTCGGGTCCGGGTGCTCTGATCGGAAGCCGGGCTTTATGCACAGCCCGGGCCGGGGTTACAAGCGCCGATTCGCCATTGTCCCCCGGTTTCGATCTGTGGACAACTGGGCCGCATCAACCCTGGCCCTCGCGCAATTCATCCACATGCGACAAATCCGCAGGGCCGGGCGTTTACGTACCATGATCATGCAATCATCCGCACCCCGCCGGCCCGTCGTCGGCCTTCTCATCGCCCTGGTCGCCTGTTTTGCCGTCGCAGCCCTTGGCGGGTGGGCGACCTCGACCTCGGTCGGAACCTGGTACACGACCCTGAACAAGCCATCGTTCAACCCACCGAACTGGGTGTTCGGGCCGGTCTGGAGCGTGCTTTACGCGATGATGGGGCTGGCCGCCTGGCGTGTCTGGCTCGCCGACGGCCGGCTGTTCAGCGCCGCGCTCGGCATCTTCGCCGTCCAGCTGCTGTTGAACCTGGCCTGGTCGGTGCTGTTCTTCGGGCTGCGCGCCCCGGCGGCGGCGCTGGCCGACATCGTGCTGCTGATCGCGGCCGTCGCGCTGACCATCCGGCTGTTTGCCCCCCGCGACCGGATCGCGGCCTGGCTGCTGGCGCCGTATCTTGCCTGGATCACCTTCGCTGCGACACTGAACCTCGCCATCGTCATGCTTAATTGAGGTATTGTCGGCGGTCTTTTCGCCCGGCAACGAGTACCCGATGGCCCCTTTGCGTGTCCTGACCTGGAATCTGTATCTCGGCGGCGATATCAGCCGCATCTTCGGCTCGGGGCTGGCCACATTGCCGGGGCGGATGGCCGGGTTGTGGGCGATGGTAGAGTCGACCGATTTCGCCGCGCGGGCCAAGGTGCTGGCGACCTGCATCGCCGCCGCCGGCCCCGATGTGCTGGCCCTGCAGGAAGTCTTTCGCTGGGCCGCGGCCCGGCCGGGGCGGATGCCGCCCGGCGCCCCCGACTTCCTGGAACTGCTGATCGCCGCGCTGGCCGATCGTGGTGTCGGGTATGACCTGGCCGCCCGGTCGGCGGCCACGCCGCTGTGGCTGCCCGCCGAAGGGGGCCCCGGCGTGTGGATGCAGGATGCCCAGGTGATCCTGGTGCGGCGCGACGGGCCCTGGGCGGCGATCGATCCGGTGGCCGGCCGATTCGCGACCAGCCACCACGTGACCTTCGCCGGCCACCAGTTCCCGATCGACCGCGGCTGGGTGGCGGCGGATCTGCAAGGTGATGGGCGGCGGGTCCGGCTGGTCTGCACCCATCTCGAATACTTCAAGCCGGAAGTCCAACTGCCGCAGCTGGCCGAAATCCTGGCGGGCCCGGCGGCGACAGATCATCCGGTCGTGCTGGCCGGCGATTTCAATTCGGGGCCGGGATCGCCGGTCTGGCAGCGCCTGGATGAGGCCGGCTTCGTCGATGGCTGGGGCGGGCAGGGGGCCGGTGCCACATCGGGCCAGCCCGAGGATCTGCGGAATCCCGAAAGCCAGCTGGCCGACCGGATCGACGCGATCTTCGCCCGCGGCCTGACGCCGGTCGACGCCGAGGTGACGGGCCATCGCCCCACCGACCGCACGCCCGGCGGCCTGTGGCCGTCGGACCATGCGGGGGTGGTGGTGACCTGGAAATCCTGAGGCTTATTCGGCCGCGTCCACCATGCCGCGCGGTTCGGCCACGACCGGGGCCAGCGGATGGCGCGCCTCGAACTCGGTGATGTAATCGCGGGTCAGCGGCACGGCATCCTGGCGTCGCGCCACCTGGATCTGGAAGACCACGTGGCCCGAATGGCGGAAGGTGACTTCCGACCCGGCCAGGTAGAATTCCCACATCCGGCAGAAACGCTCGTCATAGATCTTGGCGATTTCCTCGCGCTGCGCCATGAACCGCGTCCGCCAGGCCTTGAGCGTTTCGGCATAATGCAGGCGCAGCACTTCGATGTCGGTGACATAGAGCCCGGCACGCTCGATATGCGGCAGGATTTCCGACAGGGCGGGCGAATACCCGCCGGGAAAGATGTATTTGGTGATCCAGGGATTGGTCGCCCCCGGTCCATCAGCCCGGCCGATGGTATGGACCATGCCGACGCCGTCTTCGGTCAGCAGGTCGGCGATCTTGCGGAAATATTCCGCGTAATGGTTGATCCCGACATGTTCGAACATGCCGACCGAAACGATGCGGTCGAACTTGGATTCGACCAGCCGATAGTCGCGCAGCAGGAAATGCACCCGGTCCGATACGCCGGCGATCATCGCCCGGCGGCTGGCGACCGCATGCTGGTTTTCGCTGAGGGTCACCCCGGTGACGTCACCGCCGGCGATCGATGACAGGTACAACCCCAGCCCGCCCCAGCCGCAGCCGATGTCCAGGATTCGCTGGCCCGGCTTCAGCAGCAGCTTGGCGGCGATATGCCGTTTCTTGCGGGCCTGGGCGGTCTCGATCGAATCGTCGGGTTCGGCGAAATATGCGCAGGAATATTGCCGGTCGCTGTCCAGGAAACGGTCGTAGAGCGCGTCGGACAGGTCGTAGTGATGGGCCACGTTGCTCTTGGAGCGGGCGACCGGATTGTACTGTTCCAGCCGGCGCAGGGCCGGGCGCAAGTAATCGTAGTACAGCGTCTGGAACCAGTTCGTTCCGTTCTTCCATCCCAGATTGTCTGCGGCAAGGTCCAGGAAGTCGTAGATCGTGCCTTCGTCGAAGGTCAGGCCTTCGTTCATGTAGGCTTCGCCGACGGCGACCCGCGGGTCGGTCATCAGGTGCATCACCGTCTTGAAGTCGCGCAACCGCGCGACGATCGGCTTGCCCTGGCCGTCCCCGAAGCGATGGCGCTGGCCCGACGGCGAGATGACCGTCAACGCGCCCTTGGTGAAAATGCCGCGCAGCACGCGGTCCAGCACAAACATCATGGCGGTCGTTCCCCTTCAACCGCGTCCCACCCAAAGGACTGATGCTCGAGGATGTATTTTGGAACGATTCTAAATCAAGCGGGTAATCGGTTCCTGCCTCGGGCGCAATGCTGACAGTCTGTGACAAATTCCCGCAGGAAAGCAAGGGATGGCAAGGCTGGCCCCCGTCTTTCGATGCATATGACGCACATCTGCCATGCAGAAACCGCGGGCAGCCCATTTTTTGAACAACGGTCCCGAAAAACCCGGCCAGCCTGAAACGAAAACGGGCCCGGCGATGCCGGGCCCGTAACGAGGCGCTGGTCCGAACCCCCGAAGGGGCCGGGATCAGACCTGCTCTTCTTCTTCGTCGTGGCCGGCGTTCTCGACGGTGTAGTCGTAGTCGCCGTCGATATGCTCGACATCCTGGTCCAGGTCGTCCTGACGGACGCCGCCGTTGGCCTGCAGCTCGGCCTCGGCCTCGCTGCGCGCCACGTTGACGATCACGTTGATCGAGACTTCCGGATGCAGGTTGACCTTGACCGGGTGCATGCCGATCGTCTTGATCGGCTGCTGCAGGGCGACCTGCGCACGGTTCAGGGTGAAGCCCGCGGCGGTGACGGCTTCCGAGATGTCACGGGCCGAGACCGAACCGAACAGGATGCCGGTATCGCCGGCCTGGCGAACCACGGCGACGGTCAGGCCTTCCATCTTCTTCGACACCGCCTCGGCTTCGGTGCGGCGGGTCAGGTTGGCGGCCTCGAGCTGCGCGCGCTCCTTCTCGAAGCGGGCGAGATTGTCCTTGCTGGCGCGCAGCGCCTTCTTGCGCGGCAGCAGGAAGTTACGGGCGTACCCGTCCTTGACCTTGACGACGTCGCCCATCTGGCCGAGATGCTCGACGCGCTCCAACAAAACGATTTCCATCTGTCAGTCCTCCGGGGCGTTGTCCGGTGCGGCAGCCTGCCGTCGGAAGCGAGCCCATTCCTCGAATAAACCCAACACGGCGATCAACGGCGCCAGGCCGCCGAACACCAGGAGAAGCACATAGACCAGGCCGAGCAACGGTGCCGGCAGCTTGCCCTTCCGCATCAGCCAGTGCAGCAGCGCCATCCCTTGCAGGAAAAACGCGATGCCGCAGACCAGCGCCACGGTCCAGCCGAGATACCCGATCGAATCGCCAAGCCAGCCGACCACCAGACCCAGCGCCATGGCCGGCGCGATCCAGCCGGGCAGGACGAGGTCGGCGAATGCCGGCGCCGGACGGCGGGCGAGGCCCAGGCGCCTGGCCACGAACTGGGCCAATGCGCCGTTGACGGCCATCATCACCATCCAGCTCGCCGCGACCAGTGCCGCCATCCAGCGGCTGGCCAGGGCGACCAGCTCGGCCTGGTTCTGCCCGACCTGCATCGCGCCGACGACCTTGTCGATCACCGGCGCCATCAGGCCGGGCAGCCCGCCTTCGGTTCCGCTCGCACCCAGCACCGCGACCGCGAATGCGGCCAGCGCGATGCCGGCGAGCCAACCGACCAGCGGACCGGCCGGGTACCACTCCCAGGCGGCTTCCGGCCCGGCCCCTTCGACGGGGCGGGCCAGCAGGGCCTGGCGGACCAGGATCACCGGGGCGGCTGCGAACAGGGCCAGATAGATCAGGCCCATCCAGCCATCGACCGCCACGGCAAGCACGGTCCCGACTAAAGCCGCTATCGCCGCAGCCAGGACCCCATGGGTCAGGCCCGCGAAAAACACCGGCAACGGGGTCACATAGGCGAAGACGATACCGATCGGCGTGCGGGCAAGAAGCAGCATCAGCGCTGCGCTCAAGCCACCGCAGACGATCCCGTACACCAACGCCCGGTTCATGCGGTTGCCCCTGGTATGCCTACGCGAACAATCCAAGCCTCGGGCACCGGCGGCTGACCGCCGGTGCCCGAACGGCTCAGCGGATCACGTAAGGCAGCAGAGCGAGCTGACGGGCCCGCTTGATCGCCTGCGCCAATTCACGCTGCTTCTTCGCCGACACCGCGGTGATGCGGCTCGGGACGATCTTGCCACGCTCCGAGATGAAGCGGGACAGCAGCTTGACGTCCATGTAGTTGATCTTCGGCGCGTTGGCACCCGAGAACGGGCAGGTCTTGCGGCGACGGAAGAACGGACGGCGCGCCGGGGTGGCCGAGCGCGAAACGACTTGCGGCATCATCAGGCGATCCCTCCTTCGGCACCGGCGTCACGGTCACGGCGCGGGCCGCGATCACCGCGGTCGCCACGATCCCCACGGTCGCCGCGATCACCACGGGGACCACGATCGCCGCGGTCGCCACGATCGTCGCGGGCGCGGCTCTGCAGCATGGCCGACGGGCCATCCTCGAGCTCTTCGACGCGGACGGTCAGGAAACGCAGGATATCTTCGTTCAGGCGCTGGTTACGCTCCAGTTCCTGCATCGCCGCCGCCGGGGCGTCGATGTTGAACAGGACGTAGTGGCCCTTGCGGTTCTTCTTGACGCGGTAGGCCAGGCTGCGCAGGCCCCACATCTCGACTTTCTTGATTTCGCCGCCGTTCGCCTTGACGATCTCGTTGAACTGCTCAACGAGGCCCTCGACCTGCTGGGCCGAGATGTCCTGGCGGGCGATGAACACGTTCTCGTAGAACGCCATCGTCTCGCTCTCCTTCTGGCTTTTCATGGCCCGGTGCCGGCCGACCATCGGACAACGGCAGAACGAGCCTAGCCGGCCCTTCATGGGGGGCCGGCAAGGAGCGGGCGCACTATACACAGCGGACCGCCCCGCGCAAGGAAAACCGGGAAACCCTGCCCGAAGGGCGGAACGGGCGGCCAAGTAGGCGGGCCCGGGCCCCGATGCCGACGGCCGGCTGCTGGGCGGGAATGACTAGTTGCTGTCGTCATTTATAATGGGTTGGACTTGACAGGGCCAGGGTCGCCGTTATGACTGGCCGCGCCGCAATTAAGGGAGCATTCCACCGCATGGTCAGCGCTTTCGTCTTTCCGGGGCAGGGTGCCCAGGCCGTCGGCATGGGCCGCGAGCTTGCCGACGCCTTTCCCGTCGCCCGTCATCTTTTCCAGGAAGTCGACGACGCGCTGAGCCAGAAGCTGTCGGCCCTGATGTTCGACGGACCGGAAGAGCAGCTGACCCTGACCGAGAATGCCCAGCCGGCGCTGATGGCCGTAAGCCTTGCCACGTTGCGGGTGCTGGAAACCGAAGGCGGCCTCGATATCGCCGCCAAGGGCGCCTTCGTCGCCGGTCATTCGCTGGGCGAATATTCGGCCCTGGCCGCCGCCGGCGCGTTTTCGGTCGCCGATGCCGCCCGCCTGCTGAAGCGGCGTGGCCTGGCCATGCAGCGCGCGGTGCCGGTCGGCGTCGGCGCGATGGCGGCCCTGCTGGGCGCCGAACTGCCGCTGGCCGAGGAAATCGCGGCCGCGGCGGCGGGCGACCAGATCTGCGCGGCCGCCAATGACAATGGCGGCGGCCAGGTCGTCCTGTCGGGCCACAAGGAAGCGATCGACCGCCTGCCCGAGATCGCCAAGGCCCGCGGCGTCAAGCGCGTGATGCCGCTGTCGGTATCCGCCCCCTTCCATTGCCCGCTGATGCAGCCGGCCGCCGACGAGATGCAGGAGGCGCTGGCCAAGATCGCCATCGCGCCGCCGCGCCTGCCGGTGGTGGCCAATGTCACCGCCCGTCCCGAATCCGACCCGGAAGCGATCCGCGACCTGTTGATCCGCCAGGTCACCGGCCTGGTGCGCTGGCGTGAAAGCGTGCTGTGGCTCAAGGACCAGGGCGTCGCCATGCTGGTCGAACTGGGCCAGGGCAAGGTGCTGTCGGGCCTGGTCAAGCGCATCGACAAGGAAATGACCGGGATCGCCTGTGGCACCCCGGCCGAAGTCGAAACCCTTCTGAAGCAGATCTGAGGCCAGTTCCATGTTCGACCTGACCGGTAAGACCGCGCTCGTCACCGGCGCCTCGGGCGGTATCGGGGGCGGCATTGCCCGCGCGCTGCACGCCCAGGGCGCCACCGTCGGCCTGTCCGGCACCCGGCGCGACGCGCTGGAGGCGCTGGCCACCGACCTGGGCAGCCGCGCCCATGTCCTGCCCTGCAACCTGTCGGATGCCGCCCAGGTCGAAGCGCTGGTGGGTGAGGCCGAGAAGGCGATGGGCCAGCTGGACATCCTGGTCAATAATGCCGGCCTGACCCGCGACGGCCTGGCCATGCGCATGAAGGACGAGGACTGGCAGACCGTGATCGACGTCAATCTCGGCGCCGCCTTCAAGCTGTCGCGCGCCGCGATGCGGGGGATGATGAAGCGCCGCTGGGGCCGCATCATCTCGATCACCTCGGTGGTCGGCGTGACCGGCAATCCCGGCCAGGCGAACTATGCCGCGTCCAAGGCCGGGCTGATCGGCATGTCGAAGTCGCTTGCCGCCGAACTGGCCTCGCGCAACATCACGGTCAACTGCGTGGCGCCGGGCTTCATCGCGACCGCGATGACCGACGTGCTGGACGACAAGCAGAAAGAGGCGATCAACACCCGCATTCCGATGGGACGCATGGGATCGCCCGAAGAAATCGCGGCTGCCGTGGTCTATCTCGCCTCGGCCGAGGCGGGGTATGTCACCGGCCATACCGTGCATGTGAACGGCGGCATGGCGATGCCGTGACGGCGGGGGCCCCGACCGGGCCCCTCGCTTTGCTTTCGCGGCGCTTTATGCTATCTAGCCGCCGCTTTTCGCCTGAGCGCGTACCCGGCTCAGGGGGGACTGAAGTCGCCGTCGGGTGCGTGGTTTGGACTGAAAACTCAAACGAGACAAGGATCTTACAAATGAGCGATATCGCCGATCGGGTGAAGAAGATTGTCGTCGAACATCTCGGCGTCGAAGAAGACAAGGTCACCGAGGCCGCCAGCTTCATCGACGACCTGGGCGCCGACAGCCTCGACACCGTCGAGCTGGTCATGGCGTTCGAAGAGGAGTTCGGCGTCGAGATCCCGGACGACGCGGCGGAGAAGATCCTGACCGTCAAGGACGCGATCGACTACATCAAGGCGCACGCGGGCTAATCCCGCACCCGCCTTTACGGGAGCACCGGATGCGACGAGTCGTCGTCACCGGCCTCGGCCTCGTAACGCCGCTGGCGTGCGGGGTCGAGGCGACCTGGAAGCGTTTGATCGCCGGCGAATCCGGCCTTCAGCGGATCCGTCGTTTCGATGCCAGCAACCTGCCGGCCCAGATCGCGGGCGAAGTGCCGCTGGCGGCATGGGAAGGGGCCTCCGAGCATGCCTTCCGGCCCGAGGACTGGATGGAAGGCAAGGAGCTGAAGCGCGTCGACGATTTCATCGTCTTCGGCGTTTCCGCCGCCACCCAGGCCCTGCGCCATTCCGGCTGGGCGCCGTCGACCGAGGAGCAGCGCTGCCGGACCGGCGTGCTGATCGGCTCGGGCATCGGCGGCCTGCCGGGCATCGAGGAAGCCTCGATCCTGCTCAAGGAAAAGGGGCCGCGCCGCATCAGCCCGTTCTTCGTGCCGGGCCGCCTGATCAACCTGATCTCGGGCTACACCTCGATCATGCACGGCCTGAAAGGGCCCAACCATGCCGTGGTGACCGCCTGTTCGACCGGCGCGCACGCCATCGGCGACGCCGCCCGGCTGATCATGTGGGACGATGCCGACGTGATGATCGCCGGCGGTGCCGAGGCGGCGATCAGCCCGCTCGGCATGGCCGGGTTCTGCGCCGCGCGCGCGTTGTCGACCGGTTACAACGACCGGCCGCATGCGGGTTCGCGGCCGTGGGACGAAGGCCGTGACGGCTTCGTCATGGGCGAGGGTGCCGGCTGCGTCGTGCTCGAGGAATACGAGCACGCCAAGGCGCGCGGCGCCACGATCTATGCCGAGATCATCGGTTACGGCCTGTCGGGCGACGCCCATCACATCACCGCCCCGGCGGAAGATGGCGACGGTGCGTTCCGCTGCATGTCGATGGCGATGAAGCGGGCCGGGATCAGCCCGGACGAGGTCGACTACGTCAATGCCCACGGCACGTCGACGCCGCTGGGCGACGAAATCGAGCTCGGCGCGATCAAGCGGGTGTTCGGCAGCGCGGTTTCCCGGATGTCGATGTCGTCGACCAAGTCGTCGATCGGCCATCTCTTGGGTGCCGCGGGCGCGGTCGAGGCGATCTTCTCGATCCTGGCGATGCGCGACAACATCGTGCCGCCGACGCTGAACCTCGAGAATCCCTGCGCCACGGCCGAAGGTGT
>Ga0206117_100570_pt1 | contig 33983 bp, 23 predicted proteins | sample 3A5Ametagenome_FD_177997 | JGI IMG/M metagenome (GOLD analysis project Ga0206117, IMG submission 177997) | Enriched microbial communities from leaf-cutter ant dump, University of Wisconsin, Madison, United States - 3A5A | ecosystem: Environmental > Terrestrial > Nest > Insects nest > Nest dump... | reverse complement strand
AATTTCTCCTGCACGGTTAGCTGGCAAAGTTTTAGTGTTGATCACATCCTGTGGATTTACCGTTAACTTAAATTTCTTGGTAGGAATAAAGTTGGTAGAAGTGCCATCTTGTAACGGCAATTTGTCTTCAGCATCGTCAGATAATAACAAATCTACAATCTGTTTTAACTCTACCGGCTCGGCAATGCTCATATCTTTATAGTACATCACATCCCTTACTCCAGAAACATATTGTTTTTCTGTCATAGAAATAGGCAAAGCTTCTGATTGGTGTACTTTGCGCTTCATGCCATTGATATACCAGTCTGTATCAAATAAACTTAGGTTTACCAATCTAATGTCAGGTCTAATGCCTTCTACCTCTTGAGCGTACCAAAGTGGATAGGTGTCGTTGTCGCCATAAGTAAATAAGATAGCGTTTGGTGCGCAGGATTCCATATAGCTGATAGCGATGTCTCTTGCTAAGGTTTTTGTGGAACGATCGTGGTCATTCCAACCTTCTTTAGCCATCAATACAGGGGCTATAAGCAAACCAATAACACTGGCAGCAATAGCACCAGTTTTTGGGTCTAGTTTCTTGAATAGCCATTCTCTAATGGCAATAATTCCCAAACCGATCCATATGGCAAAGGCATAAAATGAACCTACGTAGGCATAATCTCTTTCCCTTGGCTCCAAAGGTTTTTGGTTAAGGTAAAGTACAATGGCTAAACCTGTAAAGAAGAATAGGAGACCAATAATACCTGCATCTTTTGGATGACGGCCAAAATGCCAAACTGCACCAATTACGCCTAATATTAATGGAAGGAAATAGAAACGATTGTATGAATTGCTTTCCTTGATGGAAGGAGGCAAATTGCTTTGGTCGCCATATAGCATGGCATCAATAGGTTTTACCCCGCTAATCCATTGACCTTCATATAAACTGCCTTGTCCTTGCTCCTCATTTTGGCGGCCAGCGAAGTTCCATAAAAAGTAGCGCATGTACATAAAGCCAACTTGGTGACGCATAAAGAAGCCTATGTTGTCAATAAAATTAGGGAAATGCTCATTGTCAAAGCCCATCATATCCTTGTAGTAGTCAATGTGTCTTTGCTCATCGCTATACATACGAGGGAATAAAACTTCATGTTGTAATCTGCGGATACTGTCCGGGAAGTTTTCATTTTCGCCATAAATGCGTTTGCTCTTGATGCCCGAAACTTCGTATTTAGTATCACCTTTACGATAAGATTTGCCAGTTTCTACGTAAATAGGGGCAGAGCCATCATCCTTGTATTTAGGAATAGAGTTATAGTTAGGGCCAAAAAGCAAAGGTCTATCGCCATATTGCTCACGGTTCAAATAACTTAAGAAAGAGAAAGCATTGTCAGGGTCACTGTTATTTAAATTTGGTTTTGCTTGCGCTCTAATTAAAATCATAGCAAACGAACCATATCCGAATATGATCAACACAGTTGACAACAATGCTAGGTTTAAGATTCTTTTTTGATGTTTAATTGAATATCTGATGCCCCAAACGAAACCACCAACAAGTAAAATCGCAAAAAACAATACGCCAGTACCGAAGCCTAAACCTAAAGTGTTTACAAAAAATAAATCGAAATAAGCACCGAACGAAACCAAGTATTGGATAATACCATATTGTACAAAAGCCAAGATAAGAATGCCGATACCTAACGTTTTGAAAATTCCAATGCTAGTAGGTTGCTTTGTTTTCTTAAAATAATATACAAAAGCAATTGCTGGAATGGTTAAGAGGTTAAGCAAGTGAATCCCGATGGATAGGCCCATGATATAAGCAATGAACAATAACCAACGGTCTGATTTTGGTTCGTCTGCAACAGCCTCCCATTTTAAGATTCCCCAAAACACAATAGCAGTAAACAGGGAAGAAAGTGCATAAACTTCAGCCTCTACCGCCGAAAACCAAAAGCTATCTGAATAAGCATAAGCTAAAGCGCCAACTACACCCGCACCCATAATGGTAATTAAGGTTGCGTTTGAAATTTCTTCGTCTTTTTTTGCCAATACTTTCTTAGCTAATGCCGTAATGGTCCAAAACAAGAACAAAATGGTAGCGCCACTAGCTACCGCCGAGCCAAAGTTCATGAAGTAAGCGATTTTAGAAGTATCGCCCATGGCTAACAACGAGAAGAAGCGTTCGATCATTAAAAATAAAGGAGCCCCTGGTTGGTGTACCACCTGCATTTTATAGGCAGAGGCTATAAATTCGCCACAGTCCCAAAAACTTGCACTTGGCTCTAGTGTTAAAACATAAGTAATGGTGGCTATAAGGAAACAAGCCCAGCCAATAATATTGTTTACTTTTGAATAGTTCATATTTCTGATATGATTTCTTAACCCTTGGTTTTGATGCATTAAATGCTGCCGAAAATAAAGAAATAGATTGATATAGGAGTTAGCGATTAATCTTATTTAACACAAAATAACTAAATCTAGCTGAGTATCAGTAGGAGTAAGAAATATTTTAAATTTTTTTGCGCAAGATATTTGCAAGTATCAAAAATGTGCGTACATTTGCATTCCCTTTCAGCAACACGCTTGAGAGAGCGTTGAAAGAGAAGATTGTCCGATAGTATAAGGGTAGTACAACGGTTTTTGGTACCGTTTGTCTTGGTTCGAATCCAGGTCGGACAACAAAATCACGTCGGGTTGTGAATAAAACCGCAACCCGATTTTTTATTAACAAGCATTGATACCCGCAAATCATGCCATTGCAATTTAACCCTGTTAAAATTTTTGCTGGAAGTGGAACCAAAGACCTTGCCAGTAAAATAGCTGAAGAATACGGTAAACCTCTAGGGAATGTTACCTTAAGTAAATTTAGCGATGGCGAATTCCAGCCCTCATTTGATGAATCGGTTAGAGGTAGTGATGTTTTCCTAGTACAATCTACACACCAGCCTAGTGATAATTTAATGGAACTTTTGTTGATGGTTGATGCCGCTCGTAGAGCTTCGGCACATTACATCACTGCTGTAGTTCCTTATTATGGTTTGGCTCGTCAAGATAGAAAGGATAAACCTCGTGTAGCTATTGGCGCTAAATTAGTGGCTAACTTATTAAAAGCAGCGGGCATTCACCGTATCATGACCATGGACTTGCATGCGGCGCAAATTCAAGGTTTTTTTGATATTCCAGTGGACCACTTGGATGGAGCAGTAATTTTTGTTCCTTATATCAAAAGCTTAGGTTTAGAAAATTTAACCATCGCTTCACCAGATATGGGCGGCTCATACAGAGCCAGAACTTTTGCCAAGTTCTTTAATGCCGAGGTGGTGATTTGTGATAAACGTCGTAAACGTGCTAATGAAATCGAATCAATGTCGATCATTGGTGATGTTACCGGACAGGATATTGTGTTGATTGATGATATTTGTGATACAGCGGGAACTTTGGCTAAGGCGGCGCAGCTGATCATGGATAATGGTGCCAAAAGTGTAAGAGCGGTATGTACGCATCCTGTACTTTCGGGTAAGGCATACGAAACCATCGAAAATTCGGTGCTTGAAGAATTGATTGTAACGGATACGATTCCTTTGAGACAGCAAAGCCCGAAAATTAGACAGTTAAGTACTGCTAAATTATTTGCAAAGGCTATTGCCAGCGTAAATGAAAATGGCTCAATTAGCGAGCTTTTTAGAGTGTAATTAAAGGTGTAAGGTAAAGGGTTTAGGGCGTAAGTCTTGATACTTGATACTAAATACTTGATACTAATAAATAATAAATATATATAACATGAAAACTATCGCTATTAGCGGTTCTCTTAGAGAGAACGTAGGGAAACGCGATGCTAAAGAGCTTCGCTACGAAGGTAAAGTTCCTGCAGTATTGTATGGTGGTAAAGAGCAAGTTCACTTTGCTGTTACCAGAACTGAATTGAATGATGCCATTTATTCGCCAGAAGCTAACTTTATTGAAATCACACTTGATGGTAAAGCTGTAAAAGCAATCATCAAAGACACTCAATTTCATCCACTAACTGATTTGTTGTTACACGTTGATTTTCTTCAATTGTTTGATGATAAAGAAATCACTATGGAAATCCCTGTTAAATTAGCTGGAACTTCTCCAGGTGTTAAAATGGGTGGTAAATTGGTTCAAAAATTACGTAAACTACGTGTGAAGTCATTGCCTAAAAACATGCCTCAAGTAGTTGAAGTAAGCATTGCTAAATTAGAAGTAGGTAACTTGTTCCGCGTACGTGACCTAGAAAAAGGTGAGTACTTTGTAACTAACACTCCAGAAGATACTATCGTGTCAGTAGGAATGTCTAGAGCATTGAAACAAGCTGAAAACGCTGCTAAAGGCGGTAAATAATCTGAAGATTTAAATCTTTTGATTTACAAAATAGAATGGCATTCCATAACGGGATGCCATTTTTTATTAATAGAAATTTCGCTCACAACTTTTAACTAGTAACTTTCAACTTTTAACGCTTAACTCCTTACCTTTGCCCGCATGAAATTCTTGATTGTAGGTTTGGGCAACATTGGTGCCGAATATGTAGGAACACGTCATAACATAGGTTTTGATATTGCTGATGAGCTGGTTGCTGGTTTAGAAGGCAGTTTTGAGCATGGCAGATTGGCCTATCATGCAGAAGTTTCTCACAAAGGAAAGAAACTGCACGTAATTAAGCCTACTACCTATATGAATCTCAGTGGTAAAGCAGTTAACTATTGGATGAAAGAGCTGAAGATAGCTCCTGAAAACGTATTGGTGCTGGTAGATGATTTGGCTTTGCCTTTGGGTAAATTAAGAATGAAATTACAGGGCAGCAGTGCCGGTCATAACGGTTTAAAAAGCATTGAAGAAGTGTGTGGTGGACAAAACTATGCTCGTTTACGCTTTGGAATAGGGGATGATTTCCCTAAAGGCAGACAAGCAGAGTTTGTATTGGGACAGTTTGATAAAAATGAAAAAAAAGAACTGCCCGTGTTAGTTAACAGGGCAGTAAGTATGATCAAAAGTTTTGCCACTATAGGTGCAGCTCAAACCATGACTTTGTTCAATAAATAAATTTCCTTATCTGTTTGTTAAGGCGCTGATTTTTTCGTGCAAAACATCAATTTTAAATGGTTTGCCAATAATGTCATCGGCACCTACTTCTTTAGCGGTTTCTTTGTCGTGGTCAAGTACACCGGCAGAAAAAGAAATAATAGGTGTTTTCTCTTTGCCCGGAATATGACCGTCCCTGATTTTTTTAATGGCATCTAAGCCATTCATCACTGGCATGTAGGTGTCCATTAACACCAAATCAAAACTTTCCTTTTCTAAAGCCTCTAATGCAGCGGCTCCGTTAGTTACTACGGTGGTTTGTACTTTCCAGTCGTTTAATATCTTCACAATAAGAAATACGTTGATCGAATTGTCTTCGGCCACTAGAATTCTTAAGCCATTTAATGGTGCCAATTGTTCTGGAGCTTTGTTCACTTTTATTTTATCTTCTTTTTCTATTACATTATACCATTTAGAGAACGAGAAGGTGCTGCCTTTTCCAAGTTCGCTTTTTACGTCGAGCTCGCCGCCTTTTAATTCTGCCAGTTTTTTAACGATAGAAAGCCCTAATCCAGTACCTCCGTAAACTCTGGTATGTACATTTTCTACTTGCTCAAAAGAATGGAAAATGGTTTCAATATTCTCTTGGGAAATTCCAATGCCAGTATCAATGATCGAAAACTTTAGGAAAGCATTGTTTGGCTTTTCTTCCAAAATTTCCACTTTAAAAACAACTTCCCCTTCGTTGGTAAATTTAACCGCATTGCTTAACAAATTCATGAAAATTTGGTTCAAACGAAGCGAATCGGCCATGATAAACTGCGGCACTTTTTCATCAATCAACAGCTTTAAGCCAATGTTTTTTTCGATGGCTTTAATGTTAAGGAGATTGGCAGCTTTTGTAGCTAAATCTTTAATGTCAGTTTCCGCAAAGTTAATGCTGTATTTGCCCGCCTCTATTTTAGAAAGATCTAAGATGTCGTTAATTACACCTAGCAGTGAATTTGAAGATACGTCCAGTAAATTAACAATTTCATTTTGTTCGTCATTCAGTGCTGATCTTTTAAGTAGGTGAACCAGACCAATAATTCCATTAATAGGGGTGCGTATTTCATGGCTCATGTTGGCCATAAAGTTTTCTTTTGCCCTTTTACCTTGCTCGGCTTCTTCCTTGGCTTTAATTAAATCGCCCTGTATTTTTTCCAGTTGCAGGTTTTTGGTCTTGATCTCGATTTGCGTTTTTACCAAATGGATAAAAGAATCGACCTTGGCCGAGGTAATATACGGATCTAATGGCTTGTACAAGTAATCAACTGCGCCAGCGGTTAGCCCTTTGATGGCATATTTAGGCTCTGTAGAAATTGCGGTTACAAAAATGACCAGAATATCTTGAGTACGGGCATTGTTCTTAAGTATTTCTACTAATTCAAAGCCATTCATTTCTGGCATTTGAACGTCAACAAGAGCGATAGCGATTTCCTTTTCCCAACAAATGCGAAGTGCGTCGTTTGGCGAAGTAGTAGTAATGATGTTGATGTCATTCCTATTTAAAAGGGCTTCTAAAGCAATGATGTTTTCTTGCTTATCGTCTACAATTAAAAGGTTTATCTTGCTCATTTTGTGTGTTTAATTTATTTTTTGGTAAATGTTGTTCTTTTTGTCAACTGCTTTGAATTTTTTGGCCAACTGCGGGTCTCGGATGGTTTCTTTTCCACCTAAACAGAGAAAGCCAAAATTGGCAAGGCTTTCATAGAAAAGATTGATCACGCTTCTTTGCAGCTCAGGATTAAAGTAAATCAGCACATTTCTACATGAAATGACCTGAAATTCATTGAAAGGCCCGTCGGATACCAAGTTGTGCATGGAGAACAGTACATTTTTTTTCAGTTGTCGGGAAATAGAAGCGGCATCGTATTGTGCAATGTAATGGTTGGCCAGTGATTTTCCACCACCTATGGCAAGGTAGTTTTCGGAATACTGCTTCATTTTTTGCAAATCATAAATTCCCTCTTTTGCCGATTCTAATACCTTATGGTTAATATCTGTGCCGTAAAAAAAACTACGTTTATATAATCCCTGCTCTTCAAACAATATGGCAAAAGAGTACAACTCTTCGCCCGTTGAGCAACCCGCGTTCCAAACTTTAATGTGTTGATAGGAGCTGAGGTATGGAATAACATGCTCCTTTACAGATTTGAAAAATTTGGGGTCACGGAACATCTCAGTCACATTTACGGTAACCTCGTTCAAAAAATCATGGAAGAAATCTTTGTTATTGGTCAGCGTGTTTCTCAGGTCAAAAAAATCTAACCTTTTGAGCACCATAATTCTATTGATTCTCCTTTTCAACGATGCCCTTGAGTATCCGTCGAAATCGAAGCCATAAATATTCCTGGTGACAAGAATAATATCTTCTAATTGTTCATCTGTAATCGCGTCTTTAGTCATGTTCTTTAGCTTAGCCAAACCCTCAACATTGATAAAAGCTTATCAATATCCACTGGTTTAGAGATGTAGTCGCTGGCTCCGGCTTCAATACATTTTTCACGGTCGCTTTTCATTGCTTTAGCCGTAAGAGCAATGACAGGTAAGTTGGCCAAGTGCCTTTGTGCCCTAATCTTTCTCATGGCCTCATAACCATCCATTTCTGGCATCATGATATCCATTAGCACTAAATCTATTTCTGTATGTTGTGCTAGCTTTTCTAGAGCTTCAATACCATTATTGGCAATAACTACCTTGATTTTATAATCTTGCAGTGCCGAAGATAACGCAAAAATATTCCGCATATCATCGTCGGTAATTAAAATGGTTTTATTTTCCAGCGCTTTCTCAATGGTTGGAGCATAGTTTTTAGGTGCCTTTGCAATTTTTGGAGCTTCTTCACGAGCAGGAGTATCTGCTTGCAACTTGTTCATGAACAGGCTTACTTCATCCAATAATCTATCGTTTGATTTGTTGCTCTTTAACACCATGGCTTGCGAATAGCGCATAATGCTCGCCATTTTATCTTTATCGAGTTCCATGGCCGTATTAATGATCACCGGAACATCTTTAGTGTCGGGATTGGATTTGATTTCGTCAAGCAGTTCAAAACCAGAAATGTCAGGTAATTTTAGGTCCAGAATGATACAATCAAAAACACTTTCATCTAACATTTGTCTTGCTTCAGCCCCGGTATAAGCTTGCGATACTTTGGCTCCTTTTTTAATTAATTGCTCAGTAAGCTCATTGCTCTGCAGCACTTGGTCTTCAATAACCAGCACGTTATGGAAGTTGTAGGTGTATTGGTTAGAAAGCAATTCGAACGCATGGTCTAACTTTTCTTTTTCCACAGGCTTTTTGAGGAAACCAATGGCACCTTCTTTCTTGGCCTTTGCAGGTTTCTCATCACCAGCCGACATCATATGGATAGGGATATGTTGCGTAGCTGGGTTGGCTTTTAGTTTTTTCAAGATGGTCCAACCGTCCATTACAGGCAGCATTACATCTAATACAATGGCGTCGGGAAGTTCGGTAGTCGCTAATTCAAGCCCTTTATCTCCGCTATGGGCCAATATAGGTTCAAAGCCTTTTTCAATGGCATAGGCTTTTAATATTTCGGCAAAGTTTTCATCATCTTCAACAATCAATAGCTTGTTGCCATTGCTTAGCTTCACCGGAATGGTTTCAATGTTTTCAGGAACTGCCAAAGTATCTTTTGCAGGTAAATCTACAGCAGTATCTTTTTCAGCAATTGTTTTGACCGTACCTTCTGTGGCTAAATCTTGTGGAATAAACAAGGTGAAAGTGCTGCCCACTCCAACTTCGCTTTTTAGCTGAATTTCTCCCCCAAGTAGGTTTGCCAGTTCCCTGCTAATAGAAAGCCCCAAACCGGTACCTCCATATTTTCTACTGGTAGAGCCATCTTCCTGTTGGAAAGCTTCAAAAATGATCTGTTGCTTGTCCTTAGGAATTCCTATTCCGCTATCCGTAACCGCAAAGTAAATCGGATTTTTTTCGAGTTCGATTAATGATTTATTGTATTTGATCTGGTCTTTTTGGGCCACACCAACTTCAACGCTTACACGACCGCCTTTTCTGGTGAATTTAAAAGCGTTGGACAATAAGTTTTTAATCACTTGCTCTAACCTTGTTTGGTCGGTAGCGATGGTGTTCGGTAGGTTGTCTGTAAGTTTAAATTCGAACTGAATTTCTTTTTGATTAGCAAGTTCATTAAACAGCGAATCGATTTGACTTTTAATCGATTTTGGTTTCACTTGTTCAACTACTAGATCAACTTTGCCCGATTCTATTTTTGAAAGATCTAAAATGTCATTGATCAACGCTAATAAATCTGAACCCGCATTATGGATTACTCCTGCATATTTAATTTGTTCTTCGGAAAGATTGCTGAGTTTATTCTCTTTTAAAATTCTCGCTAAAATTAAAATACTATTTAAAGGCGTACGGAGTTCGTGGCTCATGTTTGCTAAAAACTCCGATTTGTATTTGCTACTCAGCTCAAGTTCGGCCGCTTTTAGACCAATAGCTTCTTTTGCCTGATTAATAGATGCATTTTTTTCCTCAAGCAATTGCGCTTTCTCTTCAAGTTCCGAATTAGCTTGCTGTAACTCTTCTTGTTGTACCCTTAACTCTTCTTCCGAAGCTTGCAATTCTTCAGTTTTATGGATCAGGTCTTCGTTGGTTACACGTAACTCTTCTTGTTGACTAATGAGTTCTTCTGCTTGTTGTTGGGTTTTTTCAAAAAGCTCCTGTAGCTTTACCTTAGCTACCATGATATTAACGGCTACACCAATATCATTGGCAATTTTTTCTAAGAAGGTAATGTGGGCTTCGTTTGGAGCTTCCATAAGGCCAATTTCCAATACAGCAATGGTTTGGTCTTCAAATAAAATTGGCAAGCACAAAATGTGGCTCGGAGTAGTGTTGCCCAGCACAGAACTGATTTTGATATAGCCATCTGGAACTGGTGTAAATATGCGTGTTTTCTTTTCCAGTGCGGCCTGTCCGGCTAAACCTTCCCCAAAGTGATATTTTCTGTCGGAAAGATCTTGGTGAATGGCAAACGAACCCCTAACGGCCAATGTTTTCTGTGAACGATTGACTAGGTAAAATACACCCACAGGATAGTTCAGTAAATTGCAGACAGATGAAATGATATTGTTTCCAAGTTGGTCCATATCAAATTCGCCTCTCATGGCATCGTTTATTTTTGCTTCGCTGCTTAGAATCCAGTTGTGCTGCTCATTTTTTTCAGAAAGTTCTTGTAGTTCTCCATTCGTCAACAAAATATGTTTTTCCGTTTCTTTTTGCTGGTCGAAAGTCTTTCTGATGTATCTTAATAAGAATAAAATTAAACCAAAAATAATTAGTGCACTTAAGCTTACCACAATAATGGTCCTATTGCTTCTTGCATCCATTATGGCCCTTCTCTCATCCAGTAAACGGTATTCTTCAGCGGTCATAGAGTCCGTGAATTGCAATAGCTTGTTTTTATAAAGACGACCTTTATCGGTTAAGATATGTTGTTTAGCAGCTGCAAAACCAAGTGTGCTTGCTTTGGTCATGATTTGCCTCATATCTGCAGTTTTAAGTCCTGCATATATTGCCATGCTGTCAATTTTTGCCTCTTGCGCACCGTTGTCTTTCACCAGCTTTTGAAGCTTATCAATCAAGGGCATAATTTTGTCAATGCTCTTGATGTAAGGTTCCTTATAGTAATCTTTTTCTGTTAAGATATATCCCCTTAAGCCTGTTTCTGCATTTAAAAGCTCAATTTCCAAACGTTCTGCAGTTTTGGTTACCTCTTGCGTGTGATCAACCCAGGTATAACTATCATTTAAAGATTTGATGCTAAAATAAGAGGCGATGGCAGAAATGAAAACGAATATAAGAGAGACGGCGAAGCCAGTAAGTATTTGCTGCTTAAAGGAAAATTTGAGCATATGCTATTTCTTTTTAAAAAATAAGGGCTAAGATAGTTATAAAAGGAGTATTGAGATAATGTAAAATGATTTACAGCACAGATAAGTAAGGGCTAAAGCCACTGTTTTTGTTAACTTAGCCAGCTAATGCAAATAAAAATGACAAAACTATACGGTATCCCTAATTGTAATACAGTTAAGAAAGCACAAGATTGGCTAAAAGATCATGGCGTTGAATATGAATTTCATGATTTTAAGAAGAAAGGAGTTTCGCCGACTAAACTTACTGAATGGTTTAATACTTTTGGTTGGGAAAAGGTAATTAACAAAGCTGGGCTCACCTTTAAAAAATTAAGTAAAGAAGAGCAAGCCGAAATCAATTCTCCCGATAGTGTTATTGCTTATTTAACGGCTAATACTAGTGCAATTAAACGACCAATTGTAGAAGCAGATGAAAAAGCGGTTTTGCTTGGTTTTAAGGAAGATGAATATCAGGATTTCTTTAAAAAGTAATTCGCATGTTAAATTTTGTTAAAAGAATTAGTTAGTGATTAAAGCACATTAAATTTGAATATGTTAAAGAAACTATCTCTATTGGCTTTGCTGTTGTTGCCGTTTTTTGTACAGGCACAAACTTTTATGACAGGAAACGTTTTCGATAATGAACAGCGTACTACAGCCTTACAAGGAGTTGCCGTACGCAACCTTACTACAAAGGCAGTGGTAGTTACCGATAAAGATGGACATTATGCTATTCCTGCTAAAACAGGTGATTTGTTGGCCTATGCGTTAGTGGGGTATCAAACAGATACCGTTTATTTGGTTAATCTTTTTCCTAAGAATACTTATTTAAGGATGGCGATTAATAATCTGAATCCAGTAAATATTACAACAACCAAAGTTTCTCCTTTTCTAGATACTAAAGACCCAGAAGCTACTCCGGCTCGTAGGGTAGATTATTCAAAAAATAGAGGCGGATTGCGCTTGGGATTAGGTTATGGAAAATGGCGTAGACAACAAGAAAAGGAACAGAAACTAGAAGAAGCCGCGGATCTTAATGAAGAAATTTCTAAAAACTTCAATAAAGAAGTGATACAGAAACTGGTGAAGTATAATGAGAAAGATTTGGATGATTATATTGGTATGTATAGACCAACCATTGATCAGGTAAAGGCCGAAAAGCCGTTTAATTATACCCTTTACATTGCGACTACCTTTAGCGAATGGAAAAAATTACCTGCTGATGCTCGTAAATTGCCACCATTGCCAAAGCTAAAAACCAACAATTAACAAGATTGGTAATAATCCTGTGCCATTTTTGCAGATTGTTTCTTTTCAGATAACTTAGCATAAAATATCAAACATAAACATGCGGAAAACATTTTCTAGAACCTTAGTGGTCTTGCTAACCTTTTTATGTGGGCAATTGAGTTTTGCTCAAGATAAACCAGCAACTAAGTATGTGCCCGAAGAAGCTTTTGGGCCTCTTTTTTATACCCAAAACGGAAACGAATACCGTTCCGCTAGCGGTGCTCCAGGACCTAAGTATTGGCAAAATAGAGTTGATTATAACATTAGCGCAAGCCTTGATGAGGCAACTAGTCGTGTTAAAGCAACCATTACCATCACTTATAAAAACAATAGCCCTGAAAAGTTGCCTTATTTATGGTTGCAGCTAGACCAAAATTCCTTTGATGAAAAATCAAGAGGACTTGCCATTACCCCAGCAAAAAGCAGGTACGGATCTCAAGGTGAAAAATTTAAAGGTGGTTACGAAATCAGCAATGTTTCTGTATCCCAAAAACTGAAGCCAGTAAAATTCACTTCATTGGTTGAAGATACCCGTATGCAAATCCGTTTAGATCAGCCTATGGCCGCAAATGGTGATGTCGTAGTGATCAAAATGGATTATTCTTATACCGTTCCGGTACTTGGTTCTGATAGAACAGGACATTTAACTACCCAAAACGGAGAGATTTTTTCTATTGCACAGTGGTTCCCACGCATGTGTGTATATGATGATGTACTAGGATGGAATACCTTGCCTTATTGGGGAGCTGGTGAGTTTTATTGCGAGTATGGTGATATCACTTTTGATGTAACGGTGCCAGCCAGTCACATTGTGATGGGTTCAGGAGAGTTGTTGAATCCTCAGGAAGTATTTACTGCTGAGCAGTTTAAGCGTTGGAACGAAGCAAAAAATAGCGATAAAACAGTTCACATCAGATCTGAAGCAGAAGTAACCGATCCTAAATCTCGTCCGGCGAAAGATAAATTAACTTGGAGATTTAAAATGACCAATACCCGTGATGCGGCTTGGGCTTCTTCAAAAGCATTTGTGTTGGATGCTGCCAGAATTAACCTGCCTAGTGGTAAAAAATCTTTGGCCGTTTCAGCCCATCCTGTGGAAAGTAATGGTGCCGATGGTTACGGAAGAGGTGTTGAATATGTAAAGGCTTCGATTGAGCATTACTCTAAAATGTGGTTCGAGTACCCATATCCAATGGCAGTAAACGTAGCTAGTAATGTTGGTGGTATGGAATATCCTGGTATCGTTTTTTGTGGCTGGAAAGCAAAAAAAGGAGATGCTTGGGGAGTGATTGATCATGAGTTTGGCCACATTTGGTTCCCAATGATTGTTGGTTCTAACGAACGTAAATTTGGTTGGATGGACGAAGGTTTCAATACCTTTATCAACGACCTTTCAAGCACCGAGTTCAACAATGGTGAATATAAACCACGTGCCATGAATATGAACGCGGTGGGCAAATCGATCATAGGAAATCCAAGATACGAGAACATGATGTTAATGCCCGATGGAATGGCTGAACCTAACATCGGCGTAAATTTATACTTTAAACCAAGCTGGGCATTGCATACGCTGAGAGACCAAATTTTGGGCAAAGATCGTTTTGATTTCGCATTCAGACAATATATCCACAACTGGGCCTATAAGCATCCAACACCTTATGATTTTTTCCGCACCATGGAAAATGCAGCAGGAGAGGACTTGAGCTGGTTCTGGAAAAGCTGGTTCCTTAACAACTGGAAAATGGATCAAGGTATTGCTGAGGTGAAACAAGTAAATAGCAATGGCTTTACAGGTTACACCATTAAAGTTGATAACCTAGACAAAATGCCAATGCCAATCATATTGGGGATTAAAACCAAAAGTGGCAAAACCGATATCGTAAAAGTTCCGGTAGATGTTTGGATGAAAAATACCAGTTGGATTGTGAGATACCCAACTACCGAAGAAGTAGTGGAGGTGGTATTAGATCCACAACAAGTGTTGCCAGATAGCAACGTTGAAAATAACAAATGGACAGCAGGTAATTAACACCGCGAAACAATCATATTAAATCCCGTGAGTTTACTTACGGGATTTTTTTGTTAAAGATTTCATAACGATTATTGTTGTCGAACTTTATTTCATTTCCTTAGTATTGCATCCACGAATAAAAAATATGAGAGTTAAGATGATTGGCATTTTGATGCTATTGGCTAGCCAGCTTTGTTATGCCCAACAAAAAAACAATGAAATAGAAATCATTTCCAAACTGCTTTTCGAGCCCAAAAGTAAGGAAGTGTTGGTAGTGGTACATAGGGGCGATTGGAGAAATGCACCAGAAAATTCTATCAGAGCTATTGAAAATACCATTAAAATGGGAGCAGACATGGTGGAAATTGATATCCAGAAAACCAAAGATGGCCAGTTAATTTTAATGCACGACAAAACTTTAAATCGTACCACCAGCGGAAAAGGAAACGTAGCAGATTTTACCCTGGATGAAATTAAGAAGTTATATCTTAAAAGTGGTATTGGAATAGAAACCCATCATAAGATACCTACTTTGGAAGAAGCCATGTTGGTAGCCAAAGGCAAAATTTTGGTGAACATAGATAAAGGCTACAATCATTTTGATGAAGTTTACAAAATATTGGAACGTACAGGTACCTTGAAACAAACCGTAGTGAAAAGTGGTGGCGATTATGAAAAGGTTACTTCAGAAAAAGGTAAAGCTTTTTTCAATCAAGTGGTTTTTATGCCTGTAGTAAATTTAGATAAACCTGACGCTGCCACACTTATTCGTGACTATAGCACTAAAATGAAACCCGTAGCATTTGAGCTTGTCTTTAACAGCGACACTTCAAAAATCATTAATCAGTTTAATCAAATTAAAAATGAAGGATCTAGAGTTTGGGTGAATACCTTATGGCCAAGCCTAAATGCCAGTCACCATGATGATTTAGCGGTTGAAGAGGGAAATTTGAAAGATAGTTGGGATTGGATTATCGCTAAAGGGGTAAACATTATTCAAACGGATCGACCTCAAGAGCTACTCCAATATCTCAGGAAAAATAAATTACATCGTTAGCGTTTTTTTTATCAGCAAATTTTGAATGTGACAGTTTTTTTGAAATTTATTTTCAAAAAAACTGTCACATTTTATTTTCATCTGCGTCTTGTTTATTGAAGTGCGTATGATATACCACTCTATTAATCAAAACAACTTTAATGAGAAAGACCATATTTTTTATCCTCTGCTGCTTATTAACTACGAAAGTCTTCGCACAAAATCATCGTTTAAGTGGTAGAGTTTTATCTAACAACAATGAGCCTATCGGTTATGCGGCCGTATTAGTAACCGAGCAGCTGGATTCTACCAAAAGAAATGGCGCATTAACCAGTCATAACGGAGATTTTTTAATTAAGGATTTGAAGAATGGGAAGTATCTATTGAAAATATCGGCCTTGGGATATAAAGCCATAGTTAAGCCTATTGAAATCAATGCTAAAGACGTGGATTTGGGAACTTTGGCCATGAGCGAAGATGCTTTGTCTTTAAAGGAAGTAAATGTAACGGGGCAGCAGGCTAATGTTAAAATTAAGGCCGATACCATTGAATATAACGCGGGAGCATTTAAAACTCAACCCAATGCAGCCGTGGAAGAGTTGTTGAAGAAATTGCCTGGAGTAGAAATAGATAGAGATGGCAATATTTTAGTACAAGGGCAAAAAGTTTCTAGGTTAACGGTAGATGGAAAGGACTTTTTTGGAACAGACCCTAAAACGGCAACTAAAAACCTGCCAGCAGATGCCATTGCCAAAGTGCAGGTAATTGATAGTAAAACACTAGAAGCAAAAGCTACTGGGATAGATGATGGGCAACGTGAAAAAGTATTGAATTTGACAATTAAGGAAGATAAAAAGCGAGGTTGGTTTGGTAACGCAAATTTATATGGAGGTACCACAGATCGGTACAATGGTTATTTGAGTGCCAATCATTTCAACAAAAACCTACAGTTTGCCGTATTGGGAATGAGTAATAATGTAAGCAACTCCAGCTTTCAATTTGAAGATTTAAACAGTTTTACAGGCGGATACATTGGGAATATTTTTGCACCGCCTGCTGGTGGCAGTTTTTCCATCAGCGTAAATAATGGCCGTACTACTATTGGTGGTTCAGGAGTGTTTGATAACAGTGCCATTGGGGAAGTAACCACTCATAGTGGCGGCCTTAATTATAGCAATAGCTGGGGTAAAAATAATAAGTTGGCCATTAGTGGTAGTTATTTTACCTATTTTTCAAAAGGTATGGGCAATAGGATTTCTAGTATCCAGGATATTAACCAAGATGATGTCCTTCGGACCTCGGAGATTTCCAATCGTAATTCAGACAACCAGGCGCATCGTTTTAATTTTAAGTTGGAATATCATCCCGATTCACTCACGGATATTACATTCAGGCCAAACGTTATTCTCAACTACACCACCAATATTAATAATAGAAACTTCAATTCAGCTTTTGATATTGCTGGAAGAAGTAATGACGGTCACCAATATTTGAATCAAAAGAATAATACTCCCGCACTTTTTGGAGAGTTTTCAGCATTGCGTCGTTTTGGAAAAGGTTCTATATCACTGAGGCTAAATGGAACGCAAAATACTTATAACTCCAATTGGATCAATCAATCGTTGATTAATGCCTATACCCAAGGCGTATTGAATGCAACTTTGCTCAACCAACAGGCCGACCAAGAAAATGTGGCTAAAACTTATACAGCCAATTTTAATTACATGCGTCAATTGAACAAAAAGTGGAGTGCAAATGCAGGTTATATCTACAACCAAAGTATGGTAGATGCCCAACAACTTACTTTAGATTATAATACCTCCACAGATAGATATGAAATTGTTGCCTTCGATTTATCAAATAGTATTGATAATAAGAATTGGTTGCAGGCAGCGAGGTTTGGATTTATTCATACCCGAACACAATGGACCTATAATTTTGGCTTTGGATTACAGGAAACAGGTTTAGATGCGACAACGTTTAATGTCTTAGGTGAAACCACTAATCATTTGGATAAAAAGTACTACAATATTTTACCGAGATTGAGCATCAACTTTAAAAACAAAGCGAATCATACCATACAACTAAATTATAATTCTTCTGTAAATCTACCTTCTGTAAACGATTTACAACCTATACAAAATAACACCAACCTACTTTATCAACGCATCGGTAATCCTAATTTAGCTGCCGTTAAAAATCACAGGATGGCTATCAATTTCAATACATTTAGCGCCGATAACAATAAATACTGGAATGGATATTTCCTCATTAACTATGCTTTTGATGATATAGGTAACAGTGTGAGCTATGTAGATGGCGTGCAATATGTACAGCCCAGAAATGTTGATGGTAATTATTATATCAGAACTGGAACCTTCTTTGGACAACCTACAAAAATTAAAGGTTTGCGAATGGGATACGGTCTTAATTTGTTTATGTCACACACCTCTTCATTTATCAGTGAGGCAAAAAATGTAACCAATAGATATAACATTGGGCCAAACACCAACTTTAGTTATGATATAGATGACAAGTTGAATACGAGTATTTATCTAGGCGTACAATATAGTAAAGTGAACAACTCACAACCTGCGGCAATTGATAACAAATATTTTAGCTTTTTAAACAATGCCAGCTTAAGTTGGGAGTTTGTTAAAAATATGCGTATTAATGCCGAGCTGCAACATAATGGTACAGCGGGTAGGGCCGATGGTTTTAATAACAATGTGTTTTTGCTGAATGCTGGCCTTGAACAATATTTGATGAAACGGAAAATTACCTTGGCAATCAAAGGTTTTGATATCTTAAATCAAAATACAAATATTGATAGAACTGTGAATGCTAGTCGTATGGAAGATGTTCGTTTCAATACCGTTACCCGTTATTTTTATCTGTCTTTAAATTATAAGATTTCTAGAGCGGGCGCTACCAATACCCGTTCAAATCCCCGTAATACCGTAGGTTAAAATATACGGTCCAAAAAAGGATTGGTAATGCAGCTTTACATTTACACCAATCCTTTTAACTTTGTGCATGAGCCAATCTGAACAGAAGAACAATCCATTGCATGGTAAAACGCTAGAACATATTGTTACTCGCTTAAGTGAACATTATGGCTGGCCAGAGCTAGGTTATCTTTTGCGGTTTAATTGCTTCATTAAAGATCCCAGTGTTAAATCAAGCCTAAAATTTTTGCGTAAGCAAGAATGGGCCCGAAAACAGGTGGAACAGCTTTATCTCGACACCTTTAAAAATTAAGCCCATGAAATTTGTACTTGCTGTATTGGTGGCCATTGCTTTATTTTTTCAACCTAAAGAGCTTCAGGCAAAAAGGAAAAAAGAAAATAGAGTACTTGTGTTTTCATTGACGACCAGCTTTCGCCATAAATCCATTAAAGAAGGTATTGCAACCATTAAAAACTTAGGGGCCAATAATGGGTTTGAGGTAGATACTACAGAAAATGTAAATAGCTTCACTTTCGAAAATCTATCGAGATACAAAGCTTTGATTTTTTTGAACCCAACAGGCTCAAATGTTTTTACAGAAGCACAAAAACAAGCACTTAAAAGCTATATCAATAAAGGTGGAGGTTTGGTGGGCATACACGCGGCTACTGATTTCTGCTTTGAATGGGAATGGTATGGAAAAATGATAGGTGCCTTTTTTACGGATCATCCAAAGGTGCAGCAAGCTAAACTGATAGCGGTAAAACCTAAAGATAAATTGATGAAAGGAATGCCTGAAAGTTGGCTGCATACCGACGAATGGTATAATTTCAAATCATTTAACCCTAAAGTGAAGGTGTTGGTAAGGGTAGATGAAAGTTCTTACCAAGGCGGAAAAATGGGCGATTTTCATCCCATCATCTGGTCACATGAGTTTGAAGGAGGTAGGGTGTTTTATACTGGGCTTGGCCACACGGCAGAAGCGTATACCGATCAATGGTTTTTAAAGCAACTTTTAATGGGCATTAAATGGGCCATGCGCAAATAATTTATATTTTTGAAAGCTATAACCATTTAAAACAATGTCTTTCCGCTCTTTTGCCTTTGTCAAGTTCTTTATTTTTATCAGTACAGTATCTTTTGTTTATGCGCAGCATAATGCACATAGCTTAGAGTTAAATCTGCAGCGCTCCATCAATAATTTTAGTGCAGATAAAAATCTTCTACAAGGTACCGCTTATGGTGGCGAATTGATCTATCACTACAATGTGAACAGAAACCCTAAAAAATGGTCGAGTGACTTGGGCATAAAAAGCATTGATCTTATTTTCAATTACAAGCGCATGGGCAATATTACGCTCGTTGCAGATCCAAAAAAGGAAGAGTTTGGCGATACCTTTAGTTTGTTGGGAGGGCTTACTTTTCCGATACTTAACGTAAACAAAGTTGAACTTGTATTTACGCCAGGTTTAGGCTTGCTGTATGCCGGGGAGTCATGGTTTAGTAACCAAAACCCAATAGTAGGTAGCCGACTTAATTTAGGTCTTAAAGCGGGGCTTAAAGCTAGCGTACCTCTCAGTGAAAAAACAGCAGTTTCTGCTAATCTTGATATCTTACACTATTCTAATGGTGGTACCCGCGTACCTAATAATGGATTAAATACCGTAAGTGTTGGTGTAAGTGTAATTAGGGCTTTAAATAGTAATGTTGAAGTAACAAAGCCTACTTTTGAAAACGAACATTATAACAAGCACAGTTTTGAATTGGGGATTAATGTGGGCAGACGAGGCGTGTACCAAAGTAGAGATGGCTTGTATAAAGCAGGTTTGTATGGGGGGTATAACTATCGTTTAACTTCTTACTTGGCTTTAGGTGCAGGTGTTGATGCCATTTACTATTTTACGATATATGACCCTAATCGAAATGTAGAAACTTTTCAATCCAAAGCATCTTCTTTTGAGCGTTGGCGTGTAGGTGCAGCAATAGGACCCGATTTATGGATGGGGAAATTGGGCGTTATGGCGAAATATGGTTACTATATACACTATGATAGCTTGTTGCCCGTTAAAACTTATTGGACTACAGGTGTAAGATATAAACTAAATAATTGGTTGGGTTTGCAGGCTAAAGCATATATTCACCAAACTGAGGCAGACTATGTAGGTGTTGGTTTGATATTTACCAAATAAAACAATGATTAGATTGACAGAAGAAACACCGTTAGAGGTGCTCAACGAAATAAAAAAAGGTGACTTGGTAACCGATACTTTTAGCAAAACGGGCCTAGTAGAAAGTATAGCAATGACTGATGACGGCTTGTACCGCATTTATAGTTTCACGCTGGTTACCGGCCGAATAATTACCGTTAAGAAATAGTTAAGCCAAAGTAGGTATTTTGATGGAAAATATGCTCCCTTCACCATTGGACGAGTGTACATCAATTTCCCCATCTAGTTTACTAATCATTTCTTTTACTAAGTAAAGCCCAATGCCACTGCCTTTATTGTGATGGGTGGTTACATAAAATAGGTTGAATATTTTAGATTGGTGTTTGTGGTGGATTCCAATGCCATTATCTTCAAATATTAAACTCAATATACCTTGTGCAACTTTTACGGAAATGCTGATGAATGCTTTTTCTTTTTCAGGGTCGGCATATTTGATGGCGTTTGAAATCAGGTTTTTACAAATGATGTCAAGCCTAAAGGTATCAATACAAATGGTAGCGTCCTCAATGTCAAGCTTAAGGTCTACTTTAATTTCGCCACTATGTTCAAGATCTTGAACAAGATATTCAAAAAAAGAGGGTAGGTGTATTTCCTGGATGTGTAAATCTGTCCTTTTGTTTTTGGAGAATTGGATGATTTTTAAGATAAATTCATCTTGTCTGAAAAGGATTCGTTTCATCAAAGCAAAATATTCGCGACGCTGCCGCGGTTCCTGTTCTGCCTCGGCCAAGGTAATAATACCCATTAGTGAAGTAATAGGTGATCTGAGATCGTGCGATACACTATGGGTAAAAAGATCCATTTCTTCATTTGTTTTCAGAAGGATTTCGTTTTGTGCCATGGTTTTTTTCTGTATGACCGAAAGTTTATGAATGTACTTTACAGAAATACCTACAATACAAATAAAGATGATAAACGCCATTAAAGTGTTAATGGTAAGTACGGTTTTGTTCACCAGTCTTGAATTTTCAGTTAAGGAGGCATCAAACTCATTGCCCTTTTGTGTCAGAAGCTTACAAGTCCTGTCTATATCACGAGCTAACTGTTCCTTTTCTGCCGCGCTATAAACAATATTTTTTTTAATGTGCTCATCAATTTTTTTGCCTTGATTTTCGAGGTCAATAACCAATTGGTCAGCTGCCTTCCAAATGGTTATTGCTTTTTTAAATTGGGATAGTGATTTGAAATTGCGATAAACCCAGATAATGTTGTCAACGTCTTCGGAGATGTTTTTGCCAAGTAATAAATGCTTTTTTGCAATAGCATGGTGTTGGTTGTGTTCTAATGCAATTCTGGCTAAACTATCATTAATAGGTACTTGAAGCTGCGCCTTAAAGTTAGCATAGTATTCAGGATTTGAAGTGAATACGTAATTGGTGAGTTGTCGTGAAGCTTCTTGCTGGGCTTTCATGTAAACGGATTCGCCAGAGGTAAATGCCCTGATGCCGTCTATGGCCTTAAGTCCGTAATGATTGAGTCCTACAATTAGTGAAATGGAAATAAAGATGCAGATTACATAGTTATATATAATGCGCTTAGTTGATTTTACAACAACATTCATTTGAGCGTAATAGGAGAGCGGTTTTTATGGTTTATGAGCTAAATATATAAAAAGTAAGGAGTTTGTCGCTAAAAGTTCAAGTAAATCTTTTGTAGCGTTTGAGATAAATCAAGCGTATTATTTAAAACGCGTAAAAAATGAAAAATAAATTTGCTCTACTTTGTTTGGCTGCGGCCACTTTTAGTTTCAGTTCTTGTAAAAAGAATGGTAATGAGAATGTTCAGGAAATAGCCTACGGAACCTCCTTTGGAATGTGTATAGATTATTGTGTGAGTAATATTTCCTTAGGAACGGAAGAAATAAAATTTTCTAAAAGCAAAAACGGACCCTCTCCCGATACTAAAAATTGTGTAAAAAAATTGACTGAAGGTGAATTGGATGGATTGAGGAATTTGGTGAAGCAAAGTGATTTTGAGAAACTGCCAGCAGTAATTGGTTGCCCCGATTGCGCCGATGGTGGGGCAGAGTGGATTGCCTTGAAAATAAACGGTAAGGTGAAAAAAGTAACTTTTGAATATGGCAAGGCTCCAAAGGCAGTTAAAGAATTAGCCATAAAGCTCAAAGAAATTAAAGACGGTTTTAAAGATTGCAATTAATTATCTACACACATTTGATACTAATGTTGACACCTCGCAATAATATTGCGGGGTGTTTTTTTTGTGGTGGGCTTGTTGTTTGACCCCAATTGAAGCGGAAATACTTTTTGGCTTGCTTTTTTGTCATTCTGAGGAACAGCCTGCCATGATACATTAGAGAGGAAGCTCTTTCGGATCAGTATAAACAAACAGATCCTTCACTAGCATTTAGGATGACAAGTAAAGTCAAAAAAAATGGCAATGTTTTAAAATAATGATCAATCAGATAATGCCGTCGCTTCTAAATATTGAGTAGTTTTTTCCAAAAAAAAATATATTTTTACGTACATCATAAATTTATCTATCTATCTATATCTTATGTCTAACCTATGTTTTTTTTATCTAAAAAGATTTTTTTTCTTTTTAGCCTTTAACTTTTTCTTTCTGTTTCTTAAAGCCCAAAGCAGTATTGAATTAAATCTTCAAAAGTCTATCCGAAGTTTCAGTGCCGAAAAAAATAAACTTCAGGGCAATGCTTATGGCGGAGAGTTTATATATCATTTTAATGTTGGGGAAAAATTAAAACAATGGTCCAAAGATTTGGCATTGAAAAGTATAGATGTCATATTTAACTTTAAGCGCATGCATAATGTGGTTCGTGTTGCAGATCCAATTGAAGGTGAGTTTGGAGATAGCTATGGTTTGATGGGAGGCTTTACACTTCCTTTGTTTCATATAAATAAATTAGCGCTTGCGTTCACTCCTGGATTAGGCATTATATACGCTGGTGAGTCCTGGTTTACTAATGAAAATCCGGTGATTGGAAGTAAGATCAATCTTCAGGTTAAAGCTGGTTTAAAAGCTAGCATGCCTTTAAACCCAAAAACTGCTTTGTCGCTAAACTTAGATATACTTCATTATTCAAACTCGGCATATCGTGTTCCCAATAATGGCCTAAATATTTTTAACCTAGGTATGAGTGTCGCTAGAGATTTGGGCAAAGGCGAAAATAAGCTAGATAAAGTACCCGAGAACGAAATAAGAAAGCATTCCTTTGATTTAGGTATTAGCGTCGGCAGAAGAGGTGTTTATAAAAGTAGGGATGGATTATGGAAAACAGGATTGTTTGCAGGATACAATTATCGTGTTAATTCGTTTTTGGCCATGGGAGCTGGTTTAGATGCTGTTTACTACCACTCTGTTTATGATCCAGGGCGTAATTTAGAAACTTATCAGTCAAAGGCTTCTTCTTTCGAAAGGTGGCGTGTTGGGGCGGCTATTGGTCCAGATTTATGGTTAGGGCGATTTGCGGCCATGATTAAATATGGGTATTATATTTTTTATAAGAGTGTAATTCCGATGAATACTTATTGGACTGCTGGTGTTAAATATAAACTGAATAAGTGGTTGGCACTACAATCAAAAATATACGTTCACGAAACAGAAGCTGATCATGTTGGTTTTGGATTGATACTTACCAAGTAAAACGATTAAATTGTTGACAGAAAATAAGCTTTCCTTGTCATTTGTAAGATTAATCTATTACTCTGATTGGCTCATCTGAGTTGAAAGAAATTAAAGACGGTTTTAAAGATTGCATTTAATCTATTCACTTTTCTACTTACAACAATAGTAACAGAAAACGATTTAGTTTTTGTCTTAAGGTTTTTATCGCTTTGCCAAGGTGCGCTTCTACGGTCTTTTCTGAGATGTTCAGGGTAGAGGCAATTTCTTTTTGGGACATGTGTTCTTCCCTGCTCATGCGAAAAATAAGCTGGCATTTTTCAGGTAGTTCGGTAATGCTTTTTTCGAGAATATCCTTCAGGTCCAGAAAATCAAGCCACTCCTGCGTCGAATCATCAATCAGTTTGGAAGTTATACTTTCTGCATACTTTTGCTGATGATAATGCTTATCCAGCGCCTTGATAATTCTGTATTTTACGGAAACAGCCAGATATGCATGAAGCGTGGTGTTGATTTTCAGTTTTTCTCTGCGGTTCCACAGCGATACAAAAATCTGCTGTACAATTTCTTCCGCCCCCGCAGGATCATGCAATTTCTTCGCAGCTAGATAAAAAAGCCGTTTCCAGTATCTCCTGTAAATTTCTGTGAACGCAGCATGCCCACCTTGAGTCAGGATATTGATCAGATCAGAGTCTGTATATTCAGCATAATTGGTCATAATTCTATATGATCCACTTTTCAATAATGGTAGATTGAATAAAATATACGAAACTTCACAATGTTTTCAAAATAAGTGTAAAAAATATTTATTTACAGTCTGTTACATTTTCTCGGTATCACAACTAAATGCCGTTAATGTGGAATAGAATTAAAATAATTTCAAACCCACTAAGGGATTTGTATTGCTGAAGGTACATAGTAACAAATGAGCCTGAATATGCATGTCCCTAAAGACCAAGAGAAATATCAACAGCTGGCCTCTAAATGGTTGGATAAAACGATCAACGAAGAAGAATTGCGGGTATTTAATGCCTGGTATGAAAGTGATCCTGACGGAAGCATAGAGATTCCAGAATCTTTTGCACAAACGGAGGTGCAGTTAGAGGAGAGGATGCTGAAACGTATCAACGACCGTATTCATCAAACCAGTACTTATTCTTTGTGGAGGCGTATTAGTATTGCCGCATCTGTCCTCTTGTTGTTAGGTATAATTCTTTATTTGTCTATGTACACCGGAACTGAGAGATATCAATCCCCGCTCACAATCCATCAGGATACGATATCACCTGGAAAGAACGGAGCCACCCTGACCTTAGCCAACGGACAGCAAGTAAAACTCTCAGATATTGCTGCGGGAGCAATTCAGATGGAAGATGGGACACACCTTTCCAAGACCGCAGATGGCCAGCTTTTATATGATGAAGGATCTTCGGCTAATTCTCTAGCCGTTCAGCATACCTTAAGTACAGCCAAAGGAGAGATGTATATGATGACCCTGCAAGATGGGACAAAAGTGTGGCTCAATGCAGCATCTGCGCTCACTTTTTCGCCAACATTTAATGTACAAAATGCTCGTGAAGTGACCCTAACAGGAGAAGCCTATTTTGAAGTAGCAAAAGATAAGAAGCGACCTTTTATAGTGACTACAAAGTACCAAAAGGTAACTGTTTTGGGAACGCATTTTAATATCAGCAGTTATGAAGATGAGCCAGAAATAAAAACCACATTGATAGAAGGATCTGTACAGGTAAGTAATCTTTCTTCTCAAACATCAGTAGTGCTAAAACCTTGTCAACAAACTATTGTACACGGAGACAATACACAGGTACAACAAGCCGATGTAGGAGAGATACTCGCATGGAAAAATGGGGATTTTGTGTTTGGAAAAGATGATTTTGAAGAGTCTATGCGTAAGATAGAACGCTGGTATGATATTGAGTTTGTGTACAAGGAGTCTGATGTGAAAAATATCAAACTGGATGGTTGGATTTCGAGAGACAGCAGGCTGGCAGATGTTCTTCGCAAAATAGAACTGGCTGGAAATATAAAGTTTGAAATAAAAGGAAGGAGGATTTTATTGATGAAATAAAGAATATATCAAGAAAAAAATAGGCTGGGAGTGTTAGAAACACCCCCAGCCATAGTGTATAATCAATTACAAGTTCAAAACACTCAAGCTTCGACCCTCCAAGTGTTTTGATATAACTAACCAATAACTGAACAAATGTATAAAATTTATACCTCAAAGCTGATTTTTGTGCGGCTAACCACCGCCTTAATTTTCCTGTCCTTTATGCAGGTTTATGCTGTTACATATGGACAAAGGATAAACCTCAATGAAAGGAACAGCACTTTCAAAGACGTATTGTATAAGATCCGACAACAGACTGGCTATGATTTCCTGTTTGATAGACACCTCACAAAAGATATGGGGGCTGTTAGTATATCTGTAGAGAATGCAAGTTTGGATGAAACGATGAAAATCCTCTTTGCCAATACGCCTCTAACCTATAGTATTGAAGACAAATTCGTATCCATCAAAAAACGTCTAGCTTCAGTCTCTGATAAAATGTTGGATCATGTGCAGCAGATAGACGTACGGGGACGTGTAGTAGATCCGGAAGGAAAGCCTTTGCAGGGGGCAACCATTTCTATTGTCGTAAGTAAGTCTGCCGAGAACAAAGAAACTGGTGATTTTTCAATGAATCTCAAGGGGCGTAAAGCTGCGGCTATAACTGATAGCAATGGAGAGTTTACTTTGAGCAATATCAGTAAAGAGGCGTATTTGTCTGTTTCTTACGTTGGATATGAAACATATACAGTAAATGTAGCTTCAAATTTGGGCACTATACGGATGAAGCTGATGGGAAATCTGGAAGAAGTGGTGATCAGCACCGGTTACCAGAATATTTTAAAAGAACGCAGTGCGGGCTCTTTTTCCAAGCCTAATATGGAAGTGCTGGCTAACAGGGCCACCAGTATGAATATCCTCCAGCGTCTGGATGGACTGGTACCAGGTTTGGTGATCAATAACTCGCCCACCAATGGCAAACAGCAGTTTCTGATACGTGGATTAAGTAGTTTGGTTACTTATGACGGCTACACCAGCGGCGCGCCACTTTTCGTGGTAGATGGGATTGTGGTTCCCGATATGTCCAGTATCAATCCACAGGATGTACAGGATGTATCGGTGCTCAAAGACGCCACTGCCGCTTCCATATGGGGGGCACGTGCTTCCAATGGGGTCATTGTGATCACCACTAAAAAAGGAGGCAATAATCAGAAACTAAGAATAACGTACGATGCCTTTGCCAGCTTTCAGGGCAAACCGGATATTGATTATTTTCCCGTACTGGATAGCCGCCGGTATATACAGGCTACCAAAGAAATTTTTGATCCGGTCGGTCTCACTTATTACCCCGCGTATAATCCGTTTAACGGTACCAACGGCTATGCTCCCGATAGGCAAATCCTGTGGGATTTTGCCCGCGGACTTATTTCCGCTGCCCAGAGAGATACAAAACTGGACAGCCTTGCAGGAATCAGTAACCTCGGCCAAATGCGTGACATCTTTTACCGTCCCCAGATCCTGACCAATCATACTTTGTCTCTTGCGGGTGGTACAGAAAGATACAGCAATTATACTTCGCTGGCTTACACTGGCGACCAAAGCTATACGCCAGGAAGCAAAAATAACAGCTTTAAGCTGAATACACGCAATGATTATACCTTTAACAAGTGGATGAAAGCATTCTTTATCGCTGATCTCACCAATCAGCGTACAGGCTCAAACCGTGCGGTTTCACCCGACAACCGCTTTCTCCCATATCAACTGTTTAAAGATGCATCCGGTAATAATATTGATATGTCCTATATGGGCTATCTGCCTTATGAAGCCATAGATCCGCTTGAACAATTAACAGGCCGCAGTTTGCGTTACAATCCGATCGATAATGCACTTACCGGTACCAGCAGCAGCAATAGTTTAACTGCGCGTCTTACCGCAGGGTTTACGATCAGTTTGTATAAAGGTTTGCGCTACGAAGCCGTTATGGGGTACATACGAGGTATAAATCGTAGTACAAGCTATGATGATAATACCAATTACGCACAGAATATAGAGCTACTGAGGTTTGCCCAAAATAATAGCGGAAGAATTAAGTATAACCTCCCCAATTTCGGGGGTAAATATGGCACATCACATGTGACAGATGAGAACTGGACGATAAGGAACCAGTTAGTGTACGATTATATGTCGGCCAACCGGCTTCATCAATTGAACATGCTTGCAGGTTATGAGCAACAGGAACAGAAAAATATCATTACGAGCAGTAGCGTATATGGTTATGATGAGAATGCGCAGTCCTTTGCGCTGTTGGACTACAATGTCCTGAGAACAACGGGGATCTCAGGAGGAATTATCCCTTCACTGGACGGAAATGCGATATTTCGAATCAGCCCCTTTTCACAAACAGAGTCGTTGCAAAGATTCCGGTCTTACTATGCTAACCTTGGTTATACCTATGGTAAAAGGTATACGCTAAACGCCAGCTGGAGGCAGGACAGGAGCAACCTGTTTGGGATTGACAAATCTGCACAGCGTAAGCCGGCTTGGAGCGTGGGAGCCAAGTGGGCAATAAGCAACGAAAGTTTTATGAAGGAGTTGCGTTTTGTGAACGAATTGTCTGCCAGGGTTACCTATGGTATCGGCGGAAATTCACCCAGACCCGGCACAAGCTCCAGTCAGGATGTTTTGACCCCATTTTCAAATTCACTTGTACCCGGAGGGCAGGCCTACGGAATTGCTACAGCCGGTAATAAAAAACTGACCTGGGAGCAGACCCGTACGTTGAACGCAGGTTTGGATTTTGCATTCCTCAATCACAGGCTGAATGCATCGCTGGAATATTATCAACGCAAATCTACGGATCTGATCGGCTTGCTCCAAGTAAATCCGTTCACCGGTTTTCAGACCATCGTTGGCAATGTTGGAGATATGACCAATAAAGGGGTAGAGGCTTCGATCAGCTCTGTAAATATGCGGAAATCTGATTTTCAGTGGACAAGCTCTTTCACGTTGTCGTACAATAAAAATAAAGTAAATAAAGTCAACCCATTATACGCTGTTACTACAGGAAGGGATCAAATAAATGCATGGTATCTTTCTGGTTATGCAGCTTTTTCCGCATTTGCCTACAATTACGCTGGATTAAATGCTAATGGCGACCCTTTGGTGCGACTTTCTGACGGAACGACCTCTATGGGAATGGACAATGCCGGTCAACCAAAGGCAAAGGATGTATTGCTCATGGGGGTATTTCAGCCCATTTGGAACGGAGGATTGTCTAATACATTCACCTATAAAGGTTTTTCACTTAATATCAATATCATTTACAATTTAGGGCATGTGATGTTTAGAGATGTGAACCAAACGTATCGTGAAGCTATTGATGGACGTGGCTTTACTGCTAATCAAAACTTTCAAATTGGCAACTTCCATGCTGATTTTGCAAATCGCTGGCAGAAGCCAGGAGATGAAAACCTGACCAATATCCCGAGATTCAGAAAGGCTAATGAGTATGTTGCCAGAAATACAGACTATTACATTTTTGGGTATCAAAATGTGGTGTCTGCTTCTTATATGAAAATAAGAGATCTGACCCTTAGCTATGCATTTCCGCCATCGGTTACCGAGAGGTTGAAAGTCGAAGGTTTGAGCCTACGGGCAGGTATGTCCAACATTATGCTGTGGAAGGCCAATGCATATGGGATCGATCCCGAATTTCAGAATATACGCTATGGGGAGAGGTCACTACGCACTGGGCAAAATGCCATCAATTTAGGTGTCCGTTTAACTTTTTAAACTACAAAAATATGTTTTACGCTAAAAATATACTCAAAATTGCTGGCCTTGCAATAGGCTTGGCCGGCCTGGTCTCCTGCAAAAAAGATTTTCTTGAAGTGGTACCAAAGGGGGTTACAGTGGCCACCAAAACATCAGATTACGAACGGTTGCTGAATGATGGTGACTTAGCTTATGCGATGCCTGCCTCACAAGTCGTAATGTCCGATGAGCTAGCTGCGTACCAGCCATTGTATAGCCCGGGAAACGGGCTAATTTCAATAAGTGATCAGAAAGCGTTTGAATATCAGGATGATATATATCTTCCTTCTGAGAATCAATCGGAGCTGACCGCACCGGAAGCACAATTATATGTCTACAATAAAGTGATCAATGAGGTGATGGGCTCCAAAGGAGGTAGTGATTCCCAAAAAAAAATGCTGCTTGCCGAGGCGCAGGCAGGGAGGGCCTGGGTGCATTTTATGCTAGTCAACTACTACGGCAAGCCATATAATGCGGCTACTGCAGCTTCAGATCCGGGTATTCCCCTGGTCAAGGTAGCCGATGTCACCCAAATGGTCTTTACAAGGGCTTCGGTGCAGGCAGCTTACAACCTGATCATAACCGACCTTACCGAAGCCATCCCCAATTTGTCTGCTCGGATTGTCAGCAGATATCGCATATCACAGTCGACAGGTGAGGCCATATTAGGGAAAGTATATATGAATATGCAGCAGTTTGATAAGGCTTTGCCGCTATTTACTTCTGCTATTTCAAAGTTGTCCAATGCGGATATCCCGGTACGTTTATATGACTTTAATACGGTGTTCAATCCGGGAGGAGCTTTTTTCCCCGTTAGTCCAACTACTGGGCCAAACAGATTTGATATCGCTATAGATGAAGAGGTGCTATATCTCAAAAAATATTTGAACTTCTACAGCGGCGCTGGCTTTGCTGGTATTCCGATTAACCCTCAGACAGCGGGATTGTTTAATTCGGAAGATCTGCGGCTCAATTTTTTTACAAAAGTCCCTCGTCGTCAGCCTGGAACTACTTATCCGCTTAATATGATGCGTTGTTTTGGACGGTACAATAATTTGGGAATAAATGTACCGGATATCATATTGCTGAAGGCAGAATGTGAGTCGCGAACAGGAAATCTCCCTGATGCGGTTACTGATTTGGTGGCTTTCCGAAAGAAAAGAATGAAAAATACTTCGGCAGGTGCTGCAGATATTCCGGCAAACATTGCTGCGGATAAAGTGGCCCTTACCAAATATATACTGGAAGAAAGAATAAGGGAATATGCCACCACAGGAGAACGCTGGTGGGATATGCGACGTCTATCGGTTGATGAAACGTACAAATCTACGGTAGGTATGGTACATCATGTATATGATGCAACAGGTAAAATAGTACAGTCCTTTCCCTTAAAGCCAGAAAGACTGACTTTCCGTTTCCCGCAATATATTTTCAATACAAACCCAAATTTTCAGCAAAACCCATAAATCGGTTATATAAAATAAGATTACTTTAATACCCAACCCATGAAAAAAATAATCATGATATTGATGCTGTGCCTGTATACAGGCCTGGCATTTGCACAGCAAACTGAAAGCAGTGTTGTTATTAATGTTACCGGCATCAAGCCCGATTCTATATATGTGATCAACAACGGAGAGGTGTCTTATGTTAAGCCAGATAAAGAGAATAAATATATCCTACACTTTAAACACGATAAGCCTTTAGAAGTCGAGATAGGGATTGAAAAACCTGAAAGGCGTTGGACACTTTTGTTCCTGGAACCCGGCGACCAGTTGCAGATGACTTCTGATTTTGCTAAAACAGCTACATTTACCGGGAAAGGCGCCGCAAATGCAGATGTGTTTTTTGCTATTGATCGGGATTCACGAGAAAACTACTTCAAGATTGATATGAGAAAACTAACACCAACCCAATTCTTTAATAAGCTGCTCGAAATGGGACAACATTCAATCGACCTGCTGGAAAACAGCAAGCAAAAAGTAACACTATCCTTTTACAAATACCAGTCTGTATCGCTCTACTACTATAAGCTTAGACTGGCATTTTACCCTTCGGCCCCCATTCCTTACCTCTATAAGTACAAAAATGGTAAAAAAGCTTCCGAGTATGTTCCGGATCACTACTTGGATATCCTGAAGCAGGTTAAGCTGGATGAAAAGCTGATAAACAACGCTGAGTACAAAATATTTGTCAGAGGAGTTTATCCGCAGTTTCTGATCTACAAATTCAGGTCCGAGCGAGGCTTACTGGACAGTACATTTTCTACCGAGGCAAAAGCGAAGATTATGTTAGGTGAGGTTGAAAAGCTGTACAAGGGTAAGCTCCGGGGTATGACGATATCATATATACTGGAGGAGGCCATAGAAAGAGCAAAAGATGTAAATACTATTAAACCTTTAATGGATAGTTATATGGTTAAATATTGTAGTGCGGAAGATCAAAAGGCGGTAATAAAAAAGTATGAAGACTACGATAAGCTGTCCCCGGGGAAGATGGCGCCTGAGTTTACGCTAAAAAGTTTGGAAGGAAAGGAAGTCTCCCTGAAAGACTTTAGGGGCAAGGTGGTATATATTGATTTCTGGGCCAGCTGGTGCGGGCCATGCAGGAGCGAAATGAAAAACGGTGCGCCTAAGCTCCATGCGAAGTTTAAGGATAATAAAGACGTAGTGTTCCTTTATGTAAGTATCGACAGTAAAGTAGATGCATGGAAGAAAGCAATAGAGGATGACAAGATAGAAGGTGTTCATTTATTATCACAGGCTAAAACATCTTTTGATGCATCGGTGGCAAAGGACTATAATATTACAGGAATTCCACGTTATGCGATTATTGGCAAGGATGGCAGGATCATTGATCAAGACGCACCTAGACCCAGCCAGGATATTACCTATGACAAAATAATGGATGCCCTTAAAGCGGTCTTATAAAATAAAATCACCTTAATACCCAGCCAATGAAAAAAACAATCATGATATTGATGCTGTGCCTGTATACAGGCCTGGCATTTGCACAGCAAACCGAAAGCAGCGTTGTTATTAATGTTACCGGCATCAAGCCCGATTCTATATGGGTGGTCAACCAAGGAAAGGTGTTTTTTGTTAAGCCAGATAAAGAGAATAAATATATCCTGCACTTTAAACACGATAAACCTTTAAGGGTCAGGATAGGATTTGATAAACCTCAACTGCGTGGGACAATTTTGTTCCTGGAACCCGGCGACCAGTTGCAGATGGCTTCTGATTTTGCTAAAACAGCTACATTTACCGGGAAAGGCGCCGCAAATGCAGATGTGTTTTTTGCTATTAATCGGGATTTTAAAGAAAACTACCTCAAGATTGATATGAGAAAACTAACACCAACCCAGTTCTTTAATAAGTTGCTCGAAATGGGACAACATTCAATCGACCTGCTGGAAAACAGCAAGCAAAAAGTAACACCATCCTTTTACAAATACCAGTCTGTATCGCTCCACTACATTAAGCTTAGTACTGCATTTTACCCTATGGGGGTTATTCCTTACCTCTATAAGGCCATGAATGGTAAAAAAGCTTCCGAGTATGTTCCGGATCACTACTTGGATATCCAGAAGCAGGTTAAGCTGGATGAAAAGCTGATAAGCAACACTGAGTACAAAAAATTTATCACGGCAAATTATCCGGATTTTCTGAATTACAAATTCAGGGCCGAGCGAGGCTTATTGGACAGTACATTTTCTGCCGAGGCAAAAGCGAAGATTACCTTAGGTGAGGTTGAAAAGCTGTACAAGGGTAAGCTCCGGAGTATGACGATATCATCTGTACTGGAGGAGATTATAGAAACAGCAAAAGATGTAAATACTATTAAGCCTTTAATGGATAGTTATATGGTTAAATATTGTAATGTGGAAGATCAAAAGGCGGTAATAAAAAAGTATGAAGAGTACGATAAGCTGTCCCAGGGGAAGATGGCTCCTGAATTTACGCTAAAAAGCCTGGAAGGAAAGGAGGTCTCCCTGAAAGACTTTAGGGGC
>Ga0206117_100567_pt1 | contig 34168 bp, 33 predicted proteins | sample 3A5Ametagenome_FD_177997 | JGI IMG/M metagenome (GOLD analysis project Ga0206117, IMG submission 177997) | Enriched microbial communities from leaf-cutter ant dump, University of Wisconsin, Madison, United States - 3A5A | ecosystem: Environmental > Terrestrial > Nest > Insects nest > Nest dump... | reverse complement strand
CAAGCTGGCCGACGTGAAGGTCTCCAGCAGCAAGTGACCGGCTCCGCGAAACCGGAGCATGGAGCGCCGGGGCGGTTGCCGCCCCGGTCCTTTTCATCGGAGGCATCATCATGACGTCGCACAGCAAGGCCGTGCTGCCGAGAAAACTTTGTCGGATCCTGGCTCTGAACGCCCTGGCCGCCTGTCTTGCCGCGCCGGTCCCCGCCGTCCTGGCGGCGGAGATGGAGACGGCGGCGATCCCGGCGGCCGTCGAGGAGGCCGGATTGCCGGTCGGCGGCGGTGAGGAGGAACGGGCGAGCGTCGTCAACGGATGCACGCTCGGGCCCCGCATCGTCTGCCCCAACCTCGACCTGCGGCATCGCAATCTGCGCGGACTGTCGCTGGCCGGGGCCGATCTGCATGGGGCCAACCTGATGCGGGCCGACCTGCGCAAGGCGGACCTGCGCGGGGCCGATCTGACCGGCGCCATTCTGGACGGCGCCGACCTGCGCACCGCCTTTCTCCAAGGCGCGCACCTGTCCGGTGCGCGGTTGCGGGGCGCCAATCTGGAATTCGCCCGTGCTACAGGCGCCGACTTCACCGGCAGCGACCTGACCGCCGCCAATCTGGAGGCGATCCGCGCCGACAAGATCAATCTTGCCGGCGCCAGCCTGGAGGGGGCCAACCTTCAGGAGGCGAAGATGGCCCTGTCCAACCTGTCCGGTGCGAACATGGACGGGGCCAAGCTGCGCTTCGCCATCTTCCAGGACGCGCTGATGACCGGCTGCCGGTCCTGCCCGACCGGCTGGTAATGGTGCGGCGGGACCGTCAGCAGCGCTTGCCGCGCTTCGGTTCCGCCGCCTCGCAGCCGCAACAGCCGCCGGAGCAGCCGCCCGTCTGCGCGGGAGCCGGCCGCCCGGCCAACCGGCGCAGGCGGTTGCGCAAGGGGGCGGGCAGCAGGATGGTCCAGGCCACCCAGGCGAAGGCGGCGGCGACGACCACGCCGACGATGAAACCTTCCATCATGGCTCACCCTCCCAGCAAGGCGCTGGACAGGTGAAAGGTGACGAAGGCGGCGCCATAGGCGAGCGCCGTCATGTAGACGATCATCACCAGCATCCAGAACCAGCTGTTGGTTTCCCGCTTCACCACCGACAGGGTGGAGACGCATTGTGGGGCAAACACGAACCATGCGAGCAGCGACAGCGCCGTCGGCAGGCTCCAGTCCGCCGCCAGCACGCCGGCCAGCGAGCCGGAGAGCGCATCGCCCGTCTCGCTCAGCGCATAGACGGTGCCGAGCGCCGCAACCGCCACCTCGCGCGCCGCCATGCCCGGCACCAGGGCTATGGCGATCTGCCAGGTGAAACCGATGGGGGCGAGAAGCGGGGCCAGCGCATGGCCGAGCATCCCGGCGAAGCTGTAGTCGATGGCCGGACCGGTCGCGCCGTCGGGCGCCGCCGGGAAGCTGCCGAGGAACCACAGCAGGATCATGATGGCGAAGATCACCGTGCCGGCGCGGGCCAGGAAGATGCGCGCCCGCTCCAGCAACCCCAGCAGAATGTCGCGCGGGCTGGGCAGCCGGTAGGACGGCAGTTCCATCAGCAGCGGTTCGCGCGCACCCTTGAAGATCGTGCGTTTCAGCACGAAGGCGGCCGCCAGTGCCGACAGAATGCCGGCGGCGTAGAGGGTGAACATCACCAGCCCTTGCAGGCCGATCATGCCGCCCGCCACGGTCCGGTCGGGGACGAAGGCGGCGATGATCAGCGTATAGACCGGCAGCCGGGCCGAACAGGTCATCAGCGGGGCGATCATGATGGTGGCCAGCCGGTCGGCACGGCTCTCGATGGTGCGGGCGGCCATGATGCCGGGGACGGCGCAGGCGAAGCTGGACAGCAGCGGGATGAAGGCCCGGCCGTGCAGCCCGACCCCGCCCATCAGCCGGTCGAGCAGGAAGGCCGCCCGCGCCATGTAGCCGGTGGATTCCAGCATCAGGATAAAGAAGAACAGCACCATGATCTGCGGCAGGAAGATCACCACGCTGCCCACGCCCGCGATGATGCCGTCGGTCAGCAGACTTTTCAGCAGGCCGTCGGGCAGCGCCGCTCCGGCGCCGGCCTGAACCCAGCCCAGCCCCTTGTCGATCATGTCCATCGGTACGGCGGCCCAGGCGAACACCGCCTGGAACATCAGGAACAGCACCAGGAACAGGAAGGGCAGGCCGATGGCCGGATGCAGAAGGGCGGCGTCGATGCGGCGGGTCGCGAGCGACGGCCGGCCGGCATCGCGCAGTGCGGCGGCCAGGATGGTTTCGACCTCCTGATGATAGGCGCGCAGGTCGAGGGCGGAGGGTTCGCTCCAACCGCAGGAGGAGGTATCGGGGGAGGGGGCCGGCGTGGCGGTCATCGCGATCATGCTGCGGTCGATCTGGTCGAGCAGCCCGGCAACGCCGGTGCGCTTGATTGCCACCGTCGGCACCACCGGCACGCCAAGCGCCGCCGACAGGGCCGCCGCATCGACGCGGCATCCCCGCGCCTCCGCCACGTCCATCATATTGAGCGCGAGGATGATCGGCCGGCCGAGCTTCTTCAACTCGAGCACCAGCCGCAGATGCAGGCGCAGGTTGGTGGCGTCGGCGACGCAGACCATCACGTCCGGCGGGGCTTCATGCTGGAAGCGGCCCAGCACGACGTCGCGCGTCACCTCCTCGTCGGGGGAACGGGCGCGCAGGCTGTAGGTTCCGGGCAGGTCGACGAGCTGCACGCGGGTGCCGGCCGGGCTGAGGAACTCGCCGATCTTGCGCTCGACCGTCACGCCGGGATAGTTCGCCACCTTCTGGCGGGCGCCGGTCAAGGCGTTGAACAGGGCGGTCTTGCCGCAATTGGGGTTGCCGACCAGGGCGATACGCGGCGGGACGCCCATGAAGGCCGGGGTGGATAGAGCGGTATCGGACATCGCGGAAACCTTTCCGCAGGAAGAGGAGGTGACGGCTCAGCCGAGCGTCACCAGGACGGCGTGCGCCTCCGCCCGGCGCAGGGCCAGGGTATGGTCGTTGACGCGCACGGCAAGCGGATCGGCGCCCGGGAAGCCCTCATGTAGGATTTCCACGCGGGCACCTTCGATCAGGCCCATCTCGATCATGCGGCGTTCCAGTTCGCCGGGCGGCAGCGGGGTCGCGACGGCGGATTCGTCCAAACCGGTCACAACCGCACGCTGGCCCTTGCGCAATGCGCCGAGACGGCAGCAGTCGCCGCAGGTGGGAGGATCGGAACTGGTGCCGGGTGCCGGACCGGGAACCTGACGCGTGGCGGAGAAAGGAAGGGGGGCGTGAGCGGGGCCGGGTAGCGGCGGAATCATGGTGTGACACCTGTGGGCGGCACGCCGGAAAGGACGTGCGCATCGGCGGCAAAGGCCGCAGTCCCGACAGTGATGCGAATCATTTGCATTTGCGATGTGGCGAAGCGCCGCGGGCAACCCGATCCTCGATGCGGGCAGGAAAGGTTGATCCGTACCCACGATGTCAAAATTTTCCAGCCTTAACCCGAAAAAGCGATCCAGCGAGGTAGGTATCCGCTATCTCACTCGCATTCAGTGTGAAAATCAGAAAGTGATTCCAATTCGAAATAGCAAAGCTCAATCTATGTTGCGCTGCAACCAGGATGCGCATTCGATTTGCTGGTATCGCGAATTGCTCATTATGATTTGCCTGAACTAACGAAAAACAATGGAATTTGCGCAGAAATCATATCAAAAGTATATATCGAGCAACCTATTATCGCATTTGACTGAATATTTTAAGTATCCGTATCGCCAATCAAAAACATACTCAGGTATGACATTCAGAATCTGGAACTTTTATTTCCGAAGCAATTTCGATTTACCAATTCTTTGGAGTTAGGAATTAGCTTCCAAAGCACTTCCGCGCAGCGGTTGTGTGTCTGGAGCCAGGAATGCAATCGAAATCAGTCATACATCCGCATAGGATTCTGCCATTTCTGACAATGACTGGAATCGCACTGTTTTCTTTTCTGATTTATGGAAAATTTTATGAAATTATCGCTGCGGATCCTGCTTTTTCTGCTATGCAGGCTTCGGTCGATTCCGTTCGCAACCATATGGCGATTCTGGCGTCGGCAATTCCTGCGGTACTGTTGACTGCATGCTTGCTGCAGCCTTCGTTCACACGCGTAACCGGCGCAACGCCGTTGCGGGGTCTGACGGTGGTCGCAGGGGCCATGCTTGCCTTCGGCGCTATGATTTTGCCGGAGCTCGCGGGTCTGCTGCCCATCGAGGCGGTGCATGGCTTTTTCTATGATGCGGCCGCATTAACGGTTGTCTGCCTTCTTCTCGTATTCGAAGGGCTGCTCCTGCTCGCCGCCAGCCCAGGCCGCGGGAGCGCGGAGCCGGCATCGGCGGTGGGACGTATGCGCGCCGCCCTGTTCCTGTTCATGTTGGCGGAGGAACTGTCGCGATCCTTCCTGCCGCTCTATGCCCGCGAACTCTGCACGCCGGTTCCCGGCCTGTCCGAGACTGTGATGATGGGGTTGCCGATCGGGCTTTTCATGGCCCTGGTTGCCGTTTTCACGCCTTTCGCCGGCCATTGGGCCGACCGCTTCGGCAGCCGCCGCACCCTGTTGCTCGGCACCCTGCCGGCGGTCGCGGGATTCATCGGGACGGCGATGGCCGGATCGATGGCGGAATTGCTGCTGTGGCGCAGTGCCTGTGCGCTCGGCTACGCGGTGATGTTCATCGGCGCGCAGGGCTTCGTCGCCCGTCATACCCCGGCTGACCGGCGCGCGCGCGGCATGGCCCAATTCGTCGCCGCGGTGATCGTCGCCGGCCTGTGCGGTGCACCGCTGGGCGGTATCCTCGCCGATCAGTTCGGCTACCGCGCCACCTTTGCGGTTTCGGCGCTGCTGGCGCTGTCCGCGGCGGCAGCGGTGACGCTTCTGCCGGCCGACCGGACGGAGCGGGCGCAATGGCGCCGTTTCCGCATGGGCGACGCGCGTGCACTGCTTGTCAATCCTCGCTTCCTGGCGTTACTGCTGTTCTCGTCGGTGCCGACGAAGCTGATGCTGACCGGATACCTCTTCTATCTCGTCCCGGTGTCGCTGCATGCGTCCGGGGAGACGCCGGCCGGGATCGGCCGTCTGATGATGACCTACGGTCTGATCATCGTACTGCTCGGTCCTTGGGTATCGAAGGTCGCCGACCGCACCGGCCGCCACGCCCTGTTCGCCGGGCTGGGCGGGCTGATCGGCGGGGCGGGCACCCTGGCGATCCTGCAGGAGCAGGGCGTTGCGGGAATCCTGATCGGCATCGTGGCTCTCGGCATTGCCCACGCTTTCAACAACGCCACACAGCTGGCCCTGGTCCCGGAGGTCTGCCGCGCGGACTGTGCCCGCATGGGCGATTCCAGCGTCTTCGCGGTCTATCGCCTGCTGGAACGCGGTGGTTCGGTGATCGGTCCGCTGCTTGCTGCGGCCCTTGCCGATCGCTTCGGGATTCAGGCTGCATTGGTGGCTCTCGGTGCGCTCGGCATGCTGTGCGGCACGGCCTTCTGCATCGTCTTCCTGCTGGTTCCGTCAGCCTCGCCGGCAGCGGGAGAGGCTGTCCGATGAATTGCCTCGCCTCCAGTCCCGTGCGTCATCCGTCGATGTCGCAAACCCCGACAGCCTTATGTCCATCGCCCCCACACCCATCGATCACGGAGGCTTCGACGCCCATGCCTGACCAGATGCTCGTGGAGCCTGTCTTGACCATGCCTTGCTCCTCCTTCGCCGGGGAGACCCTTCCTGCCCATGGCCGCCACGATGGCGCGATGGAAACCCTGCGCGTCACCCTGGAGGCGCTCGGGATCGGAGCCGTCGAGGAGATGACCTGGAAGAACTATGAAACCATCATGCGGGTGGTCGAGCCGCTGATCGGCGCCGGCCATCGCCTTCGGCATTTCGACTATACCCACAGCGCGGCGCTGCAACTCGGTACTGTGGAGCGGCTGCGCACCGACTACACCATCCGCCTCGCCTACACCGAATGGGGCAGTCCGCAGAACCCGGTTCTGCTGTGCCTGGGGGGCATCGCGAATTCCGCCCGTCGCTTCGACTATGTCGCCCGCGCGCTGTCGCACCGCTACCATGTGCTGTGCCTCGATTGGGCCGGGCGCGGCCGCAGCGGCTGGCTGGCCGACCAGTCGGACTACAGCTTCGACGGAACCGTCGCCCAGGTGCTGGCCCTGATCCGTCACAAGCAGTTGGGCCCGGTCACCCTGTTGGGCTCATCGCTCGGCGGCAGCGTGGCGATGCGGGTGGCGGCGGCGGCTCCGGATCTGGTGGACCGCCTCATCCTGAACGACATCGGCCCCTTCATCCCGACCGAACGCCGCCGCCGCCGCGCCGAGTCCGTCGCCCGCCACTATGTCTTCCGCCATCCGGCCCAGCTGTTCCACCGCACCGGAGCGGCCCAGAAGAACGATGGGCCGGTGGACGACACCGTTCTCCTGCACAACAGCTTCCACCAGACCCGCTGGTCGGAGGAGAATGGTGGCCGGGTCTACCGCCACGATATCCGGGCGCTGCAATGCTACCGCGATGGCGCTATCCAGGACCACGACCAGTGGAACGACTGGCAGCGCATCGACTGTCCGGTGCTCCTGATACACGGCATGATGAGCGACGCCCTGCAGGAGGCGACCATTGCCCGGATGATGGGCAAGCCGGGGGTGAGCGTCCTGCATGTGCCGGACGTCGGACACACCCCGACGCTGAGCGATCCGCTGCACATCGACGCCTTGGCGCGCTGGATGTCGACCCCCCATGCCCTGCCCGTGGAAAGCACCATCGGCTGGACCGCGGGTGCCGCCCGCATCCTGTTCCGGTGAGGGGGGACGATGACTGACGGCTTCCATTTCGTGCGCCACGGCGAGACGGACGACAACCGGCGGGGCGTGCGCTGCGGCGGCGACCGAAACATTCCCTTGACCGAGCGGGGGATTGAGCAGGCCCGGCATGCGGCGGAGCGGCTCCGCCGGTCCGGCCAAACCTGCAGATTGGTGATCGCCGGTCCGCTGGACCGCACCGTCGTGACCGGTGCCGTGTTCGCCGAGACGTTGGGCGTTCCGCTTCTGAGAAGGGACTGGCTGCGCGAGCGCAGCCTGGGGGCGTGGAACGGCCTGCCGATCGAGTTGACCCGCCCCTGGTTCGCAGCCGGAGAGACGCCTCCGGGAGGGGAGAGCGAAGGCGCTTTCGCCGCCCGTGTCCTGGATGGTGTCGATGAACTGGCGAACGGACCCGCCGGACTGCTGGAGTACCGGCCGTTGCTGGTCGGCAGCAAGGGAGTGGCCCGCATCCTGCTGCACCGGCTCGCCGGGCGGCCGGGTGTGGAGTTGGGAAATTGCGAGGTCGTTGCTTTCACTCGCCTGTCCGCCCCGCCGGGCGGGCCGGGATGGTGGCGCTGCGACCCGCTGGCGGCTCCACTGGAGGCGCAAGCCGGGGTCTGCTGCCCGGCCTGACCTTCGAGCCGGTCTGTCGAACAATCGAAAATCGATGCGTGGATGCCGCGCGATGCCGCGTGGATCAGCAGTGAGGAGAAGGGCGATGAAGCTCAAGATTGGTACGCGGCTCATGCTGCTGGTGTTCGGCGTGGCGCTGCTCAGCACGCTCGCCGGAGCCACCGTCCACCTGACGGGAACGCGCACGAACCTGATCGAACAGCGCAAGGCCAAGGTCAAGGAAATGGTCGATGCGGCCGCGTCCGTCATCGCGCTTTATGGCGAGCAGGAGAAGTCCGGCAAGCTGCCGCGCGCAGAGGCGCAGGAGCGTGCCCGCGACGCCGTGCGCGCCATGCGCTATGGCAACGGCGAGTATTTCTTCGTCTACGACTACGCGGGTGTCAGCCTGGTCCATGGCCTGCGTCCGCAGGTCGAGGGCAAGAACCTGCTGAACCTGAAGGACCCCGACGGCGTCCCGTTCAACGTGCAGATGACCGAGGCGGCCAAGGCCGGCGGCGGTTTCGTCGCCTTCCGCCACAAGCGCACCGACGACGCCGATCCGACCCCGAAGATCGCCTATGCCGCCGGCTTCCAACCCTGGCAGTGGATGGTCGGCACGGGCGTCTACACCGACGACGTCGATGCGGAATTCCGCGCCCGCCTCTGGCGCGAGCTTGAGGTCTCGCTGCTGCTGCTGGCGATCAGCGTCGGCATCGGCATCTGGGTGTCGCGCGGGATGTCGCGTCCGCTGCTGGCGATCCGCGACGTGCTTGGCCGCATCGGCGGCGGCGACCTGACCGTTGCCGTGCCCCATGCCGACCGGCCCGACGAAATCGGCGATATGGCGCGCGCCGTCGCCGGGCTTGCCACCACGCTGCAGGGTGCCCGCGACGAGGGCCAGCGCGCCGACCTGGAGCGTGCCGCCCGCGACCTTCAGCGCGAGCGCCTGTCCGTCCGTGCCGCCGAGTTCGCCCGCGCGATGGACGAGGTCGTGGCGACGCTCAGCACCACCACCGTGGCTCTGCACGAGCGCACCGCTGCCCTTACCAACGACGCCGCCAGCACGACCGACGAGGCGCATGCCGCCGCCGGCGCGGCGCAGGGGGCCTCCGACAGCGTCGAGTCCGCTGCACAGGCCAGCGAGGAACTGCGCGGCTCCATCGCCGCGATCAGCCGTCAGGTGGAAAGCGCCGCCCAGACGGCGTCCCGCGCAGTGACGGAGACCGCCAACACCACCGGGATCGTCACCGGGCTTGCCTCCGCGGCCGAGCAGATCGGCGCGGTGGTGGAACTGATCAACTCGATTGCCGGCCAGACCAACCTGCTGGCGCTCAACGCCACCATCGAGGCGGCGCGCGCCGGCGAGGCCGGCAAGGGCTTCGCCGTCGTCGCCAGCGAGGTGAAGAGCCTCGCCACCCAGACGGCGAAGGCCACCGAGGACATCCAGTCGCAGGTCGGGGCGATCCGGGCGGCGACCGCGAACGCCATCGGCGCCATCGAAAGCATCGCCAGCCTGATCACCAACCTCAGCGCGCTGAACGGCGAGGTGGCGTCGGCCGTGCAGCAGCAGGAGGCGGCGACCCACCAGATCTTCGCCAATGCCCGCGCCGCCGCCGACAACTCCCGCCGCGTCACCAGCAGCGTCGGTTCGCTGTCGTCCACCATGACCACCACCAGCGAGCGGATGCGCCTCGTCTCCACCAGCGTGGAGAGTGTTTCGGAACAGTCCGAGCGGCTGAAGGACGAAGTCCAGCGCTTCGTGTCGGAGGTCAACGCCGCTTGACCGGATGGTCAGATCGGCTTAAGCGGGGAGGATTTCCGGCGGTCCAGATCGCCGGGAACCGCCCCGTTGCTTTTTCAGCAGCAACTCAGATCTTGCCCCGTCTCGGGATCGGCAACCAAATAGGGGCCATCGAACGGGAAGGCAGACAATGACGGAAGCACACAAGGATCCCTTCGCCGCGGCGGCGTCTTTCACTGCCGGCGTCTATGGTGCCGGACTGCGGCCGGTCCAGGCGGAGCGGCTGGCCGAGGCGACGCGGCGTCTGCTGCAGGCTGCGGGAAGCGAGGCGGCTGAGGCGGACGTTGTCGCCGATCATCTGGTCGAGGCCAATCTGCGCGGGCATGACAGCCACGGCGTCGGCATGCTGGCGATGTATATGCCGGCGATTGCCGCCGGGCTCCTGCGCCCCAACCGGCATGCGACGGTGATCGGCCGGTCCGGTCCCTTCCTGGCCGTCGGCGGCGACAGCGGCTATGGGCAGGTGATCGCACGCGAGGCAACGGAGCTTGCCATCGAGCAGGCACGTCGGGACGGGTTGGCCGTCCTATCCCTGCGCGACAGCCATCATATCGGCCGCGTCGGCTCCTATGGCGAGCAGTGCAGCGATGCCGGGATGGTGATGCTTGCATTCGTCAATGTCGTCACCCGCCCGGCGGTGGCGCCGCATGACGGCACCCGGCCGCGGTTGGGCACCAACCCGATCTGCATCGCAGTTCCGGCCACGCAAGCGACACCGGCCTTGATCCTGGATTTCGCCACCAGCGCCGTCGCCGTCGGCAAATGCCGCGTCGCCATGGGCAAGGGGCAGGAGATGGCGCCGGGCCTGCTGCTCGATCCGCAGGGCGAGGCCACGCGCGATCCCGGCGTGATGTTCCAGGATCCGTCGGGCGCCCTGCTGCCGCTGGGCGGGCACAAGGGGTTCGGGCTGGCGTTGATGTGCGACGTGCTGGCGGGGGCGTTGGCCTCGGCGATGCCGGGTACGCCGTCCCACCAGGATTCAGGCCGGGTGATGAACAACATGTTCGCCATCGTCTTCGACCCGGCGCGCGGCGGCAACGCGCAGTGGGCCGCCGATCTCGACGACCTGGTCTCCTATGTCCGCGACACGCCCACCGCACCCGGAGCCGAGGCCATCCAGATGCCGGGCGAGCCGGAAACCCGCACCCGCCGGCAACGCCTGGCCGACGGCATCCCGCTGGACGGCGCCACTCTGGCGATACTGGACAGTTTGGGGCGCGAGCGTGGGCTGGCTCTCGGCGAATTACTGGCCTGAAGGCCGGCGGTCAGACCAACAGCTTCAGGGTCGCATCGTCCGGCCGGCCGTCGCAGTACCGGTCGAGCGCCTTGCGGTAGAGGTCCTCTCCCTCTGCCGCCGCCTGGGTGAACAGGGTCATGGAGGAGCGGAACTTCAGGTTGTCTGGTGAGCCGAGGATCTCATGAAGCGTCCGCCCCCGCACGGCCAGCACGGTCTCGGTCGCCTGCGCCAGCCGGCTGCGCAGGACGGGGTGCGCCAGATAGGCCCGTGCTTCGTCCAGGCCGGCGATGCCGTAGAATTGGGCGGTGGGCGAGCGGCCGAGGTCGCGCAGTTGCGGGAAGATGAACCACATCCAATGGCTGCGCTTGCGGCCATCGTGCAGTTCCGTCAGCACGGTCGCGAAGACCGGGTCCTGAGCCTTGACGAAGCGTTGGAGGTCGAAAGGATCGCTGTCCGGCATGGCACGTTCTCCGTTCCTGGGTCCATGCCGAGACATCGGTCGCAGGACAGCGCTTCGCAACGGTTGTTTGTCAGGTTACAAGGCCTGGCCACCCTGAGCGCTGCATCTTTACCGCCGCCGGGCGTTCAGCCTCCGTCGATCTCCACCCGCATGCGGACGAGGTCGCGGTTCCAGGTGATCCTGCATTTGTCGAGATTCAGCCGCGTCATGTAGACATAGGCGGTCCTGCCGACGTCGTCGAAATTGCGGCTCCGGCTGTCCGGGTCGAGCAGAGCCGGGTAATCGAAGGCCGCCGCATCGCCGCAGCCGTAGCGGAACAGCAGGGGGGTGGCCCACAGAAGCTCCGGCTTCGACCAGCCAACCAAGTCGGGGGAGGTGGTGGTCCAGACGCCGGTGCGGCCATCGCGGGTCATTGCCACCGTGGCGATGAACAGGCCGCTGGCACGGTGGCGGACGATGCTGCGCACGGTGCCCTGCAACACGGCGGGAGCGACCGGAGCGCAGACATGGTTCTCCGGCGCGTCGGCGCTCTGACCGTCGCGCACGAAGCGGACGGAATAGGAGTGGCCGTCCCACCCGCGCCAGCTCTGCGGATCGGCGAGGTTGTCGGTGCGCATCAAGCAGGCGCCGCGCTGTTGCGCGCCGAACCGCTCGGCCCACAGGAAGGCGTACCAGTGATCGCCGTTGCGGACGATGTTGCTGGGCGCGAAATAGCCGGTGCGCTGGCCGACGTCGCCGCTGTAGGGATAGGGCAGCGTCGCGACGGTGTGGTTGGGCGGGGCGGCGCTCAACCGGAAGCTCGCCCCGCCGTCGCTGGAAACAGCCGCGGTGATGCTGTTGCGCCAGCAGCGCATATACTCGCCGGACGGACAGAGCGCGCGCCGCTTCTGGGCATGGAACTCGTTGCTGACCAGGGCGAAGACTGTGCTGCCGTCCGGTGTGTAGAAGGATGAGATCCAACTGCGGTCGTCATGCAGGCGCGGGTCGTCCTGCCCGTGGCCCTGGAAGATCACCGCGCAGTTCGGCCGCACGGTATCAAGCGATGGGCCGGTCAGCGCCCGTGCGGTGGAATGGGAGGCGATCAGGTGCACCGTGCCGCCGGCATCCCGGAAGGCGCGCGCAGGAGTGTCCGGCGCGTCGCTTTCGGCACAGGCGTCGCGTTGCCAGGAGGTGACCGTTTCCAGTTCCCCTGTTTTCCTGATCGTCAGTGCGTGGGCCGGTGCGGCGACCATGCCCAGCGTGAGCGCGACTGCCGCCGTCTGGCGGAGCATGCCGGCCCTCACTTGCCGTTCGCGATGGACTTCAGGAAGGGCGCCGGTTGCAGCCGGTTGGCGATTAGGAAGTCCAGATAGCGGGCGGCAGACTCGGCACGGTGGCGGTCGTAGGCATCCGGATCGAAATTAATCAGAGATTTCAAGCGGCTGCGCGTCAGCGGCATCGTCAGGTCGGCGGCGTCGGCATAAGGCACGCCAGTGTTCTCGCAAAGCTCGCGCGTGCGCGAATCGATGGTGACGGTCAGGCCCATCCGTTCCGCCTGGATCGCCAGGGCGACACCATGATAACGGCAGCCGATGGTCAGATCCTGCTGGCGCAAAGTGTCCATCCAGGCCGGCACGTCATAGTAGGATCGCATGTAGTTCCGGCACCAGGCCTTGAACTCCTCGAAGGAGTAATGCGGCACGGTGTGACGGTGGATTTCCTTCAGCGCATGCGGGTCGATGCCGTCGAACAGCCCACGCGAGGCACGGATCATCTCGCCCATCGACTGGACGATGTACTGGCCGGGTGCGATGGGGTCCATCATCAGGGCGATCAGCTGGTGCTCGATTTCCCTCGTCTTCACCCAGGCCTGATGGCCGCCGGCGACGGTGATCGAGCGCGGCAGGTCGAGCGCCGACCAGTTCGCATGGATCTTCCGGCCCAGTCCCGGCGCTTGGTTGAGGAAATGCGACGGGCAGCCGCCGGGCAGCGAACCGGAGATGCCCAGCTTGTCCAGCTGGGCCGTGGTGTAGGCGCCGCGGGTATAGATGTTGGGCGAGGCCGTGGAGGACGGATTGGATGCAGCGATCACCTGCGCCCAGCGCAGCGTGCCGGGGCTGAGTTCGATGTCGTGCTCGTAGCTGTTCGCCTGGGCGCCAAGGCCGATGGCGACGACGGGAAGGCCGGACTTTTCCAGATTCTCCGCCATCTGGCCGTAATCTGTGTGCCGGCCCAGCTGGTTGGCGCAGGGAATGACGATGATGTCGGCGTTGTTCCGCAGCGTCTCCGCCGACGAGCCCCAACTGAAATGCTTCACCGGATTGGTGATGTGGCTGCAGATCGAATGCACGAAGGCAAGGTTGCCGTTGTTGTGTCCGATCCCGTTGTACAGGTCGTCGAAGGGAGCGTTCGAATAGAGGCCGAGATTCGGCGTCTTCCACAGCACCGCGACGCGCAGAGGTTGGGACGGCGCATGACCGGAAGTCCGTTCAGACGTCTGGCCGGAATTGTGCGGCCGGTCGACAGGGGTGTCGATCACGATGTCTTCAAGCATGTCGGCTCTAGCCTCGGGTCGGTGGATGCTGGAAACAGTAAGACGGTAAGCGCAGAAGAGGTAAGACTGCAAGTGACATCCTAAAAATAACACGGTGGAATCACTCTAAGACAGTATTTAGGCTTTCGAACAAAAAATCTTTTCAAGTTTAATCTCTATAGACTGACGGATTGTCGGCTGATCATCTTATAAATATCCATCGAAAATCGAAGGATCATCGATTTTGCGGTGAGGGGGTTGAAAGTGGCGGTGGCGTGTCCCATCTCCGAGAACGTTCCGCCGAAAAAGGCGCGGGAACCAAGCATCAGTGGGGTGCCAGGAAAATTCGCCTGGGCGCCCCTTTTATGCGTTGTGAAAATTCCTATATAGAGTCTGTTGCGCCGCTGATGGCGCCGGCTTCGACAGAATGGCTTCCGTCCCGATGATCCTTAAATTTTCCCCGGTTCGGTCGCGCTGATCGCGTGACCTTGCCGCTCCTCTCCGGCCCTCGTGGCGTGCCGGCTGCTGCGACCTCCTTCCCCGGTCGCGGCGCTGCCCGCGGGGCCGGAGAGGACCTCTTCTCCGACCGTTCCAGCACCGAGACCCGGTGCACGCCGTCCGGCAGCGTCGAATGCCGGTAACGTAACGAACCAAAAATCGACCTTTCAACAGGACCGACCCGAACAACGCCGGAGCCTTTGCCCGCGGCGCCGCTCCCGTCGGATGGGAGAAAAAGAGACACCATGCAGCGAAACGCTGAAACCCGCACGACCCAGACCACCGTACCAACCACCGCCCAAACCCGTCCTGCCGAACCCCGCTCCGCCGAGCCGATGCAGCTCTATCTGCAGGATGCCCGCAAATATCAGTATCTGACGCCTGAACAGGAACATGATCTGGCGGTCCGCTGGCACGACCACCAGGATCCGGCGGCACTCGACAAGCTGGTCGGCAGCCACCTGCGGCTCGTCGTCAAGATGGCGCGCGGCTATCTCGGCTATGGCCTGCCGCTCGCCGATCTGGTGGCGGAGGGCAATGTCGGCGTGATGCAGGCGGCGCAGAAGTTCGATCCCGGCAAGGGGTTCCGCTTCGCCACCTATGCCTCGTGGTGGGTGCGGGCCGCAATTCAGGAATATGTCCTGCACAACTGGTCGCTGGTGAAGATCGGCACCACCGCGGGGCAGAAGAAGCTGTTCTTCAGCCTGCGCCGTCTGAAGGCAAGGATGCAGGAGTTGGAGAGCGGCGACCTGTCGCCGGAAGCGGTGGAGAGCATCGCCACCGAACTGAACGTGTCGAAGGCCGAGGTGGTGGAGATGAACCGCCGCCTGGGCAACGACCGCTCGCTGAACGTCGGTCTGTCGGAGGATGGCGATGCCGAGTGGCAGGACCTGCTGGCTGACGACCGTCCGGACCAGGAGACGACCCTCGCCGACTCCGAAGAGCGCCGTCGGCGCCAGCAGTTCCTGAAACTGGGTCTTGGCGTATTGGATGAGCGCGAGCGCAAGATCCTGGTGGCCCGCCGCCTGCGCGACGAGCCGCTGACGCTGGAGGAACTGAGCCAGACCTTCCACGTCTCGCGCGAGCGTGTGCGGCAATTGGAGGTGCGTGCCTTCGAGAAGCTTCAAAAGGCGGTGATCGCCACCGCTAAGACGGAGCAGGTGACGAAGGAAAAGCACCGCCTTCTGATCGATGCCTGATCGGGTTGGGCCGGCTCCGGCTTTGATCTGCCGACGGCTTTACGTATCCAGGCAGCCGCCCTTCGGCGCGACGGTGATGCGGATCAGCTCCGACCCGCCGCCGCCGAAGACATTGCCCCCGGTGTAGGTCAGGCATCCTTCATTGCGGTAGATGACCTGGAGCCGCTGGGCGTCGTTGCCGAAGTAAAAGGGGATCCAGCGCTTGCCTGTCTCGTGCCGGATCATGTTGTCCGGCGCGCCGATCAGGGTGGAGACCTCCTCCATCGTCATGCCGATCTGCAGCTTGGCGAAACGGCTGCCGGGGGCGGGGGTGCCGATCACCTCGCCCTCATAGCGGCCGTCGCGCGACTTCACCATTCGTCCCCCCGGCGTCGACGGTGTGGCCGAGGCGGTGGCGCCTGTCCCGTCGCCGGTCGAGGCACCCTGCTGTTGTCCGGCACAGCCGACCAGCAAAGCCGCCACCGACAATGCCGCCCAAGTCGTTTTACCCAGCATGTCTTTCCTCACCGAATCTGTTCTGGTAGTTGCCCTGGAGCGCCAACTATGAGTGCGATAACCCCTTGAAGGCACCGGCAAAGGCGGGTGAAGAGCCCCTAAGAGGGTTAGTAACAACAGGCGGTTCTCCCTCAGTCAGCCCTTCATTCAGTTCCTCAAGCCGTGGCTTCGGCTTGGCGCTTGCCGGTGTAGTTCTTGAACAGGTCGTAATCGGTGTCGCAGCGAACCTGCCTCAACCCGGCCGCCGCCATTGCGGTGGTGATAACCTCCGGTTCCACACAGCGGTCGATCGTCTCCCAATAATAGCGCATCAGCGTCCGTCCGCTTTCGCCGCCACCACTGAGCCGCGAGACTGCCGGCACCACCATGCCGAGATAGGCGTTCATCAGGTGCCGGGTGACCGGGCGGCGGGGCCGGCCGATCTCCATCACCAGCACGGTCCCGCCCGGACGCAGCACGCGGCGGAACTCGCGGAAGGTGGAGGTCAGGTCGCCGACGTGGCGCAGCGCATAGCCGATGGTGACGAGATCCACACTGCCATCGGCCAGCGGCAGGGCATCGGCCACGCCCTGGATAAGCGGGATCGGAAGACTGCGCCGTGCCTCCGCCAGCATCGCTTCGCTGAGGTCCAGGCCAATGACATCGCTCGGATTGCCGCAGAGCGACACCGCCTCCCGAGCCACGAGACCGGTGCCGACGGCGACATCCAGAACCCGCATGCCCGGCTGCAAGCCCGCCCGCCGTAGGCATTGCGCCCTGTACCAGGAGCCGGACCCGAGCGCAAAGATGGCGTTGATGCGGTCGTAATGATGGGCGGTGCGGTTGAACAGCCCGCGGACAAAACGCTGCCGCTGCGTCCTGTCGCCGTAATAGGCGTCCAGCACGGGGTGCGGCTCGACGGCAGTGCCGACGCGGGGACTGGATTCGGTCGGCACGGCGGTGTCTCCTTCGAAAGAGAACGGGCCAAGGGGAGGGAGGATCAGTCGAGAATGTCGCTCACCGCGCTGGTGCGGCTGTCCGACCGGTAGAGCGAGAAGGTGAAGCCGGCGCCGACCGACAGGTTGATGTTGCGTTTGTAAAGCGGGCTGTCGTCGTTCGTGGCTCCGGAGAACAGTTCGCCCCGGACGGCGCCGAAAGCGGAAATGCGTTCCGTCACCGGCATGACGAGCGAACTGTGCAGGCGCAGGCCGAGATAGCCGGCCTTTGCGTCGTAAGCCGGGCGGCCGGACCGCACATATTGCGGGTCCACTTGATAAAAATAGTCCATCAGATGGCTGGAGGCAAAGATGGGGCCCATGCTGAGGCGGAACTGGTCGTCGTCCAACATCAGGCCCGCCTTGCTGTAGGCAACATCGGGCGCAAAGACGAGGCCGCGATACTTGATGCGGCTGAAGTCGGTGGAGAAGACGCTGCGCACCGGCAATGTCAGGTCGATCCGGTCGCGTCGGTCACTGTCACGGTGCAGGTTGATCTTCAGCGCCGGGCCGATCTCTCCCAGAAGGTCGATGTCCGGCATCCCCTCCCGCGCCCGGTTGTGATCGGCGGAGGAGCCCAGGGCGCCTTCCAGGCTGATCTCGAAGGTCACGCGGTCGGAGCGGTAGAGCCGGCCCTGGATGCCGTTGCGGTCGGCGCGGAAAACATCGCCGCGATAGATGACGTAGGGCAGGGCGACAGCCTGGACATGGTTCTGGTCAGCTGCCGGGTAATCGGGGATGTAGCCGGCGCCGCCGCCGATGCCGATCTCGAACAGTGGCTTTCCCGCATCCTGTGCATCGGCCCGGTGCGGCATGCAGAGGCTGATCGCCGACATGGTGCAAGCGGCAACGGCAAGCGTCGTTGGCAACACACGCACCATGCATCCCCGGTTGAGTTGGTCGTTTTCAGGCCGTCGGCATCTTGTGGGTGTGGCATCCGGCAGGCAAGTGGGTTTCCATGTCACCAAATGGGTACTCAATCAAGACAGTTGCGCGGTTTCAAGTGCACTGGCGGGATTGAATGGAAGTGCATAGGCGATTCGAAATCATTTCGTAACATTGTCCATCGAAATGTTGAGAACAGTATGCGCTAATATCAGAAGTGGATGGATATATCCTTTCGGCTAGCCCCTGGATAAAGGGCAGTGTCAGGGTTTTGTCCCTGGATTGAGTGGGACGGGCTGCGGTAAATTTTGGCGAGAGTTGCCGGTCACAAAGCCAGAAAACGGGTATCCAACTCGAACAGCCCGAAGCGGGACAAGCGGGAGAGCGGCAAAGCCCATGGTTTCGAACGGTTCCGATTACGATTGCGATGTCCTGGTGGTGGGTGGCGGACCGGCCGGTTCGTCCGCTGCTGCACTGCTGGCCGGAAAGGGCCATCGCGTGGTTCTGCTGGAAAAGGACCATCACCCGCGTTTCCACATCGGCGAATCCCTGCTTCCCTGCAACCTGCCGCTGCTGGAACGGCTGGGCGTGCTGGAGGAGGTGGAGCGGGTCGGCATGCTGAAATACGGGGCGGAGTTCGTTTCGCCCTATCATGGCAAGGCCGTCACCTTCGACTTCGCCAATGCCTGGGATAAGACCAAGCCTTATGCCTTCCAAGTCCGGCGGTCGGAATTCGACCATATCCTGATCCGCAACGCCGCGGCGAAGGGAGCGACGGTCATCGAAGGCTGCAAGGTGACGGATGTCGACATCCGGGGAACGGACGGCAGCACCGTCACCGCCCGGCAGGAGGATGGTTCGACCCGTACCCTGCGCACGCGCTTTCTGGTCGATGCATCGGGCCGCGACACGCTGCTGGCGTCCCGCTTCGGCATCAAGCGGCGCAACGTCAAACACAACAGTGCGGCGATGTTCGGCCATTTCACCGGCGCCAAGCGGCTGCCGGGCAAGGCCGAAGGCAACATCACCGTCTTCTGGTTCGACCATGGCTGGTTCTGGTTCATCCCGCTTGCGGACGGCACCACCAGTGTCGGGGCGGTCTGCTGGCCCTATTACTTCAAGACGCGCAAGACCGACCAGACCCGCTTCTTTCTCGACACCGTCGCCCTGTGCCCGGCGCTGGCGGAGCGGCTGGACGGGGCGGAACTGACCGGATCGGTGACGGGGACCGGCAACTTCTCCTATCAGGCCGACCGCATGTCGGGGCCCGGCTACGTCATGCTGGGCGACGCCTTCGCCTTCATCGATCCGGTCTTCTCCACCGGCGTCTATCTGGCGATGACCAGTGCCTTCGAAGGGGCCGAGGCGGTCGACGCCTGCCTGCGCGAACCGGCCCGCCAGGAACAGGTGCTGAAGCGTTTCGAGCAGACCGTCCGTCAAGGCATCGGCACCTTCTCCTGGTACATCTACCGCGTGACGACGCCGGCCCTGCGCAACCTGTTCATGGGGCCGCGCAATGTCTTCCGGGTGGAGGAGGCATTGCTGTCGCTTCTGGCCGGCGACGTCTTCCGCCCGTCGCCGATCAAGGCGCGGCTGAAGATATTCAAGGCGATCTACTACATGAACGCCCTGCTGGACTTGAAAAGGAACTACATGGCATGGCGGAAACGGCGGCAGAACGTGCGCACCCCCGTGGGCGACGCGGTCTAGGCATTTTCGGCGCGGTCCGGCGGGCCTGGGACTATCCTCTGTTTTACGGCCTGCTGTTCCTATTCGGCCTGATGTCGCTGGCCTGGAGCCTGACGGCGGCACTGATCAACCCGCTTCTGCCGCGGCGGATCGCCGGGCCGCTGGGGCGGCGGGCGATCAGGACGGGATTCCGCCTCTATCTCGACACGCTGCGGGCCTGCGGGGTGCTGAGGACCGACCTGTCGGCGCTGGAGTCGTTGAAGGATGACGGCGGCCTGCTGATCTGCCCAAATCATCCGTCGATTCTGGATGCCGTGCTGCTGATCTCGCAGGTGCCGGACCTCGTCTGCATCGCCAAGGCCCCGGTTTACGACAACCTTCTCTTCGGCGGCGGGGCGCGGATGGCCGGTTACATCCGCAACGATGCGCCGAACTCGCTGATCAAGATGGCGGCGCAGCGGGTGCGGGCCGGCCATCAACTGCTGATCTTCCCCGAAGGCACGCGGACGGAGCGGGCGCCGGTCAACCCGCTGAAGGGCGGCTTCGCGCTGATCGCCAAGACGGCGGGCGTGCCGGTGCAGACCGTGTTCATCGAGGCCAACACCAATTTCCTCGGCAAGGGCTGGCCGTTGTTCCGCAAGCCGGAGTTCCCGCTGGTCTACACCGCCCGCCTCGGCCGCCGATTCGATCCGCCGACCGATGTGCGCGAACTGGTTGGGGATGTGGAACGCCACTACAGGGCAGAACTTTGATCACCGACGCCTCCACCAGCCATCTTGTCCTGATCCCCAGCTACAACACCGGGCCGAAGCTGTTCGAGACGGTGCGGGCGGCCCGTGCGCATTGGGCGCCGGTCTGGGTCGTCGTCGACGGCAGCACAGACGGCACCGGCGAAAAACTGCGGGCGATGGCGGCGGACGATCCACATCTGCGTGTACTGGAACTGCCGGTCAACCGCGGCAAGGGTGCCGCCGTTCTGCATGGACTGGAAGAGGCGGAACGCTGCGGCTTCACCCATGCGCTGACCATGGATGCCGACGGCCAGCACCCGGCCGACCGCATCCCGCAGTTCCAGGGCGTGTCGCTGGCCAACCCCGATGCGCTGGTGCTGGGCCGGCCGGTGTTCGACGCCGGGGCGCCGCGGCTGCGCGTCGGCGGCCGCAAGATTTCCAACTGGTGGGCCAATCTGGAGACGCTGTGGGGCGGGATCGGCGACTCCCTGTTCGGCTTCCGCGTTTATCCGATCAAGCCCCTGCGTGCGGTGATGCGGCGCAATCCGTGGATGCGGCGCTTCGACTTTGATCCGGAGGCGGCGGTGAGGCTGTGCTGGGCCGGCCTGCCGACCATCAACGTCCCCGCCCCCGTCCGCTACTTCAAGGCGGAGGAGGGTGGGGTTTCCCACTTCAAGTATGTCCGCGACAATGCCCTGCTGACCTGGATGCACACGCGGCTGATGCTGGGCTTCATCGGCCGGCTGCCGATGCTGACGGTCCGGCGGCTGCGGTCGCGGCCGATCAGATCATTCCTCCGTTGATCGACACGATCTGGCCGGAAATGTAGGCGGCGCGGTCGGAAGCCAGGAAGGCGACGAGGTCCGCCACTTCCTCCGGCCGGCCGGCGCGCTTCATCGGCACCATCCGCTTGACCATGTCGGCGTCGAAGGCGGCGTCGGCCATCGGCGAGGCGATGATGCCCGGCGCCACTGCGTTGACGGTGATGCCGCGCGGCGCCAGTTCCAGCGCCAGCGATTTGGTCGCGCCATGCAGACCGGCCTTGGCGGCGGCATAGTTGGTCTGGCCGCGGTTGCCGGCGATGGCCGCCACCGACGACACCGTGACGATCCGGCCCCAGCGCGTGCCGATCATCGGCATCAGCAGCGGTTGGGTCACGTTGAAGAAGCCGTTCAGCGACACGTCGATGACGCGGCCCCACTGTTCCCGCCGCATCGCCGGCATCACCGCGTCGTCGTGAACGCCGGCATTGTTGACCAGGATCTGAACGGGTCCCGCCTCAAGAACCCGATCCAGCGCATCGGCGGTCGCGTCGGCGTCGGTCACGTCGAAGGTCACCGCTTCCGCCGATCCGCCGGACGCGGCGATCTCCTCCGCCAGCGCTTCGGCGCGGGTGGAAGAGGTGCTGGCGTGGACAAGCACATGGTTGCCGTTGGCGGCCAGCGTCTTGCAGATTGCGGCGCCCAGCGCCCCACTGCCGCCCGTGACGAGTGCGCGTTTCATGCGGTCCCCATATCCGTAACGCCGGCATCGATCACCACCGCAGCCCGGCCGCTCAGTAACTCGCGGTCGCCGGCCGTGATGGAGAAGGCGTAGATCACGCGGCTGCCCTCGCCGGTCAGGTTCTCGGCGTTGATGACCAGATCCTCCGCGATGTCGTCAAGCCGCGCGACCTGGCAGGACAGGTCGCGCAAGCTGGCGAGGTAGCCCGCGGCGGGGCGCCTGCCGTCGGCCGTCAGCCCGCCATGCACCGCCATGGCCTGGGAGGCATATTCGACTCCGCACAGCGCAGCGAGCCGTCCGGCGTGGCGCAACGGATTGTCCGGGGCGCGGTGGCTGCGGGCGATGCAGCGGATGCGGCTGTCGTCCCAGGATAGCACGCCGTCGAGCAGGCACATGGTCCCGGCATGCGGGATCAGGGCGGCAAGATCGTCGCGCGTCATCAGCATGCCGCACCCCCCACCCGGATCGTCACCCGTCCGCCCGGAGGCAGGTCGAGCACGACCGTTTCCGGCGCGCCGCCGGCATCGATCCGCGCAATGGCGGCCAGCAGCGGCAATGACCGGGCGGTCGGGTTGCCCGTGCGCAGACCCTCCAATTCGGTGTCGACCACGCTGCTTACCGGCTCATTTCCGCGCGACAGCTCTATGTCCAAGCTGGCGAGGCATCGCCCGGTCGGTTGCGGTGTCAGGACCAGGGCCATGCCGAAGGCCCCGGCGATGGGGCGGACTTTGCTCAGCGGTTCCGGATATGGGAGGTCGTAGGCGATCAGCGCCACCGTCCAGCCATCCGCTGAGACCTCCGCCGCCGCTTCCAGTAGGCCGGTCTGGAAACTCTCGTCATGGGCGGACAGGCTCGTGGAGGGCTCGCGGCAGCGGGTGGCGATGCTCCAATAGCCGGCCGGCGCATTGTGGACGGAGTTGTGGAAGCGCGTCGGCGAGATGTCACGCTCTTCCGACGCCAGCGAGGCCAGGATCTGGTGCAGCGTGTCGGGATCGCCACTGGAGGAGGTGAAGACTGTGGCGACGGTGGCCGGATCGCGTCCGGCCTGCGCCAGCGCCTCGGCCCCCACCGCCATGGCGACCTTGACCGTCGGCACGCTGCGGCGCCGTTCGGCAGGTGGGAGGAGCGGGCTGGCGGTCAGCACGGTCGGCGAGGCCACATAGCCAGCCTTGCCCGTCAGGATCGTACGCGACTGCTCCCAGCCGGAAAGTCCCGGACCGAGCAGGCCGATTCCCTCGACATAGACGCGCATCAGGCCGCCCACCCGAAGATCAGGCTGCTGTTGCTGCCGCCGAAGCCGAACGAGTTGGTCATCACGCGGTCCAGTCGGCCCTTTTCATTGGCCTGCAGATAGCGGCTGCGCAGCGCAGGGTCGAGGATGAGGGTCTGCGGGCTGCCGGGGATCAATCCGGTGCGGAGCGCCACCACGCTGATGATCGCCTCGACGATGCCGGCGGCCCCCAGCGTATGGCCGGTGTAGCCCTTGGTCGAACTGACCGGGGTGCGGGTGCCGAGCAGACTGGTGATCGCCTGATCCTCCGCCGCGTCGCCATAGGTGGTGGCGGTGCCGTGCAGGTTGACATAGTCGATGTCATCCGGGCGCAGGCCGGCGCTGGTCAGCGCCCGCTCCATCGCCAACCGAGCACCCAGCCCTTCCGGATGGGGGGTCGACATGTGGTGCGCGTCGTTGCTTTCGCCGGCGCCCAGCAGATGGATGGTGCCGGGGGCGGGCTTGGCAGCGGCACGCTCCAGCAGGGCAAAGCCGGCGGCCTCGCCCAGCGAGACACCGCTGCGGTCCGCATCGAACGGCCGGCAGGGGGTGGGAGAGACCAGTTCCAGCGAGTGGAAGCCGTACAGCGTCGTCAGGCACAGGCTGTCGGCACCGCCGACCACCGCCGCGTCGCACAGGCCGGCAGCGATCATGCGGGCGGCGTTGGCGAAGACCTTCGATGTGGTGGCGCAGGCGGAGGAAACGACGAAGGCCGGGCCCGTCAGCCCCAGGCGCAGGCGGACGAAATCGGCGAGCGAACCGGTGCTGTGGGTGGTGGCAAAGCTAAAGGCGGTGGGAAGCGCTCCGGTCTGCGGGTCGCGCGCCCGGAAGGCCTGCTCGGCCGACAGGATGCCGGAGGTGCTGGTGCCCAGGAAGACGCCGATCCGGTCGGCGCCATAGCGCTCGCGGGCATCGGCGACCGCCGCGGCGAAACCGTCCGTATGCAGAGCCATCTCGGCCAGCCGGTTGTTGCGGCAGTCGAAATTTGCGAGGTCGTCGGGGATGCGGGTATCCTCCACACCGGCGACCTCGCCGATGTGCGCGTCCAGTGTAGCCGTCTCGAACCTGCAAGGTTTCAGGCCACCCCGACCGGCGAGCAGAGCATCCAGGGTTGCATTCTGGCCGGCACCAAGGCTGCTGACGATGCTCATATGGCTTAGGGAAAGTGGCTGCACGATGGACTTCTTATGAATTTTGGATGGTGTCGGTGGTCGGTTGCGGTTTCATTGTCGATCGAATGCTAACACCGGCAAAATCATGCGAGGAAGGGCAAATTTGGACTGAGGCTTTGCTTTGCCGGGCTATGAACAAGGTGTTGGCAAAAGGTGTGCCCTGGCTCATCGGCAGAGCCTCGGTTGCGAATCCGAGGCTGCTCAGCAATTCAGGCCACTCAGCCGCCGGGCGGTAGGTCAGCGGCTGGCGCCAGTGGCCCCGTGCGGCGCAGGCGAGATGTTCGGCCCAGCGGGTGATCTGGAACGGCAGTCCGCCCTCGGCGTCGGCCTCCCGCAGGATCAGAACCCCGTCCGGGTTCAGCGCCTCGGCGCACCGGGCCAGCACTGCCGCCTGTTCGTCGCGGTCGAGATAGAGCAGCACGTCCAGGATGACGATGGCATCGCAGCGGGGCAGGGCGGTGTCGCGGATGTCGCCCTGGGTTACGGCGTCTTCGCCCAGCGCCGTCCTGGCAATCCGCACCCGCTTGAACGCCAGTTCGACGCCCTTGGTGGCGAGGGCGGACGGTGGAGCCGGCCACCCCACCGGCCATCGGCCGCGAGCATGCCGGTCGGTGGCGGCGCGCAGCAATGCCGTCAGCACCCCCTGGCCGCAGCCGAGGTCGAGCAGACGCCCACGGTCGGGCAGCAGCGGGTGACTCAACAGGTGACGAAAGACGGGGTCGCCGGCCAGCTTGCCCTTGGCGAAATGCCAGGCATGGCGGCCGCACGGGCGATAGGGGCGGGCGGCGGCGGTGACCAGTTCGCGGAAGACGGCGTCAGTCATCGGCCACCACCTCCAGCGAAACCGCCGTCAACCCGCGGACGGCCAGGGTGTCGAGCAGGCGCGGCAGCACGGTCAGCACCACAGGGCGTCCATCGCGATCGCGGGCGGCGGAGCCGTCATGGAGCATCAGCAGATCGCCGGCGGCGAGACCGTGGGTCAAGCGCCGCTCCACCGCCAAAGGATCGCGGCGAACCGCGTCGTAGCCGCGACGGGTCCAGGTCGCCAGACGCAGGCCAAGGCTGGCGAGCACGGGGTCGAGCAGGGGATTGCGCAGGCCGGCAGGCGGCTTGAAGAAGCGCGGCGGACGGCCGGCGAGACCGGTCAGGATCCGTTGCGCCTCCCCCACCTCGCGGCGGATCGCACCGATGCCCATGGCGGCGAAGCGGTGGGAATGGTGCCAGCTGTGGTTCTCCACTGTATGGCCGCGGCGGACGATGGCCTCGATCAGGCAGGGGTGGCGGACGGCACGGTCGGCGATGCAGAAAAAGCTAGCCTTGGCCTTTGCGCGGTCGAGCTGGTCGAGGACGGCGGGCGTCACTGCCGGATCGGGGCCGTCGTCGAAGCAGAGGCCGACCTGCCCGAGCCGTGCATTCTCCGTCGGCAGGCGACGCAGGTTGGGACCGAGCAGGCTGCTGCGGGGCCAAAGCCCGACGGCGCCGAGTAGAGCATGGTTGCCGGCCAGCGCAGCCAATGCCCATGGCCATGCCGCCGGCACCGCCGCAACCCCGGCCGCCGCGGCGAGGTGCAGGGCGGCCGATGCGCGCAGCACTGGCGACGGCGTCCAGCGCCGACGCTCAGCCATGGCTTGCACCCCCCGGATCGGCGGGCTGCGGCCTGCCCAGAACCGCTGCGAAAGCCAGGCAGAGGAAGGCACCGATCGCCACCGTCAAGCCGATGCCGTGCAGAACCGGGATGCTGGAAAAGGCCAGCGTGCCGAAGCCGATGACCGTGCAGAGATTGGCGATGACGACGGAGGCGACGGTGCGCTCGCGCAAGGCCGGGGAGGGCTCCGGGCGCTCGAAAAGCAGGGAATAGTTGGAGCCGACACCGACCACCAGCAGCAGCCCCACCAGATGGAAGATCGTCAGCGTCTGGCCCAAGGCGGTCACCAGCGCCATGGTGACGATCACCGCAGCCGCCAGCGGCATCACCGCCGCGACCAGTGAGCGGACCGACCGCAGGGCCAGGGCGAGCAGCAGCGTGATGGCGACGGCCCCCAGCAGGGCGAGCGTCAGCGCCTCCTGCCGGTAGGTGCGATAAAGGCTGTCGGACTCCTCCTTCAGGTTCAGCAGGGTCGCGCCTTGTGCCGTCTGGTCGTCGGACAGCCGGGCGGCAAGCGCCTGCGGGTCGGTCACCCCACGCAGGGGCAGCATGGCGGTCCAACCGGTGCCGCTGCGGACCAGAAGGGAATCGAACTTCAGCTTGAGGCTGGTGCCGTCCAGGCTGGCCGGGGTCAGCAGCGGCATGGTCCGGGCCTTCTCAGCATCGGCCAGGAACGGAGCGAAGGCATCTGGGCGGAAAGGCAGTCCTTGCAGTGCCTCGGTCAGCGACGCGCGCAACCGGTCGGGCGGCGGCAGGGCGGCCTGCCGGGCACGCTGGGCGGCCTGGCTTGGCAGGGTGTGGGCGGGAGACTCGTAGCCGGCGATCAGGCGGTCTCGGGTCAGCGTCTCCAGCGGGGCCGCCAGCCGTTCGGCGGCGGCGAGCGCCTCCTCCACCGTGGCGGCGCCGGTCACCAGCAGATGGCCGGCGTCGGGGGCGCCGAGGTCGCGGCGCAGTGCCTCGTCCAGCCGCTGATCGGCTTCCGTCACCGGGCTGAGGCTGGACAGCTCCGCCGACCAGATGGCCGAACCTTGATAGGCCAGCCACGCCAGGGACAGCAGCGTCGCGGCGGCCAGCGGCAGGCGCAGGGCGGGAGCGCCGCGGGTCAGGGCGGTCAGCACCGGCGCCAGCCGGGCCGGGCGCTCGGTGGCATAGCCGTCCGGCAGCAGGGACGGCAGCACCCAGCGGGTGACGGCCAGCGCCACGACCAGCCCGGTGATGGAAAACAGGCCCAACTGCGCCAGACCGCTGAAGCTGGAGAACAGCATGGTGCCGAACCCGACGACCGAGGTCGCCATGCCCAGCAGCACCGTCGGCCAGATTCGCCGCAGTGTGCGGTGCGCCGGGCTTCCCGGCTGTGTCTGGGTGAACAGGTAGATGGCGTAATCGACGCTCTCGCCCAGCAGGGTGACGCCGAAGCCCAGCGTGATGCCATGCACCGTGCCGAAACCCAGCCCGACCGCCGCGATGCCGGCCAGGGCTCCTGTCGCTGCCGGCAACAGCGACAGGGCGAGCACGCGCAAGGAGCGATAGACCAGCAGCAGAATGCCGGCCACCAGAGCGGTGGCGACGATGGAGGACCGGGTGGCATCCGCCTCGATGCGGTCGCGGGTCTGGACCGAGAAGACTGCAGGTCCGGTCATCACCAGCTTGGCGGCGCCGGTCGCCCCGCGCGCCTCGACGAAGGCGCCCCTGATCAAATCCAGCGTCTTCTGCTGGGCGTCCATGTCGAAGCCCGGGGCAGCGGTCTGGACCAGCAGCAGCGCCCGTGCCCCGTCTGCCGAGACCCATACGCCGTCGCGGCTGGCCGGGCCGGCGGTATCGCCCAGCATCCGGTCGGTCAGGCGCAGGATCTCGGCAGTGGGGTCGGCGGGCAGGGCCTGTTTCAGGGCCATGCCGGCCGGCGATTGGAGAAGGCGCAGGTCGTTCTGCAAGGCCGCACGCAGCCCCTCCGCCGTGAAGCGGTCGGGGATGACGCCGGGGCTCAGCAGATAGCGGTTGGTCCAGAGATAAGCGCCGTCGGCACCGCGCCCCGTCCGCTCGCCATTTTCCACCGCGGCGACCAGCGGATTGCCGCGCAGCCGGGCGGCGAGCGCACGGCTGAGGCCGGTCAGGCGGTCCGGTGCGTCGCCCTCGACGGCGATCAGGATCAGGCGGGAGACGACGCCGTCACGCAACTGGTCGACCAGCAGTTGCTGGGTGGCGGAGGGAGAGCGGGGCAGGAAGGCGGAGAGGTCGGCGGTGACGGAGGTGCGCGCCACCAGCAGGCCGCAGACGATCAGCCCGGCCAGCCACAGCGCGATGCTCCATCGGCCCCGTCTCGCCGCAGCGGTCATGTCGGGTCCGGTTGGATGGTCATGATGGAACGGTCGCCGTCGGCCTGGAGAAGCTCGATCCGGCGGATGCTGGCGTCGCGGCCGGCGATGTCGATGCGCTGGACGATCCTGCGCGCCTCTTCCGCCCGCGGCTTCAGCTGCATGCGCCAGTCCTGCAACGTGCCTTCCAGAACCACCTCGTAGAAGCGCATGACGGTCGGTACGTCGCCGCGCAGGGTGGAGCGGATGCTCTCCACATAGGTCTGGATTTCCGGCATCGATGAGACCGACAGCGTCCGCGAGGCACCGTCGGCCTGGGTCAGCGTCAGTCGGTCGCCGTCCAGACGCAGGCTTTCCGTTTGCGGTTGCAGGGTCCGCTTTTCCAGGACATCAGGGCGGCGATAGGTCAGCGTGCCGCTGCTCTCCAGCGGTGCCGTCAGCAGGCCGACCTCGCGGGTTTCCGTAAATCGGGCGGTGGAGTTGCCGACCTTGGCGAAGCGGGCGAACAGATCCTCCAGGCCCCAGGACTCGGCCGCCAGCGTCGGCGTGGCGGTGCCGGCCAACAGGAGGGTCGTCAGAGCCGCCAGAATCGGGCGGCGGGCCGGTCTATTTCCAGAAATCATAGAAATTGAACCAGTTGTAGGGGGAGGACAGGGCGTAATGCTCCAGCCGGTCGGCGAAGCGTCCGGCCGCCCAGCGCACGAGCCCCGGCCGGTCCTGTACGGGCCAGTCATGCTTCTTCAGGTCGGAGAAGTCGGCGATGCGCTCGAAATGGACATCGTAGCGCCGCCCGCCCCGATAGATGCCGACCATCAGCACCACCGGCCGCTTCAGCATCGCCGCCAGTTGGAAGGGGCCGAGAGCGAAACCGGCGGGCTGGCCGAGGAAGGGCAGGCGGACCTCCTCCTCGCCGTCCAGGGTGCGGTCGGCGAGCATGCCGACGAAATGGCCCTGGTCCAGCCTTTCGCGCACCCGCATCATCGAATCCGGGCGGCCCAGCGCGATCACCTCCATCGACAGCAGCGGGTTGATGGCGTTGAGGACCGAGTTGATCTTGCGGGCATTCTCCTCATACATCACCAGACTGACCCGCAGGTCCCGCTGGCGGTGGCCCAGCATGCGGATCGCTTCGAAGCTGCCCATATGGGCGCCGATCAGCAGGCAGCCTTCCCCGCGCTGCATCAGGTCGATGACGATGTCCTCGCCATGGACACGGACGTCGAAATCGTCGGACTGGTCGTTCAGGAAGAAGACGCGGTCGAGCAGGCAGGCGGCGAAGACGTGATAGTGGCGGAACAGGTCGCCGAAGCCGGGTGGGCGACCCAGCGCCTTGGACAGGAACAGGGCCGATGCCCGGCGCGGCTTGCGCGAGAACAGAACGAAATAGAGGCAGATTGGATAGAGCAGCAGCCGCGCCGCCCGCCGGCCGAGCCGCAGGGCGACCCAGACGATGAACTTGATGGCGGCGGTCGTGCTGCGCTCCGGCCGGTTCATCCACTCCCGGCGCCGCCGCCGTGGTGGCGGCGGAGCGATGGGAGAGCCCGCGGCGTCGGCCGTCCGCTTGGCGCGCAGGGGAAGCTTCATGGGGTCACGCTGGTGGCCATGAGGGGGGCGGCCAAGAGGGCACCGGTCATCACCGGACGGCCCGCCACGCTGCCGGTGAAGGCGATGCCGCCGGCCGGGGTGGCCTGCCATTCGACCCGCATGCGGTCGCCGGGGCGGACCGGATGCAGGAACTTGGCGGAGCGCAAGTGGCAGAGGCCGAGGCCGGGACCTGGGGCCGACCCTTCGGCTGCCGCGATGGCGGTCAGGGCGGTGTCAATCAGGACCGCACCCGGAATGATCGGGTTGCCGGGAAAATGGCCGGCGGCGGTGGGGTGGTCGGCAGGGAACTGGATGTCGGTCTGGTTCGGCACGGCGGCGGCACCTAGTCGCGCTGGCTGTTGTCGAGCATCCGCAGCAAGGCCTCGCGCGGCAGCTTGCCGGTCGGGTTGCGCGGCAGCGCTTCGACGAAGCGCAGGGGACGCGGCAGGAAGATCGGGTCGATCCGCTCGCGCAGGCGGGCCAGCAGCACCTCGGCGGTCAGGCCGGGCGCCACCACCAGGGCGGCGAGGCGGGTGGTTCCGCTTTCCCCCTCCTGCGGCATGAAGAAGACACCGTCCTTCACCCCCTCCACCGAATTCAGATGGTGGTTCAGGAAGGCGAGCGAGCTGCGCTTGCCGGCGATGTTGACCTGATCGGCGGAGCGCCCGTGCAGGATGAAGCGGGTGTCGCTCTTCAGCTCGATCACGTCGGCCAGCAGGGTCTCGCCGTCGAGGAAGTCGCCGGATGCCCAGGTGCCCTGCTCGTCCTGGCGCAGGCGGATGCCGTCGATGCACAGCCACTCCGCCGTGGCGCTGGTGCGGCGGACGGCGAGCTGCCCGGTTTCCGAACAGCCGTAGATCTCGTGCAGCGGGGCGCCCAGCTTCGCCTCCGCGTCGATGGCGAGCTGCGGGGCGAGCGGAGCGGTCGCGCAGAGGATGAAGTCGAGCGGTGGCAGGGTAGTGCCGTCGGCCAGCAGGGCCTGGAGATGTACCGGCGTGGTCACCAGCATGCGGCGGCCGGGCAGATCGGCGAGGCAGGCGGCGATGTCGGCCGGGAAGAGCGGACGGCTGCCGTGCAGGACCAGACCGTGCTGGAGCGCCAGCAGGATGACCGATTCCAGGCCGTACATGTGCTGGTGCGGCACGGTGCCGACCAAGCCTGCGGAGCCGAGAGCGGCGATCTCCAGCGCGGTGCCGGCGCCGTGTACGCTGCGCACCAGGGTGCCCCAGCTTTTCACCTGCGGCATCGGCCGGCCGGTGGAGCCGGAGGTGAAGGCGATGGCGGCCACCTGATCGGCCGGGAAGGCGAGGTCGGCATCGAAGGGCGAACCGGTCAGGCTGTCGAGCCCGTCGGCAGGAAGCGCTGCGACGCAGGTCATGCCGGGATAGTGCGCCCCGGCATCGGTCAGGCAGATCAGGCCGGGATAGCTCTCTTCGAGCTGACGCAGCGTTGCTTGCGTGTCATTGGGGGGATGCAGGCAGATCTGGCGGCGCAGCAGGGCGGCGCCCAGACCGACGGCGAAGCCCAGCCGGTCGCCGCACAAATTCAACAGATAGGCGCCGTCCGGCAGGCGGCGGGCCAGATCGTGCACGGCGGCGAGGTAGCTGCGCACCGTCACCGGCTTGCCGTCATGCCAGGCGAACAGGTCGTCGGGGCTGCCATGGCGCAGCAGCGGCAGGCGGGTGGTGGACATCATCGTCATTGCGAAACCATCATGGATTTGGCCGCTCCGAAAAGACGCGGACGATGTCGGCGATGGAGCCGTGCGAGTGGTTCCAGAACTTGCGCAGGCGGTAGGCGTATTCCGTCAGGAACATCGCGGCGACCAGCGGCAGGTCGAGGACGTTGATGAAGAAGGACCAGACGGCCGGCGGGGCGACGCAGAACAGCAGGGCCGACATCGCCAGCTGGCCGGCGAAGAACAGGCACCAGGCGATGGTGACGCGGCGGGTATAGACCAGCATCCCGTCGGTCAGGCTGCCGCGGATGCGTCGCGCGATCCAGGTGATCAGCGGCTCGCGTCCGGCCAGCAGGGTACGGCCGAACAGGACGAGCAGTCCGATATAGATCGCGGCGTGGCTGATCGCCGAGGCCGCCAGCAGCCCGTCGCGGGCGGAGCGCCAGGACAGGCCGAACAGGGCGATGGCACCGGCCAGCGCGATCCAGCGGAAGCGCGGCGCTGCCCGACCGATCACCAGCCCGGTCACTCCCGCCTGCACCAGCGCCAGGGCCAGCGCGGCGTCGGCATCGAGGTCGGTGACGATGGCGCCATGGACCAGCAGGGGATACAGCGCGAAGAGCGACAGGCCGGCACCCACCGCGACCCCACCCCTGGCGCAGGCGGCGGCGGACGGCATCAGGCGGCTTTGAGCTGCTGGATGTGGCTGTTCAGTGTGCGCAGAGAGCTGAAGATCTTCGTGTTGTTCTCGTCGTCGGCCCGCAGCTTCACCCCGTAGGTCTTGGAGACGGCCAGCGCCACCTCCAGGATGTCGATGGAATCGAGGCCCAGCCCTTCGCCATAGAGGGGGGCGTCCGGGTCGATGTCCTCCGGGTTGGCTTCCAGGGTGAGGGTGTTCACGATCAGCGTCGCCAGATCGAGTTCAGTCGACGATAGAGCCTTCAAGTCACTCATCATGCCTCACTAAAGCAACGCCTGTCACTCCTGGGATATTCTACCCCTTTGGATATAACCATTGGGTATAGAAAACCGTATTGGAACGACAGGATTCGCAATTTCAGACGTCACGATAGCTAGGCACCGGAGGTGACGCCATCATTATTTTGGAGTGATCAATTTGTTTTGTTAAAGATTGAGTTTCTTTGTGCCCGTGTGGGGTTGCAAAGGGTTCGCCTCGGGAATGGAACATTTGGAACGCTATGAAACAGGTTTCGGCGGGGTGTCCAGTGTTTCATCCGGCCAAACTGAAACGCCCTCTCCCATTGCGGGAAAGGGCGTTCGGTACAGGTGCGTATGAGAGAAGCGGTGACCGGGAAACCTTAATGCCGGACTGGAGTGCGGACCACCAAAAGCTTCAAATTCAGTCCGGTTTCAGCAGGCCAGCAGCCGACTGACCGCGGCGCGATCGGGAAGGGATGGGATGGCACCCGGGGCGGTGGTTGTCAGCGCTCCTGCGGCGTTGGCGAACCGGCAGATTTCGCGCAGCCTGTCGGGGCTGAAGGCGGTGTGCACTTCTTCCAGGATGCCGGCCAGGAGTGCGGCGACGAAGGCGTCTCCTGCGCCTGTGGTGTCGACGGCGGTGACGGTCATCCCCGGCACATGGCCCGAGGCATCGGCGGTCAGGAAGGTGCAGCCGTTGCGGCCATGCGTCACCACCAGCAGGCGCAGCCCCTCATGCCACAGGCTGCGGCCGGCGGTGTCCGGGTCCATGCTGCCGGTCAGGAACTCCAACTCCTCGTCGCTCAGCTTGACGATGGAGGCGGCGGCGATGCCCTGGCGGATCAGGCGTTCCGCCGTTTCGCGGTCGGGCCACAGGGCAAGGCGCAGATTGGCGTCGAAGGACACCAGCCGCCCGTTGCGGCGCGCGGTCTCCACCGCCAGCAGGCTCGCCTCGCGCGCGGCCGGGTCGATCAGGCCGATGGAGCCGGAATGAAGCAGGCGGGCCGAGGCGATGGCGTCGAGGTCGAGATCGGCGGAGGAGAAGCCGGCCATCGGCTCGCCATAGAACAGGAACTCCCGCTCTCCGTCCTCGTCGAGGGAGACGAAGGCAACCGGGGTCCGGGCGTCCGGCACGTGGCGCAGATGGGACACATCGACCCCGGCATCGGTCAGCGCCCGCGCCAGGAAGCGGCCGAAGCCGTCCGCCGCGGTCCGGCCCATGAAAGCGCTCCGCACCCCCAGCCGGGCCAGGCCGACGGCGACATTGGCCGGCGCCCCGCCCGGCGCCGGATCGAAGGCGCCGATCACCCCCGGCTGCGCCGTGCCGGCGGGCATGAAGTCGATCAGCACCTCTCCCAGGCACAGCACGTCGAGGGGTTGCGATGCGTCGGGCGGCATAGCGGTCATGGCGGGCAAGTCCTTCAGTTGGATCCGCCGGCATAGCGGGTGAGCACGGCGCGGGTGCCGTCCGTCCACAGGGCGCGCAGGGCGGCGGCGAAGGCGTCGCGGAAGATTTGCGACATGCCGACCTCACCGTAGATCTCCTCCTGGTCGAGCCAAGCGGTCGGCTCGGTGCGGGCCTTGGCGGCGACCTGGGTCAGGCGGTCCCAATTGGGGTCGTTCGGCTCGATCGGCTGGCCGTCGTCGGTCGTGCCGAAGCAGTAGCGGCACCACAACGCCGATTCCAGTGCCAGCCCCTCGATGCCGGCACCGGCCTTCAGCCGGTCGGCGATGGACGGGACGATGAATTTCGGCTGGCGGTTGGAGCCGTCGAGGCAGAGCCGGCGGATGGTGTCCTTGATCTTTGGGTTGGCGAAGCGGCGCTCGATGATCCCGAAATAGGATTGCAGGTCGGTTCCGGGCACCGGCGGCACGGTCGGGATGATCTCCTCCCGCTCGATCTTCTGCAGGAAGCTGCGGATCAGCGGGGTTTCCATCGCCTCATGGGCGTAGGTGATGCCGAGCAGGCCGGCCGGATAGGCGATCACCGCATGGCCGCCGTTCAGGATGCGGATCTTCATCGTCTCGAAGGGCGTCACGTCGGGGACGAACTGCACGCCCACCGCTTCCAGCGCCGGACGGCCGGCGGAGAAGCGGTCCTCCAGCACCCACTGGGTGA
>Ga0206117_100566_pt1 | contig 34205 bp, 29 predicted proteins | sample 3A5Ametagenome_FD_177997 | JGI IMG/M metagenome (GOLD analysis project Ga0206117, IMG submission 177997) | Enriched microbial communities from leaf-cutter ant dump, University of Wisconsin, Madison, United States - 3A5A | ecosystem: Environmental > Terrestrial > Nest > Insects nest > Nest dump... | reverse complement strand
TGGCCTCGACCATCTGCACCCAGCTCTACATCATGAGCGAGGTCGCCGTGGTCCGCCGCCGCGCCATCGGCCAGCCCCGCACGACGTTACCGGTCGCCGAACCGGCCGAAGAGCAGGTCGCGCCTTTCGCGCCCAGCGTCATCGGCATCGGCACCTCGACCGGCGGACCGCCGGCATTGGCCCGCGTGCTGGGCAGCCTGCCGGCGAATTTCGCGGTGCCCGTGCTGGTGGTCCAGCATATGGGCGCGACGTTCATGGAAGGCTTCGCCAGCTGGCTTGACGGCATCGTGCCGCCCCATGTCGTGATCGGCCGCGATGGGCAGGTGGCCCAGCCCGGGCATGTATATGTCGCGCCGGGCGGCCTGCATCTGACGATGACAGCCGGCAATATCCTGCGCACCTCGTCGGCGCCGCCGCTGGCCGGCCAGCGGCCGTCGGCCACCGTGCTGTTCCAGTCGCTGGCGCGGGCGGCCGGCGCGAATGCCGTCGGCGTGCTGCTGACCGGCATGGGCGAGGATGGCGCCGCCGGCCTGCGCGACATGCGGACAGCAGGTGCCTTCACCATCGCCGAGCACGAAAGCTCGGCCGTCGTCTACGGCATGCCGGCCGCGGCGGTCAGGATGGGGGCGGCACGGGCGACGCTGCCGCTGGACCTGATCGGCCCGCGGCTGAAAGCGATGGTGCCGGAGAAGCTGCCGTGACCGCGGTCGACACCGGGCCGCGCCAGACGCGGGTGCTGGTGGTCGAGGATTCGGCAACCCAGGCCCTGCAGATCCGGCACATGCTGGAAACCCGCGGTTTCGCGGTCGACGCGGTGGCCAGCGCCGAGGCCGCGCTGGACCGCCTGAACGGCCAGCTGCCCGACCTGCTGATCGCCGACTATCACCTGCCCGGCATGAACGGCGACGAGTTGTCGCGCCAGATCCGGATGAATTCGCGCACCCGCGGCCTGCCGCTGCTGATGCTGACCGAGGCGCGCGAACGCCATCTGGAGCGCATGGGCCTGGAAAGCGGCGCGGATGCCTATGTGGCGAAATCGGCCGACTGGGACCTTATCGTGCTGCGCATGCGCGCCCTGCTGCGCCGCCGCGGCAGCGGCGACCAGACAGCGATGGCGGCGGCGGGCAATACCTTTCGCCGCGCCCGCGTGCTGGTCGCCGATCCCTGTGCCACCCAGCGCAGCGATCTCGCTGCCCTGCTGGGCCAGGAAGGGTACGACGTCGAACTGGCGGCCGACGAGGCGACGGCAATGGCGATTGCCGGCGCCACGGCCGGGATCGATGCCGTGATCGTGGCCTTGGATGTCCAGGGTTTCGACGGGCTGGGCCTGTGCCGGCGGTTGAACGGTTTCCGCAACCTGGCATCGCCGGGCGGTGAGCCGGCGACCTTCCGCATCGTCTGCATCGGCGGCGAGGCGGTGATGAGCCGCGAGACGCTGGCAGAAGCCTTTGCCGCGGGTGCCGACGACGTGATCCCCGGCGACGCCGATGCCGAGGGGGTGCAGGTGCGCATCCGCACCCTGCTGCGCCGCAAGCTGATGCAGGACGAGGATCGCCGCATCGACGCCGAACTGCGCAACCGCGAACTGGCGATCGAACGGGCGCGGGCCGAGGCCGCGGCGGCCGAGGCCAAGGCCAGCCTGGCCGACGCGCTGGCCCAGGCCAATGCCGAGCTGGGCCACGCCAACCGGTCGCTGAAGGATACCCAGGCCAAGCTGGTCCAGGCCGCCAAGATGGCGTCGCTGGGCGAACTGGTCGCCGGCATCGCCCACGAGATCAACAATCCGCTGGCCTTCATCCTGGCCCACCAGGGCACGGTCGAAAGGCTGCTGGGCGACATCGAGACCGCGGCCGACGACGCGGCGCGGCAACCGATACTGGCCAAGGCCCGCGACCGGCTGGGGTCGATGCGCATGGGGCTGAAGCGCATCGAATCGCTGGTCCTGAACCTGCGCAAGTTCTCGCGCCTGGACGAGGGCGGTTTCCAGACCATCGACGTCGCGGCCGCCATCGAGACCGTGCTGGCCCTGCTGGCACCCAAGCTGTCGGGGCGCATCACCGTTCAGCGCGACCTGCGCGGCCCGGCCGAACTGACCTGTTCGCCCGCGCTGTTCAACCAGGTCGTCATGAACATCATCGGCAACGCCGCCGACGCGATCGAAGGGACCGGCACCATCAGGATATCGACTTCCCAGGACGACGAATGCTGCTGGATCGAGATCGGGGACAGCGGTCCGGGCATTCCCGACGAGATGCGCGAACGCATCTTCGAACCGTTCTTCACGACGAAACCGGTCGGCACCGGCATGGGACTGGGGCTTGCCATCGCCTACGGTATCGTCCAGGCCCATCACGGCACGATCACGATCGGCAACAGCCCCGAAGGCGGGGCGGCGTTTTCGATCTGCGTGCCGCTGGACGGCAGGCCCGCATCATGACCATGAAGAAACCGATCCTGCTGGCCGTCGACGACGAGCCCGACATCCTGACGGCGCTGGGCGATCTGTTCGACGACCGCTTCACCCTGATCACCACCACATCCCCTGAGGAAGGGTTGGCCATCGCCGGGCGCGAGCCCGACATCGCGGTCATCATCTCGGACCAGCGCATGCCCGGCATGACCGGCGACGAATTCTTAGGAAGGGCCCGCGGCCTGACCGACGCCGAGGCGATCCTGCTGACCGGGTATGCCGATCTCGGCGCCGTGGTCGGCGCCGTCAACCGCGGCGGCATCGTCGGCTACGTGGCCAAGCCCTGGGATCCCGACACCCTGCGCAGCATGGTGATGGGCGCCCAGGCCCGCTGGCAGCTGGCCCGCGACCTGGCGGTCGAGCGCGCGCTGCTGCAGGGGCTGCTGGACCATGCCGGCGGCGCGATTTCGTTCAAGGATCGCGACGGCCGGTTCGTGCGGCTGAACCAGGAAAAGGCCGCCGATCTCGGCTATCAGCGCGACCAACTGGTCGGCCGGCTGGAAACCGATTTCCTGAACCCCGGACGGGCCGCCGAAATGGCGCGCGCCGATGCCGCGGCGATCGCGGGCAAGCAACTGGCCGAGCAGGTCGAGGAACGCCGGGCCGGCAGCGGCGCGCGCTGGTTCCAGGTCCAGCGCGTCCCGATCCTGGACCAGACGGGCGAGGTCGCCCATCTGGCGACGATCGAACGCGACATCTCGGACCAGCGGGTGATGGAAGCCCGGCTGCGCCAGGCCGACAAGATCAAGGCGCTGGGCACGCTGGCGGGCGGCATCGCCCACGATTTCAACAATCTGCTGACCGCGATCCTGGGCAGCCTGAACCTGGCCCTGCGCCGCCTGCCGGAAGACGAGCGGCTGGAACGGCTGCTGCAGAACGCGCTGACCGCGGCCAATCGCGGCACGTCGCTGACCCAGCGCCTGCTGACCTTCAGCCGTCGCCAGGACCTGACGCCGCGCATCGTCGATGCCAATGCGGTGGTCACCGGGATGGGCGACCTGCTGCTGCGCACGCTGGGCGCGCTGAACCGGGTCGAGCACGACCTGGCCGACGGGTTGTGGACCACGGTGGTCGACCCCGAGCAGCTTGAACTGGCGCTGTTGAACCTGTGCATCAACGCGCGCGACGCGATGCCCGATGGCGGCGTGATCACGGTGACCACCCGCAACTGCCATCTGAAGGATGGCGAGGTGGCCGAGGTCGCGGCCGGTGACTACATCGCGATCGCCGTGGCCGACAATGGCTGTGGCATTCCGCCTGACATCATGGAGCACGTGTTCGAGCCGTTCTTCACCACGAAGGACGTGGGGCAGGGCACGGGGCTGGGGCTGGCGATGGTCCATGGCCTGGCCCAGCAATCGGGCGGCGGGGCGACGATAGCAAGCGAGCCGGGCAAGGGCACGGTGGTCGAACTGTTCTTCCCGCGGTCGATCGGTGTGCCGCAGGCGGCGACGACGGTGATCGACGACCGGCCCCGGGCGGAAACCCCCAGGCGGATCCTGCTGGTCGACGACGATCCCGAGGTGCGCGAGGTGATCGCCGATTTCCTGCTGGACATGGGCCACGACCTGATCGAGACGTCCAGCGGCGCGGCCGCCCTGACCGCGCTGGGCGAAAACGATGAACAGGTCGACCTGGTCATCGCCGACCTGGCCATGCCCGGCATGACCGGCTTCGAATTCGCCACCGCGGTGCGCGAACGCTGGCCGTCCCTGCCGATCCTGATGGTGACGGGTTATGCCGACATCACCAAGCTGCCCAGCCTGCCCGGCGAATTCGCGCTGCTGCACAAGCCGTTCGAACAGGGCGAACTGGCCGCGCGAATCGCCGAGCTGACCAAGGGTTAGCCGGGACCGTTCGACTTCAGGAAGCCGACCAGGACCGACAGGAACCAGTCGACTTCCTCGGGCGTGTTGTAATGCGCCAGGCCGACGCGGACGACGCCGCCATCGTCCAGGATGCCCATCGCCCGGCAGGGTTCGATGGCATAGTTGTGGCCGTGCCAGACATAGATGCCCTTGTCCGCCATGTGGCGCACGATCGCCTCGGTCGTGACGCCCTCGGCGCGGAACGACACCGTCGGCACCCGGCGGTGGAAGGCCTGCGGATCGGTGATGCCCAGGATCTTGACGCCGTCCAGCGCCTGCAGGCCTGAGATCAGGCGGGTCATCAGGTCCAGGTCGTGGCGGGCCATGGCCTGGACGCCGGCAACGATGCGGTCGCGGCGGGTGGCCGCCGCCGGCGCGCCGAATTTATCGCCGACCCAGGCGTAGTATTCGATGGCGCCGTAGACGCCGGCCAGTTCTTCGCGGTTGGTGGTGCCGGTGACGAATTTCGAGGGCAGGGTGTCCTTGGCTGGCCGCACCTTGTAGGGGCGCAGGCGTTCCAGCAGCTCGCGTCGGCCCCAGGCCAGGCCGTAATGCGGCCCGAAGAACTTGTAGGCCGAGCAGACCAGGAAATCGCAGTCGAGCGCCTGCACGTCGATCACACCGTGCGGCGCGAACTGCACCGCATCGACATAGACCAGGGCGCCCGCCGCGTGCGCCATCGCCGAGATGGCGGCGATGTCGTTGATCGTGCCCGTCAGGTTCGAGGCATAGCCGACCGCGACCAGTTTCGTACGCGGCGACAGCAGCGGCTTCAGCTGGTCCAGGTCGAATTCATAGCTGTCCAGGTCGAAGTCGAGCCACTTGATCACCAGGCCGCGATCCTCGGCCAGCATCAGCCAGGGCGCGACGTTGGCATCATGGTCCATGCGGGTGACGACGATCTCGTCGCCCGGCTGGAATTCGCGGCCCAGCGCGCGCGAGATCGCGAAGGTCAGGGTGGTCATGTTCTGGCCGAAGAAGACTTCGCCCGGGTCGCGCGCATTGACGAAATCGGCCGCGGCCTGATGGGCGTCGGCCACGTCCTGCATGGCCAGGACCGAGGTGGTGAACAACCCGCCGAGATTGGCATTGCGGTGGATCATCGCCGCGACCATGCGGTCGATCGCCCCTTGCGCGATCTGGGTGCCGGCCGGATTGTCGAAGAACACCGCGGCACGTTCGCCCTCGCGCCGGGCCAGGCCGGGAAACTGGGCGCGGATCTGGTCGATATCGTAGTTCACTGGAATACCTCGTTGCCCCCTTGGGTGATCGCGGGACTTGTCCCATGGGCGGGGCAAGGCGGGCCATCAGCCCAAAGGATGACAGCGTTGCGCGGCCTCCATAGACTGCCGGCCATGACAGGAATCGGCCCCGATGCCATACGCGGCATGGCAACGGCATTGGATCAATTCGATACATCGGACGGCCCGGCGTCCCTGGTCGAGGCGCTGCGGCTGATCGTGCCGTTCCGCTCGGCCGTATCGGTCGTGTTCCGGCCCGACATCAGGCCGGTCTATGTCTTCGACACGTTCCAGGAAGCGGCGGCGAGGGCGGCGATGGAACGGTTCATCGCCTCGACCTATGTGCTGAACCCGGTCTACAACGCCGTCCGCGCCGGGTTGGCGCCGGGCGTCTACCGCATGCGCGACCTGACCCCCGACGACTATTTCGATTCGGACCTGCATCGTCATCTGGAGGTGCGACGCACCGCCGAGGAAGAGCTGGGCTACATCACGCCCGGCTGGCCTGAGGGGATGGAGGAGGTGGTGCTGGCCATCGGCCTGCCCCAGGGCTGTGTCGGCGAGATCGCCCTGTCGCGGCTGCGGGCCGAGGGCGGTTTCGGCGATGGCTGCGTCGCCGCCCTGCGGGATGTCTTCCCGCTGGTCGGGGCGATCTTCGCCCGGATCTGGGCCGCGCTGGACAAGGCACCCGAGCCTCGGATCACCCTTGGCGACTTCGGCCGGGACGTGCTGACCGCGCGTGAACGCGAAGTGGCGCTGATGATCCTGAAGGGCCATTCGGGCGAATCGATCGCCCTGAACCTGGGTGTGTCGCTGGCGACGGTGAAGACCCATCGCCAGCGCCTCTATACCAAGCTTGGCATTTCGTCGCAGGGCGAGTTGTTCGCCTGTTTCATGGCGGCCCGCGGGTGAAGGTGCCGGCCTATTGCGCCGGTTTGTTGAACGACGGGTCGAACGCGCGTGTCGCCTCGACGAAGGCGTCGGGTTTGTCGGTCGTCCAGACCTCGCCCCACAGATGGCCGGCCCCGGTGATCTGCAGCGTGTCGCCCGAGATGAACTTGCCCGCCGGCCCGCCGACATAAAGGCAGGCTTCGGCGATGTCCCAGGGGGTGCCGACGGTGCGCAGCGGGTTCGTATTGGCATAGCGGTTGCGCACATGGGGCTGGTAGACCGCCCAGCCTTCCGACCGGATGGCGCCGGGCGCCACGCAGTTGACGCGGATGCCCAGCGGACCCCATTCCACGGCCACCGCCTCCGAGAAGGCTATGACGCCGGCACGCGCGGCCACCGAATGCGCGACATGGTGCAGGCCGCGGGGCGACACCACGACATTGACGATGCTGCCGCCGGTCTGCGCCTTGCGCCAGCGCTGGGCGGCGCATTGCATCATGTGGAACGTGCCGTCGAGATTGGTTTCGATGACGGCTTTCCAGCCCTTCAGGCTGAAGTCGATGGCGGCCTGCGGGAACTGCCCGCCGGCCGAGTTGACCAGCAGGTCGATGCGGCCGTGGCGGTCCAGCACCTGGTCGAACATCGCCTCGACCGTCTCGCGCTTGCGGATGTCGACCACGGCGGTGTCGCAGGCCAGGCCGTGGGCGGCCATGCCGGCGGCGACCCCGTCCAGCTTGTCCCGGGTGCGGCCGGTGACCACGACCTTGGCGCCGAGGCGGGCGGCGACCCAGGCGGTGGTACGGCCGATGCCGCTGCCGCCGCCCGACACCAGCACGACCAGCCCGTCCAGCAGGCCGGGCGCCAGGCTGCAGCGATGGTTGGCCAGCGCGTCGTCGGTATAGCCGAGGGGTTGATCGTCGCTCATTTCAGCAACTCGCCGCTGATGATCAGTTTGCGCACTTCGGTCGTGCCGGCGCCGATCTCGAGCAGCTTGGTCGCGCGGAACAGGCGGTTGATCTCGGCCTCCCAGATATAACCCGAGCCGCCGTGGATCTGCACGGCATCGTCCAGCACCTTGTTCATCGTCTCGGCCGCATACATGACGGAGGCCGCGGTCAGCCCGTGCACCGCGCCGCGCCCGCCGCCGCCGACCTCCATCTCATTGGCCGCGGCCAGCACGCGATAGGTGAAGGTCCGCATCGTCTCGACCCGGACATACATCTCGGCCAGTTTCGACTGGATCATCTGGAATTCGCCGATGGTCTTGCCGAACTGCTTGCGGGTCTTGGCGTATTCCAGGCTCAGTTCCAGCGCCCGTTCGGCGATGCCTAAGCAGATCGGCGAGATCATCGCCCGTTCCAGGTCCAGCCCCGACATGACCACGGCGACGCCGCGATTTTCCTCGCCCACCAGGTTGGCGGCGGGCACGCGGCAGTCGTCGAACACCAGTTCGGCGGTCTGGCTGCCGCGGAAGCCCATCTTGATCAGCTTCTGGGCCACGCGGAAACCGGGGTAATCCTTTTCGACGATGAAGGCCGAGATGCCGTGCGGCCCCTTTTCCGGCGCGGTCTTGGCATAGACCAGCAGCACGTCGGCCACGGGTCCGTTGGTGATGTAGAGTTTCTGGCCGTTCAGGACGTAATGGTCGCCATCGCGCCGCGCGGTGGTGCGCATCGAGCCCAGCGCGTCCGACCCCGCGCCCGGTTCGGTCAGGCCCAGCGCGCCGACGGTGCGGCCGGCGCACAGGTCGGGCAGGTACTTGCGTTTCAGCGAGTCGTTGGCATTGCGGAAGATGTTGTTCAGGCACAGGTTCTCGTGCGCCACCCAGCACAGGCCCAGCGCATGGTTCCAGCGCGAGAACGCCTGCAGGATCAGGCCCGAGGTCATCAGGTCGGCGCCGACACCGCCGTAATCGGTATCGACGGTGATGCCGAAATAGCCGGCCTCGCCCAGCTTGGCGAAGGCCTCGCCCGGCCACCATTCCTCGTTATCCATGCGCTCGGCCAGCGGATAAAGCTCGGCCCGGCCGTAACGATCGGCGGCATGCAGGATTTCGAGCTGGTCGCTGGTCAGGTCGAACTGCTGGCTCACGTCTTATTTCCTCCCAAGGATCGGTTGGCCGGTACAGTAGTGAGTGAAATTCACTATGTCCAGATAGGCCGTGTTCCGCCGATCGAAAACGCATTGTGCCGGTAGTTTGGGCATTGACACGAACCGGGGATGTGGCAGTAATGAAGTCAATTCATTAACGAGGAGCCGGTCACGGCCATGGCTTTCACCACGGTGCTGGTCGCCAATCGCGGCGAGATCGCCTGCCGGATCATCCGGACCCTGAAATCCCTGGGGATCGCGAGTGTCGCGGTCTACCACCATGACGATCGCCGCGCCCCCCATGTCGCGCTGGCCGATCGCGCGGTCGAACTGACCGGGGCGGTGCCGGTCCAGGCCTATCTCGATGCCGGCCAGATCATCGCGGCATGTAAGGCGACCGGGGCCCAGGCGTTGCATCCCGGTTATGGCTTCCTGTCCGAGAATGCCGATTTCGCCGAAGCGGTGACGGCCGCCGGCATCGCGTTCGTCGGCCCGGATGCCGCGGTCATCAGGCTGATGGGCGACAAGATCCGCTCGCGCCGCTTTGCCGCCGAACATGGCGTGCCGATCGCCCCCAGCGTCATATTGGGCGAGGATCGCGAGGCCGCGATCGCCCAGGCCCGCGACATCGGCTTTCCGCTGCTGATCAAGGCGTCGGCCGGCGGCGGCGGCAAGGGCATGAAGATCGTGCGGGCCGAGGCCGAACTGGCCGACAGCATCGCCACCGCCACGGCCGAGGCGCAGCGTTATTTCGGCGACGGCCGCGTCTATGCCGAACGGCTGATCGAACGGCCCCGCCATATCGAGGTCCAGGTGCTGGGCGACGGCCAGGGCCAGGTCCTGCATCTCTACGATCGCGAATGCTCGCTGCAGCGGCGCTACCAGAAGATCGTCGAGGAGGCGCCGGCGCCCGGCCTGCCCGAGGCGCTGCGCAACGAGATCTGCGACGCCGCCGTCCGCCTGGCAACGGCTGCGCGTTACCGCAATGCCGGCACGGTCGAATTCATCCTGACCCCGCAGGGCGAATTCTACTTCCTGGAAATGAACACCCGCCTGCAGGTCGAACACCCGGTGACCGAGATGATCCTGGGCATCGACCTGGTGGCGCTGCAATTGCGCGTCGCCGGCGGCGAGGGGCTGGGCATGGCCCAAGGTGACCTGCGCCCGCGCGGCCACGCCATAGAATGCCGCATCTGCGCCGAAGAACCGGGTCGCGATTTCCGCCCGGCCACCGGCCGCATCGGCGTGCTGCGCCTGCCCGCGGGCGACGGCGTGCGGTTCGACGGCGGTATCACTGAGGGGCAGGCGGTGACGCCGGCCTTCGATTCCATGCTGGCCAAGCTGGTCGCCTATGGCGCCACCCGGGACGAGGCGGCGCGGCGGCTGGCCGACGCGCTGGACCAGATGGTGCTGCTGGGCGTGCCGACCAATGCCGATTATCTCGGCCGCATCCTGCATCACGACGAATTCCTGGCCGGGCGGCTGCATACCGGTTTCCTGGCCGACCACGCCGCGGCGCTGGCCGCGCCCGAACCCGATCCCGCCACGATGGCGGCGGTCGTTGCGGCTGCCGCCCTGACCCAGACCGATTTCCGCAATGTCGCCTATGGCGTGCCCGCGCTGCATGCCGCGATCGGCCATTGGCGCAACTGAGGACCCCGAGCATGGCCTATAGCTATACCCTGGATGGCCGGCCCGTGGCCCTCGACATCCGTCACCGTCAGCCTGCCCTGGGGCTGGCCGTCGGCGATGCCGTGTTCGACGTGACCGAGACGCCGGCCGAAGGTGCCGCGTTCGACCTGGTGGTCGATGGCCGGGTGCGCCGCGGCTGGCGCCATATCGTCGGCCAGGACATCCATGTCCGGCTGGACGGGCGCACCTATGTGCTGCGCCGTACCGATCTCGACTTTGCCGAAGGGGCGGGCGGGGCCGGCGGCAACGATATCCGGTCGGACATGCCCGGCACCACCATCGCCCTGCATGTCGCCGTCGGCGATACGGTCGATGAAGGCCAGCGCCTGCTGACGATCGAGAGCATGAAATTGCAGATGACCATTTCGGCCCATCGGGCCGGGCGGATCGCCGCGCTGCATGTCGAAGCCAATGCGACCTTCGAGCGGGGCGCGGTGCTGGTGTCGCTGGCACCGGCCGAGGGAGAGTGACCATGGGCGTGATCAGGTCGGCGATCGATACGGGGTCCGAGGAATTCCGACAGCGCTACGCCTTCAACCGCAAGCTGGTCGGCAGCTTCCGCGAACGCCAGGAAGCCGCCCGGTCGGCACGCCCGGCGCGCGACATCGACCGGCTGCGCCAGCATGGCAAGATGCTGCCGCGCGAACGGCTGGAAAAGCTGCTGGATCCGGGCACGCCGTTCCTGGAGCTGTCGTCGCTGGCCGGCAACATGGCCTATGGCGGCGAGGCGCCGGGGGCCAGCTGCATCACCGGCATCGGCATCGTGTCGGGGCGCGAGGTGATGATCCATGCCGACGATGCGTCGGTGAAGGGCGGGGCCTGGTATCCGCTGACCGTCAAGAAGATCGTCCGCTGCCTGGAAATCGCGCTGGAAAACCGTCTGCCGGTGGTCCATCTGTGCGATTCCGCCGGCGGCTTCCTGCAGCTGCAGTCGGAAGTCTTCCCGGACAAGCACATGGCCGGGCGCATCTTCCGCAACCAGTCGCTGCTCAGCAAGGCCGGCGTCAAGCAGCTGGCGCTGGTGTTCGGCCATTGCACCGCGGGCGGGGCCTATATTCCTGCGCTCAGCGATTACAACGTCATCGTCCGCGGCACCGGTGCCGTGTTCCTGGCCGGGCCGCCGCTGGTCAAGGCGGCAACCGGCGCCATCGTGTCGGCCGACGACCTGGGCGGGTGCGACCTGCATACCCGGACCAGCGGTACCTGCGACTATCCCGCCGCCAGCGAGGACGAGGCCATCGCCATCGGCCGCGACATCGTTGCCCAGTGGGAACGCCCGCGGAAAACCATCCTGGAACGCGATACGCCGGAAGCCCCGCTCTACGATCCGGACGAGCTGTACGGCATTATCCCCGACGGCATCAAGAAGGGTTATGACAGCCGCGAGGTCATCGCCCGCCTGGTCGACGGCAGCCGGTTCCATGAATACCAGCCGGCCTACGGCACCACGCTGATCTGCGGTTATGCCAATCTGTGGGGCTATCGCGTCGGGATCCTGGCCAATAACGGCGTGCTGTTCAACGACAGCGCGCTGAAGGGCGCCCATTTCATCGAACTGTGCAACCAGAACAACACGCCGCTGATCTTCCTGCAGAACATCACCGGTTACATGGTCGGGCGCGAATACGAGGCGGCCGGCATCACCAAGGACGGGGCCAAGATGATCATGGCCCAGACCTGCAGCCATGTGCCGAAATTCACCGTGATGTGCCATGCCTCGTTCGGGGCCGGCAATTACGGCATGTGCGGCCGTGCGTTCGACGGGCGTTTCCTGTTCACCTGGCCCAACCACCAGATCGGCGTGATGGGCGGCGAGCAGGCGGCCAATACCCTGCTGGAAGTCAAGCTGCGCCAGCTGGAACGCAACGGCATCGAACCCTCGGCCGACGATCTGCGGCGCTTGCGCGAAGAAACCCTGCGCGCCTATGACGACCAGGTTTCGGCGTATTACTCGACGTCGGAACTGTGGGACGACGGCATCCTGGATCCGGTCGATACCCGCAACGCGCTGGGTATCGCGCTGTCGGCGTCGCTGAACGCCCCCTTCGCCCAGCCGGGCTACGGCGTCTTCCGGTTCTGAGCGGCGACTGCCGCTTCCAGGCGGTCGGCCAGTTTTTCCAGCCGGGTGATCGGGCTGGAAAGCGGGTCGGCCGCCACGGCCGTTTCAGGCTGGGCGACCAGCCCGCGATAGACGATGTCGGTGATGCGGTCGGCGGTGCCGTCGACCTCGAAGTCGCCCTCGCCGCGGACGAAGGCCCAGGTGTAGTGCTCGATGCAGCCATAGATCATGTCGCGCACCAGATGCGGCGGGACGTCGGGGCGGAATTCGCCTGAGGCGACGGCGTCCTTGACCACCTCGATCACCCGCGCGGTATAGCGCCGGTTCAGCGCGAACAGGCTGGTGGTGCGATAGGCGGGGTTGGGTCGGAATTCGGTGAAGACCAGGCGGCTCAGCGCCGGTTCGCCGTGGATCGTCGACAGGTGGTGCCAGATCAGGTAGCGCAGCCGGTTCCAGGTGCCGCGTACCGACGGGAAGTGGCTTTCGTCATCGGCGAGGAACCCGCCGTACCAATGTTCGATGACCTTGGTCAGCAGGTCGCGCTTGTTCTCGAAATAACGATAGATCGAACCCTCGACGACACCGGCGCGCTCGGCGATGTCGGAGATCAGCGCGTTTTCGTAACCCGACTGGGTAAACACGGCCCGCGCCGCTTCCAGTATTTCCGCGACGCGACGTTCGCGGGGGAGGCGGTTGACCTGACGGCGCCGTGTCGGCTGGTTCATCCATCGTCCTCGATGATTTGACCCTACGGGTTTAGCGGCAGGCCCGCGCGGCGTCAAATCATCGAGGCGAAGGCGAATGCCTTAGTGGCGGCGGGTGAACAGGCTGGCGACCAGCGCGCCGGCGACGAAGGCGGCCGCTACCGCCGTCACCGGCTGCTTGCGGATGTTCTCGCCCAGCACGTCGGCGGCCTTGGCGCCATCCTTGCGCAGCGCCTGGGCGCGGGTCGAAACCTCCTCGCCGATCGTGCCGAGCTCTTCGCGCACGGTGGAAATCTTGTTGGCGGCGTTGTTGTAGACGGACGAAGCGGTGCTGGCGACGGTCATGGCTGATGGCCTCCGGGCTCATGAATTGCGGTCTCGTCCAAACCGCTGAGACGCCTGCTGGTTCCGTTCCGTTCGCTGGACAAATTGGAAGGTACGTTGTATGAACTGTCATAAATAGAACATAAATTCCATGTAGGCTCCGGGCCGCGTGGAGTTGGGGGGAGTTGGCCTTGCCTGCTGTTTTGGCCGAAACGGTGCCCGCGCAGGGCGCCGACGTGATGCTCGATATCGAGGCGCTGTCGGTTGCCTACGGCTCGAATCGTGTGCTGCACGGCGTGTCGCTGGCCGTACCGCGCGGCGAGATGATCGCGCTGCTGGGATCGTCGGGCTGTGGCAAGACCACGCTGCTGCGCGCGATCTCAGGCTTTACCCGCACCGAAGGTGGCAAGATCCGACTGTCGGGCCGCGACGTCACGGCCCTGCCGCCGGAAAAGCGTGATACCGGCATGGTCTTTCAGTCCTATGCCCTGTGGCCGCATATGACGGTTGCCCAGAATATCGGTTACGGCCTGAAGCTGCGCGGCCGGTCGAAGGCCGACATCGCCGCGGCGGTGACCAGGCTGACCGGCATGCTGGGGCTGGGCGGCCTCGAACAACGCATGGTCACCCAATTGTCGGGCGGCCAGCGCCAGCGCGTGGCGCTCGGCCGGGTGCTGGCGATCAATCCGTCGCTGCTGCTGCTGGATGAACCCTTGTCGAACCTGGATGCCCGCATCCGGCTCAAGGTGCGGCATGAGATCAAGGCGATCCAGCGGGAGCTTGGCCTGACCGCCGTGATGGTCACCCACGACCGCGAGGAAGCCATGGTCATGGCCGACCGCATCGTCGTGATGGCCGACGGCCGCATCGCCCAGATCGGCACGCCCGAGGATGTCTATCTGCGGCCGGCCAGCGCCTTCGTCGCCCGCTTCATGGGTGCCGAAAACCATCTGCGACTGGCCGCGACCAGGGCAGGGGGCGGGATTGCCATCGGCGCCGGCCCCGCCAACGGCGCGGCCCTGCTGGCCGATCGGCCGGGCCTGGATCTGGCCGGCGGCCAGGTCGACGCCTTCTTCCGGGCCGAGGCGGCGCGGCTGGTCGAGGCAGGCCACATCGTGTCCGACGGGCTGATGCTGTCGGGCCGCATCGTGCAGGCGAGCTATCCCGGTGGCGTCTATCGCTATGCGGTGGCGGTCGGCAATGCCCAGTACCTGATCGACGACCATGCCCGCCGCCAGGCCGGCGATGCGGTTGCCATCCATCTTCCCGACGACGCGCTTTATCTGTTCCCACCCCAAGCCGAGGCGTGAAAGGACTAGTCCCATGCGTCCCATCCTGACCTTTGCGGCGCTTGCCGCATTCCTGCTGCCGGTCCTGCCGGCCGCCGCCCAGCAGACCACGACGCTGAACGTGATCACTGCGGGCAGCCAGAACATGGTCGATTACGTCAAGGATTACCTGGGCCCGAAATTCGAGAAGGCCCATCCCGGCGTCAAGGTCGTCTCGGTCGGCACCGGCGAGGGAGATGCCGGGTCGCAGAAGATCTACGAGAAGCTCAAGGCCCAGGAAAACAACGCGACCTGGGATGTCGACGTCGCCGTCATCCACCAGAAGATCGGCGGGGTGATGGCGCGCGAAGGCATGTTGCAGGCCTATCGCGACCAGATCGCGACCTCCAAGCTGGTCACCCGCGACACCGCGTCGAACGCGCTGGGCAACGATGTCGGCGGTTATGTCATGCCGATGTTCCACAGCCAGACGGCGATCGCCTACAATCCCGCCCTGGTGCCCAACCCGCCGAAAAGCTACGAGGAACTGGATGCCTGGGCGCGCAAGAACCCCAAGGCGTTCGGCTATAACGGCATCAAGGGCGGCATGTCCGGTGTCAGCTTCGTCGTCGGCTGGGTCTATGCCTTTGCGCCCGGCGCCAATCAGCTGATGACCGGCCCGTTCGACGCCAAGGTCGAGACGACGTGGGATCCGGCCTTCGCCAAGCTGAAGGACTTCAACAAATACGTGACCTTCACCCCGGGCAATGCCGGCACGCTGGACCTGCTCAGCCGCGGCGAGATCGCGATGGGGCCGGTGTGGGTCGACATGTTCTATTCCTGGATGGCCGACGGCAAGCTGCCGCCGAACCTGGGCATCATCCTGCCGGCGCCCGGCATGCCGGGCCAGCCGATGTACTACGTCGTCCCGAAGAAGGCCGCGCATGAAAAGCTGGCGCGCGACTTCATCGAGCTGGCGACCAGCCCCGAGGTCCAGGCCCAGGGCATCGTCGAGCGCTTCAACTGGTATCCCGGCATCGATGCCGGCAACGTCCAGAACCAGCTGCCGCCGGCGACCTGGAACAAGCTGTTCAAGGAAGTCAGCCCGGCCGACCTGGCCGATCGCGGCAAGCCCTTTCCGGTGGAGGCCTATTTCAACGGCATCCTGAAGGGCTACGAGACCAAGGTCATCAACTGATCTGCCTCCCGGCGGCCCAACTGGGCCGCCGGGGTCTTCCTGACTTGCGAGCGTCATGACCGAAAACCGCCTGATCAACCTGCTGCTTGTCGCACCGGCCCTGCTGCTGGTGGTCGGGCTGTTCCTGTATCCGCTGGGCTATTCGGTCGCGGGCGCCTTCCTGACCAAGGACGGGCGGGGCACCTGGGAAGGGTTCCTGAACGTCTACCAGCTTTATACGACGGACATCCTGTTCACCGTCGTGATCATCACCGTCGCGACCATCCTGGTCGGCATCTGCGCCGTGCTGATCGGCGGGTTCCTGGTGCTGGGCACCAGCCCGGTGCTGGTCGGCTTCCTGAAATGGCTGTATCGCTGGCCCCTGTTCATCCCGTTCGTGGTGGCCGGGCAATGCATGCGTGCCTTCCTGGCCAAGAACGGGCTGATGAACAATTCCTTCGTGTCGCTGGGCCTGCTGGAGCCGTTGCAGACGCAAAGCTTCCTGGACTGGCGCGGCGTCATCATCGCCTTTGTCTGGAAACAGACGGCCTTCGCCGCGCTGCTGGTCGCCGGCGCCATGGCATCGCTCGACCGTTCCACCATCGAGGCGGCGCAGGACATGGGCGCCTCGCGCCCGCGCATCCTGGTCGAGATCATCGTGCCCCAGATCCGCCAGACGCTGGCGGTTACCCTGGTCCTGTCCTTCGTCACCATGCTGTCGGTCCTGTCGGTACCGATGATGGTGGGGTCGGGCACGCCGACGATGATCACCGTCGACATGGCGTTCCGGATCAATTCCTATGGCGATTACACCACGGCAAACGCGCTGGGCCTGGTATCGATGGTGCTGGCCGGGTCTGTCGCCTGGATCTATCTGCGCCACAGCCTGAAGGAGGGCCAGCCGCAATGAGGCCCGCCCGTCTTGTCCTGCAGGGGCTGATCCTCGGGATCGCCGCCTTCTTCATCCTGGGGCCGATCGTGAACCTGGCCCTGTGGGCGGTGGCCGAACAGTGGTTCTTCCCCCACAAGCTGCCGCTGGTCTATGGCTTCAAGTACTGGGAAACCGTGTTCCGCCCGACCGGCGATGCACTGGCCTCGCTGGTCACCTCGATCCTGATCGCGCTGTGGACGGTCGTTGCCTGCCTGGCGGTCTCGATTCCGGCGGGGTACGCGCTGGCGCGCCGGTCGCTACCGTTCCGGGCGTTGCTGATGCTGGCCTTCCTGCTGCCGCAGGCCTTCCCTTCGGTCGCGGTCTACATCAACGTGGCGCGTATCTTCTATGGCCTGGGGCTGAACGGTACCATCGCCGGGGTGGTGCTGGTCCATACCGTGCATGCACTGGTCTATTCGGTGTGGATCACCACGGCGGCCTTCGCCGCGGTCGATCGCGACCTGGAGGCTGCGGCCCGCGACCTCGGCGCCGCGCCGCTGCGGGTGTTCGCCACCGTCACCCTGCCGCTGGCGGCCCCGGGCGTCATCGCCTCGGCGATCTTCGTCTTCCTGGAATCGCTCGACGAATTCACCGGCACCTATTTCGTCGGCGTGCCCGACGTGACCACCCTGCCGCTGCTGATGTTCAACGCGTCGATGCAGGGCAATTACCAGATCGCGTCGATCACCGCGCTGATCCTGCTGGTGCCCTCGATCGGGTTCATGCTGGTGGTGGAAAGGTTCCTTAAGGCCGACGTGCTGGCCAAGGTCGGCGCCTGACGGCGCCGACTGTCAGACCGGCGGGCCGAAATCGCCCGCCGTCACCGTATGGCCGATGAAGTCGCCGTCCTGGAACAGGTGAAAACCGTAACCCGGCGGTTCGGCCCGGTTGTTCGACTTGCTGTCGACGCGCAGGTCCAGCATCAGTTGCGGCGCGGTGGCCGGTGCCACGCTGCACGGCACGCCGGCAAACCGGCTTTCGATCGGGCGATGGACATGGCCCGACACGATGCGGCGCACCTGGGGGTGGCGGCCGATCACGGCCGCCAAGCCGCCCGGGTCCATCAGGTTGATCGCATCCATATGCGGGATGCCGGTCGGGCAGGGCGGATGATGCAGGGCCAGCAGGGTCGGGCGCTCGGGCGCCTCGGCCAGCCGGGCATCGAGCCAGGCCAGGCGGTCGGTGCATAACCGGCCTTCGACCTTGCCGGGTTCCAGGCTGTCCAGGCCGATCACCCTGACCGGCCCGAGATCGACGGCGAAATGCAGGAAATCCGGGTCGCGGAACAGGTCGAGTTCGGCAAAGGCCGCCCGCATCGTATCACGCGCATCATGGTTGCCTGGGATCGGCAGCAGCGGTGCGGTCAGCGGTGCCAGCAGTTCCTTGAGCGCCGCATATTCCTCGGCCGAGCCGCGGTCGACCAGATCGCCGGTCAGCAGGATGGCATCGGGCTGGCGCCGCTGCTGGCCCAGATCGGCGATCGCGGTGCGCAGCCGCGCAGCCGTATCGATGCCGCCGCGGAACAGCTTGCCCGCGGGCATCACATGCAGGTCGGAAAACTGGGCGATCAGCACCCGGCAACCTCGCGCAGGAAACCGTCGATGCCGGGGGCGGCGGCGTAGACCAGGTTGCCGCGGCGCAGGCCGTCATCGGCCAGGAAGTCGTTGACCACCCCGCCGGCCTCGGCCACCAGCAGCAGCCCGCCCAGCGCGTCCCAGGCATTCATGTGCAGTTCGACATACCCCTCGAACCGGCCGGCCGCGACATGGGCCAGCGACAGCGCGCCGGCGCCCAGCCGGGCATATTCGCAGCGCCGGGCCAGCAGCCGGCCGACCAGCGCGGCATGCGGTTCGTGCGGGCAGCGATACGAGAATCCCAGCAGGATCTTGGACCGCTCGACCGTCTTGGTCCTGCTGACATGCAGGCGGCGATGGTTGCACCAGGCGCCTTCACCGCGGCGGGCCAGGTAGAGTTCGTCGGTATTGGGATCGAGGGTCAGGCCGAATTCCACTATCCCGTCGACCACCAGGGCAATGGCGACGCACCAATAGGGATTGCCGCGCAGGTAATTGTCGGTCCCGTCGATCGGGTCGATCACCCAGACGGCCGAGGTGTCGCCATGCGCGCCGGTTTCCTCGGCCAGGATCGCATCCTCGGGGAAGGCCGCCTTCAGCCGCGACAGGATCAGGTCCTCGGTCTCGCGGTCGGCGCGGCTGACCAGGTCCTGGACGCCCTTTTCCTCGATGACCAGGGCGTCGCGGTCGCGGAAATAGTCAAGCGCCAGGGCGCCGGCATCGCGGATGATCTCGACGGCCGCCCCAAGCCTGGCATCGACGTCGCGTTCGTTCATGGCTGGCGCAGCATCCATTCATGGGCAGGGTCGTTGCGGTACTTCCAGATCCGCTGCGGCCCGGCCATCACGTTGAGGTAATAAAGCCGATAGCCGTGCGGCGCGCCGACCGGGTGATAACCCCGCGGCACCAGCACGCAGCAGCGATCCTCGACGGCCATGGTCTCGTCGATGCTGCGATCGTCGGTATAGACGCGCTGGAAAGCAAAGCCCTGCGGCGGGTCGATGCGGTGGTAATAGGTTTCCTCCAGCGCCGACTCCTCGGGCAGGGCATCCAGGTCATGCTTGTGCGGCGGATAGGACGACCAGTGCCCGGCGGGCGTGATCACCTCGACCACCAGCAGGCTTTCGGCCTGATCGGTCGCGGGCAGGATGTCGCGCACATGGCGGGTGTTGGTGCCGCTGCCACGGATTTCGGTCGGCTGCGCGCCCGAACTGATGCGGCGCGCGGGCAGGGTGCCCTTGGCCGGGGCCGAGCACAGCGCGATTTCCAGCTCGGTTTCCGCTGTCACGGTGAAGCCGGACCCCGCCGGGACATAGACGGAATCGGTCGCGGCCTCGAACGGGCTGGTCCGCCCGCCGACCCCGGCAAAGCTGGCACCCGCGGTATCGACGCGGAAGGCACCGCTGAGCGGCACCAGGCAGAATTCGCGGGCACCGGTCCGGCGTTCCAGCGTGCGACCGGGCGCCAGGGTGAAGACCTCGAACCCGACATGGGTCCAGCCCGCACTTTCCGGCGTCACGGTCAGGATGCGGCCCGTGGGATCGGGGCTGGTGGGACGGACAAGCAGGCTCATGACATCAGCCCGGCAGCACGGGCGTAACCGGCCAGGTTGGCGTGGCCTAGCTTGGCATAGGTCAGCGGATGGGCCTTGGCCGGGTCCTGTTCGGCCTCGACCACCAGCCAGCCGTCATAGCCCGGCAGTTCGCGCAGCACCGCGGGGAAATCGACGCAGCCGTCGCCCGGCACGGTGAAGACACCGGCGATGACGGCATCCAGGAATGACCAGTCGCCCGCCTTGGCCTGGGCCAGCACGGCGGGCCGCAGATCCTTGCAATGGACATGGGCGATGCGGCCCCGATAGCGGCGGGCCAGGGCCACTGGGTCGGCGCCGGCAAAGGTCGCGTGGCCGGTATCGAGCAGCAGGTGGAAGGCCGGGCCGGTCGCCGCCATCAGCGCGTCGATCTCGGCCTCGGTCTCGATCACGGTGCCCATGTGATGGTGATAGACCAGGGTCAGCCCCTCGGCTGCCACCGCCTCGGCCAGCCCGGTCAGGCGGCCGCCCAGTTCCTGGATCGCGGCCGGGCCCAGCTGCGGCCGGCGCGACAGCGGCTGGCTGCGGTCGCCATGCACGGCGCCGGTGGTTTCGGCGACGATCGCGACCTTGGCGCCCATCGCCTTCAGCAGGTCCAGATGGGCGCGCATCGCCAGCATCTCGGCCTCGACATCGCGTTCGATCAGGCTGGTCGAATACCAGCCAGACACCAGTGCCATGTCGAACGGGGCGAGGGCGCGGGCCAGGGCGCCGGCCTCGCGCGGGAATTTGTGGCCGAGTTCCATGCCCACGAAACCCGCCTCGCGCGCTTCGGCCAGGCAGGTTTCCAGCGGGGTTTCACCGCCCAGTTCGCGCATGTCGTCGTTCGACCAGCCGATCGGGTTGGCGCCAATGCGTACAGTCATGACCCTCTATGCTCCAAGCTTGTGCAGGGCGGCGTCGTAGGCTTCGCGCGCCTCGGCCACCTGCGGCCGTACCGATACTTCCGGCACCGCGACATCCCACCAATGCCCGCCTTCCGATGTGGAAACCGCCGGGTCGGTATCGATGACGATCAGTGTCGTCCCCTCGGCCGCCCTGATCGCCGCGGTCAAGGCGGCCGGCGTCTCGACCTTCAGCGCGGTGGCGCCCAGGCTGGCGGCATGGCTGCGGAAATCGATGCGCGGCGGGGCAGCCCCGGCGCAGTCGCGCCACAGATTGTTGAACGAGGCGCCGCCGGTGCCGCGCTGCAGCCGGTCGATGCAGCCGAAACCGTTATTGTCCAGCAGCACCACGGTCAGCTTGATGCCCAACTGCACCGCCGTCGCCAGTTCCGAATTCATCATCAGATAGCTGCCGTCGCCGACCATGACGATCACCTCGGCCTCGGGCCGGGCCAGCTTGACGCCGATGCCGCCCGCGATCTCGTACCCCATGCAGGAATAGCCGTATTCCAGATGGTACCCGCCCGGCCGGGCCGCCCGCCAGTGTTTGTGCAGTTCGCCGGGCAGGCCGCCCGCGGCGCACAGCACAACGGTGTCGGGGCCGGCCGCCGCCTGTACCGCGCCGATGACCTGCGCGTCTGACGGCAGCGGGGCATTGCCCGGCGCGGTGATGCGGGCCGAAGCCGCGTTCCAGGCGCCCTGCGCTTCCCGCGCCCGGGTGGTCCAGTCCGCGGCGGCGCGCCAGTCGCCCAGCCCCGCCGTCAGCGCCTCGATCCCCGCCCGGGCATCGGCGACCAGCGGCTGGGCCGCATGCTTGGCGGCATCGAAGGCTTGCGTGTTCAGGCCGATCAGCCGCGCCCCGCCAGCGAACAGGGCCCAGGACCCGGTGGTGAAATCCTGCAGGCGGGTGCCGATGCCCAGGATCACGTCGGCCTCGGCCGCCAGGGCATTGGCCGCCGTGGTCCCGGTGACGCCGATCGACCCCAGGTTCAGCTGATGGTCGTGGGGCAGGGCGCTCTTGCCCGCCTGGGTCTCGGCGACGGGTACGCCAAAACGTTCGGCAAAGGCGGCCAGGCGCTCGCAGGCTTCGGCGTAATGCACCCCGCCCCCGGCAATGATCAGCGGGCGTTCCGCCGTCCGCAGCAGGTCCAGCACGGCCGCCAGTTCGTCGGCGTCGGGCTGGGGCCGGCGGGTGCGCCAGATGCGTTCGGCAAAGAAGCTTTCGGGATAGTCGAAGGCTTCGGCCTGTACGTCCTGGCACAGGGCCAGCGTCACCGGCCCGCAATCGGCGGGGTCGGTCAGGACCTGCAATGCGCGGGGCAGGCTGGCCAGCAATTGTTCGGGGCGCGTGATGCGGTCGAAGAAGCGCGATACCGGGCGGAAGCAGTCGTTGGCCGACACCGTCGCGTCGCCGAAATCCTCGATCTGCTGCAGCACCGGGTCGGGCCGGCGCGAGGCGAAGACGTCGCCCGGCAGCAGCAGCAGCGGCAGGCGGTTGACATGGGCGACGGCAGCGGCCGTCACCATGTTTGTGGCACCCGGCCCGATCGACGTGGTGCAGGCCATCATCCGCCGCCGGGCGCTGGCCTTGGCAAAGGCGATAGCGGCATGGGCCATCGCCTGTTCGTTATGGGCGCGCAAGGTCGGCAGGGTGTCGCGTTGGTGATACAGCGCCTCGCCCATGCCGGCGACGTTGCCGTGGCCGAAGATCGCGAACACCCCGGCAAACAGCGGCTCGACCCGCCCCTGGTACTCGGTGCGCTGGGCGGCCAGGTGGCGGACCAGGGCCTGGGCCATGGTCAGGCGGATGCGGCCGGTCATCGCGGACCCTCCTTGGGCGTGCTGGGCCATGCTTGTACCAATTGGGCGAAGCGTTTGGCCATGGTCTCGATCGCCGCATCGTCGTCGGCGCGGCCGGCCAGCCAGGCTTCGGCGACATCGGCAAAGATCGTGCGGCCGATGGCGAAGCCCTTGACCCAGGGCGAGGTCGCGGCGGCGGCAAAACCCGCCGCCAACTGCTCGACCGGCTGTTCCAGGCCCAACAGCAGGATGCCGCGGCAATGCGGGTCATGCGCGGCGATGACCGCGCCGATGTGGTCCCAGGCGGCGGGATCGTCCTGGGCTTCCAGCTTCCACCAGTCGGGCTTGATGCCCAGCCCGTACAGGCGGTCCAGCACGCGGGCGACGCTGTCGGGCTGCAGGGGGCCGTGCCGCCCGGCGATGATCTCGACCAGCAGTTCGCGGCCGATGCCGCGGCAGGCCTGGTGGATCTGCAGAAGGCGTGCTTCCTGCGCCGCCACAAGGTCGGGCGGGTCGTCCGGGTGATAGAAACACAGGCATTTGACGACGTGATCGACCGGCCATTCGACCAGCCGGGCGGCGATATCCTCGCCCGCCTCGAAGGCCAGCGGCCGGCTGCCCGGTCTTTCGACCGGTCGGGCGATCCAGAAGCCATGGTCGACGGCACGGAACAGCGCCTCGCGCCCATGGATGTCATCGAGCAGCATGCCGAAACCGGGCCGGCCGGCGGCCACGCGCGCGGTGGCGGCGACGGCCAGTTGCTTGAAGGTGGCGATGCGGCCGCGATCGACGCCCAGCCGGTCGGCCACGACCTCCAATTGCTGGCGATGGTCGATGGCCAGCGCAAACAGCGGCGCGGCTTGGCGGCGCCGGGTGGTGGCGCGGTGCAGGTGGCTGAGGGTCGTATCATGGCGCAGGGCAGGGCTGGCGCTGCCGTGGTCCAGAAAATGCGACAGTTCCGTGAATGTCGGGTATTCCGGCGAACACAGCAGGCGCGACACCGCGAAGGCGCCGCAGGCATTGGCCCAGCCCGACGCGACCTCGAGGCTTTCGCCCTTCAGCCAGCCGCGCAGGAACCCGGCCATGAAGGCATCGCCCGCCCCCAGCACATTGTAGACCTCGACCGGAAAGCCGCGGCCGCGGATGCCGTCCGCCAGGCTGTCGGGGATGGCGCCGGTGAAGACCACCGATCCCATCGGCCCACGCTTGAGCACGATGGTCGCGTCGGTCAGCCGGCGGACGGCGCGCAGGGCGGCCAGCGTGTCGGTATCGCCGCCGGCGATATGGATCTCCTCCTCGGTGCCGACGACCAGGTCGCAATCGGGCAGGATGGTCTGCAGATGCTCGCTGACCCGGCCCGACGCCATGTAGCGCGCCTCGCCCGCATCATGGCCGGCCAGGCCCCACAGGTTCGGGCGGTAGTCGATGTCGAAGGCGACCCTGGTGCCCGCCGCACGCGCCGCAGCAATGGCCTTGCGGCTGGCGGCATCCACCGTCGCGGTCGAGAAATGCGTGCCGGTGACGACGAGACAGGCGGCCCGGGCGATGAAGGCCGGATCGATATCGTCGGCGCACAACGCCATATCGGCGCAATCCTGCCGGTAGAAGATCAGCGGGAACTGGCGGTCGTCGCGCACGCCCAGCAGGACCAGCGCGGTCAGCCGCCGCGGATCGGTTATGATGCCTGTGGTATCGACGCCTTCGCGCGCCATCCGTTCGCGGATGAACCGGCCCATGGCCTCGTCGCCGACACGGGTGATGAAACCGGCCTTCAGCCCCAGCCGGGCGGCACCGATGGCAATGTTGGCAGGGCAGCCGCCGACGGACTTGGCAAAACTGGCCATGTCTTCCAGCCGGCCGCCGATCTGCTGCCCGTACAGGTCGACCGAGGCGCGACCAAGGGTGACGACGTCGAGCGTGTGGGGCATGGAATCCGACTTGTTGACCTGGGCGATTGCGCTATTATGCAACACATGTTCTGATATTAAGTCAATGTGGAACATTCATTCCCGATGCGTTCGGAAAATGTTGGGAGAGCCCAGATGACTCGTTTTGCCCTGTTCGGTGCCGGCCGCATCGGCCAGATTCATGGCCACAACGTCGCGCGCAGCGACGCGGCCGAACTTGTGCTGGTTGCCGATCCCGACCAGCAGGCGGCCGAACGCCTGGCCCGCGGCACGGGCGCCCGCGTCGGCACCATCGCCGAGGCCCTGGCATCCAAGGATGTCGACGCCGTCATCATCGCCACCCCGACCGATACCCATGCCGGGCTGATCGAGGATGCGGCGCGCGCCGGCAAGGCGATCTTCTGCGAAAAGCCGGTCGACCTGTCGGCCGAGCGTGTGCGGGCCTGCCTGGCCGTCGTCGCCGAATGCAACGTGCCGCTGATGATCGGTTTCAACCGCCGCTTCGACCCGAGCTTTGCCACGCTGCGCCGCCGCATCGGCGACGGCGAGGTCGGCCAGGTCGAACTGGTGACGATCATTTCGCGCGATCCGGCGCCGCCGCCGGTGTCCTACATCGCCCGGTCGGGCGGGCTGTTCCGCGATATGATGATCCACGACCTGGACATGGCGCGCTTCCTGCTGGGCGAGGAGCCGGCGACCGTCTATGCCGCCGCCTCGGCCCTGGTCGATCCGGCGATCGGTCAGGCGGGCGATGTCGACACCGCCGTCGTTACCCTGACCACCGCGTCGGGCAAATTGTGCCAGATCTCGAATTCGCGCCGCGCCACCTATGGTTATGACCAGCGCATCGAGGTGCATGGGTCCAAGGGCTTGCTGAAAGCCGGGAACATGACGGCGACGACGGTCGAACTGGCCGATGGCCGCGGTTTCACCGGCGATCCGGCGCTGCCCTTCTTCCTGGAACGCTACGACGCCGCCTATCGCGCCGAACTCTCGACCTTCATCGCCGCGATCGGGCAGGGCAAGCAGCCCTGGCCGTCGGGCGAAGACGGGCTTAAGGCGCTGCTGCTGGCCGATGCCGCCGCGGAATCGCTGCGCAGCGGCAAACCCGTCAGCCTCGCCCCTTCCGCCTGACCGCGGTGCGGCGCTCGGCCACCGCCACGGCCAGCGCCATGCCGACGCACAGCGAGGCCGACAGCGAGCGGAAGGCGGCGTAGTCGGCCTCGGCCACCTCGATCCAGGCCGTTGCCGCCTTGGCCAGCGGGCTCAGCGCGCTGTCGGTCATGGCGACGACCGGCACGCCGCGATGAAACAGCCGGGCCGTCAGTTCCACGGTAACAGGCGAATAGGGATTGAAGCTGGTCGCCAGCACGGCATCGTTCTCGGTCGCGCCGGCCACCTGTTCCGGCCCCAGCCCGGCGATGCCGTCCATCAGCATGTGGCGGATGCCCAGCTTGCCGAAGGCATAGGCCAGGTAGGATACGATCGGGAACGAGCGGCGCTGGCCGATCAGGTAGATCGTATCGGCCTGGGCCAGCACCTTGGCCGCCTGTTCCAGTGCCGCCGGCTCCAGCCGTTCGCGCAACTGCATCAGCGACGTCATCGCCGCCTCGGCGAAACCGTCGACCATGCCGGCTACACCGGCCTTCGCCCGGGCATCCTGTTGCACGACGTCGAGGCGTTCGCGGTAATCGGGCCAGCGTTCGCGCAGGCGCGTCTGGAACACCGCCTGCAATTCCGAAAATCCCGAATAACCCAGCGCCTGGGCGAACCGCACCAGGGTCGATGGCTGGACCTGGGCCAGGGCAGCGACGCTTGCCGCCGTGCCGAAGGCGATTTCGTCCAGGTGATCCAGGGCAAAGGCCGCAACCTGCTTCAGCCGCTTGGGCATCTGCGGTTCGGTCTGTACCAGCAGGGCCTTGAACCCTTCGAAATCCTTCGGGGGATTGGCATCCTGGATGGTCATGACCGGCTGTACGCTCCTGCTGGCATCGTGCATGCGAATGATATGGACATTCCGGAATCGCTTCCAATCAGAATTGACATTTCACATAGCCGGTCCGACAGTCGAAAGAACAAGAGAACGACGGCATCGTCGCATGAAACATGGGAGTGATTGATGACGGCCAGGAAAAAGGCGTGGGCGATCGGTCTTGTGGCCGGCGCCGCAGCCCTTGCGGGCGTCGAGGCGCGTGCCGCCGAAACCCTCGTACTGTATTGCGGGATGAATGAACAATGGTGCCGTGCCGCGGTCACCGCGTTCACCCAGGAAACCGGAATCAAGGTCGACATGGTGCGGCAGTCGGCCGGCGAAATCTATGCTCGCCTGCGCGCCGAGAAGGCCAATCCGCGCGGCGACATCTGGTATGGCGGCACCGGTGATCCGCATCTGCAGGCCGCAGCCGACCAGCTGACCGAATCCTACAAGTCGCCCCAGCTTGACCAGTTGCGCGACTGGGCGAAGGGACAGGCCGAATTGTCGGGCTGGCGCACCGTGGGCATCTACATGGGCGCGCTGGGTTTCGGCTACAACGAACCCGAACTTAAGCGGCGCAAGCTGGCCCCGCCGGCCTGCTGGGCCGACCTGATCAAGCCCGACTACAAGGGCGAGGTGCAGATGGCCGATCCGAATTCCTCGGGCACGACCTACACCATGCTGGCGACGCTGGTGCAGCTGATGGGCGAGGAAAAGGGGTTCGACTATCTGAAGGCGCTGGGCAGGAACGTCGACCAGTATACCAGCGCGGGCGCCGCGCCGGCCCAGGCGGTGGGCCGCGGCGAGACGCTGGTCGGCATCGCCTTCCAGCACGACCTGGTCGATGCCGCCAAGAATACGAAGAACGTCCAGGTCGTCTCGCCCTGCGAAGGCACGGGTTTCGAGATCGGCTCGATGAGCCTGATCCAGGGCGCGCGCCACCCCGAGGAAGCCAGGAAGTTCTACGAATGGGCGCTGACGCCCAATGCGCAGAAGATCGCCGCCGCCAACGGCAGCTATCAGATGCCGTCCAATACGGCGACGCCCGTGCCGCCCGAATCGCCTGACATTTCCAAGATCAAGCTGATCAACTACGACTTCGCGCGGTATGGCTCGCCGGCCGAGCGCGCCAAGCTGCTGTCGCGCTGGACCAAGGAGGTCAAGCAGGGCGGATGACGCGCGGACGGGCAGCGTCGTCGCGCGCGGTCTGGGCCTGGACCGTCGCCGCCGCGCTGGCGGTGGCACTGCTGCCCTGGTATCGGCTGGACAGTCCCGGCCCGCCCTGGCCGCTGATCGGCCAGGGCCTGGGCGGACGGCCCTGGCTGCTGCCCCTGGCCCTGGTGCCGATCGTTGCCGCCGTGGCAATGGCGCGGCCGCGGATGCTGGTGGCCGCTGGCGGCTTGGGCGTCGGCTGGCTGGCGGTGCAGGGTTTTGCCGTTGCCGGCCAGCCGGGCCTTGGCTGGGGCGCGCTGGTCTATGCGCTGGCCGCGACGATGCTGGCGGCCTTCGGTCTGGCCCGCCAGGGTTGGTGCCGGGGGGATGCCTTCACCGTCGGCGCGATCGCGCTGGTCTGCGGTTCGATCCTGGTCTTCGTCGGATATCCCGTGGCGACCATTCTGGCCTCGGCCTTCCAGGATCCGGACGGCCATGCCGATCTGGCGCGCTTCGCCGACCAGATCACCGATTCCTCGATCTGGGGCCTGGCCTGCCTGGCCGGCGGGCGCAGTTGCGGCGTCGCCTGGAATTCGCTGGCCCTGGCGGTGCTGGTCGGCGTGCTGTCGACGCTGCTGGGCCTGGCCTTCGCCCTGGTTTCGGTGCGCACCCGGTTTCCGTTTCCGCGGGTGCTGAAGGTGATGTCGGTGCTGCCGGTGATCACCCCGCCCTTCGTCATCGGCCTGGCGCTGATCCTGCTGTTCGGACGGGTCGGCATGGTCACCGTGGCCCTGCGCGACTGGCTGGGCATTCCGGCCAGCCGCTGGATCTACGGCATGCCCGGCCTGACCATCGCGCAGTTGCTGGCCTTCACGCCGATTTCCTATCTGGTGCTGATGGGCGTGCTGCAGGGCGTCAGCCCCAGCATGGAGGAAGCGTCCCAGACACTGCGCGCGGGCCGCTGGACGACGTTCCGGCGCGTCACCTGGCCGCTGATCCGGCCGGGCCTGGCCAATGCCTTCCTGATCGCCTTCATCGAAAGCCTGGCCGATTTCGGCAATCCGATGATGATCGGCGGCAATTTCCGGGTCCTGTCGACCTCGATCTACATGGCCGTGGTCGGCGCCGCCCACGACCAGGGCAAGGCCGCCGTGCTGGCCATCGTCCTGCTGGCCTTCACCCTGTCGGCCTTCCTGCTGCAACGGTTCTGGATCGGCCGGCGCAGCTACGTCACCGTGGGCGGCAAGGGTGATTCCGGCATACCGCTGGCCCTGCCGCGGCCGCTGCACCTGGCCTGCCTCGGCGTCGTGCTGCCCTGGCTGGCGCTGACTGCCGCAGTCTACGGCGTGATCTTGGTCGGCGGCTTCGTCAAGGCGGTCGGCACCGATCCGACACCGACGCTGGAATATTTCCTGACGGCCTTCGCGATCCAGAAGGGGGCGGGGGGCTGGTTCCTGGCGGGATCGGCGTGGTCGTCGCTGTTGACCACGCTGCAGGTGGCGCTGCTGGCCATGCCGCTGACGGCGGGGCTGGGCATCCTGACCGCGTATATCCTGAACCGGCAGAATTTCGCCGGCCGGGCAATCTTCGAATTCCTGACGATGATGTCCTTCGCCATTCCCGGCACGGTGATCGGGGTCAGCTACATCCTGGCCTTCAACGTGCCGCCGCTGGAACTGACCGGCACGGCCGTCATCCTGATCATCGCCTTCGTCTTCCGCAACATGCCGGTCGGCATCCGCGCCGGCCTGGCCAACCTGGCCCAGGTCGATCGCAGCCTGGACGAAGCGTCGCTGACCCTGGGCGCGCGCTCGGGCATGACCCTGCGTCGTGTCATCCTGCCGATCCTGCGGCCGGCGATCGCCACGTCGATGGTCTACGCCTTCGTGCGGGCGGTCACCTCGGTCAGCGCGGTGATCTTCCTGATCTCGGGCGAATACAACCTGGCCACGGTCTATATCGTCGGGCGGGCGGAATTCGGCGAATACGGCCTCGCCATCGTCTATTCGGCCGTGCTGATCGCAATCATGGTGACCGCGCTGATGATGATCCAGGCCCTGGTGGGCGAACGCCGGATCGGCCGCCGCAAACTGGCCGACCGGGCCGAGCCGGTGCAGGCATGACCGGTCCCGCCGTCGAATTCCGACAGGTCGCCAAGCGTTATGGCGCGGTCACCGCCGTGGCCGATGTCAGCTTTGCCATCGCGCGCGGCACGCTGGTCACGCTGCTGGGGCCGTCGGGCTGCGGCAAGACCACGACGCTGCGGCTGATCGCCGGGCTGGAACATCCCAGCGCGGGCCGGGTCCTGATCGACGGCCAGGACGTCACCACCGCCTCGGCCGCCGAACGCGACGTCAGCATGGTCTTTCAGTCCTATGCGCTGTTTCCGCATATGACCGTGCTGGAAAACGTCTGTTACGGCCTGATCGCCTCGGGCGTGCGGCGCGACCGGGCGGCGGAACAGGCGGCCGACAAGCTGCGGCTGGTCGGGCTGTCGGGATACGAGGCCCGCCTGCCCAGCGAACTGTCGGGCGGCCAGCAGCAGCGCGTGGCGGTCGCCCGCGCCATCGTGCTGGAACCCAAGGTGCTGCTGTTCGACGAACCGCTGTCGAACCTCGATGCCAAGCTGCGCCGCCAGGTGCGCGAGGATATCCGCGATTTGCAGCAGCAGCTGGGCCTGACCGTCGTCTATGTCACCCATGACCAGGAAGAGGCGCTGGCGGTTTCCGACCGTATCATCGTCATGCATGCCGCGGTCGTCGTCCAGGACGGCAGCCCCCGCGATCTCTACGAACGGCCGCAGAACCGCTTCATCGCCGATTTCATCGGCAACGCCAATCTGTTGCCGGTGGTGATCGAGGCCGTCGACGGCGATGTCGCCCGGGTGCGGCTGGGTCGGGTATCGCTGGACCTGCCCCATCGCGGCCTCGGACCCGGGCCGGCCGAACTGGCCGTGCGGCCCCAATCGCTGTCCCTGCACAGGCGTGCCGCAACCGGCAGCGAGATTGCGGGCCGCATCGCCAAGGCCGCCTATCTCGGCAGCCACATGGAATATGTGGTCGCCCTGGACGGCATCGGCGCCGAACTGCTGGTCACCAATGCCGATGTCGCAAGCCCGTTGGCCCGCGGCGATGCCGTCGCGGTCGCCATATCGGACGGCGGGGCGACCATCGTTGCCGGTTGATGCCGGGGCCGGGATGGACAATACCCCGGCTTGCACCTAGTTTCGCCCTTTGCGGATCGGCTGTAAGGAATCGCAGGAACGTGGCCTTCACGCTGTCGGGATTGCTCGACTGTTTCGGCAAGCGCGGCAAGAAGAAGGGTCGCCAGGGCGGCATGGTGCCGGCCCCCGCTGTGTTGCCTGACGACGTCATCGTCTATGCCGTCGGCGACATCCACGGCCACAGCGCCTTGCTGCGCCGCCTGCTGGACCGGATCGTCGACCATGCCGCGACCTTCGGTCAGGGCCGCCGGGCGGTCCTGGTCTTTCTTGGCGATTATGTCGATCGCGGACCCGACAGCCGTGGTGCGGTCGACCTGGTGATGAACCCGCCGCCCGGTTTCACGGTGCGCGCCCTGATGGGCAATCACGAACAGGCGATGCTCGATTTCATCGACGATCCGGAAAAGGGCCAGCATTGGATACGCTGGAGCCCGGCGACGCTGGCCAGCTATGGCCTGGAGGGCGAGGGGCCGTTGGCTGTCGACGCCGGCGCGCGGCGGCTGTTGCGCGATCGCCTGGTGGCGGCGCTGCCATCGGGCCATCTCGATTTCTATCGCGGGCTTGAGACCATGGTGGAGTACGGCGGTTACGCCTTCGTCCATGCCGGGGTGCGGCCGGGCGTGCCGCTGGCCGCCCAGACCGCCGAAGACCTGATCTGGATCCGTGAACCGTTCCTGGACTGGCCCGCACCGTTCGAGAAGGTGATCGTCCATGGCCACTCGATCACCGGCACGCCGGTCATCCGGCGCAACCGCATCGGCATCGATACCGGTGCCTATTCCAGCGGCATCCTGACCGCCCTGGCCCTGTGCGGCGACGGCATGGGCCTGATCCAGGTGGGCAAGCGCGGACGCTGAACGTTCGTCAGACCGGGTCGACCCGGCGGCTGAGCATCGCCAGGTGCCCCTGCGCGCCATCGATGCTGAGCAGCAGTACGGTGATCAGGCTGGGATCGGCCAGCTTGGCGTCGGGGAAATGATCCAGCGCCGATTGGCGGATCGCGGCCAGCCGATCGGTGAAGCCGTGCAGCAGGCCGGTATCCAGCCGGCCGCCGGCCGCGGCCTCGCGCGCCTCGATTTCCAGCGTCGACACCGCCCGGATCCGCTCGCGGTAGAAGTCGTCGTCGGTTTCGGGCTCGGGTTCCTTGGGCGGCGGGCCCTTGAACCATTTCCACACGACCAGCACGGTCGACAGCACCGACATCAGCAGGCCGAACCAGTTCTTCAGCTTGTCGAGCGTGCGCGATGACAGCAGCGGGTCGTTGCGATTGATGTAGTTCGTTGTGCCGGCGGCGATCGGATAGACCGCGGCATCGTTGATGTGGCTTTCATCCAGCGTGATGCGCGCGCGCGTCGCGACATTGGGGCTGTAAAGGGTTTCCAGCAGCTGGAATATCGCGTGGGCGTCGACCTTCGCGTTGGCGACCAGATGCAGCCGCACGCCGACGGTGGTGATGTCGGCCGGCGGCACCGCCGGTTCGATGCGATAGGTATAGCCGGGGATCGTCCCTTGCGCGACCCAGCCCATGCGCAGCGCCAGCGAATTGGGAAAGGGCAGTTCCAGCAGGTGATAGCCGCGCTCGGTCACCAGGAATTCGGCCACGAACGAGGGCAGCAGCGAAATGTCGAAGACGACGTCGGGCAGCTTGTCGGCCCGCGTCATGATCAGTTCCTCGGCGTCGTATTCGCTGACGAAATAGTCGATGCCGGCCTCGAACCCTGAGAACTTGAGCACCGACAGGCCGATCGAGCGCAGCGCGCCCTTGGGCGGGCCAAGGTTGACGACCTTGCCGGCGATATCCTTGACTGCCTGGATTTCCGGCCGGACCAGTGCATGCAGCAATTCGGGCGACACGTCCGAGACGTGAACGACGTTGCTGAACTTTTCGTCATAGCCGCCGACCACGACCAGAGCGGCGTCGATCTCGCCCTTCGAGACGCGTTCCAGCGAATCCAGGCTGCCGTAGGTCGGTTCGATCGTCAGGTCCAGCCCGCGCGAACGTCCCTCTTCCTGCAGGATGCGGGCAAGGTGGTGGCGGTTCGACACGAACTCGCCGCCGGTGATGGTCAGGTGATAGTTCTGCGGCAGCAACTGGTACAGGAAGTTGCCGGCGACGATGATCAGCCCCAGTACCAGCAGGCCGGCGGCCGCCTGGCGGACCCAGCGGTTGCGCTGGGCCCAGTCCAGGGCCTGGTTGAGCAGGCGATCCGATTCATCGGCCATCAGTAAACCCTCAGCAGGCCGTCCTTGGCGAAGGCCGACTGCACCGCATCGGTTCGCGCGAAGGCCAGGAAGCGGCTGGCGGCCGGGCCCGGTTCGCCCAGCGTGACGTAGTAATAGGGCCAGGCGAAGGGATAGCTGCCCGACAGCATGGTTTCGCGCGACAGCGCCACGCCGCCGATCATCAGCGGCCGCACGTCGGGCGTCAGGTCTTCCCAGCCGCAATAGCCCAGCGCGTCGGGATTGTCCGCGACCGCCGCGATCATCTCGGCATCCGATCCGACATAGGTCTCGACGTTCTTGAAGGGTTCGTGATGGCCGATCACGGCATCGACCGCCTCGGCCCGGTCGGTGGGATCGCCGCCGCGGCGGTCGATCAGGTCGATCTCGGCATCGCCGCCGCCGAACATGCCCCAGTTGGCCTGGCGCCCTTCCAGGATGTCGCGCAGGTCGTCGCGGCCCAGCGACTGGATAGGGTTCTTCGGGTTGACGATGATGGCGACCGCATCCTTGGCGACCAGATGGATATGCAGGCGGGGATCGTCTTCCTGCCGCGTCAGTTCGTGGCTGATCGCGGCGATGTCGATCAGCCCGCGTTTCAGCGCCAGCAGCCCGGGATAGGAGCCGCCGCCCTCGCACACCATGTCGATGTCGGGGTGGGCCTTCTCGAACATCACCTCGATCTCGCGGTTGTAGCCCAGCATGCGGCCCGAACCGGCAACGATCAGGGACGACCGGCGGTGTTGTTCGTTGCCGAACGGCCAGCGCCACCCCGCGATCAGCGGCAGGCCGGCCAGTGCGGCAAGGGCGCGGCGCCGGTTCATTGCGCGGGCCTGATGCCGGCAGTGGCCAGGATGCGCTGGCCCTTGGCGGGATCCAGCGCATAGGCCAGAAACGCCGAGGCGGCCGGGGTCGGCTTGGCCGCCGTCGCCGTCATCATCTCGACCTTGGGCCTGTAGCTGCCGTCCAGGATGGTCGCCGCCGTCGGCGCGACCCCGTCGATGCCCAGCGCCTTGACCCGCCGGTGCAGCAGCGCGTGGCTGACATGGCCGATCGCGCCGGGATCCTGGATGATGGCCGCCTGCATCCGGTCGACATCGACCACCCGGGCCTTGGGCGTCAGGAAACGCGGGCCTTTCAGCACATGGTTCTCCCACAGTTCC
>Ga0206117_100564_pt1 | contig 34279 bp, 27 predicted proteins | sample 3A5Ametagenome_FD_177997 | JGI IMG/M metagenome (GOLD analysis project Ga0206117, IMG submission 177997) | Enriched microbial communities from leaf-cutter ant dump, University of Wisconsin, Madison, United States - 3A5A | ecosystem: Environmental > Terrestrial > Nest > Insects nest > Nest dump... | reverse complement strand
GTGGCGGCGCGCAACAAGGCCCTCAAGAAGCGGGAGCAGGGCGCATGACCCACGCATCCGACGCCCGCGTTCAGCGCATGCGGCCGCTGCCGCCGAAGCGGCCGGTCATCGTTTCGGTGCTCGACGTGGGCACCTCCAAGATCTGCTGCGTCATCGCCCGTCTGACCCCGCGTCCGATCGGCGACATTCTGCCCGGCCGCACGCATCTCATCGAAGTGCTCGGCTTCGGCTATCAGCGCTCGCGCGGCATCAAGGCCGGCGCGGTGGTCGATCTCGACCAGGCCGAGAAGGCGATCCGTCTCGCCGTCGACGCCGCCGAGCGCATGGCCGGTCTGACCGTGGAGTCGCTGATCGTCTCGCTCTCCTGCGGACGGCTCGGCTCGGAAACCTTCTCGGTCAAGTACGACCTCTCCGGCTCGGAAGTCAGCGAGAACGACATCCAGCGCGTGCTGGAGATCGGCGCCTCCTACAAGGTCAAGGACGGCCGCACCATCGTCCACGCGCTGCCGATCGGCTACGCGCTCGACAACAACCGCGGCATCCGCGATCCGCGCGGTATGATCGGCTCCTCGCTGTCGGTCGACACGCACCTCGTCTCGGCCGACGCCGTGCCGCTCAGGAACCTCGAAATCTCCGTCAACCGGGCGCATCTCGAAGTCGAGACCATGGTTGCCACGCCCTACGCGTCGGGCCTGTCGACGCTGGTCGACGACGAGACGCAGATGGGCGTCGCCTGCGTCGACATCGGCGGCGGCACCACCAAGATTTCCGTCTTTGCCGACGGCCAGTGCGTCCATGTCGACGCCTTCGGCCTTGGCGGCCACCATGTCACCATGGATCTGGCGCGGGCGCTGTCGGCCCGTCTCGTCGATGCCGAGCGCATCAAGGCGCTCTACGGCTCGGTGATCGCCACCGACAGCGACGAGCGCGACATGGTCACCGTCGAGCCGGTGGGCGACGACGACGTGGCCCATCAAGTGACTCGCGCGCAACTGGTCGAAATCATTCGCCCGCGTGTCGAAGAGACTCTTGAGGTGGTGCGCGATCGGTTGCATGCTTCGGGATTCGCGGGTCGCGTCGGCCGGCGCGTCGTTCTGACCGGTGGCGCCAGCCAGTTGACGGGGTTGCCCGAGCTTGCCCGCAAGGTGCTCGGCCGCAATGTCCGGCTCGGTCGGCCGGTCGGCGTTGCCGGGTTGCCGGAAGCGGCGCGCGGGGCAGCCTTCGCCACGGCGGTGGGTCTGATGATCTACCCGCAGGTGGCCCAGATCGAACAGTTTTCCGGCCGGCGAAAATCAATGGCGCTGGCCGCCAACGGTGGCTTCGTTTCCCGAATGGGAGCGTGGTTCCGGGAGAGTTTCTGATCCGCGCCGGCAACGGAGCGGATTGGTGCGTAACAGGCGTAAAAAAGAGCGTGCGGTTGCAGCGGCGGCCGCTGATTTGAGGACAGAGGACGTATCGGCGAGAGCCGCTTGCAGAATAACGAGGCAACCATGACGATTAACCTAAAGATGCCCGACCTCACGGAGCTCAAGCCGAGGATTACCGTCTTCGGTGTGGGTGGCGCCGGCGGCAACGCCGTCAACAACATGATCCAGTCCGGCCTGCAGGGCGTCGAGTTCGTCGTGGCGAACACGGATGCGCAGGCCCTGGCCTCCTCTCGCGCCGAACGCATCATCCAGATGGGCGTTGCGGTCACCGAGGGCCTTGGCGCCGGCTCGCAGCCGGAAGTCGGCCGCGCGGCCGCCGAGGAAGTGATCGACGAGATCAACGACCATCTCGCCGGCAGCCACATGGTGTTCATCACCTGCGGCATGGGCGGTGGCACGGGTACCGGCGCTGCGCCGGTGATCGCTCGCGCGGCCCGCGAGCACGGCATCCTCACCGTCGGCGTCACCACCAAGCCCTTCCAGTTCGAAGGCGCCCGCCGCATGAAGATCGCCGACGCCGGCATCCAGGAGCTGCAGAACTCGGTCGACACGCTGATCTGCATCCCCAACCAGAACCTGTTCCGCATCGCCAACGAGCGCACCACCTTCGCCGACGCCTTCGCGATGGCCGACCAGGTGCTCTACTCGGGCGTCGCCTGCATCACCGACCTGATGGTGAAGGAAGGCCTGATCAACCTCGACTTCGCCGACGTCCGCTCGATCATGCGCGGCATGGGCAAGGCGATGATGGGCACGGGCGAAGCCTCCGGCGAGAAGCGCGCCATCCAGGCCGCCGAAGCCGCGATCGCCAATCCGCTGCTCGACGAAGTGTCGATGCAGGGCGCGCAGGGCCTCTTGATCTCGATCACCGGCGGCAAGGACCTGACGCTGTTCGAGGTCGACGAAGCGGCGACCCGCATTCGCGAGGAAGTCGACTCCGAAGCCAACATCATTCTCGGCGCCACCTTCGACGACACGATGGAAGGCATGATCCGCGTGTCGGTGGTTGCCACCGGCATCGAGCCGGAGCTGGTCCGTCAGGAGTCGGTGGTGCGCAACAACAGCGCCGACGCCGTTGGCCGCGCCGCGCCGACCCGCCCCGTCCAGGTGACCACGTCTGCTGCCGCCGCCGTCGCGGCTCAGGAGGTGCGGCAGCCTTTTAACCAGCCGGCCGTGCGCCCGGCGGTGATCCGCGAGGCCATGCCGGCCGCGTCGATCGCCCCTGCGCCCGCGCCGGTTCCGAACTACGCCCAGGCCGTCGCCGCTGCCGCGCAGGTCTCCTCCGTCGAAGCCATCGAAGCGGCGCTGGCGCTGCCCGAGGCGGCGATGGAGCCCGAACCGGTCCGCTCCGTCACGACGCCGCACGACCCGCGCGTGTCGATCGAGCCCTACGAGCCGGCGATGAACCACTACGAAGCGCCCGCTCCGGCCCCGCAGCCGCAGCAGATGCGCGTTGCCGAGCCGGCGCTCGCCCAGCAGCCCTACGTGCCGCCGGTCGCCGAGCGTCCGTCGGCTGCCGTGCAGCGCAGCCGCGTGCCGTCGATCGAGGAGTTCCCACCGATCGCCCAGCGTCAGGCTGCCGCCTCGGTGCAGGTGCATCCGGAAGACCATGACGGCGAGCGTCGTCCGCTCGGCCTCCTGCGTCGCCTCGCCACCGTCGGCCTCGGCCGTCGTGAGGACGAAGTGCAGGCCGAAGCGCCGCGCGCCCCGGCTCCGCAGCCGGCCGTGCGTCCGTCGGCCGCCAGCGAGTTCGTCAAGCGTCCGGCCGCCGCGCCGGCGCAGGGCGCCGCCGGTCGCCTGGACCAGCAGGGCCGCATGGCGCCGCAGCCGGCACCGCGTGCCGCCGACGATGACATGGAGATCCCGGCGTTCCTGCGCCGCAAGTGATCCGGTCATAAGCGTAAAAGATAAAGGCCCGCGAAGGCGACTTCGCGGGCCTCTTTTTATGGCGTCTTGAGATGGCGTCAGAGAAAGGCCAATCGCAGCAGCGCGGCGACGGCGACACCTATGGCGACCGTGGCGATCAGCGGCAGCCGCAGGGCCACGAACAGCACCACCAGTCCGGAAATCGCCTCGATGGGGCCGGCCATGACGATGGGGGCGATGACGGCCACCAGAACGGCGGGCGGCAGCGCGTCGAGCGCCACGCGGACCGGGCCGGATTTGGGCAGCCGGTCGGCGATCAGGAAGCCGAGGATGCGCGTGAAGTAGGTGAGGGCGCCCATCGCCAGGATGGCGGCGAAGTTGATGGGATCGATGCTCATCGCGTCGTCTCCTTGGCGTCAGTGGCGGCCGTGGCGCGCGGCGCGGTGATCACCGCGGCGGCGATGCCGGCGATCGCGCCGGCGATCACGTACCAGGCGCCGGGCACCGTGGCGTGGACGACGACCGCCACGACCGCGCTGGCCAGGAGCACGGGGCCGCTGCGGCGGGCGCCCTTCCAGAAGCCGAGGGCGAGGGCGATGAAGATGGCCGGGAAGGCGAAGTCGAGCCCCCAGGCCTCGGGGTGTTCGAGATAGGTGCCGAACACCGTGCCGAGCACCGAGGCGGTCTGCCAGAAGAAGAACATGGTCAGCGCCACGGTGAAGTAGAAGGTGCGGCTGATCGGCTGGTCGATGGCACGCCGCTCGCTGAGCGCCCATGCCTCGTCGGTCAAGAGGAAAGCCGCCAGCCAGCGCAGACGCCCGAAGTGGGCGATCTTGCCGGACAGCGAGGCGCCCATCAGCGTGTGGCGGAGGTTGACGAGGAAGGCCATCAGCGCCAGGGCGGCGATCGGCGCCGGCATGCTCCAGAGACCGACGGCGATCAGCTGCGAGGACCCGGCGAAGACGATCGACGACATGGCGAGCATCTCGGCCGGCGTCAGGCCCTTGGCCGTCGCCTGCTGGCCGAGAATGAGGGCAAAGGGCACGGCGGCGGCGACGGTGGGAAAAACCGCCACCAGGCCGGCCCGAAAGTCGGCAAGAGGTGATGTCATGTCCAGCTTTCCTTAGGTCAATATTGCTGACCTTTATAGGTCAGTGTGTATGACCTATCTCTGGGGTGCTGTCCACCCGAAAACCGCAATTTCCGAGAATTTCGTCGATATGCGCCGCAACAATCCTAAAGGATATGTTCGCTGGTGGTGCGGGTGATACCGGCGTCGGCCATGTTGGCCCAGGCACGCTTCAACGAGCCGGAAAGGTCGATGGCGCGGCAGGCGTCCTCGATCACCGATACGCGGAAGCCGGCGGCCGCGGCGTCGAGCGCCGTCCAGCCGACGCAGTAATCGGTGGCGAGGCCGACGACGTGGACCTCCTCGACACCGCGCTCCCGTAGATAGCCGGCAAGGCCGGTCAGCGTTTCGCGGTCGGCTTCGCGGAAGGCGGAGTAGCTGTCGACGCCCTGGTGCCAGCCCTTGCGGATGACGAGCTGGGCGGAGGTCACCTCAAGGTCGGGGTGCAGCTCGGCGCCCGGCGTTCCCTGCACGCAGTGGTCGGGCCAGAGCACCTGGGTGCCGTAGGGCATCTCGATGGTGTCGAAGGGCTCGTGGCCGTGGTGGGCCGAGGCGAAGGAGGCATGACCCTTGGGATGCCAGTCCTGGGTAACCACCACCTGTTCGTAGCGGGGCACCAGCGTGTTGATCACCGGAACGATGGCATGGCCGCCGCCGACCGCCAGCGCGCCACCAGGGCAGAAGTCGTTCTGAACGTCGACGACGATGAGGGCGGTAGCGGGCGAGGGCATGGCGCGACTCCGAGCTGGCTGGTCGGGACCAATTTATTGCATTGGCGAGGTGAGGCGGCAAGCGCGGGCAGGCCGCCTCAGCCCCGTTCCTTCGGCCCAAGGGGTTTCCACATCGGCAAGCCGGCCAGACCGCCGGAGGCGCTCGGCACCTCGGCATCCTGGTAGCCCAGGGCGAGGTAGAAGGGGCGAGCGGCCTTGGTGCTGGCCAGAGTGGCCCGTTCGCAGCCTAGAAGGCTGAGATAGGCCTCGAGCGACTTGAGGAGTGCCTTGCTGATGCCCCTGAAGCGCGCCTCCGGCGCCACGTAGTTCAGGGTGATCTCACCGGCGTGCGAGGCGCCGCCGACGCCCAGGATGGCGCCATTCTCCTCGGCCACCACGATGAAGCGGTCGGGCGCCTCGATCCAGGCAAGAACGTTCTCCGGCGTCTTGTTGGCGAGCCACTGCGCCAGTATCTGGGCATCCCCGCAGTGATCGGACAGGCAGAGGTCGCAGATGGACCGTCGGAGGACCGAGGCGGCTTCCTCGGCATCGGCGGCCCTGGCGGGACGGATCAACATATCGGACTTCCTTCAGAGCTTTGCGGAAGACCATAAGTCGCCTGGCGGGCAAAGGGTATCCTTACCTCGTCGAAGGGTGCCGCCGGAAAGGCGTTTCGCTTGCTCGTTCATCCGGGTAAGATGACGGCCTTATCCCGGTATAGGATCGGTCGCATGGATGCTCACGTTCGCAACGACAACGCGCTCGGCGCCTTCCTGCGCGACCGGCGCTGCCGCATGGATGCCGCCGCCTTCGGCCTGCCGATGGGGCGGCGGCGCACGCCAGGGCTCAGGCGGGAGGAGGTGGCGCAGCGGGCCAACGTTTCCGTCACCTGGTACACCTGGCTGGAGCAGGGGCGGGGCGGCGCGCCGTCGGCCGACGTGCTCGACCGCATCGCCAGGGCGCTGATGCTGACCGACGTCGAGCGCGAGCATCTGTTCCTCATCGGTCTCGGCCGGCCGCCGGAGGTGCGCTACCGCGAGAGCGATGGGGTATCGCCGCGCCTGCAGCGGGTGCTCGATGCGATGGAGCTCAGCCCCGCGCTCATCAAGACGGCCACCTGGGACGTCGTCGCCTGGAACCGGGCCGCGACGGTGATGCTGGCCGACTACGGGGCCATGGCGCCACGCGAGCGCAACGTCCTGCGCATGATGTTCTGCGATCCGGCGGTGCGGGCGCGTCAGTTCGACTGGGAGAGCGTCGCCCGCTTCGTGGTCGCCACCTTCCGCGCCGACGCGGTGCGGGCCGGCGCGGCCGGCAACGTCGAGGCGCTGGTCGACGAGCTCAGCCGGATCAGTCCGGAGTTCGCGGCGATGTGGCGGGAGAAGGAGGTCGGCCATCACGGCGAGGGCACCAAGACGTTGCGCCACCCGAAGCTCGGCGTCATGTCGCTCGAATATTCGTCCTTCACGGTCGACGGGCGGTCCGATCTGTCCATGGTGGTCTACAATCCGTCGACGCCCGAGGTCGCGGCGGAGGTCAAGCGGCTGATCGAGGCCGCCAATCCGGGGGTCAGTGCCCCTTGAGCAGCCGCTCGGCGGCGGCGCGGGCTTCCTCGGTGATGCGGCTGCCGGCCAGCATTCGGGCGATCTCCTCGCGGCGGTGGCCGTCGGGAAGCCGCGACACCGAGGTGGCGACGCGGGCGCCGTCGTCGACGCTGTCCTTGGCGATCAGGAAGTGATGATCGGCGCGGGCGGCGACCTGCGGCGCGTGGGTGACGGAGAGCACCTGCACCTTGCGGGCGAGGCGGGCGAGGCGGGTGCCGATGGCCTCGGCCACCGCGCCGCCAACGCCGGTGTCGATCTCGTCGAACACCAGGGTCGACGCCGATCCCTTGTCGGCCAGCGAAACCTTGAGGGCCAGGAGGAAGCGCGAGAGCTCGCCACCCGAGGCTACCTTCATCATCGGTCCAGGACGGGTGCCGGGGTTGGTCTGCACCCAGAACTCCAGCGTGTCGATGCCGTCGGCGGTGCGCGTCTCCGGATCGGCGAGCTGGTTGACGATGAAGCGGGCGCGTTCGAGCTTCAGGGCCGGCAGTTCGGCGCCGACGGCGTCTTCCAGCAGGCGGGCCGACTTCTCGCGGGCGGCCGACAGTTTGGCGGCCAGCTTGTCGTAGTCGGCGCGGGCGGTGGTGGCCGACTGGGCGAGCGCGTTGAGGCGGTCCTCGCCGGCGTCGAGGTCGGCAAGGTCGGAGGCCATGCGGGCGGCCAGCGCGCCCAGCTCGTCGGGCGGCACGGAGTATTTGCGGGCGGCGGCGCGGATGGCGAACAGGCGTTCCTCGGTGCGCTCCAGCTCGGCGGGGTCGAAGTCGGCGGCGCGCAGGGCGGCCTCGAACACGGCGCGGGCATCCTCCAGTGCGTCGAGCGCCGTGGAGATCGACTGAAGGGCAGGGCCGGCCAGGGCCGCCACCTCGCCCTTACGCTCCAGGCGGCGCAACAGGCCGGACAGCTCGGGGACCGGCGAGCCCGAGCCGTTGAGGTGGTCGTAGGCCTCGCGCAAGTCGACGGCGACCTTCTCGGCCCGCATCATCTCCTGCCGGCGCTCGGCGAGCGATGTCTCCTCGCCGGGTTCGGGCGCGAGCTTCTGCAACTCCTCGACGGAGGCGCGCAGATAGTCGCCTTCGCGGCGGGCGTCGGCAATGCGGCGTTCGAGGTCGGCCAGCGCCTTCTCGGCGTCGCGCCAGGCACGATGGGCGGCGGCGACGGCCTTCGCCTCGGCTTCTAGGCCGCCGAAGGCGTCGATCAGGCCGCGATGGATGGCGGGGTCGACCAGGGCGCGGTCGTCGTGCTGGCCGTGGATTTCGACCAGGGCGGCGCCGAGCTGGCGCAGGAGATTGGCGGAGACGGCGCGGTCGTTGACGAAGGCGCGGGTGCGGCCGTCGGCAGTCTGGACGCGGCGAACGATGACGTCGCCCTCGTCGTCGAGGTCGTTTTCCACCAGGAGGGCGCGGGCCGGATGGCCGGCGGCAAGGTCGAAGACGGCGGTGACCTGCCCCTGATCGGCGCCATGCCGGACGAGGCCGGCGTCGCCGCGCCCGCCAAGGGCGAGCGACAGCGCGTCGAGCAGGATGGATTTGCCGGCGCCGGTTTCACCGGTCAACACCGTCAGACCGTCGGAAAAGGCGATCTCAAGCCGCTCGATCAGAACGATGTCGCGGATTGCGAGCGTCTGCAGCATGGCATCCCGTCAGAGCAACGCGGCCTTGAATGCCTTCGAGATCCACGATTGGGAATTCTCGCGCGGCTCGAGACCGTTGGTGTTGAGGAGCTTATAGGCGTCCTTGTACCAGCGGCTGTCAGGATAGTTGTGGCCGAGCACGGCGGCGGCCGTCTGCGCCTCGTCGACGATGCCCATGGCGTAATAGGCCTCGGTGAGACGCTCCAGCGCCTCTTCGATGTGGCGGGTCGTCTGGTACTCCTGCACCACGACCTTGAAGCGGTTGATGGCGCCGATGTACTGGTTGCGCGTCAGGTAATAGCGGCCGACTTCCATTTCCTTGCCGGCGAGCTGGTCCTTGGCGATGTCGAGGCGCTTGCGGCCCTCGGCGGCATAGGGGCTGTCGGGATAGCGCTCGACCAGTTCCTGCATGGCCTGCATGGCCTGCTGCGTCATCTTCTGGTCGCGCGTGATGTCAGGCATCTGGTTGAAATAGGACTGCGCGATCATCCACTGCGCATAGGCGGCGTCTTCCGAGCCGGGGTAGAGCGTCAGGTAGCGCTTGCCCTGGGTGATGGCCTCGGTGAAGTTGCCGCGCGTGTAGTTGGTGTAGGTGGTCATGATGAGGGACTTGCGCGCCCACTCCGAATAGGGGTGCTGCTGGTCGACCTCTTCGAATTTCTCGGTGGCCTTCTTGTAATCGCCCTGCTGCAGGTAGGCGATACCCGCGTTGTAGGACTGCTCCGCCGGGATTTCCACGAAGGGCTCCAGCGGATCCTTGGAAGAACAGCCGACGAGGGCGGCGGCGCCTCCGAGGAGAACGAGCACGGCGGCCACACGAACGAAACTCTGCCTCATGAAAACCCCATCACCGTACGCAACCGCTCGCGGCCGCCATCCATCCCACGCGCACTGCCCGCCGGGCATCGCCCGATAGCAAAGCCGCCCACGCCTCCGGCGCGAGTCGGGCGCACCCCGGTTAACCGGAAGCTCTTTTATCGCAAAGCCGTCGCGGATGCTACGTGCCCGTGATGTTCGGCCACATTATGGCGACAAGGCCGCGAAGCCCGGGCAAAACCGGGCCGGCCTCAGTCGCGCGACGGCGCCAGCGCGGCCGCCTGGAGGATGCCGCCGGCCGGCTCGCGGGCCGTCACGGCGTCATGGACGATCTCGTAGGCACCGGTGTCGGCGACGAGCGCCTTGACGGCCATCCAGTTGAGCTTGTGACCGCCCTTGTAGGAGCGGAAATGGCCGATGAAGGGCATGCCGATCAGCGACAGGTCTCCCACCGCGTCGAGCGTCTTGTGGCGGGCGAACTCGTCCGGCCAGCGCAGGCCCTCGGGATTGAGAATGCGGTCCTCGCCGATGGCGACCGAGTTCTCGAGCGACGAACCGAGCGCGAAGCCCATCTTCCACAGCTTCTCGACGTCGGCCATGAAGCCGAAGGTGCGGGCGCGGGCGATGTCGCGGCCGAAGGTGCGCGGGTTGAGGTCCAGCACGTAGGACTGGCGGCCAATCAGCGGATTGGCAAAATCGATGGTGACGTCGTAGCGCGTGCCGTCGAACGGCAGGAACTCCAGGACGGCGCTGCCCACTTCGAGCCGAACCGGCTTGACGACGCGCAGCACCTTGCGCGGCGCGGCGAGGCGGCGCAGACCGGCCTCGGCGATCAGGTCGATGAAGGCAGCCGAGCAGCCGTCGGCGATGGGCATTTCCGGACCGTCGATCTCGACGACGACATTGTCGACGCCGGAGGCGGCCAGCGCGGCCATCAGGTGCTCGATGGTGGCGACCGTGCGGCCGCCGATGCCGATCATGGTGCAGAGCTCGGTGGCAACCACGTTTTCGTGGCGGGCGGCGATCTCCACCTCCTCGCCGTCGGTACGAACGAAGACGATGCCCCGGTCGGCTTCGGCGGGGTGCAGGACGATGGTCGCCGGCTTGCCGGAATGCACGCCGATGCCGGAGAACCGTACACTTTCGCCGAGGGTGGTCTGCTTGCCGTAGGACGTTCGCATCGAGTGGTTTCCAAAAAAAGACCGGTAAGCGCAGTACGAGCCAATCCGGCACATTTTTCATAAAACACACGGGAGCGCCCCAGGAAAGTCACTCTTTCTTACCGAGTGTTACGCTGTCGACAGCGCGTTTTCTCCTTGAGTTTCAAAAGCCTGCTGAGGGGAGGGATCGCGCGGCCTCACGACCGCGCGAAAGGGATGAAAAACGCGAATCGGCGTCACGCCGCGAGCGGCGCCGTGGCGGCGACGAGCCAGGCCCTGTCGGTCTCGCTCTGCAAGAGCGGCAGCAGCTTGTCGCGGACCTCGGCGTGATAGCCGTCGAGCCAGGCGCGCTCGCGCTCGCTCATCATCGACGGCCGGATCAGGCGGCGGTCGATGGGGCAGAGCGTCACCGTCTCGAAGCCCATCATCGGCCGCTCGCCGCCGTCGATCTGCCGGGGTTCGGTGACCACGACGAGGTTCTCGATGCGGATGCCCCAGGCGCCGGCCTTGTAGAAGCCGGGCTCGTTGGACATCAGCATGCCCGGCTCCAGCGGCACGTGGCCGGTCTTGGCGATGCGGCCCGGACCTTCGTGCACCGCGAGATAGTGTCCGACGCCGTGGCCGGTGCCGTGATCGAAGTCGAGACCGGCTTCCCACAGCTTTTCGCGCGCCAGCACGTCGAGATGGGCGCCGGAGGTACCCTTGGGGAAGCGGGCGAGCGTCAGGCGGACATGGCCGATGAGCACGCGGGTGAAGCGGTCGATCATCTCCTCGGTCGGCGTGCCGACGATCATGGTGCGGGTGATGTCGGTGGTGCCGTCCTGATACTGGGCGCCCGAATCGACCAGCAGGATGCCGTCCATCTCCACCTTGCGGTTGGAGGCGGTGCTGACATGATAGTGCGGAATGGCGGCGTTGGGGCCGGCGCCGGCGATGGTGTCGAAGGAGATGTCGCGCAGCGCGCCGGTTTCGCGGCGGAACTCTTCGAGCTGCTTGGTGACGGCGATCTCGTCGAGCCCGCCCTTCGGCGCCTCGCGGTCGATCCAGGCGAGGAAGCGCACCATGGCGACGCCGTCGCGAACGTGGGCGGCGCGGATGCCGGCGAGCTCGGTGGCGTTCTTCAGCGCCTTGGGCAGCAGCACCGGGTCGGGGCCTGCCACCACCTTGCCGCCACCGGCCTCGACGCGCCGTACCACTTCGAAGGCGGCCGAGGCCTTGTCGACCAGCACCGAGCCGCCGAGCGCCGTCAGCGCCGGAGCGAAGGCGGCGGGCTGCTCGACCGAGGCGATCTGCTCGAGCCGGTCGCGGACGACGTTGTCGAGTTTGGCGCCATCGATGAACAGCGCTGGGCGGCCCTCCTTGCGCAGGATGGCGAAGGACAGCGCCTCCGGCGTGTGCGGCACGTCCTCGCCGCGGATGTTGAAGGCCCAGGCGATGGAATCGGGACGCGTCAGCACGGCGGCGTCGGCGCCGGCCTTGGCGATGGCCGCGCCGAGGCGGACGAGCTTGGCTTCGGCGCTCTCGCCGGCCAGGTTCTCGGGGAACAGCGACACCCGGCCCTTGGGCGGCTCGGGACGATCCGTCCAGACCGCGTCGACCGGATTGCCGTCGACGGCGACGAACTCGGCGCCGATGGCGGCAAGCGCCGTCTCGAAGCGGCCGACTTCGGCGGCGGTCATCAGCCACGGATCGAAGCCGATGCGGTCGCCCTTTTGGACGACGGTCTTCAGCCAGTCGTGCGGTGGCTCCTCGATGAGGTGGTGCGGCTCGATGACCGTGAGGTCGACCTGCTCGCGCACCTGCAATGTATAGCGGCCGTCGACGAAGATCGCGGCGCGGTCGTCGAGCACGATGGCAAGGCCGGCCGAGCCGGCGAATCCGGTCAGCCAGAGCAGGCGGGCAGCGGCGGCGGGAATGTACTCGCCCTGATGCTCGTCGGCGAGCGGCACCAGAAAGCCCTTGAGGCCGCGCCGCTTCAGCTCGACCCTCAGCGCGGCAAGCCGCGACTTGCCGTTGCTGGGATCGCTGACGTTATCGAATGTCTGGAACACCTCTGTCACTCCGCCATGCTCGAAAGAGCGAGAGTTGTGGCCCCTGCCTTCGGCTGCCGTCAAGGAGAGGATTCGCTTCGGCCTCGATTGGCGTCCGCCCCTCGGCATTCGCGTTGCGCTTCGCTGGATGCGTCGAGGAGAGGTCTGCCGGCAAAGGCCGCCGCCGGCGGTTTTCGCTTCTGGCAAGGCAGGCGGTTATCCGACGTTCAGGCTTTGGGCCGAAATCCGGCGGCAAGGGAGGGTTGCGGCGAAAGGGAGGCAGCAGCCATGAGTCACCTGCAAGGGTGGGCTGCGCTGCCGTCCGTTCATACTAAAGTCGTAGTCTGCTATTACAAGAGCAGTTCGGAGGGCTGGTTTCGCGTCCCATGAGGATAACGGCGCTTTTGAGAACGGTCGGCGGACGCCGATGACATTCAAGAGGTGCTAAAATGAGCCGATTTGCCCCGACTACCGCCACATCCTACCGAAGTGGCGTTTTCCGCCGGACCTACGAGACCACGCTTGGCACGCGCGAACGGCAGGCGCAGCGCTATGTCGCGCCCTATCTCGCCTCGCTGGACGATCAGGCGGCGCGCGAGCACGGCTGCGGCCGCGCTTCCACCGGCATCATGCGGTCGCGCGCGGTCGACGCCGCGCTGTAGGCCGTCGTTGACGCATCGGACTTCCCGAAAGCGGGCTTCCGCTTTTCGGCGCGATGCTTGCCTCAGCCGGCGTAACGCAGGACGAGCGTGCTCCAGACGTCCTTGACGAGATGGCGCTCGCGCACGAAGCCCTGTGCGCGGAAGGCGGCGAGCACGCTTTCGGCCTGCGTCCTCAGGATGCCCGACAGCACCACGGCGGCGCCCGGCAGGGCGTGGGCGCGGAACTGCGGCGACAGCATCTTCAGGGGATCGGCCAGGATATTGGCGACGATCAGGTCGAACTTGCGGCCGACGATGGCCGGATGGGCGAAGCCGGCGGCCGTCACCGCCGTGACGAGATGGGCGGCGCCGTTGATCTCGGCGTTTTCCAGCGCGATTTCCACCGCCAGCGGATCGATGTCCGAGGCGAGCACCGGCCGCTTGGTGGCGCGCGCGATGCCGATGGCCAGGACGCCCGATCCGGTGCCGAGGTCGAACACGCTGTCGAAGCGATAGACGGCGAGCAGGCGCGTCAGCGCGGTGAGGCAGCCCCAGGTGGTCGGATGATGGCCGGTGCCGAAGGCCTGGTTGGCCTCGATCTGCAGGCCGATCAGCCCCTTGGGAATGCGGTTCCGGTCGTGGGCGCCATGCACCACGAAGCGCCCGGCCACAACCGGGCTCAGGCCCTCGAGGCTTTGCGCCACCCAGTCCACATCCTCGGGCACCGGCTCCACCGTCACCGAGGCGATATCGACGATGCCGTCGAGCGCGGCACGGGCCGGCGTCAGGATTTCCTCGGCGTCGTCGGCAAAGAAGAAGCCGTCCACCGCCCAGCCGCCGTCGGTCTCGTACCAGCTCACCGGGCCCGCTTCGACGAAGGCGGCCTCGACCGCGTCGGCAATCGTCTCGGCGGCCGCCGCGTCGGCGGCGGGAATGTGAAGCTGGTACTGGCGCATGGCGGTTCCTGAGCTGAAATCCGGGGCTGGCGGGGGTTTAGTCGGAGCCCGATGGCTTGTCAAAGCTGTACCGCGTCGTCGTGTCGCTCCGGGAGGTCCTGTGGCTTCCTAGGCTTTCTTGCGCTTTGCGTGCTTGTCGCTCGACCGCACGACCAGTTCGGCGCCAACCAGGATTTTTACCGAGGGTTGGCGTTCGGAAGCATTGATCAGGTCGTCGAGGATGGTGATGGCGAGGTAGCCGATCTTGCGCTTGGAGACCTCGATGGTGGTCAGCGGCGGGTCCATGGTGACGCTCATCGGCAAATTGTCGAAGCCGATGATCGACACGTCGAGGGGAATGCGAATGTTGTGTTCTCTCAGGGCCTTGATGAACCCGTAGGCGATGACGTCGTTGGTGCAGAAGTAGCATTGGGCCAACTTGCCGCCAGCGGCGAGATGTTGCGCCGTCGCCTCGTAGGCGCCGTCGAAGGTGGACTCCACCCAAAGCGTGTTGTCGTCGCGTATCGGCAGATCGAGCCGCAGCATGTTCTTGGTGAAGGCCTGCCGGCGCAGGCCGAAATTGGTCGTCTCGACGGGACTCGCCACGAAGCCGATGTCGTGAAAGCCCTGTGACTTGAAGTGAGAGAGAACCTTGTAGACGGCATCCTCGTTGTTCATGTTGACGAAGTTGGCGTCGATCAGCTCGTGAAACGTGTCGATGAACACCGTCGGGATGCCGGTGGTGAGAAGCAGGCGGATGTCGGCCTCGCTGAGCTCGGTTCCCAAGGCGACCACGCCCTTGATGCCGGTACCGGCCAGCGACTGGACGATGTCCTGAATGGCTTCCCGCTCGTGGCTGACCACTTCCAGGGAGTAGCCGCGCCGCGTCGCTTCCTGCGACATGCCGTCGATGTAGTCGGAAATGAAGTGGCTATGGTCGCGATTCACGGTGTGGCCATGCTTGGCGATCTTCAGGAAGCGCAAGGTGTCGTTGGTGCTGTCAGGCGTCCGGATTCGCGCTGGCCGCGGCACGTAGTTCAGGTCGGCCACGACATCGAGCACCTTGGCGCGCGTCGCCCCGGATATCTCGCCCTTTCCGTTTAGGACCAGCGACACGGTTGCTGCGGAGACGCCGGCCGCCTTGGCTATGTCCCTCATGGTCAAGGTGTTCTTGTCGCTCATTCCGCCCTTGCTTCTTCGAGTTCTCACACGCGGCCACCACTTTAGCGCGTTTACTAAACCAAAGCCAACTTGACCCGCCAACGCTGCCTGAAGCGGACTCGACTTTTGGCTAATGCATGGACTTGCCCTTGCGTTGCCAATAAACGCCGCCTATGATTTACTAAACTAACGCGTAATTCAATAAACAAATGGAGGGGGCGGTGCGGAGAGTGGACGGCCAGTTTCTGGTCCTCGCTGCCATCAATGTGATCCTCTTGGCGCTGGGGGCGGCCATCTCGGACGGGTCTTTCCTGTCCATCTTCAATCTGCAATCGATGGCAGGGCAGGTGCCTGAAATCGGGCTGCTTGCCATCGGCGTCATGCTGGCCATGTGCGCCGGCGACGGTGGCATCGATCTGTCTGGCATCGCGCTGGCCAATCTGTCCGGCGTGCTGTCGGCGGTGATCGTCGCCAGCTTCGTCTCCAGTGCGGAACAGGAGGGGCTCTACTCCGCCCTGTTCATTTTCGGCGCGTTGGCGATCGGTTTTCTGGGCGGTCTCATCAACGGAACGCTGATCACGCGCTTCGGAATCACGCCGATTCTCTGCACGCTCGGCACCCAGATGGCCTTCACCGGCCTGTCGGTCATCGTTTCCGGCGGCAAGGCGGTGGTGGTGGGCAGCCCCGAGCCGCTGTCGTCGATCGGCAACGAGTTCTGGTTCGGCGCGCCGATCAGCTTCATCCTGTTCATTGCCGTGGCCACTCTGGTGGGTGTCACGCTGAAGTTCACGCCCTTTGGACGGTGGCTGATGCTGTTGGGGTCCAACCCCAAGGCGGCGCTCTATGCCGGCTTCCCCCGGTCGAAGGTCGTGACGGCCACATATGCGCTGAGCGGCACGCTTTCCGGGTTGGCGGGCGTAATCATCGCCGCGCGTAACGTAAACGTTAAGTGGGATTACGGCGCGTCCTATCTGCTGATCGCCATCCTGATCGCGGTGATGGCGGGCGTTCGCCCCGAAGGTGGCTACGGACGAATCGTCTGCGTCGTCTTCTCGGCCGTCGCCCTGCAGCTCATGTCCAGCCTGCTGAACTTCGGCGGACTATCCAACTTCGTTCGTGATTTCGCCTGGGGTGCGCTGCTGCTCACCTTCCTGGCGATCGCCCGATACGACCTCGTCGGCTTCGTGTTCCCCAACCGGAACCGTTAGGTCAGCCGACCACGCGCCCCCACGCGTCGGACGGGAAAACCTGGGGGAATAGTGGAGGAGAAGGAAATGAAGAGAAGCATTCGCACGGTCATGACCGCGCTGATGACCGCTACGGCCATCGCCGCGACGACGGGTTTCGCTGCCGCCGCCGACAAGCCGGTGATCGCCACCGTCGTCAAGATTTCGGGTATTCCCTGGTTCGACCGTCTCGAGACGGGCGTCAAGGCGTTCCAGGCCGCCAACGAGGATGTCGTTGCCACCCAGTACGGTCCGGCAACGTCCGACTCGGCGCAGCAGTTGCAGATCGTTCAGGACCTCGTCGCCAAGGGCGTCAACGCTCTGGCGGTGGTTCCCATGGACCCGGCCGTTCTCGAAGGCACGCTGAAGCGGGCCATGGAACGCGGCACCATCGTGGTCACCCACGAGGCCGACAACCAGGTCAACACCATGGCCGACGTCGAGGCCTTCGATAACTCCTTCTATGGTGCCGCCCTCAACGAGCGCCTTGCCTCGTGCATGGGCAAGAAGGGCAAGTGGACGACCTTCGTCGGTTCGCTCGGCAGCCGCACGCACATGCAGTGGGTCGGTGCCGGCGAGGAGAATGCCAAGAAGTACCCGGACATGGAGCTGGTCGATCCGAACAACGAGTCGTTCGACGACGCCAACGGCACCTACGAGAAGGCCAAGGAGCTGCTGCGCAAGCATCCCGATCTCGCCGGCTTCCAGACCTCGGCCGGTAACGACGTGCTCGGCGTCGGTCGCGCCATCGAGGAAGCCGGTCTTGCCGGCAAGGTCTGCCTCGTGGGCACCGGCCTGCCGAACCCGTCGGCGCCTTACCTCGATTCCGGCGCCATCACGGCCATCGGCTACTGGGATCCGCAGAAGGCCGGCATGGCGATGAACGTCGTCGCCAAGCTGCTCCTTGAAAAGAAGGAGCTCAAGACCGGCATGGACCTCGGTGTCGAAGGCTACAACAGCGTCACCGTCACCAAGGGTGCCGGCAACGGCCTGCTGGTCATCGGCAACGGCATGGTTCTCGACGACAAGGATAGCTACAAGGCTCATCTCTTCTGATCGTCCAGCCAGTGCAACGAGACCCCGAAGGACTTCGGTCCTTCGGGAGTACCTGCGGCTGTCCGTAGCGCCGGCCCCGGGGTGAAATCATGAAAGGATTCTGGGAGTGGCGGAAGACTCGCAGACCGACCATTGTTTCCTGCAGCTCAAGCAGATCCACAAACGCTTTGGCGGCGTTCACGCGTTGCGTGGTGTCGATCTGAAGATTGAGCTCGGCCAAGCCTATCATCTGCTCGGCGAGAACGGCTGCGGCAAAAGCACCGTCATCAAGGTGATGTCGGGCGCCATCTCGCCGACCGAAGGCGAAATCATCCTGAATGGCGAGAGCTTTTCGGCCCTGACGCCCATTCAGTCGCTCGCCGCCGGCATCGAGACGGTCTATCAGGATCTGTCTCTCATTCCCAATCTGACGGTTGCCGAGAACGTGGCGCTCAGCGAACAGCTGGTGCACGGCGAGGGCCGTCTTGTCCGCCGACTGGACCGAAACCAGCTGCGGGTGACCGCCAGCGCGGCACTGGCCTCGGTCGGTCTGCCGGCCACGCGGGCTTTCCTGACGTCCGTCGTGTCGGACCTGCCGCTTGCCCAGCGCCAGCTCGTGGCCATCGCCCGGGCGATCGCCACCAAGGCCAAGCTCGTCATCATGGACGAGCCGACGACATCGCTCACCCGACGCGAGGTCGAAAACCTGATCGAGGTGGTGGCGCGTCTGCGGGCCGACAACATCGCCGTGCTGTTCGTCACCCACAAGCTCGACGAATGCTACCGCATAGGCGGCCATGCCATTGTCTTCCGCGATGGCGAATGCGTGGCGCAAGGGCCGCTCGCGAGCTACAGCAAGGCCGATATCGCCGAACTGATGACCGGTCGCAAGATCGATGCGCATCGCTATCGCGTCGGCCAGCCAGCTGGCGAGACGTTGCTATCCGTCGAGCGGCTGACCGCCGCGCCGAGCTTCTTCGATGTCGACTTCAGCCTTCACAAGGGCGAAATCCTCGGCATCACCGGTCTCGCCGACTCCGGCCGCAACGAGCTGGCGCTGGCCATTTCCGGCGTTCGTCCGGCCACTTCCGGTTCGATCTCGGTCGGCGGGGTCGCCGCTCGCATTCGCTATCCCTCCGACGCCATCCGCCACGGCATCGGCTATGTGCCGGAAAACCGGCTCGATGAGGGGCTGTTCCTTGAAAAGTCCATCCTGGACAACGAGACCGCGCTGGTGGTGGCCAAGCTGGCCAATGCCTGGGGCATCATCGATGACGGCAAGGGGCGCGCGATCGCTGCCGAGGTCGCCAAGGACATGCGCCTCAACACCACCGACATCGACATGCCGGTCGGCTCGCTGTCCGGCGGCAACCAGCAGCGCGTGCTGATCGGCCGCTGGCTGACCATCGAACCGAAGATCCTGCTTCTGCACGGTCCGACCGTCGGCGTCGACGTCGGGTCCAAGGATACCATCTACCGCGCCATCCAGGTTCTGGCGGAGCGGGGGATCGGCCTCATCGTGATCAGCGACGACCTTCCCGAGCTTCTGCAGAACTGCGACCGCATCCTGGTCATGAACGGCGGGCGCTTCGTTGCCGATCTCGACGCCTCCGAGGCGACCGAGGAGGACATTTATCACGCCATGCTGGCGTCAATCTCGGAGACCGTCCAATGACCCTGTTCCCGATCGAAAAGGCGCGGGCGGCCGAACGGGACGACGACCGCGTCAGCCTCGGCGGCTTCATCCGCAAGCATCCGGAGACGGTGACGGCGGTGCTGCTGGTGGTGATCTGCGTCGTGGTCGCCATCCTCAATCCCGACTTCCTGCAACCGTCGTCGCTGATCGACATCGGGCGCGCCAGCGTCGTCACCGGCCTGTTCGCGCTCGGCGTGTTCGTCATCCTCGCCGCTGGCGGCATCGACGTGTCGTTCACGGCCATCGCCGCCCTGACGATGTATTCGATCACGCTGCTGACGACGCGCTATGCGCCGGGCCTGCCGATGATCCTCGTCCTGGTCATGGCGGTGGGCGGCGGCATGCTGCTGGGCATGTTCAACGGCCTGCTGGTCTATACCTTCAGCGTGCCGGCGATGATCGTCACCATCGGCACGCAGTATCTGTTCCGCGGCATCCTGCTGGCCTTCGTCGGCACGGTCTGGATCATGGCCTTGCCCGAGCAGATGCTGGCCTTCGGCCGGGCGCCGATGCTGCAGTTCGCCAACTCCAATGGCGCCGTCGTCACGCTGCCGCTCTACGTGCTGGTGCTGCCGGCCGCTGCCGTGCTGACCTGGTGGATCCTGAACCGCACGCTGATGGGCCGGGCGATCTTCGCCATGGGCGGCAGCGCCCGGGTGGCGGAACGGCTCGGCTACAATCTCCGGACCATCCACCTCTTCCTGTTCGGCTTCGCCGGGGCGTTGGCCGGTCTCGCGGGCATCATCCATGTCTGCAGCAACCGCCTTGCCAACCCCTTCGATCTGGTCGGTACGGAAATCAACGTCATCGCTGCCGTCGTGCTTGGAGGCGCCCGCATCACCGGCGGCACAGGAACGGTGATCGGCACGCTGCTCGGCGTGCTCCTGGTCACCGTGATCAACAACGTTCTGGTGATGGTGGGCATTCCCAGCACCTGGCAGCGCTTTGTCGTCGGAGCATTCATTTTGCTGGCGGCGGCCTTCTTCGTCGTGCGCCAGCGCCGAAACAGATCTTAGGAAGGAAAGGCCATGAAGAAGTTTCTCAACGATCCCAAGGATTTCGTCGACGAGATGCTCGAGGGCATCTATGCCGCCCATCCTGACGTGACCTACACCAACGATGACAAGCGCTGCTATGTCACGGCCCATCCCAAGAAGGGCAAGGTGGGCATCGCCACCGGCGGCGGCTCCGGCCATCTGCCGCTGTTCCTGGGCTATGTCGGCGACGGCATGCTCGACGGCTGCGCCGTGGGCGGCGTGTTCCAGTCGCCCAGCTCGGACCAGATGTACGAAGTGACCAAGTACATCGACCAGGGCGCCGGCGTTCTCTACATCTACGGCAACTACACCGGCGACATCATCAACTTCGACATGGCCGCCGAAATGGCCGACGTCGACGGCATCCGCGTGAAGTCGGTGGTCGGCAACGACGATGCCGCCTCATCGGTGGTCGGCGAGGAGCACAAGCGTCGCGGCGTCGCCGGCATCTTCTTCGTCTACAAGGCGGCCGGCGCGGCTGCGGCCGAAGGCCTCGATCTCGACGAGGTCACCCGCCTTGCCGACAAGGCGCGCCTCAACACCCGTACCATCGGCGTCGCGCTGTCGAGCTGCGTCGTGCCGGAAATCGGGCACGCGACCTTCTCGCTCGGTGAGGACGAGATGGAAATCGGCATGGGCATCCATGGCGAGCCGGGCATCAGCCGGCGCAAGCTGGAGCCGGCCGACGCGGTCGTCGACGAGATGATGGAGCGCATCTTCAAGGAGCAGGACTACGGCAAGGGCGGCGAAGTGGCCGTGCTGGTCAACGGTCTCGGCGGCACGCCGCGCGAAGAGCTCTACATCTTCTACCGCCGCGTCTCGCAGCTGTTCGCCGCCCGCAACGTCAAGGTCAAGCACGTGTGGATCGGCGAGTTCGCCACCGCCATGGAAATGGCCGGCGCCTCGATCTCCGTCCTCAAGCTGGATGACGAGCTCGATCGCCTGATGGCAGCGCCGGCGCGCACGCCCTTCTTCACCCATGTCGGTCGTTGAGGTGGCGACGATGCAGGCATTGACAGCCAATGACGTGGTCGGTCTGTTCGCGGCTCTGGAAAAGACGTTCTCCGATCAGCGCGAGTTCCTGATCGCGCTGGACGGCAAGGTCGGCGACAGCGATCTCGGCATCACCATGAGCAAATCGTTCGCTGCCGCCCATGCAGCCGTTGCCGCCGCGACGGACGGCTCGGTCGGCAAACTGTTCAGCAGAGCCGGATTGTCGATCGCCAAGGCGGCGCCTTCGACCATGGGGACGCTGACCGCCACCGGCTTCATGCGGGGCGGCAAGGCGGTGGAAGCGGCAGAGACGATCGGAACCGCCGAGATGGCCGCCTTCTGGCGCGCCTATCGCGATGGCGTCCAGGAGCGCGGCAAGGCCAAGGTCGGCGACAAGACGGTGCTCGACGTGCTCGACCCGATCGCCGTCAGCCTCGAAGCGGCAGCCGCCAGCGGCAAGCCGCTCGATGCGGCCCTCGCGGAAGCCTCGGACGTTGCCGCCCAGGCGCTCGAAGCCACCAAGCTGCTCGTCGCCCAGCATGGCAAGGCGGCGGCTTTTCAGGAGAAGTCACGCGGCTTGCAGGATGCAGGCGCCACGGTGGCCGTGTTCATCGTCGACACCATGGCCAAGTTCGTCAAGGCGAGCTGACGACCTCCCGCACCGCCGGACAAAAGATGACGCCGGAGCATGCCAGTGCTCCGGCGTCTTGCGTTTATGGGAAGGCTCTGCCGACGTTGCTTCCTCAGCGGCAGGCGGTCGGCCGGCGTCGCGTCGGCGGCGGGAATGTGAAGCCGGTACTGGCGCATGGCGGTTCCCGAAACGGGATCCTGCTCTTTCGTCGGTGTCCTCCCTCTTGTCATAGCGCGGCCTTTTGCGCGGCAAACCGGCGATTTTCCCTTGCAAGCCTGTCTACCTCATTATATGTACGGTCGTACATATTAAGCGGAGTTGCGATGGTGCAGGAGGCGGAGAAGCCGGCGGGGCTGCGCGGACGGCGAACCAAGGACATGCCGAGCGGGCGTGAAGCGTTGCTGTCGGCAGCCATCCGCCTGTTCGCCGCCCAAGGCTACGACGGAACGGACATCCGGGGCGTGGCCGCCGCGGCCGGCGTCGGCGCCAATCTCGTCCGGGTGCATTTCGGCGGCAAGGCCGAGCTGTGGACGGCAAGCGCGGAGCGCATTCTGTCGCGCGCCGCGCCGATGATCGAGATCGTTGCGCAGATATCCGGGGATACCGAGCTGAAGGTCGAGGAGCGGCTGGCGATCATCATTCGCAAGACGGCCGACTTCTACAAGGACAATCCGGAGATCCGCGACTTCGTCTACAGGTCCATCGCCGATGGCGGCGAGCGGGCCGACTTCGTCGCCGACACGCTGCTGGTGCCGGCCTACGCCTCGGGAAAGGCCACCTTTGACGAGGCGATGGCAACCGGGATCATCCGCAGCCGCCACCCGGCGCTGTTCTTCATCATCCTGACCAATGCGCTCAGCCAGCCGCATGGATTTCCCGACATTCTCGCCAAACTGGCGCCGGAGATCGGGCGGGACGATTCCTACCTCTACCTGTCCATGTCTGTGACGGAGCTCTTCTTGCACGGCATCTAGGCCGTTTCACCAGCAATTCGGCTTCGGTTTCTCCGGGAAAGGGCTCTTTCCCCGGCGGGCGGAGCCTTGTCTTCCGGCGGGCGTCGCCCGCCATACGTGAGGTGCGAGTATGCGTGGTTGGTTGTCGGCGGCGAGCGTCGCGACGGCGGTGGTCGCCAGCCTGTTGGGCGGGTGCGAGCAGGACAAACCGCCGGTGCCGGAGGCCCGTCCGGTCAAGTCCGTGGTGGTCGGTCAGCGACCGGCCGGCGAGCCGGTGATGCTGACCGGGCAGGTCAGGGCGCGCACCGAGATCAACCTGGCATTCCGCCTGAGCGGGCACATGATCGATCGCGCGGTCCGCGTCGGCGATCAGGTGGCGCCGGGGCAGGTGATCGCCCATCTCGACGACCAGATTCAGAAGAACACGCTGCTGCAGGCCGAGGCGCTGCTGTCGGCCGCCCGGGCGCAACTGGTCGAGGCGCGCAACACCTATGCCCGCCAGAACGGCCTCTTGAGCAAGGGGTTTGCCAGCAACGCCCAGTTTGACCAGGCCCAGCAGGCGCTGGAGTCCGCCGAGGCCCAGGTCACCTCCGCCGAGGCGCAGGTGAAGAGCGCCAGGGAGCAGCTCGGCTATACCATCCTGACCGCCGACACCGCCGGCACCGTCATCGCCACCGGCGCGGAAGCAGGCGAGGTGGTGGCCGCTGGCCAGCCGGTGGCCCAGATCGCCAGCGACGGCGGCCGCGACGCGGTGTTCGCCGTCTCCGGCCAGATCATCCGCGCCCTGCCGGAGAAACCGGCCTTCACCGTCGCCCTCACCGAGGACGCGACCATCGCCGCCTCCGGCCACATTCGCGAGATCGCGCCGCAGGCCGACCCGGTCACCCGGACCTACACGGTTAAGGTGGCGCTCGACACCCCGCCGGAGGCCATGCAGCTCGGATCGACGGTGTCGGGCACCACGCTGCTCGACGCGCCCGAGGGCATCGAGGTGCCATCCTCCGCCATTGTCCAGGGCGGAACGTCCAGCGCCGTCTGGGTCGTGGACGCAAAGGAGCTGACCGTCTCGCTGCGCGACGTCGCCGTCGCCCGCTACGAGCCGGCCAGCGTCATTCTGTCAGGCGGCCTGCAGCCGGGCGAAACCATCGTCACCGCCGGCGTGCAGTCGCTGCATCCGGGGCAGAAGGTGCGTCTTCTGGGTGGCGCGACATGAAAAAGGGGCTCAACCTCTCGACCTGGGCGATCGGCAACCGGTCGCTGATCCTCTACTTCATGCTGGTGATCTCGCTGGCCGGCGCCTGGTGCTACACCGGCCTCGGGCGCGGCGAGGACCCCTCCTTCACCATCAAGACCATGGTGGTCCAGGCCCAGTGGCCGGGGGCGACCATCGATGAGACGCTGAAGCAGCTGACCGAGCGCATCGAGCGCAAGCTCCAGGAAACGCCGCATCTCGACTACATCAAGAGCTACACCCAGGCCGGCGTCACCACCATTTTCGTGACGCTGGAGGGATCGGCGCCCAAGGCCGATGTTGCGGACATCTGGTATCAGGTCCGCAAGAAGGTCGGCGACATCAAGGATACGCTGCCGCAGGGAACCCTCGGCCCCTGGTTCAACGACGAGTTCGGCGACACCTACGGCATCGTCTACGGCTTCACCTCCGACGGCTTTTCCAGCCGGGAGCTGCGCGACTATGTCGAGGACATCCGATCTCGCCTGCTGCAGATCCCCGACGTGTCGAAGATCGACATGCTGGGCGTGCAGGACGAGCGCATTTACATCGAGTTCTCGACCGACCAGATCGCCGGGCTCGGCCTCGACAAGACGGCGCTGATCGCCGCCCTTCAGGCGCAGAACGCCATCGCCCCGGCCGGCGTGGTGGAAACCTCCAACGAGAAGATCCTGGTGCGAACATCCGGCGGCTTCAAGTCGGAGAAGGACATCCTGGCCGTCAACTTCGCCGCCAATGGCCGACTGATCCGCCTCGGCGACATCGCCAAGGTCACGCGCGGTCCGTCCGATCCGCCGCAGCCGCTGTTCCGCGTCAACGGCAAGGAGGCGATCGGCCTTGCCGTTTCCATGCGCGACGGCGGCGACGTGCTGGTGCTCGGCAAGAACATTCGGGCCGCCATGTCCGGCATCCTGGCCGACCTGCCGGTCGGCATCGAAACCCACGAGGTCGCCGATCAGGCGGCCACCGTCGAGCATGCGGTGGGCGAGTTCACCGAAGCGCTCTGGGAAGCCATCGGCATCGTGCTGATCGTCAGCATCGTCAGCCTGGGCTTCAGGGCCGGCTCGATCGTGGCGCTGTCGATCCCGCTGGTGCTGGCCATCGTCTTCATCGCCATGCAGCTCTTCGGAATAGACCTGCAACGCATCTCGCTCGGCGCGCTGATCATCGCGCTCGGCCTCCTGGTCGATGACGCCATGATCACCATCGAGAGCATGATCACCCGGCTCGAACGGGGAAAGAGCAAGGAAGAGGCGGCGTCCTTCGCCTACCAGTCCACCGCCTATCCTCGCCTTGCCGGCACGCTGGTGACCATTGCCGGCTTCGTGCCGGTGGGCTTTGCCAAGAGCATGGCCGGCGAGTACACCTTCTCCATCTTCGCCGTCGTCGGCATCGCCCTGATATCCTCCTGGTTCGTGGCGGCGCTGTTCTCGCCGCTGCTCGGCGTGTGGATCCTGAAGGCGCCGAAGGGTGGGCATCACGAAGCAGGGCAGGGGCCGATCCTCCGGGCCTTCCGTGCCGTCCTCTCCACCGTCATGCGCTGGCGCTGGGCGACCATCGGCCTCACGCTCGTCATGCTCGGCGTTGCCGTCTACGGCATGCGCTTCGTGCCGCAGCAGTTCTTCCCGCCGTCGGATCGCCCGGAACTGCTCGTCGACCTGAAGCTGCCCCAGAACGCCTCCATCGAGGCGTCGCGGGACATATCGGCCAAGATCGACGCCATCCTGGCCGGCGACGCCGACGTTCACCACTGGAGCACCTATGTCGGCCGCGGCACCGTGCGCTTCTACCTGCCGCTCGATCTGCAACTGCCCAACGACTTCTTCGCCCAGTCGGTGGTGGTGACCAAAGGGCTGGCCGAGCGCGACCGCGTCAAGGCCAAGCTCGAGACGGCTCTGGCCGAGCAGTTTCCCAGCGTCATCGGCCGCGTCTATCCGCTGGAGCTCGGCCCGCCGGTCGGCTGGCCGCTGCAATACCGGGTCAGTGGTCCGTCCGAGGACAAGGTGCGCGAGATCGCCTATCGCGTGGCGGCGGCCATGAACGCCGACGGGCGCGTCCAGAAGATCAACTACGACTGGATGGAGCCGGTCAGGACGATCAAGATCCATGTCGATCAGGATCAGGCCCGCCTGCTCGGGCTCAGCTCGCTGCAGGTGTCGCAGGCGATCAACGCCATCGTCTCCGGCGGAACCGTCACCCAGGTGCGCGACGACATCTATCTCGTCAACGTCGTGATCCGGGCCAAGGCCGAGGAACGCATGTCGCTGTCCAGCGTCCGCACCCTGCAACTGCCGCTCGTGGGCGGAAAGTCGGTGCCGCTCAGCCAAGTTGCCCAGGTGGACTACGGCCTCGAAAACCCGCTGATGTGGCGGCGCGACCGCAGCCCGACGCTGACGATCGAGGCCGACGCCGCGCCCGGCGCCATGCCGGCTTCGATCGTGCAATCGCTGAACGGCCCCATCCAGGAGATCGCCGCGAGCTTGCCGCAGGGCTATCGCATCGACGTCGGCGGCGCCGTCGAGGAAAGCGGCAAGTCGCAGGCCTCGGTGATGGCCGTGGTGCCGTTGATGCTGTTCCTCATGGTGACCATCCTGATGGTGCAGCTGCGCTCTTTTAACGGCGTGTTCATGGTGCTGAGCGTGGCGCCCCTCGGGGTGATCGGCGTGGTGATGGCACTGTTCATCGCGCAGAAACCGCTCGGCTTCGTCGCCATGCTGGGGGTGCTGGCGCTGATCGGCATGATCGCCCGCAACTCGGTGATCCTGATCGACCAGATCGAGCAGGAGAAGCGAGCCGGTCTCGACGACTGGAACGCGGTGATCGAGGCGGCGGTGATCCGCTTCCGGCCGATCCTGCTCACCGCCTCGGCGGCGACGCTGGGCATGATCCCGATCGCGCCGACAATCTTCTGGGGGCCGATGGCCTTCGCCATCATCGGCGGGCTGGCGGTGGCGACGGTGCTGACGCTGCTGTTCCTGCCGGCGCTCTATGTGGCGTGGCACCGGATCCATCCGGTCGATGCCCGACCGACCTGATGGAGAGCACCCGCTTCGGAGAATGGGGGACGACGCGATGCCGAGAAAACCCCGGTTCGGCCGGCCCTCCCTGCGGTGCCTGCTAGTCCGCGGGGCGACCTCCGGGATGACCGCGCGGCTGCTCAGGGCTTTCACCGCCCGCTACGAGCGGACCTCGGGGCGCTTCGGCGCCCCGGGGAACTGGCGGCGGCTCTGCGCCCTCGGGGCCATGCTTCTCGGCCTTGCGGGGCTTCCCGTCGCTTCCTTCCTGGTCGGCGGGCCGACCGGCGACTATCTGGGCGGGCTGGCTTCCATCGTCGGCGGCCTGCTCCAGGTTCTGCTGATGCTGCGGATAGGCGGTCCGGACATCTATGGCGACTGGGTGTCGCTCGGCCTGCTGGATACCTGCCTCGGTGTAGTGCTGACGTTCGATCCCGGCCTGGCGCTCTGGATGTCGTCGGCTCTGTTCACGCTCCTGCTTGCCGCATCGTCGCTTCTCCGCATCTGGATCGGCCTCACCCTTGCCACCGGCAGCGCCTTCACGTGGCTGGGAACGAGCGGTTTGATGGGGCTGTTCCTGCTGCTCTGGCTGTGGGGCGCCACCCACGCCTTCAGCGGGTTCGATCGCCTCGTGGCGGTGGATCTGGTGCTGCGCGTGGACCTGTTGCTGCGCGGGGCGGCCATCGTCGGTTTCGGGCTGTCGCTGCCGCGCGACTGATCGCCGTGGGCGGCCTCGGAAGGGTTTGCGTCCTCCGCAAACGGAACGACGGGCGAAACCTGAAGCTCCGCCCGTCGCGTCGATCACATGCCCTTGGGGTGCCTACTTCTTCGGCGGCACGTAGTCGGCCGGCGTCGCGTCGGTGATGCGGCCGTCGGTGTAGGGCTTGTAGGGATTGTGGGTGGTCAGATACTCGGCCACCACATCCTCCAGGTTCGGTCCGAAGTCGTAGGCGTTGACCGCCTTGTCGGCGAAGGTCTTGAAGCCGTCGCCGCCGCCGCGCACGTAGTTGTTGGTGACGACGCCGTAGGTCTTGGCCGGGTCGAGCGGCACGAAGCCGTCGCCTTCCTTCACCTCGACGGATGTGATGCGGCTGCCAACCGGCTTCGACCGGTCGAAGGTGTATTTGAGGCCCGAGACCTGCGGGAAGCGGCCGGCGCCTTCGTCGACCTCGCTGACGCCGTTCTCCAGCGCTTCCTTGATGCCGGCGCCATCGATCTGGAACGTGGCGATGGTGTTCTGGAACGGCAGCACCGTCAGCACCTCGCCCATGGAAACGTCGCCGGCGTCGATCGACGCGCGGAGGCCGCCGCCATTGGCAATGGAGATGGTGATGCCCTGGCTGGCGACACGGTCCAGCGCCGCGTCGGCGACGAGGTTGCCCATGGAGCATTCGACGGCGCGGCACGACTTGCGGTCGCCGTCGATGGCGTCGGCGGCCGATCCGACCACCTTGGCCTTCAGCTCTTCGAGCGGCTTGCCGAGTTCCTTCACGCGTTCGGCGTAGCCCTCGTCCGGCGTCACCGAGGCGTCGAGCAGGATCGGCGCGCCCTTGGTGGCGGTGACGACGCCCCTGTCGTCGAAGTTGACGGTGAGGTCGCCGAGATACTTGGAATAGGCGTAGGCGGTGACGATCGGCACCTCGACGCCGGACGGGTTCTTCACCAGCGTCGGATAGGGGCCGGACGCCTTGTCGTCGGTGGACGACAGGTAGGTGTGGCTGTGGCCGCCGACGATGACGTCGATGCCATCGACCTTGGAGGCGATCTCCTGATCCTTGACGTAGCCGACGTGGGTGAGGGCGATGATCTTGTTGACACCCTCGGCCTCGATCTCCTTCACCGCCTTCTGGAGATAGGTGATCTCGTCCTCGAAGGTGATGTCCTTGCCGGGCGAGGAGGTCTCGGAGGTGTCCTTCGCCAGCACCGAGACGACGGCGACCTTCTCGCCGCCGATCTCCTTGATGATGTAGCCCTTGTACTTGCCGTCGAGCAGGGAGCCCTTGGCGCTGACGGTGTTGCCGGAAATGATCGGGAACTTCACCGCGCCGATCAGCTTGTCGAGCTCGGCCGGGCCGTCGTCGAACTCATGGTTGCCGATGGCCATGGCGTCGAAACCGATGCCGTTCATGAACTCGGCCACCGGCGCGCTCTTGAAGGTGCTGTAGTAGAGCGAGCCCTGGAACTGGTCGCCGGCGTCGAGCACCAGGAGGTTGGCGCCGTCGAGTTCCTTGCGCTTGTCGTCGATGGCGCTCTTCACGCGGGCGATGCCGCCGAAGCACTCGCCGGCGTCGCTCTCCTTGGCCGAGCAGGTGGAGTCGAACTTGTTGATGGCCTCGATGCGGGAATGGAAGTCGTTGATGTGCAGGATGGTGAGCTGGAAGTCGGCCAGTGCCGTGCCGGCCGAAAGCGCCAGTGCGCCCGCCGAAAGAATGCCGATGGCCAGTCTTTTCGTCATGCTCCTGTCTCCCGTTTGTCGCGGCATCAGTCCCTGCCTGAGCCGCCTAAGCAATCTTGGCGTGCTTGGACGCCCGGACTCAAGCGCCAATACGCAGTTTTGCACGGTGAGGAGAGGCTTTTATGACGATGTGGGCGCTCACGCCTTGTCGAGGAAGCTGTCCACCACCCGCTTCTGGCCGGCCTTGTCGAAGTCGACGGTCACCTTGTTGCCTTCGACGGCGGAGACCGTGCCGGGGCCGAACTTGACGTGGAACACCCGGTCGCCGACGCCGAACTTCGGCGCGCCGTCGACCACCGATTTGGCGATCAGCTCGCCCTCGATCAGCTTGGGCTGCGACCGGCCATAGGCGTTTTGCGCCGGCGAGGAGAAGCCGCCACGGTTGCCGCCGGCCGCCTTCTGCGCTTTCTGGGCGCGCTGCCAGCCGGGCGTCTCGTAGTTCGACTGGAAGCGCTCGACGCTGTCGAAGCGCGAGGCGCCGTAAGGGTTCTGGCGACCGAAGGAGGAGCCGTAACCGCCGTAGGCGCTGCCGGTTTCCTTGATCTCGACATGGGCGGCCGGTAGTTCGTCGAGGAAGCGCGAGGGGATCGACGACTGCCAGGAGCCGTGGATGCGGCGGTTGGAGGTGAACCAGATCAGGCAGTGCTTCTTGGCGCGCGTCAGGCCGACATAGGCGAGGCGGCGTTCTTCTTCGAGGCCAGCTCTGCCGCCCTCGTCGAGGGCGCGCTGGTGCGGGAACAGACCTTCTTCCCAGCCGGGCAGGAAGACGGTGTCGAACTCGAGCCCCTTGGCCGAATGCAGCGTCATGATGGAGACGGCGTCGAGTTCCTCGCCGCTGTCGCGGTCCATCACCAGGGAGATGTGTTCGAGGAAGCCTTCCATGCTCTCGAACTCGTCCATGGAGCGGATCAATTCCTTGAGGTTTTCAAGGCGGCCCGGCGCTTCGGCCGAGCGGTCGTTCTGCCACATGGCGGTGTAGCCGCTCTCGTCGAGGATCAGCTCGGCAAGCTCGGTATGCTTCATGGCCGGCACCAGATCGCGCCAGCGCTCGATGCTTTCGAGGAAGTCGCGCAGGGCCGTGCGCGTCTTGCCCTTGAACTCCTCGGTGGCGACCAGTTGCCGTGTCGCTTCGGTGAGCGGCACCGTCTCGGCGCGACCATAGTCGTGCAGCGTGCGGACGGAGGTGTCGCCGATGCCGCGGCGCGGCGTGTTGACGATGCGCTCGAAGGCGAGATCGTCGGCCGGCTGCATGACGATGCGGAAATAGGCGAGGGCGTCGCGGATTTCGGCCCGTTCGTAGAAACGGGGGCCGCCGATGACGCGATAGGGAATGCCGGAGGTGACGAAGCGATCTTCGAACTCGCGCATCTGGAAGGAGGCGCGCACCAGGATGGCGATATCGTTGAGCGCCGTGCCGCCCCGCTGGAAACGCTCGATCTCGTCGCCGATCGAGCGGGCCTCTTCTTCCGAGTCCCAGGCCGAGGCGACGAACACCTTGTCCTCGTTGTCGTCCTGCGGCAGGTCGGTGAACAGCGTCTTGCCGAGGCGCGCCTCGTTGTGAGCGATGAGGTGCGAGGCGGCGCCGAGGATGTGGGCGGTGGAGCGATAGTTGCGCTCCAGCCGGATCACCTTGGCGCCGGGGAAGTCGCGCTCGTAGCGCAGGATGTTGTCCACCTCGGCACCGCGCCAGCCGTAGATCGACTGGTCGTCGTCGCCGACGCAGCAGATGTTGTGCGAGCCCTGGGCGAGAAGGCGCAGCCAGAGATACTGGACGACGTTGGTGTCCTGATACTCGTCGACAAGGATGAAGCGGAACCGCTTGTGGTAGTCGGCGAGAACGTCGGGGTTCTGGCGCAGCAGCGTCACCGCTTCCAGCAGCAGGTCGCCGAAGTCGACGGCGTTGAGCACCTTGAGGCGCGCCTGATAGGCGGCGTAGAGCTCGCGCCCCTGGCCGTTGACGTAGGCGCGCGCCTCGCCCTCGGGAATGTCGGCGGGCCTCAGTCCCTTGTTCTTCCAGCCGTCGAGCGCCGAGGCGAACTGCCGGGCCGGCCAGCGCTTCTCGTCGATGCCCTCGGCCTGGATCAGCTGCTTGATCAGGCGGATCTGGTCGTCGGTGTCGAGAATGGTGAAGTTGCTCTTCAGGCCGACCAGTTCGGCATGCTTCCGGAGCATCCGCACGCCGATCGAGTGGAAGGTGCCGAGCCATGGCATGCCCTCGACGACGCCGCCGACCAGCTTGCCGACGCGCTCCTTCATCTCGCGCGCCGCCTTGTTGGTGAAAGTCACCGACAGAATTTGCGACGGGAAGGCGCGGTGGGTCGCCAGAATGTGAGCGATGCGGGTGGTCAGGACGCGCGTCTTGCCGGTGCCGGCGCCGGCCAGTACCAGCACCGGTCCATCCAGCGTTTCCACCGCCTCGCGCTGCTCGGGGTTCATGCCCTGAAGGTAGCCGACGGCGCCTGTGCCGGGCCGCGCGGCGGCCATGGCCCGGGCGGCGATGCCCAGCGAGGGAGAGGCGTCGAAGTCGGTGTCGTCGTGATTCTGGGAAGCAGTCATGACGAGAACAATAAAGCAACAGGGCGTCGGGGGCGAGAGTGTCGTGCGCCGAGCCGGGATCATTCTCCCTGAGGCCCGTGTCGGTTAATGATTGGTAATTCGCTCGGTATTTTTCACTAACGTAGCGTATTTTTATGCAGGATGTCAGGAAAGCAAAGGATTTCCATTTATGCCGCGCACCGCTTTGTTGATGTTTGAAAGGGAGTTTCTGGTTTTCGTTTACCGGTCCTTCAAGGATTGAAGGTCAAATTGTCTTGTCGGCCGCCAATCAGGCCTTTTCTCGATGGAGAGAGGACATGACCATGACCTCCGATGGGATACCTTCAGGAATCAATACCTATTTCCTGGGAGCCTTTGCGACCAAGGCCGGCCGTACGCCGGTGGTCATCGCGGAGGACGCGGACAACGATGCCTGGCGGCTCGAACCCGGCCACTTCCTGGACACGGCAGGCGGTCTCGTGGCGGCGACGCCAGAGCTGGCATCCCTCGCCATCTCCTGGTCGCGCGGCTGAGCGCATGCGGAGATACTCGACCGGCCGCGCCTCCAAGCCCGATTTCCGGGCTTGTGGCGCCCACAGATATCAGGGCGTTGGCGAAGAGCGGCTTTCACCGCCAACACACTGGCTTTCCTCGGGACGGAGATCGACGCGACAGTTCTGCTGGATCTGCTCGGAGCCCTTGACCCCGAGCTCTCGCAGACAAGGCCGCATGCCAATGCCCGGCCCGTTTCACGCCGAGCTGTCGGGCGTCTAAAGACCCCTGATCCTTTCGAGCCATGCGTCCTCGTCGATCACCTCGATGCCGAGTTCGGACGCCTTGGCGAGCTTCGAGCCCGCCCCCGGGCCCGCCACCACCAGATCGGTCTTCTTCGACACCGAACCGGCCACCTTGGCACCAAGGCGCTCGGCGGTGGCCTTGGCCTCGTCGCGCGTCATCTTCTCCAGCGAGCCGGTGAACACCACCGTTTTGCCGGCCACCGGGCTGTTGGTGGTCACCGGCGCCTCGGCGTCGAGCGGCGTGATCTCATTGAGCAGCGCGTCGATGGCGGCGCGGTTGTGGTCCTCGCCGAAGAAATCGGTCAGGCCTTCGATGACCACGGCGCCGACGCCGTCGATGGCGTCGAGCTCGGCCAGCGTCTCCGGATCGCGGTCGGCGGCCTTCTTCATGGCGTCGTAGAAGTGGTCCCACGAGCCGTAGGCGCGGGCGAGCAGCTTGGCATTGCCCTCGCCGATATGGCGGATGCCCAGGCCGAAGATGAGGCGATGCAGGTCGATCCGCCGCCGCGCCTCGATGCTCTCGAAGAGATTGCGCACCGATGTCGCGCCGAAGCCGGGGAAGTTGGACAGGCGATTGAGGCCTAGGGACTCGCGCCGGGCAAGGGTGAAGATGTCGACCGGCGTGCGGATGGAAAGGTGCTCGTCCTCCAGCGCGTGGAAGAACTCGATCTGCTTGTCGCCGAGGCCTTCGATGTCGAAGGCGTGGCGCGAGACGAAATGCTTCAGGCTCTCCACCTGCTGGGCCGGACAGATCAGGCCGCCGGTGCAGCGGCGCACGGCGTCGATCTTGCCGGTCTTCTCGTTGGTGTCGCGCACGGCGTGGCTGCCGCAACGCGGGCAGAGGGTGGGGAAGGCATAGGGCACCGCATCGGCGGGGCGCTTTTCGATCAGCACGTCGACCACCTGCGGGATGACGTCGCCGGCCCGCTGGATCACCACGGTGTCGCCGACGCGGATGTCGCGGCCGTCGCGCAGCGGCAGGCCATCCTGGCCGATGCCCTTGATGTAGTCCTCGTTGTGCAGGGTGGCGTTGGAGACGACGACGCCGCCCACCGTCACCGGTTCCAGCTTGGCGACCGGCGTCAGCGCGCCGGTGCGGCCGACCTGGATCTCGATGGCCTTGACGGTGGTCGAGGCGCGCTCGGCTGGGAACTTGTGGGCGGTGGCCCAGCGCGGCGAGCGCGAGCGGAAGCCCAGCCGCTCCTGCAAGGCGAGGCTGTCGACCTTGTAGACCACGCCGTCGATGTCGTAGCCGAGATCGGCGCGCTGGCTCTCGATCAGCCGGTAGTGGGCGATAAGCTCCTCTTCCGAATGGCAGCGCACCATCAAGGGATTGACCTTGAAGCCCCATTCTTCGAAGCGCTTCACGGTGTCGTATTGAGTCCGGGCCAGCGGCTCGGACAGGTCGCCCCAGGCATAGGCGAAGAAGCTGAGCGGCCGACCGGCCGTCACCTTCGGGTCGAGCTGGCGGAGCGAGCCGGCGGCGGCGTTGCGCGGGTTGGCGAACAGGCGGCCGCTCTCGTTCATCATCCGCTCGTTGAGGGCGGCGAAGTCGGCCTTCTTCATG